>Ga0335070_10011938_pt1 | contig 10145 bp, 7 predicted proteins | sample Lox_Sample_13_FD_206722 | JGI IMG/M metagenome (GOLD analysis project Ga0335070, IMG submission 206722) | Soil microbial communities from Loxahatchee National Wildlife Refuge, Florida, United States - Lox_Sample_1.3 | ecosystem: Environmental > Terrestrial > Soil > Wetlands | place: USA: Florida... | reverse complement strand
GCTCGGCGTCAACATCAACGGCAACCCGGGTTTGCCGGGGTGGGTGGCCGCAGCCTTCGAGCTGCTCATGGGCGGTGCTTTGGTTGCCGCCTCACTTAGTGTGCGACCGGCCGAAACCTCCGTACCGGCTCCCGCGCCGGCAACCGCACAGCCGTCAAGCTCACCAACCAGCTCATCCATCCCATAGGAGACCCGAGTCTTCGGGCCTCTGTCTGGTTACTGGTCACCGGGTCGACTCGCCAGCGGCAGCCGCACGCGGAAGGTCGAGCCCCGACCCACTTCACTTTCCACCGCTATGCTCCCGCCGAGCATGTCGAGCAAACGCCGCACGATGTAGAGACCGAGGCCCACCCCGCCGTAGCGTCGCGTGAGCGAACTGTCGGCCTGCCGAAACGGCTCGAACATCACCTGCTGGGTCTCCGCAGCCATGCCGATTCCGGTGTCCGCAACGCAGAACTCCAGGTGACCGTTGTCGCGCTTCACACCGACGATGACGTAGCCCTCTTCGGTAAACTTCATCGCGTTGGCGATGAGGTTCTTGAGGATCATCTTCAGCTTGAGCCGATCGGTGGTCAGGCGCGGCAGTTGTGCAGGCACGTTCCACGCGAGGCGCAGCCCGGGCTTGGCCTGTAAGCCTTGTGTCTCACTCTCGATCTCACGCATCAGGTCGGGGACCCACACCTCTTGCAGGTGCACCGGCAGCCGTCCAGACTCCAGACGACTCATGTCGAGCGTTGCGTTGATGAGATCGAGCAACTCGTGCGCGCTCTTGCCGACACGCCGCAGCGGCTCCGCCTGTTCGGGGGTGACTGCACCGAACGCCCCATCGAGGAGCAGCTCATTGTACCCGCAGATGACATTGAGCGGCGTGCGCAGCTCGTGTGACATGGTGGACACGAACTCGGAGCGCAGCTTGTTGGCCCGTCCCAGTTCCTCGATGAGACGGGCGTTGGCCAATGCCATCGACGCGAGCTGGGCGATGCCCTGCGCGATGCGCTCCTGCTGCGCTGTGAACCGCTCCTGCCGGCCGCGGTAGCAAGCACAATGGATACCGATCAGGTCGTTACCCCGGCGCAGCGCCATACCAAGCCCCGCTGTGATGTCGAGTTGCTTTGCCAACGCCTGCATCGCTGGGTCGCCATAAGCTTCCAGGCTCTGAGTATGGGCCTCATGGCGTTGGAAGATGGCAAGCGCCTGGGTCAAGTATTCGGCAGGAATCTTCAGCAGCCGCAGCGCTTCTGCCTGCTCGGGGGGATAGCCGTGCTCGGAGACGGCGACGTAGGCGTTATCGCGCTCACTCCACAGGAGTGTAAGGCTGGCATCGCAGGCGAGAACTTCGCAGGTGAGCTGGCACAGACGATCGAGGATCACCGGGGTGTCGAGTGAAGAGTTCAGCTCGCGGCCGACCCGTGCCAACGCCGCAAAAATCTGAGCCTCCTGTTGCTGCGCACGGTACAGGTCGGTGGTCTCGATTGCGACCGCGACCTGACGCCCGATGCTTTCCAGCAACTCCGCCGCATCGGCGCTGAAGCGCCTCTGCGGTTGCGTACTCGCTGCCACCAGCGAGCCGAGCACCCGTCCGCGTACCGCAAGCGGAACGCCGACCAGGGCTGTGATGCCAAACTCACCAAGCAGTCCAGCCGGTACCACATCTTGATTGTGCACCTCGTCCACGACCACGGTCTGGCCTCGCGTGATCAGATCGACGATCGGCATGCCCGACGACAAGCTGACGGCCTCGGCTGCCTCCTGCAGCTCCTGAGGAACGCCGTACTGCGCAATCTGCCGGAAAACGTCACGCTGCGCGTCCCAGTAGAAGGTCAGCACCCGCTCGCACGACAGCAGCGCCGCCGTGCGCGGCTGGACGCGCGCTAGCAGTTCCTGCAGATCCAACGTGCCGCTGGTTTCCTTGGCGATCTCCAAGAGCACACTGAGCCGCTCCTCGGCACGCTTGCGCTCACCAATGTCCACCAGCACGCCGCGCAGCAGGCGCGCTCGACCCTCGCGGTCCAGAACGACGCGGCGGCTGTCGTGCACCCACACGGCGTAGCCATCAGCACCCAGCATGCGGTATTCGATCTCGTGGTCGCGACCCTGCGCTACAGCCGCGGCGCACAGCCGCATGACCCGATCGCGGTCGTCGGGATGAATGTGACTTGCCCAGAAATTCGGTTCGCTCAGCCACTCTTCGCTAGGGCAGCCAAGCATGCTTTGCGCCCGCTCGCTCACGAAAGTGAACATGAGCGTTGCCGGATCCGCCTCCCAGACGATCGCGTCGAGGCCCTGCACCAGGTCGCGGAACCGCTGTGCGGCCGCGTCTGCCGCGGCGTGTACGTCGGCGAAATCCTTCGAGCCTGCCGACCGCTTTGTCGTCTTCTGTGTCCGCCGAACAGAGGCCCCCACGGCGCGATCATTTGCGTTCCGGCCGCTTTTGTCAAACCGCCCGCCGCCTCCTGCAGCCTCGCCGGTGGACGTAACCCGGCGTCGGGAGCATCATCGCCGGCAGCACCAGAAGAGGAGGCAACGCTCATGTCGAGGCGCGAGACGAAGTACCGGATCTGCCCATTGTGCGAGGCCACCTGCGGCCTGCAGGTGGTCGTCGACGGCCGCGACGTCGTTGCTGTACGCGGCGATGACGCCGACGTCTTCAGCCAGGGCTTCATCTGTCCCAAAGGCGTTGCCCTGACGCAACTCCATCAGGATCCGGATCGGTTGCGCCAGCCGCTGGTGCGTCGCCACAGCGCCCTGGTACCCGTGTCGTGGGACGACGCTTTTACCGAGGTGGAGCGGCGACTGATGCCGATCATTGCGCAGCACGGCGCCGACGCGGTGGCGGTGTACCTCGGCAATCCGAACGTGCACAATCTATCCCTTGCTCTCTACGGCCAGGCCTTCTTGCGCACGCTGCGGACGAAGAACGTCTTCAGCGCCAGCACCGTCGACCAGATGCCGAAGCAGCTCGCTGCGGGGCTCATGTTCGGCACGTTCACCAGCATCGCAGTGCCGGACATTGAACGCTGCGACTTCCTGCTCATGCTGGGGGCGAACCCATTCGATTCCAACGGCAGCCTGTGGACCGTCCCAGACTTTCCCGGCCGCCTGCGCGCGCTGCAGCAGCGTGGCGGCCGCTGTGTCGTCGTCGATCCGCGCCGCAGCCGCACCGCCGCTGCGGCTGACCAGCATGTCTTCATCCTGCCGGGCACCGATGCCTACCTGCTCATGGGCATCGTGCACACGTTGTTCGCGGAGCACCTCGTCAACCTCGGCCGTCTCGCAGAACACACCGACGGCGTGGCAGCGGTTGAGGAGGCGGCCGCGGCGTTCTCGGCGGCGGTGGTGGCGCCGGTGTGTGGCGTTGCGGCGGAGACAGTCCGCCAGCTCGCGCGCGACCTGGCGTGCGCCCCGCGCGCTGCGGTGTACGGACGCATCGGCACCTGTACGCAGGCGTTCGGGACGACCGCGAGCTGGCTCGTCGACGTCTGCAACGTATTGACCGGCAACCTCGACCGTGCCGGTGGCGCCATGTTTCCCCTGGCACCGGCATTCGCCATCAACACGCACGGCACCGCCGCAGTTGGCCGCGGCGTGCGCACCGGGCGGCGCCACAGCCGCGTACGCAATGCACCCGAGGTGGCGGGAGAGTTTCCGGTTGCCTGCCTCGCCGAGGAAATCGAGACGCCGGGAGACGGACAAGTCCGCGCCCTGATCACCATCGCCGGCAATCCGGTGCTCAGCACGCCGAACGGCGCGCGTCTCGCGCGCGCCCTCGAGTCGCTCGAATGCATGGTGAGTTTGGACATCTACCTGAACGAGACGACACGCCATGCTGATATCATCCTGCCCGGCCTCTCGCCGCTGGAGGATGGGCACTACGATGTCATCTTCCCGCAGTTCGGATACCGCAACGCGGCACGCTACTCGCCGCCGGTATTCGCCGCCCCCGGTGATCGACCGCGCGAATGGCAGACGCTGTTGCGGCTTACGGGCATCGTCGCCGGGCAAGGGGCGAGGGCCGACGTCGATGCACTCGACGACTTCGTCGCCACCACCCAGGTGCAGCGCGCGGTGGGCGACCCGCAGTCGCCTGTTCACGGCCATGACCACAACGAGATCATGGTGGCCTTGGCGCCGCGGCGTGGTCCCGAACGTCTGCTCGATCTGGCCTTGCGCACCGGCCCGTACGGAGACGGCTTCGGTACGCGTCCCGATGGTCTGAGCCTGGCACAGCTGGAAGCCCATCCGCATGGCATCGATCTCGGTGTGCTGCAGCCGCGCATTCCCGAGGTGCTGCGCACACCATCGGGCAAGATCGAGCTGGCACCGCAGCCGTTGCTCGACGATATCGAACGGCTGCGCGCCGGCCTGGGCGCCGCGCTACACAACGGCAGCCTCCTCCTCGTCGGGCGCCGTCATCTGCGCACCAACAACTCGTGGATGCACAACCTGCCAGCGCTGGCCGGCGGCCGACCGGTGTGTACGCTGCACATGCACCCGAGCGATGCGGTCCGGCTCGGGCTCGCCGATGGTGACGTGGCACGCGTCGCCGCTCGTGTGGGCACGGTCGAAGTCCCGGTCGAGGTTACGGACGCCATCATGCCCGGCGTCGTCAGTCTCCCGCATGGCTTCGGTCATGATCAGCCCGGCACCCGGCTGAGCGTCGCCGCACAGCGACCGGGTGTGAACAGCAACCTGCTCGCCGACGAGTTGGTACTCGACCCGCTGTCGGGCAACGCCGTCTTGAACGGCATACCGGTTCGCGTCGAGCCGCGCCGTCCCCAGTGAGCCACCACCACCGCGGCCCGCGATGGCGAAGCTGCATCTCCTCGATGCCACCTACGAGCTCTTCCGCGCGTTCTTCGCCATGCCGAGCGAGCGCGGGCCGGACGGGCGCGAAATCGGCGCCATCCGCGGGCTGATCGGTTCGACCCTCGCGTTGCTGCGCGATCCTGGGGTCACGCACATCGGTGCAGCCACCGATCACATCATCGAATCGTTCCGCAACCAGCTGTTTGCTGGCTACAAGACCGGCGAGGGCGTAGCGTCCGAGCTGCTCGCACAGTTTCCACTCGCCGAGGAGGCATTGCGGGCCCTCGGCATCGTCGTCTGGGCGATGGTCGACTTCGAAGCCGACGACGCCCTCGCCAGTGCGGCGGCCCGCTTCGCCGATCAGGTCGAGCAGGTCGTCATCCTGTCGCCCGATAAGGACCTCTGCCAATGCGTGTGCGGCCAACATGTCGTCACCTTCGACCGCCGGCGCGGCAAGACCTACGACGAGGTGGCCGTCCAGGAGAAGTTCGGCGTGCCGCCGCAACTGATTCCCGACCTGCTCGCCCTCGTCGGTGACACGGCGGACGGCATCCCCGGCATTCCCGGCTTCGGAATGAAGACGGCAGCAACAGTGCTGCGCGCCTACGGATCGATTGAGAGCATTCCCGACGACCCCAGCCGTTGGACGCTCAAGCTCCGCGGTGCCGAACGGCTGGCGGCGACGCTGGCGGACCGGCGCGACGACGCGCTGCTCTACAAGCGCTTGGCGACATTGCGTACGGATGCGCCGATTGGCGAAGCCCTTGCTGATCTGAAATGGCGCGGCGTCAGGCGCGATGCCTTTATGGGATTGTGCCGGCAACTCGGGTTCGCTGATCTCGCACAGCGGCCAACGATCTGGGCTCCGTGATGTCTCAAAAGTCGCGCGGCAGTCGGCGCCCGTGAAGCACGAACACGAGCACGAACACGAAGCCGTCAGCGCGTCGTCTCTCGGGTCTGACAGTGGCGCATGCTCGAGCACGCAGCGACTACAGATGCACCTCGACCGTGAGCGTGGCGTAGCCGACTCGCGGGGCGCGCTGGCGCCGCGGCGCCGCGCTCGGGGCGAGGTCGACGAGCCCGAGGGCGGCGAGCAGGCCGACGTCGTCGGCAACATTCTTCACGTCACGCTTGGCAAGGGCAGCGAGGGCGCGGACCGATGCGGGCCGATGATCGCGGATGGCCTTGAGCAACTCCAACCGTTTCGGTGTCAGCACTTTTCCCATGGCGCGCACGTCGGCAAAGTAGATCCAGTCGCGCTCCGCGCGCACACGCTTGCCGCGCCCGAGCCGATCCACGACGGCCGCTGCTTCATCGAAGATTCTGCCGGGCGGCCGCACGCCAATCTTGACCCGCTTGACCTTCATGTCGTTCCTTTCACCTCGATCCCGTTCGCCTTCAGTTCGGCTGACACTTCGCCACGGAAGCGCCGGAGCAACGCGCTCACACTCGGCGTTGTCACGACCGACTCGACGTTCCCCGCGTGTCGATGGTGCCCTTTGGCGTGATGATTGTCGTACCCGACGACCACCTCGCGCTCGGGTGGTGGTCCGATGAAGTAGAATGCGTACTTGATACCCTCTGGGAACGCCACGCTCTTCGGTACCTGCCAGATGCGGATATCAGTGACGCTGCCGTCCACGTATACCTCTTTCTTCGAGAAGACGAGCCGGGCTCGCACCTTGTTGGTGTACTACGCCATCACGGCGCCTACAAGAGCGCGCCCGGCGGGTCGCACCGACACGCCGCATTGACGATTTGCGGGCGTATTGTGAAGCCCGCGTGGGCGAGAGGCTGTCTCACAATTCGCGCGGCGGGCGTCCGGACGATCAAATCGTCCGGCTCAGTCGCTATGAAGCCCACCAAGGGGGCTGCAGACACACGTACCCGAGCCAAACAATCCAGCTGCCTCGGCGGGCTTTCGGCGACTCGGCCGTGGAATTTGATTCCACGGCGACGTGGTGCCACGAACGCCCACGAGTTTCGAGACAGCCTCTTTACTTCCGGGCTTTGTGCCGGCTGGGACGCTGCAACGGCGCCATCGCGGAAACCCACATTCCCCGCGAGCACGCCTCCCGCTTCTGAGAAACGATTCACCTGATCGCGGGGTGCAATCGAAGACGAACCCGTGGCGTACCGATTGCACCTTAAAGGGAGTCGGTCGACGTTGTGGTTGGCTGCAGATCGGGGGCGGTCATATCAATCGAATGTAGCCGAACTTACTGGTGCCGGCTTCACGTTCTTAGGTACTGGTACCGTCGCCAAGGGCAACATTGCTATCGCGAACCAGTGGGGTTTTTTCGTCGCGGGAACTGGAACTGTGGTGTCCGGCAATCTGGCCCAGGGCAATGATGTCGGGTTCGTTGCTCACGCGGGCTCAACGGAGCCGGCCAACCGGGTCTTCGTAAGCAAGAATGTTGCAATCGGCAACGACATAGTCGGCTTTCACATCAGTTTGGTTCCAGAAAACACCGCAGCGGGCGTCGGTGAACCCGGAACGAGCGTGCCACCGCCGGCGCCGGGGAATGAATTCCCCGGCTCAATCGCCCAAAGTGGGCTGAAGCCGACTGCAAACGGAAGCTTCGGAGTCCCCTTCAGGGGACTTTTCAGCGACTCAGCCCGGGAATTCATTCCCGGGTGTCGGGCTGGTTCGGACGCTGCAACTGTGTCTCGGGAAAGGTTGGTGGTCCTCGGTAAGGACCGGCGCGCTGCGCCACCAATTTGATCCTACGCCCACCCTTGAACGTACCGCTGGGTTTAGTACACACAGCGCATGCCCGACCTGCCGCTCACCGGTGTCCGCATCCTGGCGCTGACGCAGCTCGGTGCCGGCCCGTACGCCATGACCATGCTCGGGGATCTCGGGGCGGAGATCATCAAGATCGAAGACCCGACGACCGGCGGCGACGAGGCGCGCGCTGTGCCACCGTATGCCATCGACGGCGACAGCCCGTACTACCAATCGTTCAACCGCAACACCAAATCGCTGACGCTGAACCTGCGCACGGCACAAGGAAAGGATGTCTTCCATCGCCTGGTGCAGGTTGCCGACGCGGTGTATTCCAACCCGCGCGGCGATCTGCCGGCAAAGCTCGGGCTCGATTATGCGAGCTTGAAGAGCGTCAATCCACGTATCGTCTGCTGCGCCCTCTCCGGGTTCGGCAAGACCGGTCCGCGCGCTGCAGATCCCGGCTACGACTTCCTCATCCAAGCCCTCAGCGGATTCATGAGCATCACTGGCGAACCTGCTGGTGCACCAACGCGCTGCGGCGTGTCGATCGTCGACTTCTCCGGCGGCTTGATGTCGGCCGTGGGGATGTTGATCGGGCTGCTGCGCGCGCGCGCAACCGGGAGCGGTTGCGACGTTGACGTCAGCTTGCTCGACACCGCCGTGTCGATGCTCAACTACCTGGCGGTGTGGAGCCTCAACCGCGGCCTGCGCCTGCAGCGCCTGCCGGACGGTGCGCATCAGACGCTGGTGCCGTCGCAGACGTTTCCCACGCAGGATGGCTACCTGGTCATCATGTGCATGAAGGAGAAGTTCTGGAAGCGGCTGGCGCACCGCATGCACCTGTCGCGCCTCGCCGACGACCCGCGCTTCCGCACCTTCGCCGACCGCCTCCAGCACCGCGACGAGCTGCTTCCCATGCTGAAGCGCGTCATGCTCACCAAGACGACGGCCGAGTGGGTGGAAACCCTGCGCGGCCACGTACCCTGTGCGCCGGTGCACACGGTCGAGGAAGCGTTGCAGGACGAGCAGGTGCTGGCGCGCGACATGGTGATCACCGTCGATCATCCACAATTCGGCAGTCTGCGCGAGGTCGGTTGCCCGATCAAAATCGCAGGCGCGCCCCCGCGCTACACCGCCGGCGCGTGCCTCGGCGCGGATACGGACGAGCTGCTGCGGGCGCTGCTGGGCATGTCAGCCGATGATATCCGAGCGTTGCGCGCTCAGGGGGCGATCTGATGTCGGGCTATCTTCTCGGCGGTCGCCTGTGTGCTTCACGCCCTTTGACAGCGCTCAGGGCGGGCTTTACGCTTCACGTCTCACGGGTCCATGGATCTCTCGTTCTCGCCCGCTGAAGAAGCCTTCCGCGCCGAGCTGCGCGGCTGGCTTGCCGCCAATGTACCCAAGCAGATCCCGGAACCACAGACGCTGGAAGAAGAGGTCGCCTTCCTGATCGACTGGCAAAGAAAGCTGTTCTCCGGACGCTGGGTCGGCGTGCACTGGCCCGACGAGTTCGGCGGGCGCGGCGCCAGCATCGTTGAAAACTACATCCTGCAAGAGGAGCTGGCGCGCACGCAGGCGCCGGAGATCATCGGCCGCATCGGTGTCAACCTGGTGGGCCCGACCTTGATCCGCCATGGCACCGCCGCCCAGAAACAACGCCACCTGAGCAAGATTCTCGCGGCCGATGAGATCTGGTGCCAGCTGTTCTCCGAGCCGAACGCCGGCTCCGACCTCACGGCGTTGCGCTGTAAGGCCGAGCGTGACGGCGATGATTTCGTCGTCAACGGCCAGAAGGTGTGGACCAGCTACGCGCAGTTCGCGCGCTGGGGGATCCTGCTGGCGCGCACCGATCCCGCTGCGCCGAAGGCCAAGGGCATCAGCTTCTTCATCGTCGACATGCACGGTCCGGGCATCAGCGTGCGACCGCTGAAGCAGATGACCGGCACCGAGGAGTTCAACGAGGTGTTCCTGGAGAACGTACGGGTCCCGGCCGAGAACCTCGTCGGTGAGCTGCACCACGGCTGGGAGATCGCGCAGACGACACTCAGCCATGAGCGGGGTACGTCACCGCGCCAGCTGGTGATCCATCGCATCTTGCTCACCGAGCTCTTGCGGCTGGCGCATGCGACCCGCCGCGACGGTGCGAACGCGGCGGCGGATCCGCTTGTGCGCCAGCGGCTGGCGCAGGCTTTCATTGAAGTGGAGCTGACCAAGCTGCACAACTGGCGCACGCTGACGGGATTGTTGCGTCACGGCAAGCCGGGACCGGAAAGCTCGCTGGTGAAGCTTTTCTGGAGCGAGATGAGCCAGCGGCTGCACGACACCGCCATGGCGATCCTCGGCACGCACGGCCAGCTGATGAAAGGGGATCCGCGCGCGGCCGCCGCCGGCCGCTGGCAACGGTCCTATCTGTACTATCGCGCCGCGAGCATCTTCGCCGGCACCTCGGAGATCCAACGCAACATCATCGCCGAGCGCGTATTGGGCCTGCCGCGGAGCCGCTAATGGGTCTATCGGTAAGATCGTAGTGAGCCTACCGCGGCGGTCACCGGGGAATGAATTCCCCGGCGTCGACGCTGCGTGTCCGCTACGTTGTGGTTCCCGCGAA
>Ga0335070_10011937_pt1 | contig 10148 bp, 8 predicted proteins | sample Lox_Sample_13_FD_206722 | JGI IMG/M metagenome (GOLD analysis project Ga0335070, IMG submission 206722) | Soil microbial communities from Loxahatchee National Wildlife Refuge, Florida, United States - Lox_Sample_1.3 | ecosystem: Environmental > Terrestrial > Soil > Wetlands | place: USA: Florida... | reverse complement strand
TAGATCTTGTCCGCGCCGTACTTTGCGAGCTGAGGGGCCAATGCCTCAGCACCCTTGCCGATGACACATGCTGCTACTTCGCCGCCCAGTTCCTTGGCCTTGCTCGTTATCTCAAAGGCGCCCTTTTTGATCTCGCCCTTCTGAACTTCCGCGTAAATGAGTGTTCCTGCCATTGTTCTTCCCTCCTCACCTTAGATGATCTTCACTTCTTCATGCAAGGCCTTTGCAAGAGCAGCCGCCTTGGCCTTTGCATCGTCGCCCGCGATAATCTTGCCGGCCTGGCGGGCCGGAGGCAAAGACATCTCCTTGACAACCGTCATGGGGCCTGTGCTCACGCCAAGCCCTGCCGCGTTCTTCACGTCGACGGGCTTCTTCTTGGCCTTCATGATTCCGGGAAGCGAAGCATACCGGGGCTCGTTCAAACCCTTCTGAGCAGATAAGACTGCCGGAAGCGGGACATTGAGAATCATCTGTCCGCCTTCGACCTCGCGGGTCACCGTGGCGTTCTTCTTGTCGGCGGCAACCTCGAGCTTGATGACCTGGGTCACCACCGGCAGGCCGAGCAACTCGCCGAGCATTGCCGGGACCTGGCCTGCATCATCATCGATGGCCTGCTTGCCGAGGAACACAGCGTCATAGGTCAGCCCCTTTACTGCTGCTGCCAGTGCCTGTGCCGTGGCGTACGGATCAGCCTTGTCGTAGTAGGCGCTGTCATTGATGTGAACGGCGTTGTCCGCACCCATAGCAAGAGCCGTGCGGATGGACTCGATCGCCCTGTCCGGACCGAGTGAAACGATGGTCACGGTGCCTGCATTCATCTTCTCCTTCTGGCGGATTGCCTCTTCAACGGCAAACTCGTCGAAGGAAGAGATGACCCACTTAATGCCGTCTGTTGCGATTTGTGTACCTGCAATCTTGATCAATGTCTCGGTATCAGGTACCTGTTTCATGCATACAACAGTATTCACAGTAAACCTCCTTCCTCTTTGTTTTTATCCTTTTGGGCATCTTACATATTATGCCCTGTCTCTCTCCAAGATAAAAAAACGTTCGATACCTGCGGACGATAGGACATGGGCTATCCCGCTCCCCATGACATCACCACCTATAACGGCAGCCTTCTTGATCCGCATGGATATATAAGTCTCCTGGGGAGTTAATTATTCTCCTTCACCAGCCCGTTGAGGAAGGAGCTCCCCACCATTGTCGCCACTTCATGGACATCGAAACGCTTACGCTTTGCCGTTACCAGGTAGGTGGACAGCTCATCCAGCGATCCGAAGATCACCCGGGCGCAGAGCTCGGGTTTCAGATCGTCACGGAATACTCCCATCTGCTGGCCCTGCGCAATGATTTCCGCAATGATATTGAGGTATGCGAGAAAGTGCTTGTTCTTGTACTCACGCATGAATTTATTCGATTGTCTGAGTTCCACCTGTATGACCTCAGCCAGGGCCCTGTCGGCCTCTACGATGGTAAGGTGGTTGTCGCAGAACTTGATGAGCTTCTTGCACGGATCTTCTATAGGCTCCAGGTCCGTCTTGACGGTCTTTATGATCCTGGTGAGCTCTTCTTCAAACAGGGAGATCAGGATGTCGTCCTTGTTCTTAAAATAGAGGTATATGGTTCCGTCAGCCACATGGGCCTCACGGGCGATCTCAGACACCTTCGAATTGTAGAAACCCTCCATTGCAAAAACCTGTTTTGCAGCATTCAATATCATGCGATATTTTTCCTCACCCCTCATTTTGACCCTTCCTTATCGCGCATGATCTTCATGGCATGATTGCTTCGTTGTACGAACACATAAAATGCATCATGTATAAACACGGTTAAGAGGGGCTCAGACATGCCTGAGCCCCTTGTACTTCAAATCGATACTACTTTACCTGCTTTCTTGCCTCGACCAGGGTATCGACAACGGACGGATCCGCCAGGGTTGACGTATCTCCGAAGTCTTTGAAGTCGTTCGCTGCAACCTTCTTGAGGACGCGGCGCATGATCTTGCCGGAGCGGGTCTTGGGCAGTGCATCGGCCCACTGGATGTGATCCGGTGTTGCAATGGGGCCGATCTCCTTTCTCACGTGAGCGATGAGAGTCTTTTTGAGGTCATCCGACTTTGCCACGCCGGTGTTGAGCGTGACGTATGCATAGATGCCCTGGCCCTTGATATCGTGGGGAAAACCGACCACTGCGGCCTCAGCAACATTCGGATGAGAAACCAACGCGCTCTCGACCTCGGCGGTGCCCATGCGATGGCCGGACACGTTGATGACGTCGTCAACACGGCCTGTGATCTTGTAGTAGCCGAGATCGTCCCTCTCCGCACCGTCACCGGTGACATAATAGCCCGGGAATTGCACGAAATAGGTCTCTTCGAATCTCTTGGGGTCCTGCCATACGCCCCTCATGATGCCGGGCCACGGCCTCTTCATGACGAGGTTGCCCCTAGCGACACCCTGGAGTTCCTTACCGTCGTCGTCAAGCAGTGCAGGCTCGACACCGAAGTACGGGACGGTGGCCTTGGCAGGCTTGATGTCGATGGCGCCCGGCAGCGGGGTGATAAGAATACCGCCTGTCTCGGTCTGCCACCAGGTGTCCACGATAGTGCACTCGCCGCGGCCGATGAGGTCATAGTACCATCTCCAGGCCTCTGGGTTGAGCGGCTCGCCCACCGAACCGAGAATTCGGATGGAGCTGAGGTCGTGTTTCTTGACCCAGGAGTCGCCCTCTTTGGCAATGGCGCGAATGGCGGTGGGGGCTGTGTAGAAGATGTTGACCTTATACTTCTCGACCACGTCCCAGAACCGGTCATACGCCGGGTAGCTGGGCACGCCTTCGAACATGATGCTGGTGGCGCCGTTACAAAGTGGACCGTAGACGATGTATGTGTGTCCGGTAACCCACCCGATGTCGGCGGTGCACCAGTAGGTGTCTTCCTCATGGTAATCGAAGATGAGCTGGTGGGTATATGCCGCATAGACCAGATAACCGCCCGTGGTGTGCATGACACCCTTGGGCTTTCCGGTGGAGCCTGAGGTGTAGAGGATGAAGAGCGGATCTTCGGCATTCATCTGCTCGGGTTCACAGTAGACGGGGACTTGCTTCATCTCGTCTTCCCACCAGAGGTCCCTTCCGTCTTTCCATGCGCACGGTGTGCCGGTCCTCTTCACAACGATCTGCTTCTCGATTGTCGGGCACTCGGCAATGGCCTTGTCGGAATTGTCCTTCTGGGGGACAGCCTTGGCTCCACGGAAGGTGCCGTCACAGGTGACGATCAACTTTGCAGCGCTGTCCACGATACGGTCTTTCAGTGCATCAGACGAGAAACCGCCGAACACGATGCAATGGATGGCGCCTATACGTGTGCAGGCCAGCATGGCAATAGCCAGTTCGGGGATCATGGGCAGGAACAAGCATACACGGTCCCCCCTCTTGATGCCGTTTTTCTTGAGCACGTTGGCGAACTTGTTGACTTCACGATACATATCGGCATAGGTGAATACTTTCCAGTCGGAGGGATCATTGCCCTCGAAGATGATGGCGGCCTTGTTCTTCCTCGTGGCAAGTTGGCGGTCAAGGCAATTGTAGCTGACATTAAGCTTCCCGTCCTCAAAGAACTTCACATAGACCGGCGATTTAAAGGAATAATCACAGATCTTTGTGGGCTTCTTGTACCAGTCGATCCGCTCTGCTATCTTGGCCCAGAACTTATTGGGGTCCTTAATGGACTCCTTCCACATCTTCTCGTACTCTGCCTTGCTCTTGATGTAAGCTTTTTCCCTTACCTTTGGGGGTACCGGGAACAACTGTTCTCCAAAATCTTTGGTCTCCTCAGCCATGTAACGCCTCCTTCTTCTAAAGAATATAATTTGCTTGGCATCCGTCATTATATATCCAAAGTAATAGTCGAGGTCAAGGAAAAATGAATGATCATTCATATCTTGATCCGGCGCCTCTGTACAGTCCCTTTTCCGGTGAGTTTATCTGTGCTATAGGGTAAGAAGTTCCATAATTTATCGTCCAAAGGAGACGACATGAAAAAATTCATCTCAACCTTTTCTTTTCTTTCCCTTCTGCTTGTCCCGGCATCGGCCTTCTGCATGGAGGTCTCTGTCGAGATAACGGGACCCCAGGAACTGAGCTCTTTAAAGTCGGGGATTGAGAAGAGTGTCGTCACCAGATGTATCACCAGGGGGATCGCACTGGAGAAATACGGAAAGCTCACTATCAACATAAGCAAGCTTGGCGAGATCACCTCCTATGACGCCTTATTGGACACCAAGCCGGCAAAGGCATTCCACAAGGATATCAAGGATACGTCCGCCCTGTCAGCTACGATGGACGAGATGATAAATGCACTCTTTATCGAGAGCGGCAAGACCCAGGCAGCGCCAGTCCAGCCTGCCGCGCCGCCCTTGGGCCAGGAGGTCGCCCCGAAGATCAGGCTGCCCTTTATAGCGGTATCCATTGCATCCACGGGTGATAAGATATTCGTAAGCGACGAGAAGACCGTCTACGAGCTCAAGGGTGAGAAGGCATCCCCCCTGTGGAAAGCGCCGGGGAAAAACGAGATCCTCAGGATATACCCCTTCGGTGATTCGCTCATCGTGCTGGCCAAGATCATAAATGAATGCCGGTCATTCCGCATAAAGGGCTCCGAGACGAAAGAACGCTGGGACAAGGCCGTGTTCCCGCTGGGCAAGGGACTGGTATCCACCGACATCACCTTCGACAAGATCTACGGCACCATCCCCTACGTGTGGTCCAAACCGTCTCAGATAACCGGATCTTCACCCCGGATCCCGCATGGCTTTGACACCATCAGCGCCGTCACCGCGGATATGAAGATTTCAGCAGGAGGTGAGGCGGTAATTTCGTACAATTTAGAGGACAAGCTCTCCATAAGCGACGGCAAGTCCGTCTTATGGACCGACGATACCCTTGCAGGCCATACCACCCTTTTCATTGAAGACGAGTACAAGGATAGAAGAGAGGAGAGCGAGCCTCCCGCCCGTTATTATCTGGAACCCAGGATCTCGGTCCTGGGAGATAAGATAATCACGTACAGAAACGGGCAAGGCATGGCCAAGGTGGTCTCAGGATTGAATCTGTTCGACTTTTCGCAGGTGCTTGTCTATACACCGGCAGGCAGTGAGTATACACAGAATGAGCTGGCAACCTTTCCCGAAAGCTACTGTCCGGATGCAATTCTGTTTCAGGGGAAAGTGGCCGCACTGATAGTGAAAAACAAGAGCACTTATATACAGTTTCTCGGACTGTAACCATCCAACGCTTCCATACTGCTACTGCGGAGCGGGCCTATCACGCAGTCATCGCGAGCATCGCAAATCGGGCAGCGCTCGATATGCGTTGATCGCAATGACTGATAGGAGCCAACCGACGAAGCCGACACAATTCGGCAGGATAGCCGAATTGGACGTCCCGAAGGGTCGCCTTCAGGCGAAAGCCATGGATGGCTTGAGTCAAATTTTCGCAGGACAGCAAAATTGGACGCACTTTACGTGCGCCCGAAAGGCGAAGGGCACGGAGGCACTGAGTCAAAGATAGCGCTTGATTGAGAAAAGGAATTACATGGGCCAGAGGCCCTTTTTAGGCTTTTTACCCGTGTCTTTCGATCCGGCCTGCTTTGCTGCTTCCTCTTCCAGCTCCTTGTCCTTTATGGCCATGTCTCTGCTGAAATCAGGGCAGTGAATGCCTGCTCCGGGTTTGAACTTCTTATTACAGTCGGCTCTCCACGCGCATATGGAACATAGTGATCTATCGCTCATGCTGGTAGTAATAAAGGGCATTTTGCCTGTTGTCAACGGTAAATGAGCCGACCCGGGTAATCCTCAATCGAATCTTTCCGCTGTCTTTCCCTCCTGCGTCATCCGTGCCTGAACCTCTGAACAGCTACTTCGGCATGGACCATGTATCTTTTCACAAAATTTACAATCATCAATACCTTATTTAAATAGCCTCCTGTTCCCAAGATCACTTTTTCCAGGTTGACACAGAAATAGGCCTACGATAGTAATCATATGATAGTCATATAGTAATACAAAAGATGTATTAAGGAGGAGCATTACATGTATAAAACCTACAATGAAGCATATAGGCTTTCCCTCGAGGACAGGGACAGCTTCTGGTCGGAGGCGGCACAAGAGATCCAGTGGGAGAAGAAGTTGGACAAGGTTCTGGATGATTCCCGGAAGCCATTCTACCGATGGTTTTCAGGCGGCAGGATGAACACCTGCTATAATGCCATCGATTATCATGTGGAGCAGGGCCGGGGCGATCAGACGGCCATAATCTACGACAGCCCGGTGACTGGGATTATCCGGAAGATAACCTATAAGGAATTCCAGCACGAGGTATCCATGACCGCAGGCATGCTCAAAAACCTGGGGGTTACAAAGGGCGACCGGGTGATCATCTACATGCCCATGATACCGGAGACCATGTTCGCCATGCTGGCCTGTGCGCGCATCGGGGCCGTGCACTCGGTGGTGTTCGGCGGTTTTGCACCGAACGAGCTGGCTGTCCGCATTGAGGACGCCAAGCCGAAGGCCATCCTTTCGAGCTCATGCGGCATAGAGCCCAAGGGTGCCATTCCCTACAAGCCCCTGCTGGACAAGGCCATCGAGCTGTCTTCACACAAGCCCGAGAAGTGTGTGATCCACCAGAGGCCTCAGGTGAAGGCCGATCTTATCACAGGCCGCGACATCGACTGGGCAGAAGCCGTCAAGGCGGCAAAACCCGTCCCATGCGTGACAGTGGAGGCCACCGACCCGCTCTATATCCTCTATACTTCAGGCACTACCGGCAAGCCCAAGGGTGTCATGAGAGACAACGGCGGCCATGCAGTAGCGCTCAAATGGAGCATGAAGAACATCTACAACGTAAAGCCCGGAGACGTATACTGGGCTGCCTCGGACGTGGGATGGGTCGTGGGGCACTCGTACATCGTTTATGCACCCCTGTTCCACGGGTGCACCACCGTACTCTACGAAGGCAAGCCCGTGGGAACGCCCGACCCCGGTGCATTCTGGCGGGTCATCTCGCAGCATGGCGTAAAGGTGCTCTTCACCGCGCCCACGGCATTCCGCGCCATCAAGAAGGAAGACCCGCAAGGGACCTATATCAAGAAATACGACATCTCCTGCCTGAAGCACCTCTTCCTGGCGGGGGAGCGCCTGGACCCCGACACCTACCACTGGGCGAGCGATCTGCTGAAGATCCCGGTCGTCGACCACTGGTGGCAGACCGAGACGGGCTGGGCCATTGCAGCCAACTGCATGGGCATCGAGCAGTTGCCGATCAAGGCCGGATCTCCCACGAAACCGGCTCCAGGCTTTGATGTGCACATCATTGATGAGGCCGCCAGGGAACTGCCCAGGGGCAAGGAAGGCGTCATCGGTATAAGGCTGCCGCTGCCGCCCGCCTGCCTGCCCACGCTGTGGGAGAACGACGAGGGTTATGTGTCATCCTACCTTACCGAGTACCCGGGATACTATGCCACGGGTGACGGCGGGTACATGGACGAGGACGGTTATATCTACATCATGGGCCGGGTGGACGACGTCATCAACGTGGCTGGACACAGGCTCTCCACGGGCGGCATGGAGGAGGTGGTGGCCAAACACAAGGATGTGGCGGAATGTGCGGTCATCGGGGTGAACGACGTGCTGAAGGGGCAGGTTCCCATTGGGTTTGTTGTATTGAAAGCAGGTGTAAACAAGCCCCATGACGAAATCACGAAAGAAGTGGTCGGAATGGTACGCAACGAGATCGGTGCACTGGCCTGTCTCAAGGATATAGCGGTGGTATCCCGGCTCCCCAAGACCAGGAGCGGCAAGATCCTGCGTTCTACCATGCGCAAGATTGCAGACGGCCAGGAGTTCAAGATCCCTTCGACCATCGAAGATCCGGCCGCCCTGCAGGAGATCGCCGGGGCATCCAAGACCATAGGCTACCCGAAACAATAAGATTAAGCGGAATGGACGAGAGCAGGGTAGCCAGCCCTCGTCCTTTTTGTATTCACATGATAAAGAGGAGATCGTATTATGTCTGAACAGAAATTGGGCAATCCTGCTGTTGTCGGTCTGGCCGGGTTCGGCATGACCACGTTGATTCTCCAGTTCCACAATGTCGGCTGGTGCGGCGCCGGTCCGGTTCTTGTCATGGGTCTCATATTCGGGGGGCTTGCACAGATGATCGCAGGACTGCAGGAGATCAAGACCGGCAACAATTTCGGCTACAGCGCATTCACCGCATACGGCGCATTCTGGATCGGACTTGCACTGATCCTCCTGTGCAATCAATTCAAGGTGTATCCCCTATCTCCGACAGACCTCGGATGGTATCTGGTGGGATGGACGATCTATACAGGCATCATGTGGATAGGCTCCATGCGTGTCAACGGAGCACTGGCCATGACCTTCACCCTGCTGTTCCTGGGATTCATCCTGCTGGACCTGGCGCATTTCGGTTACCCGGAGCTCAAGACGGTTGCAGGGTACGAGCTCATGCTCTGCGCGCTGAGTGCCTGGTACGTCATGGCCCATGCGATCTTCGCCGATGTGTTCGGCAGAGACGTGCTACCGGTGGGGAAACCCTGGATTAAGTAAAAATATAGGCTCCAGGCATTCGGCTCTAGGCGCAGGTCAAGGAAGCGATTCCTTTACCGAAAGCCGGAAGCCTAGTGCCCAGGTGCTTCTTTGTACTATAACAATGGTTCGATGGCCTGGATATAGCGCCCGGTGACACCCTGGACGCGCAGGAGGGCATCAAGGGCCTCCCGACCCTTCCTGCGCGAACCCGCCGGGTCTTTCAGGATGGCTATAAGGGTCTCTTCAAGCCCGCGTGCATCTTGAACCAAGTAGGTGCAATCCCTCACGATATCCAGAGCCCAGGTGAAATTCTCCATGTGGGGGCCATGGATGGTGGGGACCCCCCAGGCAACAGGTTCCAGGATATTCTGGCCTCCGAGAGCAACGAGCGAACCGCCCACAAAGGCTGCATCGCTGATGCCGTAGAGTCTGAACAGCTCACCCATGGTGTCGATGATGAGCACACGGCCTGATGAAGGACCTTCGCTCCTCAGCGAGCAGGAGAGCCCCTTCTCGCTTGCGAGCTGTGCTATGAGCTTGACCCTGTCTGGATGGCGCGGGGCCACGATGCTCAACAGGCCGGGGATTTGTTCAGACGCCTTCTTGACGGCATCCATGACATATGCCTCTTCCCCTTCACGCACGCTGCCGGCGATGAAAACCGGCTTAGTGCCGGCTCCGATAGTTTCTCGCAGGCTGGAGACATCAATACTGCCGGGTGCCGGTACGGCATCGAACTTCAGATTGCCCAGAACCTCCACCCGAGATGCGCCCAATGCTGAAAACCTCTCTGCATCCGGACCGGACATGGCAAGCACCCGGACAGGTTCGAGGATGGCCTTTAATATCCAGGAAAATCCCCGATATCTTCTGAACGAGTCAAGGGACATGCGCGCATTCACGAACACAGCCGGAACCGCCAGATCTTGAGCCTTTGTCAGCATGTTCGGCCAGATCTCGGTCTCGACAATGAGTATTGCACTCGGCATGAGCCTGAGGAGGTATCTTTTCATTACCCAGGAAAGATCGAACGGGAAGGGAAAGACCAGGTCCACCTCGGGTAATTTACCGGCAACGTCCCTGCCCGTGGCAGTCATGGAAGTCAATAAGATGAAGATATCGGGCCACTGCTTCCTGACGGCGCCTATAAGTCCGGATGCCGCCTTAACCTCGCCGACCGAGGCTGCATGGACCCATATGGTTTTTCTTCCGGGAGGTACGGCAGGCAGGCTGAATCCAAGTCTCTGCGCCAAGGTCCCCTGAAAATTCGGATGGCCCCTGAGGAAGAAGGCCAACGGCCATACAAGGATGACCGCAAGGAGCCGGTAGATGCATAGTCCTAGGGATGCCATTGCTTCAGGAGCCTCTGAAGGTCTTCAGGCGTATTGATCTCATAGAATTCTCCCTGCGCGACAATGACCCTGATGGATATACCGTTCTCCAGGGCCCTCAGCTGCTCCAGAGATTCGGCCCGCTCGAGAGGAGAAGGCATTAGGTTATTGAACCGCAGGAGGGTCTGCCTAGAGAACCCAT
>Ga0335070_10011936_pt1 | contig 10149 bp, 9 predicted proteins | sample Lox_Sample_13_FD_206722 | JGI IMG/M metagenome (GOLD analysis project Ga0335070, IMG submission 206722) | Soil microbial communities from Loxahatchee National Wildlife Refuge, Florida, United States - Lox_Sample_1.3 | ecosystem: Environmental > Terrestrial > Soil > Wetlands | place: USA: Florida... | reverse complement strand
CCGCCGAGCTCTTCCGCGTGTCGTGCCTGCTGGGCAGCCGCCTGGCCGGATTGAGTGGCGGGTTTGTGGAGGCGGCCACGCAGTTTGGACGGCATTTGGGCATCGCCTATCAGGTCTACGATGATCTGGCCGACTTCTTTGGCGAGGAGAAGCGCATCGGCAAGACGCTCGGCACCGATCTTGCCGGCGGCAAGGTGACGCTGCCCGTGCTGGTGCTGTTGGAAAAGTTGCCACAGGACGAACGGTCGGCACTGCTCGATGAGATCCGCGAATGCGGGGCGCCGCAGATCGCACGCCGCCGGGTGCAAATGCATCACTACGGAGTCTTTACCGAGGTGGTCGACTTCATCCGCTCCGAGTTGCGCGCCGGGGCCGCCACTCTCGCCCCGTGGGCGGACTTGGAGCCGGCCCGGCTGTTGAGCGAACTGAGCGAGTTGCTGGGAGAGCAGGTGCAAGGATTGGCGCCCAAGGCGGTATCCTAGAATCCGGTTGCCTCGACAGGGGGTTGTGATTTCCTTGCTCACCGTGGACCTCACCAAGGTGATCGGCAAGACGCTGACCGCGACTCCTGAGCGTCGGCAGGAGGCGGATGCTGATTGGGAGGTGGTGAAGAAGGTTCAGGCTGGTGACGTCGCGGCATTTGACAGGCTGATCGTGAAATACCGCGAGCGGATCTACTCGGTGGTCTACAACCTCTGCGCCAACCGGGAAGATGCGGCCGACCTTGCCCAGTGCACGTTCATCAAGGCCTTCCAGTCCATCAACCGCTTCCAAGGGCAATCCTCGTTCTTCACTTGGGTATATCGGATCGCAGTAAACGCCACGTTGACGCACTTGCGGAAGAATCGGCTGCGCACCTTCTTCAGTTTTGAGCGGATCACGGAGGAGGATAAGACCTCGGAAGTAATAGAGGCGCTGACAGATAAGACAGGTGCTGACCGGGAGGCGTTTGTAAAAGAGCTTCAGGAAAAATTGAACGAAGCGCTGCAGAAACTGTCTATCAATCACCGGATGGTGGTCACATTGTTCGAGATAGAAGGCCTAGGCCATAGCGAGATAGCTGAGATCATGGGCTGCTCGGTTGGCACCGTGCGATCGCGCCTGCACTACGCGAAGCAGCTGCTGCAGGCCGATCTTCAGTCCTACCTGCGCTGACCCGGAGAGAATCATGCCCGACCGCCGATCGATCCCCCCTGCCCGGGTCACTTTGGAGGACCTCCTGCGCCTCAAGCGGGCCGAGCGTCCGCCGCCCGAATTCTGGAGTGAATTTGAACGCCAGCTTCGCGAGAAGCAGCTGGCCGCCTTGGTCGAGAGGAAATCGTGGTGGCATGAGCTGGTCGTGATCTATCAGCGAATCGGCCGCGCGCGGCTCCCGCTGGCGGCGGTCGCGGTCTTGGCGCTCACTTTCGTCTCGGTTCGTTACTACACTCAGCCCGGTGAGATGCCCGTGATCGCCGAGCGGGGCCCGGTGCGCCTGACGCCGGCGCTGCCAGTGGCGGCGCAGCCTGTGAGTACCGCACCCATCGCGGCGCCCGCGCCCGCAGCTGTCGTTTCGCAGCCCGCCGAGCAACCGTCCACCGTGGTGGAGAAGAACGCGGCGGTCGTCACCGCGTCCTCCTCGGGCGAGGTTGGGCGCGTGATCCCCTGGTTGGGCGATGTTTTTGAGAATCACGCTGACACATCCGGGCTGACTCCTTCGGCGCGTACGATCGCGGCCAATCTGGCGACCGCCGCAGTCATGGAACCGGAACTCCTCGATGCCGTCGCGCGTTCCCGCGGTTTTGAAGAGCGCGCCATGCCGGCGGCCTACCAGCGCCACACCGCGGAGGCTTTGCCGACCGCCGCCGCCGTGGCGGATCCGCGGCGCGCCCGTCTCCTCGCTTCCTTGGAATCGATCGGGGCCTACGTCCCGGAGCCCTCGGCGCCGGAACACGCCAAGCGCAGCGTCACGCGTTATCTGGCCCAGGATGGATGGGACCGTTCCGCCAGCCGGCTGGAAGCGGAAGGCAACCGACTGTCGATCAGATTCTAGGGTGGCGGCCGCTGCCCCGCAACGTCCGAGCCCCGGGCTTATCGCGCGGGGCTTTGCTTTTGACCCGCATCTGGCCTAGCCTGCGCCGCCGAGCGAGGTCCTGATGAGAAACGAACGCGATTCCATGGGCGAAATGCCGGTTCCCGATGACGCGCTTTATGGAGCGTCCACGCAGCGCGCCGTCCTCAATTTCCCGGTCAGTGGTCATCCGCTGCCTGCCGCCTTCCTTCGCGGTCTCGGCTTGGTGAAGCTGGCCTGCGCCGCCGCCAACGAGGAGCTCGGACTCCTGAGCGCCGACAAGAGCCGTCTCATCCAGCAGGTCGCCCAGGAGGTGATGGATGGCCGGTTGATGCGTCATTTTCCCGTGGATGTTTTCCAGACCGGATCGGGCACCTCCGCGAACATGAACATCAACGAGGTGATCGCGAATCGCGCCAGCCAGCTCAGCGGCCATCCGATCGGCTCGAAGCGGCCGCTGCATCCGAATGACGACGTCAATCTCGGCCAGTCGTCGAATGACATCATTCCGACGGCCCTGCATGTCAGCGTGGCGGTCGCGCTCCGCGAGCAGCTGGTGCCGGCTTTGGAGGAGCTGGCGGCCGCGCTGGAGGCCAAGTCCACCGCCTTCCGCGACATCGTGAAGATCGGGCGCACGCACTTGATGGATGCGACGCCGCTCACGCTCGGCCAGGAATTCTCCGGCTATGCCGCGCAGGCGCGCAAAGGGGTGGCCCGGGCGCGGCAGGCAATCGTCGCGCTCGGCGAACTCGCCATCGGCGGCACGGCGGTGGGCACGGGCATCAACTGTCACCCGGATTTCCCGGGGAAGGTCTGCCGGATTCTGTCGGAGCAGACCGGCCTCGCCTTTCGACCGGCGGACAACCATTTCGAAGCCCAAGGCGCCCGCGACGATTGCGTCGAAGTCGCCGGACATCTCGCGACCCTTGCCGCGGGTCTGACGAAGATTGCCGGCGATATCCGCCTGCTCGGCTCCGGCCCGCGGGCGGGCCTCGGCGAGATCCGCCTGCCGGCCACGCAGCCCGGTTCATCCATCATGCCCGGCAAGGTCAATCCCGTGATGAGCGAGATGCTCGTGCAGGTCTCGATCTACACGCTGGGCCTGGCCCAGGTGGTGACGCTGTGCGGCCGCGACGGCCACTTCGAGCTGAACGTCACGATCCCGCTCATCGCGCACGCGCTGCACGAGGCGATCGCGTGCCTCGCCAACGGCGCCCAGGTATTCGCGCGCCAATGCGTGGCGGGCATCGAGGCCGATGCGGCCCGCTGCCGGGAACTGGTGGACCGTTCGCTCATGCTGGTGACGGCGCTCAATCCCTACATCGGCTACGACCAGGCGGCCGCCGTGGCCAAGGAGGCGCTCGCGAGCAACCGCACCCTGCGGGAGGTCGTGCTCGAGCGGAAGCTCATGGATGCCGCCACGCTGGACAAGGCGCTGGATCCCAAAGCCATGACGACACCGGGCGGCAGCATGCCCGGCGGCGGCGGGTGAAATCGGGATTGACTCGCGCCGCCGCCGGCGGCCGACTGCCCGCGGATGATTTCAATCGTTGCGTCGGTCCTTGCCGTCGGCTTCGGGCGCCTCGTGGCTCGAAGGGGCTGACGGCTGTGCGGATTTGAGCAACCGCTCCGGCGCCGTGCGCGCCGTCGCCTCCCCCACACGATCCGCGTCCCGGCCACCGCGTCGCCTTCGGGCAGTCGTGGATTCGTCCGCCCGTTGCCCGCGCCGCCGTGCGCCGCCCCGGTGGCGGCGCGCACCTGCCTTGCCCTGCTCGCCGGAGCGCCGCCTGCATTCCCATGTCGCCTTCCGATCTCCGTTTCTCCGGTCCGCGTGCGCCCGGCGCGCGCGCGCCAGCCTATCTGCGCTGCCACCACTGCGGCGGCGAATTCTCCCCCGATGCGCCCGGCACCCGGCATCGCAACCACTGCCCGTGGTGCCTGTGGAGCGTGCACCTGGATGTCACTCCGGGCGACCGGGCCGCGGACTGCGGCGGCGGCATGGAGCCCATCGCCATTGACGCCCGGCCCGACGGCGAATGGCGGATCGTGCACCAGTGCCGCACCTGCCACGTCGTCCACCTCAACCGCATCGCGGGAGACGACTCCGAGCGCGAATTGCTTGCGCTCGCGGTTCGGCCCTTGTCGCGCCTGCCATTTCCGCTGTAAGCTCCGGCTCCGGCGGCGGCTGGCCCGCCGAAGCCCGCCGCCCATCCGCCCCATGACTGTCATCCACCGTGATCTTTCTTTCGCCACGCAGGGCGCGGGCACCTACGAAATCACGGACCAGTGCGCGGCCGTGCTGCGGCAGAGCCGGCTCCGCAACGGCGTGCTCACGGCGTTCTGCCGGCACACGAGCTGCAGCCTCGTCATGATGGAGAACGCGGACCCGACGGCCCGGCGCGATCTGGAGGCGTGGCTGGACCGCCTCGTGCCCGAGGACGATCCGCGCTTTGAGCATACGTTTGAAGGGGGCGACGACATGCCGAGTCACATCAAGATGGCGCTGACCCGTACCAGCGAAAGCATTCCGTTCGCCGAGGGCCGGCTGCAACTCGGCACGTGGCAGGGCCTCTTCCTCTGGGAACACCGCCGCACGCCGCACACCCGCACCGTCGTGGTCACGGTGATGGGGGAGTAACCGCCGCGCCGGCGGCCACCGCGTGCCGCCCGGGCAGGTCGGGCTATGGCCGCAACGGCGCCGCGGCGGCGCCGGCGTAGAAATCGTTCCCCTTGTCGTCCACGAGGATGAAGGCCGGGAAATCCTGCACCTCGACCTTCCAGACGGCCTCCATGCCGAGCTCGGGATACTCGAGGAGCTCGACCTGCTTGATGTTCTCTTTGGCCAGGATCGCCGCCGGACCGCCGATCGAGCCGAGGTAGAAGCCGCCGTGTTTCCGGCAGGCGTCGGTCACCTGCCGGCTGCGGTTGCCCTTGGCGATCATGACAAGGGATCCGCCGAGCGATTGGAACAGATCCACGTAGCCGTCCATGCGGCCGGCGGTGGTTGGTCCGAACGAGCCCGAGGCATAGCCCTGGGGGGTCTTGGCCGGGCCGGCGTAGTAGATCGGATGCCGCTTGAAGTACTCGGGCAGCCCCTCGCCCGCGTCGACGCGCTCCTTCAGCTTCGCATGCGCGATATCGCGCGCCACAACGATCGTGCCGTTGAGCGAAAGGCGGGTGGTGACGGGATGGCGGGTAAGTTCGGCCAGGATCTCCGGCATCGGCCGGTTGAGATCGAGCCGGACAATGGGCTCCGCGCGGAGGACGCGATGCTGGGCGGGGATGAACCGGCCGGGATTGGTTTCGAGCTGCTCGAGCCACAGGCCTTGGCGGTCGATCCGCGCCCTGATGTTGCGGTCCGCCGAACAGGAGACACCGACGCCGACCGGGCACGAAGCGCCGTGGCGGGGCAGCCGGATGATGCGGACGTCGAGGGCGAAATGGCGGCCGCCGAACTGCGCGCCGATGCCGCAGGCCTGGGCGGCCTGCAGGATCCTGGCCTCGAGGGCCGCGTCGCGAAAGGCCTGGCCGAGTTCGTTGCCCCGGTCCGGCAGCGTGTCCAGGTACTTGGCCGAGGCGAGCTTGACGGTCTTGAGACAGGCCTCGGCCGACGTCCCGCCGATGACGATGACAAGATGATAGGGCGGACACGCCGCCGTTCCCAGGTACTTCATCTTGTCGACGATGAAGGCCTCGAGACTCTTGGGATTCAGCAGCGCCTTGGTCTCTTGAAACAGGAAGGTCTTGTTGGCCGAGCCGCCGCCCTTGGCGACGAAAAGGAATTCGTAGGCGTCGCCTTTGGTCGCGTAGATGTCGATCTGCGCTGGCAGGTTGGTGCCCGAGTTGATCTCCTGGTACATGTCGAGCGGAACCGTTTGCGAGTACCGGAGATTCTCCTCGGTGTAGGCCTGGTAGATGCCCTTGGAAAGGTATTCCGCGTCCTCGGCTCCGGTCCAGACTCGCTGGCCCTTCTTGGCGATGACGGTGGCCGTGCCGGTGTCCTGGCAGAAGGGCAGAATGCCTTCCGCGGAGACCTCGGCATTGCGCAACAGCGTGAGCGCGACGTAGCGATCGTTGGCCGAGGCCGCGGGATCGTCGAGGATGGCGGCCACCTGGCGCAGGTGCGCTTCGCGCAGCAGGAAGGAGCAGTCGCGGATCGCCTGGCGGGCGAGGCCGGTCAGCGCTTCGGGATCCACCCGGAGGATCTCGTGGCCGGCAAACCGGTCGAGCGAAACGAATTCCCCGCTCAGGAAACGGTACGGCGTCGGGTCCGGCCCGAGCGGAAACGGCTCTTGGTAGCGGAAGGAAGGGACCGGCATGGCGGAGGAGCCCGGGGTGCGGCCGTCACAGCAGCTTCATCTTGGGCAGATCTTGCACGTCGACCAGACCGACCGGCCGGCCCGCCTCGTCAACCACGATCAGATCGTCGATCTTGTAGTGGTCGAAGACGCGGAGCGCCTCCACCGCGAGCGCGGCGTGAGGCACCGTCTTCGGCGTGCGGGTCATGAACTGCGCCACGGGCTGCGCAAGGAAATCGCGGCTGCTCAGGACGTGGCGGCGAAAATCGCCGTCCGTCAGGATGCCGGACAGCTTGCCCGTGACCTCGTCGACGAGGGCAATGCAACCGGCCTTGGCTTTGGTCATGCCGAGGATGGCGTCCTGAATGGTGCACTGGTCCGACATGACGGGCAGGCGATCCCCCGTGCGCATGATCTCCGTCACCTTCAGCAGTAGGGCGGTGCCGAGATTGCCGGAGGGATGCAGCCGGGCGAAATCATCGCGGGTGAAGCCGCGTCGCTCGAGCAGCACCATGGCGAGGGCGTCGCCCATCGCGAGGGCGGCCGTGGTGCTGGCGGTGGGTGCGAGCCGCAGGGGGCAGGCCTCGCGCGGCACGCGGTACAGCAGACGCAGATCGGCGTCGCGCGCGATCTCCGAGTCGGGATTGCTCGTCAGGGCAACAATGGTGAGTTCGAAGCGCTTCAGGATGGCCAGCAACCGCAGCATTTCGGCGCTCTGGCCGCTGTTGCTCAGCAACACCGCGAGATCGCCCGGCGCGCACAAGCCGAGGTCGCCGTGCAGCGCCTGCGTGGCATCCAGAAAACAGGAGGTGACTCCCGTGCTGTTGAAGGTGCCGGCCAGCTTCTGCGCGATGTGGGCCGACTTGCCCACGCCGCTGAAAATGAGCTTTCGGCCGGCCACCATGGCCGCCTCCACCGCCTCGACCACCGCCACGAACGACGCGTCGAGCGCCTCCGCCGTGGCCTGCAGTGCCTCCATCTCGATCCGGATGCACTCGCGGCCACGAACCAGGGCGGAGTTGGCGTCGTGGGTCATTTAGGATTTGTGTTGGAAATCGGCGTGGGGTGAACTTAGCCCGCTATTTCCTGCGTTCAATCCCTTTCCCGACGCACCAGGCGGAGTCGCGCCCTCACCGCCCATCTGACCGCTGCGCTCCTGGCGCTGCTGCTGGCGGCCGGTTGCGAGCCGGGCGATCGCACGGCCTTTGGCGGCGAGGTCAACGACCCCTATTACCGGCGCGGCAAGGAACTGCTCCGCCAGGGGCGCAACCAGGAGGCGCTGGGCGCCTTCCTGAAGGTCGTCGACAAACGCAGTGACGACGCGCCCGAGTCGCACCTCGAGGCCGGGCTGCTCTACCAGCAGTACCTGAAGGATCCCATCGCCGCCATCTACCATTTCCGCAAATACCTCGAGCTGCAGCCGAGTTCGCGGCAGGCCGACCTCGTGCGCCAGCGCATCGACGCCGCGATGCGCGACTTCGCCCGGTCGCTGCCCGCCCAGCCGCTGGAGAGTCAGGCCGCCCGGCTTGAGTTCATGAGCCGGATCGACGAACTCCAGAAGGAGAACCTGCAGCTGAAGGAGGAACTCGCGGCCCTGCACCAGGGCCGCGCGAATGGCAGCGGGCCGGCCGGCGCGCCGCCCCCCGACGCCGCTCCACCGCCGCCGGCGACGCGCCCGCTGCGCCTCGCCCCCCTGACCGCCAGTCCCGCGCCGGCGGTCACGAGGGCGCCGGTGACCGCGCGCCCGCCGCCGGCCGCCACCGCCCCGCCGCCGCCCGCGGCCGTGCGCCGGCATGTCGTCTCCCAGGGCGAGACGCTCTACAAGATCGCCCAGCGCTATTACGGCAGCGGCGCGCGCTGGCCGGAGATCCTTGCCGCCAATCGTGACATCCTGAAGAACGAGAACTCGGTGCGGGCCGGCATGGAGCTGCGCATACCCTGAGGGGACGGGGAATGGCCGCGCCGCGGCGGGCGAACGCGGCCGCCGTCAGGCAAAATACTCCGCCCAGGTTGTGCGCGTCTCGGTCACCCGCACGCGTTCGACCCGGACGCCGGGCGGCAACGGGCGCGCGGCGGACGCCGTGGCCGCGGAGGCGAGCCGGCGCTGCAATTCCTCGAAGATCACCCGGGCCATGACCTCGCTGGTGGGGTCGGTCTGCGCGAAAGGAATGATGCGATCACCGTAGGCCTGCTGGTAGAACGCGAAATGCGGGTCGGCCGTGTTGAGGCACAGCGCATGGTCCCAGGTCTCCAGGAAAGCCTCAAGCGCCGCCTTCACTCGCCCGAAATCGCAGACCATGTCGTTTGCATCGAGCCGATCCGCCGCCAGCACGACCTCGACGGTCCGGCTGTGACCGTGCGGGTACCGGCATTTCTCGGGATGCTTCGACAGGAGGTGACCGCTCTCGATCTCGAAGGTCTTGCAGATGCGAAAAGGCATGGGGCTGAATCCGAGATTGGTAATGGGCGGCCCGCCACGGGCCAAGAACGTAATGGCGCCCGCGGCCGCGCCGGCGAATTGCCCCGAAGGGAAGCGGCCGGCTTCAGACGGTCCGCGAGAAGCGCCGCGGACCCTTCTCCAGATAGGCGTCGAAGCGCATGGCGATGATGCGAATCAGCAGGGCGCCCACGCCCGTGACCACGAAGCCCTCGTCGTCGCGGCGCAGCAGGCCGTCGGCCTCAAGATCGGCGAGCGAGGCGATTTCCCGGTCGAACCTCGAGCGGAAATCCACCCCGAGCTGTTCCGACAGGCGGGCGTAGCTGAGCCGCCGGTCGCACATGATGCGCATGATCACGTGGCGGCGGAGGCGATCCTCCTCGCTCAGGATCAGGCCGCGCTCGACGGGCAGGCGGCCGGCGTCGAGCGCCGCGTAGTACGCGGGCAGCTCCTTGCGGTTCTGGCGATAAGCCTCGTCGGTTTGCGAGATCGACGACATGCCGAAACCATAGATCGAGGCCCCGGCATGCGTGCTGTAGCCCTGGAAATTGCGCTGCAGCGTGCCCTCGCGCTGGGCGACGGCCAGTTCGTCGTTGGCGCGGGCGAAGTGGTCCATGCCGATGTAGACCATGCCGGCTTGGGTCAGCTTGCTGACGGCGGTGGCCAGCATGCGCAGTTTCTCCTCGGTGGACGGCAGGTTCGCCTGCTTCTCGAAGATGCGTTGGGAGGGTTTGAGCCACGGCACATGGGCGTAGCTGAACACCGCCAGGCGGTCGGGCTGCAGCGTGAGCACCTCGTCGATGGTCCGGGCGAACGAGTCGGCAGTCTGGTGCGGCAGACCGAAGATCAGGTCGATGCTAATGGAGTGATAGCCCTCCGCGCGCATCCACTCGAAGGCCTGGCGGGTGACGTCCATTGGCTGCACCCGGTGCACCGCGAGTTGCACCACCGGATTGGTGTCCTGCACCCCGAGCGAAGCCCGGTTGCAGCCGAGTTCGCGGAAGGCGCGCACGTGATCGCGGGTGATGCGGCGCGGATCGACTTCGACGCTGTTCTCCGAATCTGGGGCAAACTGGAACCGCGCATGAATGGCTTCGCCCAGGCGGCGAATGACGGCGGGCGGCAGAAACGTGGGCGTGCCGCCACCAAAATGCATCTGCACGACCCGGCGCGCGGGGTTCAGGAACGGCTGGATCAGCCCGAGTTCCTTGTCCAGGTAGTCGAGATAATCGGAGGCGGCGTCGCGCTTCAGCGTGATGACCGTGGTGCAGCCGCAGAACCAGCAGAGCGTTTCGCAGAACGGCAGGTGGAAATAGAGGGAAATCGGGCGCCGGGCCTCGCGATTGTCGCGTTCAATCGCCGCG
>Ga0335070_10011935_pt1 | contig 10149 bp, 7 predicted proteins | sample Lox_Sample_13_FD_206722 | JGI IMG/M metagenome (GOLD analysis project Ga0335070, IMG submission 206722) | Soil microbial communities from Loxahatchee National Wildlife Refuge, Florida, United States - Lox_Sample_1.3 | ecosystem: Environmental > Terrestrial > Soil > Wetlands | place: USA: Florida... | reverse complement strand
GCTCACCTACACGGTCATCAGGAAGTAGGTCCTCCGTCCGCCTTGCCGTCCCGGCCGCGGCTGTCTAGCATTCGCGCGCGGTCCCGAGTAGCTCAGTTGGTAGAGCAGCCGGCTGTTAACCGGCGGGTCGGGGGTTCGAGTCCCTCCTCGGGAGCCATACCAAGGCCCGCCCAGCGGCGGGCCTTTCCTTTGCGATTAGGCGGGGTGCACGATGGCGCAGCACAGGTGGCACGAGGTGTGTCCGCCGTGGCTCGGGTATCTCCTCGCGAGCCCCGTGCGGAAGCTGTGGCAGGATCCGCACACGATCCTGTCGCCGCACGTGACGGCGGGGATGACCGTGCTCGAGCCGGGCCCGGCGATGGGGTTCTTCACGCTGGAGCTGGCACGCCTCGTGGGCTCGTCCGGGAAGGTGGTCGCCGTGGACTTGCAGGCCAGGATGCTGGAGCGGCTGCAGCGGCGGGCCGCGAGGCGGGGCTTGCATGACCGCATCGAGCCGCGGCTGGCGACCGCCGAGGGGCTGGGGATCGCGGACCTCGCCGGCCGCGTGGATTTCGCGCTCCTCTTCGCCATGGTGCACGAGGTGCCCGACCGCGAGCGGTTATTCGGGCAGGTGGGCGCGGCCGTCAGGTCCGGCGGCCGAGCGCTCCTGGCGGAGCCACGCGGGCACGTCAGCGAGGAGTTATTCGCGAAGATGCTGCAGCTGGCTGCGGACAACGGCCTGCGGCCGATCGACCACCCGACCATCACCGCCAGCCGCACCGCCCTACTGGCGAAGGCGTGAGACGCTGACCGGTCTCGAGGCTTTCGGCGCGCTCGACCTGCGCGTCGGTCGCATCGTGTCGGCCGAGCCGCTCGCCGGCGCGCGGAAACCCGCCTACAAGCTTTCGCTGGATCTCGGCTCCCTCGGCCTGAAGCGCTCCAGCGCGCAGCTCACCGATCTCTACCGCCCGGAGGACCTGGTCGGCCGGCTGGTGGTGTGCGCCGTCAACCTCGGCACCCGGCGGATCGCCGGCTTCGAGTCCGAAGTCCTGGTGCTGGGAGCCCCCGACGACGCCGGTCGCGTGGTGCTGCTCGCCGTCGAGCGCGACGTGCCGCTGGGAGGAAAGGTCTACTAGGCCGGACGGCGTTCCGGGTCGTCGGCCGCCGGCCTCACAGGGATCCTTCGGTCAGCAGCCGGCACGCCGATGCGATCGCCTCCCTGGAGCCGGCCAGCGCCAGGACGTCCCCGCCGCGCAGCACGTCGTTGGCTCCAGGGACGAGCACATCCTCGTCGCTCCGGTGGATCTCGAGCACCGTCGCGCCGGTCAGCCCCCGCACGTTCAGCTGCGCCAGCGAGCGCCCCACCGCCGGGCTGCCAGGCGCGAGCGCGAGGGCGACCGGGCCCCCCATGCCCGGTAGCAGCGCCTCGACCTGCTCCAGCGGCTCCGGGTCCGCCGGTCGTTGTCCGGTCGCCTGCGACCGCAGCACCTCGGCGATGACCTGCGCGCCGGCGCGCACGTGTCCCTGCAGGTTGGTCGCGCTCCGCCAGAACGCGTACGCGAGCGCGACGAGTAGCATGACCAGCGCGCCCGCGGCCTGGGGCCCCGGCAGGAACGGCTGCGTCACGGCGACCAGCGGTGCTCCGACCGCCAGCACGAGGGTGAGCTGGATGGCGGCGATCAGGACCCGCCGCGGCGCGGCCGCCGGGTCGACCCGGCCCGCGGGCGCGTTCTGCAGCACCGTGCCCGCCAGCACGGCGGCGAGCCGCCGCGCCACGCGGACCACGCCGGCCGCGAACGGCACCGCCAGCGCCACCGCCGCCGCGACGACCAGCCACCGCAGCGCCCCGGTCCCGATGCCCAGCTGGCGCCGCAGCAGCTCGACGATCCGGTCGAAGGAGACGGCCGCCCCGATGGCGATCGCGACGAGGATCAGCGCATCGCCCCCCAGCAGGCCGGCGAGCCGCCGCACCTCCGCGCCGCGGGTCCGCTCCTGCGGCGCGGAGCGGAGACCTTCGATCCAGGACCCGTACAGCGCCGCGAAGGTCTGCAGCGCGCGCGGCAGCCGGCGGTCCACGTAATTCGCCGTGCCGCCCGATGCGCGGATCAGCCACGGCGTGGTGAGCGTGGTCAGCGCCGAGACCGAGACGGCGACGGAATAGAGGAAGCCGCGCGTCGCGTCGAGCGCGAGCCCCAGCCCCGCAATGATGAAGGAGAACTCGCCGATCTGCGCGAGGCTCATGCCGGACTGCACGGCCGCCGGCACTCCACTGCCGGTCAGGAACGCGCCGAGCCCCACGCTGACCGTCTTGCCCACGATCACCAGGCCGGTGAACACGAGCACCGCGCCCCAGTGCCGCGCCACCAGCGCGGGATCGATGAGCATCCCCACCGACACGAAGAACACCGCGGCGAACATGTCGCGGACGGGCGCGATGAGCCGCGCGATGGTGGGCACCTCTCCCGATTCGGCCACCAGGGACCCGGCGATGAAGGCCCCCAGCGCCACCGAGTAGCCGACGGCCTGCGCCATCAGGGAGATCGCGAAGCACACCGCGACGGCCGAGATGAGCGTGGTCTCGTGACGCCCGACACGCACCACAGCCCGCATCGCCCGCGGGACCGTCAGCAGTCCGGCGACCACCAGCACCACGAGGAACCCGGCCAGGCGCCCGGTCGTCACCGCGAGGGCGCCGGCGGACAGGCCGGCGCCACTGGCCACGGCCGTCAGCGCCGCAATGAACAGGACGGCGATCAGGTCCTCCACCACGAGGATCCCGACCACAAACTCGCGCCGCCGGCCCCGCACTCCCTGCTCGTCGAACGCCTTCGCGATGATCGTGGTGGACGAGATCGCGACGACCGCCCCGGCGAACAGGCTCTCGACCGCGGTCCAGCCCAGCGCCCGCCCCGCCGTGAACCCCAGCCAGGCCATGAGGCTGGTCTCGACGACCGCCGTGATGCCGGCGGTGGGCCCCACGCGCGCCAGGGTGCTCAGGCGGAAGTCGAGCCCGAGCGAGAACATCAGCAGGATGACGCCGAAGTCGGAGAGGGTCTGGACGATCTCCCGGTCCGCGACCAGGGGAACGGGGATGTGCGGGCCGATGAGCAGGCCGGCGAGCACGTAGCCGAGCACCACGGGCTGGCGCAGGCGCTGGAAGACCAGCGTGACCACCGCGGCCACGCCGAGCACGATGGTGAGGGCCTTCAGGAACTCGGGCGCGGCGTGCATCGGTGGGAACCTAGGTGGCCTGCGCGCGTCCGGCGAGGCGGCGGGGGCCTAGTGCACCCGCGCCGGGATGATCACGACCGGCTTCCCCGCCCACTGCAGCCGCTTCTGGATCGCCGCCGCCGTCTCGTTGTGCAGGATGTGCTGGTACCATGCCTCGCGCTGAAAGATGATTTTCCCCGCGAAGAAGGTGACCCGCGGGAACTCCTTCGCCACGTCCAGGCAGAGCCTCTCCCCCTCGTCGACCGCATCGGTGCCGAGCGCGTAGCGCGACGTGGCGGACACGCCCATGCCCTTCGCCAGATCCACGTACTTGGCGAGCGTGGCCTCGGTCTGGTGGCGCAGCTCCTCCACGGCCCCCTCGCCCTTGAAGCCGCCCGAGTCCACCACCCCGACCGAGAGGAAGACCAGGTTCCTGAAGTGGTTCGGGAAGAACCGGAAGATGTTGAGCGTCGTGTGGATCCCCAGGCCCCCGTAATTCGCCACCAGCACGGCCGCCGTCGCCGCCTTCGGGTCGAGTGCCGGCGCCGGCCCGGCGTGCTCGGGGGGGACGGATTTCAGCTCGTCGTAGAGCTGGGCCAGCTTCGCGTACGTCGTGCGATAGTGACGCCGGATCACGAAGCACAGCGCCACCAAGCTGCCCGTGACCACGAGGGTCACCCAGCCGCCCTTGGTGAACCGCTCGAAGATGGCGATGGCGAGGATGGTGATGCACAGGAGGAAGCCGACGGCGAACGTGAGGGAGCGTCGGAGCCACGGCTCCGGGCCTCTCTGATGCCGGGCGCGCATCCAGAACCGCATCATCCCGAACATCGAGAGCGAGAACGTGATGAACACGTTGATGCTGTACATCAGCACCAGCGTACCGATTTCACCGCGAGTGTAGAGCAGCGCGGCGAGGGACGCCGCGCCCATCAGCACGATCCCGTTCTGCGTCGTCAGCCGCTCCGACAGCCCCGCGAACCGGTGCGGCACCCAGGAGTCCACCGCCATGTTGCCCAGGACCCGCGGACCGTCGGTGAACCCGGCCTGCGCCGCGACCACCAGCAGCGCCCCCTCGGAGAAGAGGGTGAGGACCACCAGCGTCCGCGCCAGCGGGAAGCCCGCCGCCACCCTCTCGACCAGCACGGCGTTGGCGGTCTTGTCGGGGACGAAGGTGACGCCCCACAACAGATAGCAGACCAGGAGGCCGGCGGCGACGACGGAGAGCGACGCCGCCATGTACACCATCGTGCGCTTGCCGTTGGCCACCTTCGGCTCGCGCATGATCGGCAGGCCGTTCGAGACGGCCTCGATGCCGGTGTACGTCCCGCCGCCCAGGGAGTACGCTCGCATGCCGAGGAGCAGCATGCCGGCGAGACCCAACGTCCCCAGCCCGGTGCGCACGCCTGTGCTCACGGTGTGCACCGTGGCCGGCAGCTGGCTCGCGTGGGCCGCGAGCCCGTAGCCGATCAGCCAGACGTGCGTGATCAGGAAGAGGATGAAGATGGGCGTGAGCGTGAGGACCGACTCGCGCACGCCCCGGATGTTGAGCGTGGTCAGGCCGAGGATGATCAGCACCTCGGCCGGGAGCTTCGCGGCCTGCCAGGGCCCCGGCAGGAAGCTGAATAGCGCGTCGCCAGCCGCAGCGATGGACGTGGTAATCGTCAGCACGTAGTCCACCAGCAGGGCGTTCCCGGAGACGACACCCGCCTTCTCGCCCAGGAGCTTCGTGGCGACTACGTAGCCGCCCCCCCCGGTCGGGAACTGCTCGATGATGTGGCTGTAGCCCCACGCGATGATGACGACCGTGCCCGCGGTGGCCAGAGCCAGGCCGACGGCGAGGTAGGTGTGCGGGCCGAGAGCGCGGAACGCCTCCTGCGGGCCGTAGGAGGACGACGACAACCCGTCCGCTCCGAGGCCGACCCAGGCCAGGAAAGGGATCAGCGACAGACGGTGGAACAGCCGACGGTCCGCCAGGTCCTTCGGCGGCCCGATCAGGGAACGCCGAATCCGGGCCGTGAGGCTGGGGCGCTCGTCTCCCGGCGGCTGGTCAGGTTGCAGGGTGCTGTCGGGCACGCCCCAACATAGTAGGGCGTCCGGGATTCTTCCGCCCCCGCCCGCCCTGCCGGGCGGGCCGCTCGGGATTGCGGGGGTCCCCGCTGGCCGGCCCGGCCAATAGCGGCATATTTGCTGCGTCTGCAGGCCGTCGGCCGCACATCCTCCGGAGGCTGGACGGACATGGACGTGGTCCTGCTGTCGCGCATCCAATTCGCCCTCACGGTCGGCTTCCACTTCCTCTTTCCCCCGATCACCATCGGCCTCGCCTGGCTGCTCGTGGCCATCGAGTGGCGCGGGTGGAGGAGCGGCGACGCCGCCTGGGTGCGGATGGGGAAGTTCTTCGGCAAGCTGCTCGCTCTGACCTTCGCGGTCGGCGTCGCGACCGGGATCGTCATGGAGTTCGAGTTCGGCACCAACTGGGCCCAGTACTCGAAGTTCGTCGGCGACATCTTCGGGGCCCCGCTGGCCGCGGAGGGGGTGCTCGCGTTCTTCCTCGAATCCGGCTTCCTCGGCCTCTACCTCTTCGGCCGCAACCGGGTGTCGAAGGGCGCGCACTGGTTCTCGATCCTGATGGTCGCGATCGGCTCGACGATCTCCGCCTTCTGGATCCTGGTGGCCAACTCCTGGCAGCAGACCCCGGCCGGTTACGTGCTGCGCGAGGGGCGCGCGGAGCTGCTCGACTTCTGGGCGGCGGTGTTCAATCCCTCCACCCTGCCCCGCTTCTTCCACACGGTGGACGCCGCGCTGATCACCGGCTGCTTCTTCGTCGCCGGCATCGCGGCGTACCTGCTGCGCCGGGACCGGGACGACCGTCTGGCACGGGGCGCCGCGAAGCTGGCTCTCGTGGTGGGTCTGGTGGCGTCGCTCGCGGAGGTCTTCCCGTTCGGGCACCTGCACGCCCGGCAGGTGGCGCACACCCAGCCCGAGAAGTTCGCCGCTATCGAAGGGCTGTACACGAGCCAGTCGGCAGCGCCGGTGGTGCTGTTCGCCTACCCCGTGACCCCGCCGCCGGAGCTCAAGGCCAAGATCGAGATCAAGGGCGTGCTGAGCTGGCTCGCGTTCGGCGACATGAACACCCGCATCCGCGGGATCGAGGAGTTCCCGCCGAACGACCGGCCGCCGCTCTGGCTGACCTTCGTCAGCTTCCACAACATGGTCGTGCTCGGGATGTACTTCATCGCGGCGATGGCGTGGGGCGCCTGGCTCCTCAGGCGCGGGACGCTGTGGGACAGCCGCCGCTACCTCGCGCTGCTGATGATCTCGATCCCCCTGCCGCTCGCCGCGTGCCAGCTCGGCTGGATGGCCGCCGAGGTCGGGCGCCAGCCGTGGATCGTCTACCAGTTGCTGCGCACGTCCGACGCCGTGTCGACCGCCGTGCCGGCAGGCGACGTGTTTGGCTCGATCGTCCTCTTCTCCGTCCTCTATCTGCTGCTGGGCGTGCTGTTCGTGTACCTGCTCGTGCGGGAGATCCGCCACGGGCCTGAGCCGGCCGTCGCGTAGGGCGAGGGAGACACAGCCATGGACCTGAACACGCTCTGGTTCCTGCTGATCGGCGTCCTGATCGCCGGCTACGCGGTGCTCGACGGCTTCGACCTCGGCGTCGGCACCCTGCACCTCTTCACGAAGGACGAGACCGAGCGACGGATCATGATGAACTCGATCGCGCCGGTGTGGGACGGGAACGAGGTGTGGCTCCTGACCGGCGGCGGCGCGATGTTCGCCGCCTTCCCTCCCGTCTACGCCACGGTCTTCAGCGGGTTCTACCTGGCCTTCATGCTCCTGCTGGTGGCGCTGATCCTCCGCGCGGTCTCCTTCGAGTTCCGCGGCAAGGTGGAGTCCGCCCGGTGGCGCCGCTGCTGGGACGTGGCGTTCGGCGTGGGCAGCCTGGTCCCGGCGCTCCTGTACGGCGTCGCCGTCGGGAACGTGCTGCGCGGCCTGGAGACCGACGCCTCGGGACGCGTGGTCACAACCCTGTTCGGCCTGCTGAATCCGTTCGCGCTGCTCATCGGCGTGCTCGGCCTGGCGCTGTTCGTCCTGCACGGGGCGTCGTGGTTGGCGCTGAAGACCGACCGTGCGCTCCAGGAGCGGTCGCGGCGGCAGGCGGCGTGGGCGTGGATCGCCGTCATCGGGCTCTACGCCGTCTCCACCGTGGCGTCGTTCGCGCAGTCGCCGTTCCTGTTCGAGCGCTGGTTCGCGAACCCGCGCACCTGGATCCTCTTCGCCCTGCTGCTCGCCGCCTGTGTGACCGGGCCGGCATCGCTGCGTGCCGCGCGCTACGGGCGCGCCCTCGGCGCCTCCGCGCTCGCCCTGGTGTGTGTCATCGCGCTCGCGGCCGAAGGGCTGTTCCCGCGCCTCGTCCCGACGCGGCCCGACCTGGGCACGAGCCTCACCGTCTACAACGCCTCGTCTACGCCCTATACGCTGCGCACGATGCTCGTGATCGCGCTGATCGGGATGCCGTTCGTGATCGCGTACACCGCGATCATCTATCGGGCGTTCCGGGGAAAGACGGTGTTGACGTCGGAGAGTTACTAGGGGGAGATACTCCCTCCCGTCTTGACTCTCCGCGTGGGACCGCGGCTATTAGGTCCATGGCGTCGCGCCTGCGCGTCGAGGTCGGGGCGCTGGCCTTCCTCTTGGCCGGCGCCGCACCGCTGCGGGGCCAGTGCCCCGACGGAACGCCTCCACCCTGTGCGGCGCAGTTGCCCCCTCCGGCCCCCACCAGCGTCGCCGTGCTCTCCTTCCGGAGCCTCTCCGGCGACACCGCCGACGCGGTCCTCGCCGAGGGGCTGACCGACGCCCTGATCACGCGGCTGGGGCAGGTGCGCCGCCTCACCGTCATGTCCCGCAGCGCCGTCGCCCGCTACCGCGGCCGCACGACATGGGGCCCCGCCGAGTTCGGGCGCGCGCTGCGCGTCGCGAACCTGCTGACCGGCGAGCTCAGGCGCGCGGGCCGCCGCTACCGCATCACGGTCGAGCTGACCCGCGCCGCGACGGGCGTGGTGCTGTGGAGCGAGCAGTACACGCGGGCCACCGACGACCTGCTCGGCGTCGAGGAGGACGTATCCCGCGCGGTGGCCGGCGGGGTCGTCGGGCGCCTGCTTCCCGAGGAACGGGCCCGGCTCTCCGCGCGGCTCACCGCCAACGGCGCCGCCTACGAGCATTTCCTCAAGGGCAACGCCTACCTCGCCCAGCGCAATCCCGTGGCCCTCATGGGCGCCCTCAGCGAGTACGAGGCCGCAGCGCGGCTCGACACGTCGTTCGCCGAGGCGCTGGCGCGCGTGGCCCTCGCGCACGAGTTCTTCCTCGACTGGGGCTGGACCTACCGCGCGCTGCCGCCGGAGAGCCTCCTGGCCCGCGGGTTCGCCGCGGCGGACCGGGCGCTGGCCATGGATCCGGTCTCCTCCGACGCCTGGATGGCGCGGGGGCTGCTCCTCGCCAAGCAGGCGCCGCGCACCTACGAGGGCGCGGTGCCGGCGCTGGAGCGCGCCGTCGCCCTCGATCCACTGAACGCCGAGGCGTGGCACCAGCTCGGCGCCGCCCGGTGGCACCTCGGCGACGACAGCGCGGCGCTCGGCGCCTCGATGCGCGCCCTGCAGGCCGAGCCCGGGCGCGCGATCACCTTCTTTCAGCTCGCGCTCGTCTCGGAGACCTCGCGTCGGATGGGCGATGCGGCGCGCTGGCTCGACAGCACGCTCGGCGCGGACCCGACCTTCGCCTACGCCTACGCGCTGCGGGCCTACGGCCGCGCGCACGACGGCGACCTGCGCGGCGCCCGCGAGGACGCCGACAACGCCGTGCAGCTCGGCGGCGTCAACCGACTGCCGGGCGAGGCGGCGCTGGTGCTCGTGGCCGCCCTCGCCGGGGACACCGCGGCGGCGCGGGCCCGCCTCGCCGCGATCACGCGGCTGTTCGTCGACTCCACGCGACTCATCTTCCGCGAGGGCCTCTTCGCCGCCAGCGCCGCCCTCGCGGCCGGAGCGCCCCAGCGGGCGCTGGCCTTCCTCGAGCTCGTCCAGCCCCGCGGCGCCGAGCTGTGGACCGGGCTGCGCCTGCCGGCCTTCGATCCGCTCCGCTCCGACCCGGGATTCCAGCGCCTCGTCGCCCAGGCGAGCCCTTCGGGTCCCCACTCTTGACAGGGCCGGCTTTCATCGTATTTTGACGATAGACAGGAGCCCCGCATGAGCGCCGATCCCGATATCAAGGCCGTCGTCCGCGACAAGTACGGCGAAATCGCCAAGGGCACGTCCGAATGCGGCTGCGGGCCGAGCTGCTGCGGGGGCGCGGACACGCAGAAGATCGGCGCGTACATCGGCTACGACGCCGAGGCGCTGGCGGCGATCCCCGAGGGGGCGAACCTCGGCCTGGGGTGCGGCAATCCCCTCGCGCACGCGGAGGTCCGGCCCGGCGAGGTGGTTCTCGACCTCGGCGCGGGCGCGGGGATGGACGCGTTCCTCGCGTCGCGCGCGGTGGGCCCGACGGGGCGCGTGATCGGCGTGGACATGACGCCGGACATGGTGGACCGGGCGCGGGAGAACGCGACCACGGCCGGCGTCGGCAACGTCGAGTTCCGGCTCGGCGAGATCGAGCGGCTCCCCGTCGCGGACAACACCGTGGACGTCGTCATCTCCAACTGCGTCATCAACCTCTCACCCGACAAGCCGGCGGTGTTCGCCGAAGCGTTCCGCGTGCTCAAGCCGGGCGGCCGGATGGTGGTGAGCGACCTGGTGCTGAAGCAGCCCCTGCCCGAGGACGTGCGGCATTCGGTCGAGGCGTACGTCGGCTGCGTCGCCGGGGCCTCGCTCCAGACGGAGTATCTCGCGCTGATGCGCGCCGCCGGCTTCCAGGACGTGCGCACCGTCGAGGAGCGGAGCTACGGCGACGCCGCGCTGTTCGGTGGCT
>Ga0335070_10011934_pt1 | contig 10150 bp, 5 predicted proteins | sample Lox_Sample_13_FD_206722 | JGI IMG/M metagenome (GOLD analysis project Ga0335070, IMG submission 206722) | Soil microbial communities from Loxahatchee National Wildlife Refuge, Florida, United States - Lox_Sample_1.3 | ecosystem: Environmental > Terrestrial > Soil > Wetlands | place: USA: Florida... | reverse complement strand
CACGGCACCGACATCGCCACCGTTGCCAGCCGTGCCGTGCTCGACATGCCGCAGGTCGGCGCGGTCATCGTCGGCGGTCGCAACCGTGCCCATCTCGATGCCAACCTCCGGATCGCTGCGCTGCGGGTGACCGACCAGGACCGCCGGGAGATCGCCGCGGTTCTTGCCCAGCGCCAGGGCCCGGAGGGCGACACCTTCGACCTCGAGCGCGACCGCGTCGGCCGGCATGGCCGCATCATGAAATACAACCTCAGCCGCCAAGCCTCCTGACCGTGAAGACCCTGGCCGATCGTGCCGCGCAGGAAATCTTCGAGCTGCACGTCTTCTTCGGCGAATGGCTGCGACCCTCCGCCAAGGCGTTCGATCTCGGGAGGCTGGAGCAGGCGCTGGATCCGGATTTCCGGCTGATCGGCCCCGACGGCGGCATCCGCGACCGGGCCGCCGTCATCGGCTGGATCGGCGCCGCGCGCGGCAGCCGCGGCCCGGATTTCGCGATCGATGTCTCCGGTATCCGGCCAGTCTGGCAGTCGGCCGAGGCCATATTGCTGGAATATGTCGAGGCGCAGTATGGTCAAGGCCGGACGACACGGCGGCTCTCGACGGCGCTGCTCTGCCTTGCGCCCGCAGCGCCTTGCGGCGTCGTCTGGCGCCACCTGCAGGAAACCTGGCTGCAGGCGGCCGGCTGAAAAATCCGGGTCATAAGGGGGGCTCAAAGATGTTCGGGAGACGGATTCTGCTCGCCACCACGGCGGCGGGCGCATTGCTGGTCGGCGCCGGTGCGGCGCTGGCGGATTGCGACGTGACGGTCGGCGTGGTGATGGAGCTGACTGGCCCGGCCGGTCAATACGGCCAGGCCGGCGCCAAGTCGATCGAGATGGCGTTCCGCGACATCAACGACGCGGGCGGCGTCGATGGCGGCTGCAAGCTGGTCGCCGACACCCGGGATTCCCAGAGCCAGGGCAACGTCGCGGTCGATGCGGCGACCCAGCTCGTGCAGGTGAAGAAGGTGCCGGTCATCATCGGCGGCATCATCTCCTCGGTCTCCATCCCGATCCTGACTTCGGTGACGGCGCCGGCCCATGTGGTGCAGGTTTCGCCGGCCTCGTCCTCGCCGACGCTGACCGAGCTCGGCCGCCAAGGTAAGACCAACGGTGTCTTCTTCCGCATGATCACCTCCGACGCGCTGCAAGGCGTCGCCGCCGGCAAGTTCGCGGTGGACCAGGGCTTGAAGAAGCTCGCCATCATCCATGTGAACGACGATTTCGGCGTCAACATGGTGCAGGAGTTCTCCAAGGCCTACAAGGCGCTCGGCGGCGAGATCGTCTCCGACACGCCGTACAACGCCAAGCAGGCCAGCTACCAGGCCGAGGTCACCAAGGCGATGGAGGGCAATCCCGACGCGCTCTATCTGGTCGCCACGCCCGTCGATGGCGCCACGATCGCGCGGCAATGGATCAGCCAGGGCGGGCCGCAGAAGTTCCTGCTGAATGACGGCATGAACAGCGACGACTTCATCAACGCGGTCGGCGCCAAGTACCTGGAGAATGCCTACGGTACATCGTCGGGCACCGAGACGACGCCTTCCACCGACTATTTCAACGCCAACTACAAGGCCTTCTCCAACATCGATCCCGGCGCGCCGGCCGCGGTCCAGGCCTATGACGCGGGCGCCATCGTCGGCCTCGCCATCGCCCAGGCGGGCAAGCCGGATCCGGCCGCGATCCAGGATTCGATGCGCAAGGTGCTCGATCCCAACGGCACCGTCATCCATGCCGGCAAGGACGAGTTCGCCAAGGCGCTGCAGCTGATCAAGGACGGCAAGCCGATCAAGTACGAAGGCGTCATCGGCCCGGTCCAGTTCGACCAGTATGGCGACATCACCGGCCCGTTCCGGCTCTGGAAGATCACCAACGGCCAGGTGGCCACGGTCGGCCAGATGACGTCGGCCGATGTCGCCGCGATCAAGGCGAAGATGGGGAATTGAGCACCAAGCCCACTTTCCCCGATCGCGTGGAGATTGCGCCCGGGCTCAGCATCAGCCGGGTGGTGACGGGTCTCTGGCAGGTCGCCGACATGGAGCGCGGCGGCCGGCGTCTCGATCCGGATCGCGCGGCCGGCGTGCTCGCGGAATACGCGGCCGCCGGCTTCGACGCCTTCGACATGGCCGACCACTACGGCAGCGCCGAGGACATCGCCGGTCGCTACAACGAAGGCGTCGCCCGCGGCGCCTTCAAGCGAGCCGCGATCTTCACCAAGTGGTGTCCGCTGCCGGGCGAGATGACGGCGGAGGTGGTCCGCGCCGGCATCCGCCGCAGCATGGACCGGCTGAAGACGGAGACGATCGATCTCCTGCAACTCCACTGGTGGTCGTTCGAGCACCCGGCCTATCTCGACGCCATGCGCGAGCTCGGCGCGATCCAGGCGGCCGGCGGGATCCGCCATCTCGGCCTCACCAATTTCGATACCGACCATCTGCGCCTCCTGGTGAGGCACGGCCACCGGATCGCCACCAACCAGGTCTGCTTCTCGCTGCTCGACCGCCGCGCTTCCGAGGCCATGACGGAGTTCTGTCTCGCCCACGGCGTTAAGCTGCTGGCCTATGGGACATTGGCGGGCGGGCTCCTCAGCGAGAAATGGCTGGGCCGCCCGGAGCCGAAGGCGGACGAGATCGCCGACTGGAGCAAGATGAAGTACCGGCGGTTCGTCGCGCAGATCGGCGGCTGGAGCGTCTTCCAGCAGGTTCTCGATGCGACCGCACGGGTCGCGAAGAAGCATGGCGTCTCGATCGCCAACGTCGCGACGCGATGGGTGCTCGACCAGCCGGCGGTCGGCGCGATCATCATCGGCGCGCGGCTGGGCGAGCGGGAGCATCGCGGCGACAATCTGGCCCTCTTCTCTTTCGCGCTCGACGACGAGGACCGGCGCATCATCGATGCCGCGCTCGAGCGCACGCGCCGCATTCCCGGCGATTGCGGCCAGGAGTACCGGCGGCCGCCGTATCTCACCGCCTCGGGCGACCTCAGCCATCATTTGGCCGAGATGCCGAAGGCCTATCGGGCCGTTCCGGTGGTGGACCGGCCGCATCGGCTGCGGGTCGATACCGGCAGCGTCTGGGAATCGCTTTGCGGCTACAGCCGCGCCGTCCGCATCGGCGACCGCATCCTGGTGAGCGGCACGACGGCGACGCATGGCGCGGGCGAAATCGTCTGCAAGGGCGATCCCGGCGGCCAGGCCGTCTATATCCTCGACAAGATCGCCGGCAGCCTCTCCGCGCTGGGCGGCCGGCTGGAGGACGTCGTGCGGACCCGAATCTATCTTCGCGACGTCACGCAATGGGAGCCGGTGGCGCGCGTTCATGGCCGGTATTTCGGCGACATCCGGCCGGCCAACACCCTGGTCGAGGCCGAGCTGGTCGGTGACTATGATGTCGAGATCGAGGCCGAGGCCCTTCTCGGCTGACGCCTTCGCCGCCGGCGTGGAGGAACCACGAATCGTCGAAGCAGTAAGCCGGAGCGCCCGGGCCATTCGGCTTGATGGCTACCGGTCCCGCTGCCATCATGCCGCCGGCGATCCCCGCCTGCCCGCAATTCTCTGCAAACGGAGCCGCATTGAACGACGACACGAAGGCGCAGCCCCCTGCGCCGTCCCACATCAGCATCGACGGCCTTGCCATAGATCAAGAGCTCTTTGCCTTCGTTGACCAGGAGGTGGTGCAGGGGACGGGGATTGACTCCCGGACCTTCTGGTCCGGTCTCGCCGCGATCATCCGCGACCTCGCGCCGCGCAGTCGCGAACTCCTCGCCTTCCGCGACCGGCTGCAGGCGCAGATCGATGGCTGGCATCGCCAGCGCGCCGGCCAGCCTCACGATGCCGAAGCGTATCGCAGGTTCCTCACCGAGATCGGCTATCTGGTGCCGGATCCCGGACCGGTGTCGATCGCGCCCGAGCATGTCGATGACGAGATCGCGAAGATCGCCGGGCCTCAGCTCGTGGTCCCGGTCTCCAACGCGCGCTATGCGCTGAACGCCGCGAACGCGCGCTGGGGCAGCCTCTACGACGCGCTCTACGGCACCGATGCCATTCCCTTCGAGGGCGGTGCGCCGGCCGGCGGCTATGACAAGGTGCGCGGCACCAAGGTGATCGCGCGGGCAAGGATCATCCTGGACGAGATCGCGCCGCTCGCCGGTGGCAGCCACGTGCAGGCGTCGGGCTATGCCGTGAAGAACGGTGCGCTGGTGGTTGCACAACAGAGCGGAGATGCGACCCGGCTCCGCGATCCCGCAGCCTTCGCCGGCTATCAAGGTGCGCCGTCGGCGCCGTCGGCAATCCTGCTGCTGCATCACGGTCTCCATATCGAGCTCCGCATCGACCGTGCCCATCCGATCGGCCGCGATGATCCCGCCGGCATCGCCGATGTGGTGCTCGAGGCGGCGCTGACCTCGATCATGGACATGGAGGACAGCGTCGCCGCGGTCGACGCCGCCGACAAGGTCGGCATCTACCGCAACTGGCTCGGCCTGATGAAAGGCGATCTGAGTGCCACCTTCGCCAAGGGCGGCCGCAGCGTGGAGCGCCATCTCGAGCCCGACCGCGACTATGTGAAGCCGGACGGGGGTACGCTGCGCCTGCCCGGCCGCGCCCTGATGCTGGTGCGCAACGTCGGGCTGCATATGATGACCGATGCCGTCCTGCTCGACGGCAGCGAGGTGCCGGAAGGCATTCTCGACGCCGCGATGACCGCGCTGATCGGGTTGCATGATCTCAACTCCGCACGCCCGCCGAGGAACAGCCGCGCAGGTTCGATCTATGTCGTGAAGCCGAAGCTGCATGGGCCGGACGAGGTGGCTTTCGCAATCGAGATCTTCGCCCGGGTCGAGGCGCTGGTCGGGCTTCCGCCGAAGACGATCAAGATCGGCATCATGGACGAGGAGCGTCGCACCACGGTCAACCTCGCCGCCTGCATCAAGGCGGCGGCCGATCGCGTCATCTTCATCAACACCGGATTCCTCGACCGCACCGGCGACGAAATCCACACGTCGATGGAGGCGGGGCCGGTGATCCGCAAGACCGACATGAAGGCCTCGGCCTGGATCAAGGCCTATGAGGACCACAACGTCGATGTCGGTCTCGCCGCCGGCTTCTCGGGCCGGGCGCAGATCGGCAAGGGCATGTGGGCGATGCCGGACCGGATGGCCGAGATGCTGGCGCAGAAGATCGGCCATCCGAAGGCCGGCGCCAACACCGCCTGGGTGCCGTCGCCGACCGCGGCGACGCTCCACGCGCTCCACTATCACCAGGTCGACGTGTTCGAACGGCAGGCGGAGCTCAAGTCCCGCGCGAAGGCGAAACTCGCCGACATGCTGACCCTTCCGCTGGCCCGGCAGAACTGGAATGCCGAGGAGGTGCAGCGCGAGCTCGACAACAACTGCCAGGGCATACTGGGCTATGTGGTGCGCTGGATCGACCAGGGCGTCGGCTGCTCCCGCGTGCCGGACATCGACGGCGTCGGGCTGATGGAGGACCGCGCCACCTTGCGCATCTCCAGCCAGCATGTCGCCAATTGGCTGCGCCACGGCATCGTCAGCGAGGAGCAGGTGCGCGCGACCCTGCGGCGCATGGCCGAGGTGGTCGATCGCCAGAACCGGGACGATGCCGCCTATCGCCCGATGGCGCCCAGCTTCGAAGGCTCCGCCTTCAAGGCGGCCGAGGAGCTGGTCTTCAAGGGCGCGGCGCAGCCCAACGGCTACACCGAGTTCATCCTCCACGCCCGCCGGCGCGAACGCAAAGCCATGCGCTGACGCCGCGGCGGAAGACGCGGTCACTGCGGGTTGGGCATTTCGTAAGCTGGCACTTTTACGACGTCCCGCCCGGATCAAGTGCGTCGGGGTGAGCTAAGCCGTTGACACATCTGCGCTAATCATGCCTGCGATGGCCCTATCGCATTGTCGATTCTGTATAGGTCCGGTCAAAGTCCGGCCGGGGTTGTGCTGGTTTCCGAAGCTTGGAGGCTCTCAGATCAATACCATTTTTGATAGGCTAAATCAATAGGCACATGCCTATTATTGCCTATCGCGTCGCGCAGCTGCCGTCATGGTCCAGCGAAAGCCGTCTCCCCCTGAGGGAGAGGGCTGGGTGAGGGGTCGACGGGTGCATCCTCCGAATCTCCACTACCGCTCCGCCGCGTTCAGCTCTTCCTTGCGCTTGGCGACGAAGGCGTCCAGCGCTTCGGTGATGGCGGGATCCATCGGCGGCTTCTGGTAGGTCTCCAGCACGTTGCGCCAGATCCCGGTCGCGCGTTGGGTCGCGTCCTGCGCGCCGGCGATCTCCCAGTTCTCGTAGTTCTGCCAGTTGGAGAGCAGCGGCTGGTAGAACGCGGTCTCGTAGCGCGCCAGCGTGTGCGCGGCGCCGAAGAAATGGCCGCCGGTCGGCACGTCGCGGATCGCCTCCAGCCCCTCGGCGATCTCCTGGGCGTTGACCGGCACGGGCGCGATGGTCATCGCCATCATCTGCAGCATCTCGACGTCGAGGATCACCTTCTCGAAGGAGGCGGTGAGCCCGCCCTCCATCCAGCCTGCACCGTGATAGACGAAGTTGGCATGGCCCATCACCGCCGACCAGATCGACATCTGCGATTCATAGGCGGCCTGCGCGTCGACCACGTTGCTGGCGCTGGAATTGCTGGCGCGATAGGGCAGCTTGTAGAGCCGTGCCAGCTGTCCCGCGGCGATCGTCGCCCGCGCGTTCTCCGGCGTGCCGAAGGCCGGAGCGCCGCTGCGCATATCGACGTTCGAGGTGAAGGCGCCGTAGACCACGGGCGCGCCGGGTCGCGTCAGTTGGGTGAGGGTGATGCCGGAAAGCGCCTCGGCGTTCTGCTGGGTCAGCGCCGCGGCGAGCGTCACCGGGGTCATCGCGCCCATCAGGGTGAAGGGGGTGACCACGACCGCCTGGCCGTTCTCCGACATTGCCATCAGCCCGTCGCTCATCGCCTCGTCGAAGCGGCGCGGCGAGTTGACCGAGATGATGGTGATGACCGAGGGATCGTCCTGGATCTGCTCCCGGGTCTTGCCCTTGGAGATCGCCATCATGTCGATACCGTCGAGCGCGCGGTCGCGGCCGATCGCGCTGCAGTGATAGACCCGGTCGGAATAGGTGATGTTGGCGAGATAGCAGTCGAGATGCCGGTTGTGCGCCGGCAGCTCGATCGGCGCGGTCGGCTGATTGCCGACGAAATGGATGACGTCGAAGCTGTGCGCCAGCTGGATCAGGCGGATGTAGTCCTGCAGATTGCCGGAGCGCCTGCCGTTGACGCAGTCATGCACGTTGGGCGGCCCGGCGACCAGGCCGAAGGAGACGTAGTCCTCGCCGGCATGGATCTGCCGCGCCGGGTTGCGCGGCGTGAGCACGAAGATGGAGGGCGCGGTCTTCAACGCCGCGGCGACCACCTCGCGCGGGATCTTCACCAGGCCGGTGGCGTCGTCTACGGTGGCACCGGCTTCGCGAAACTTCTGCCGCGCCGTGGCCCCCATGAACTCGATCCCGATATTCTCCAGGAGATCGAGCGAGGCCTCGTGGATCGCCATCAGCTGGTCCTGGCTCAGGATCTCCAGCGGCTTCATGACGTTGCGGAGGGGCGGCTGGCCCAACATGGAGAGGCCGATCGCACGGTTCTCCCGCATGCGCCGCGGACGCCGTGTCGGCCTGGTGTTCTCCATCTCCGGCCTCAGCTCCGCATCCGGGTGCCTTCGGGATCGAAGCGCGGCCGGGCCGATAGCAGTGCCGGCCGGCGCTCGCCCAAGAGCTCGATCTCGAATCGCGCGGCGTCCTCGAAGAACTGCGGCTTCACATAGCCGAGCGCCAGGCTCTCGCCGACCGTGTGACCGTAGGTGCCGGTGGTGACATAGCCAACGACGGTGCCGTCGCGATAGATCGCCTCGCCGCCGAAGCAATCGACTCCATCGGCGACGCCGTTCGCCTCGACCACGAAGGTGGCGAGCCGCTCCTTCGGCCCGGCCTTGGCCATCGCCTCCGCAGCCGCCTTGCCGATGAAGTCCGGCTTGTCGAGCCGCACGAAGCGTCCCATGCCGGGCTCGTAGGCGCTGTAATCCGGGGAGAGATCGACGCCCCAGCTCGGGAAGCCCTTCTCGACCCGCAGCGAGAGCAGCGCCCGTGAGCCGGCCAGCCGCAGCCCGAGCGGCTTGCCCGCCGCCCTCAGCGCCTCGTAGATGCCGCGCTGATATTCGGCCGGCATGTAGATCTCGTAGCCGAGCTCGCCGGTGAAGGAGACGCGCACCACGATCGCGTTCGGGCAGGCGCCGATCGCCATTTCCTTGGCCGAGAGGAACGGGAAGGCGTTGCCGCCGACGTCTTCGTCCAGCGCCACCGCCTGCAACAGGGCGCGCGCTTGCGGCCCGGCGATCTGCAGCCCGCAATATCGTGCCGAGATGTTTTCGATCCGGATCGATCCGCCGTCTGAACCGTTTGGGGCCGGCAGGTTCTCCTGGAACCAGCGCATATGCCAGCGCTGCATCGGGCCGGAGCCCAGCAGGATGAAACGTTCCTCGCCGAGCCGGGTCACGGTGAAATCGCCGATCAGCCGCCCCTTCGGGCTCAGCATCGGCGAGAGCGTGGTCTTGCCGATCGATTTCGGCATGCGGTTGGCGAGCAGGCGATCGAGCCAGGCCGCGACGCCCTTTCCCGTGGCCTCGTACTTGGCGAAGGTCGAGATTTCCAGCAAGCCCACGCGCTCGCGCAGGGCCCGGCATTCCTCGCCGACCGCGTCGAACCAATTGCCGCGGTTATAGCCGTAGCGATCCTCCGCGACCTCGCCCTTATTCTCGCGCGCGAACCAGAGCGGGTACTCGAAGCCGAAGTTGAAACCGAACACGGCGCCCTCGGCGGCGAGCCGGTCATGGATCGGGAAGGTGCGGATCGGGCGTCCGGCCGCGAATTCCTGTGAAGGATAGACCAGGTCCGTGCGATGCTCGTAGAAATACCGCGTGCGCTCGCGGGTGTAGCGCTTGCCGGCCCAGTCGCCGAAGCGGGCGACGTCCCAGAAGAAGACATCGAGGCTCGGCTCGCCCTCGATCATCCATTCGGTCAACACCTTGCCGATGCCGCCGCCCTGGTTGAAGCCGCTCATCACGCCGCAGGCGCAGAAATAGTTCTTGAGACCCGGATAGGGCCCGAGCAGCGGCCCGAGATCGGGCGAGAAGATCATCGGCCCGTTGATGACGCGCTTGATGCCGGCGCTCTCCAGGCAGGGCATCGCCTCGACGGCGCGGGCGAGGTTCTCCTCCATCCGGCTGAGATCGTCGGGCAACAGCTCGTGGCCGAAGTCGAGCGGCGTGCCGTTCTCGGCCCAATGCACGCACTTGCTCTCATAGGCGCCGAGCAGCAGGCCCTTGCCCTCCTGCCGGCAGTAATAGCCGCCGCTGGGCTCGGAGATGTTCGGGACCTCGCGGTCCATCGCCGCGATCTCGGGGATGGTCTCGGTCACCATGTAGTGGTGCTCGACCGGCTGCAGCGGCAGGGTGATGCCGGCCAGCGCCGCCACCTCGCGGGCCCACAGCCCGGCGGCGTTGACGACATACTCGCACTTGATGTCGCCGTTGGGCGTGCCGACGGTCCAGCTGCCATCGGCATTCTGCCGCGTGGCCGTGACCGGCGTCTGGCGATAGATCTTGGCGCCGTTGTCGCGCGCCGCCTTGGCATAGGCCTGGGTCACGCTGGCGGGATCGCAATAGCCCTTCAGCGGCTCATAGAGCACGGCCTTCAGCCCGTCGCCCTTCAGCACGGGCGCCAGGCGCTTGGCCTCCGCGATCGAGATGAACTCGGATTCGATGCCGTTGCGCTTGCCACGGCTGTGCAGGATCTGCAGCGCCGTCAGCTGGTCGTCGGTGCGGGCGAGATGGATGCCGCCGACCGGATGATAGCCGCAGGACTGGCCGCTCTCCGCCTCGAGCCTGGGATAGAGCTCGATCGTGTATTTCTGCAGCACCGCGGCGCTCGACGGGCTGGTCAGCGAGAACAGGCTGCCCGCCGCGTGCCAGGTCGAGCCGGCCGTCAGCTCCTTGCGCTCCAGCAGGATGACGTCGCGCCATCCGGCCTTGGCAAGGTGATAGAGGATGGCGCAGCCGGTCACCCCGCCGCC
>Ga0335070_10011932_pt1 | contig 10150 bp, 9 predicted proteins | sample Lox_Sample_13_FD_206722 | JGI IMG/M metagenome (GOLD analysis project Ga0335070, IMG submission 206722) | Soil microbial communities from Loxahatchee National Wildlife Refuge, Florida, United States - Lox_Sample_1.3 | ecosystem: Environmental > Terrestrial > Soil > Wetlands | place: USA: Florida... | reverse complement strand
CCACAGGTTCGCGGACAGAAGGAGAAAGAAGAAATGAAACAAAGTGGATTTCCACCAGGATGGGATGCTGAACGTGTCAAGAGGGTCTTAGCCCATTATGAATCGCAGTCGGAAGAAGAAGCTGTTGCCGAGGATGAAGCTGCATTCGAAGCTATGGGACAGACAGTTATGGAAGTGCCAACAGAAATCGTGCCGGCAATACGCGAACTTATTGCAAAACACAAAGCAGCCTGAGAGCGGCTAACCGGTGAGTTGAGACGAGCGTGAACAGGAAGCGCACAGCCATATGCCGAAGGTATAAGGGACGTTCATGCAGAGGATGCCCAGCGCAGCCTAACGACAGTTCCGTTCTGGAGTTATAAAACCTGAGATATTCCCTGAACCTGCTTTTTCCATTCCTGCACTTCCCTCATTTGAGATTCTAAGTTAGAAATCCTTTCATTCACTTAAGAGAAAGATACCTTCGTAAAGGCCCCGATTTCGATAGCCAGCCAGTGGGGATCAGGCCAGAAAAAGAGTGCATTTCATCCTCCCCGCTTTCCCTCCCAACAGTGAGGGGAGGCCTTTTGGATAGGAGTTCCGTCTTGAAAAAGAATAAACGAGGGATTAATTTTTAATAAGTGGATTGTTTTGGCCATTTTTTCTTAAATTTGAATCGTTTATCTGAAAGGAGGGAGAAGAATGAATAAAATTTTGACTTTGCTGTCGTTTCTGGTTTTAATCGCCTTTTTAGGAGGCGTTATATATACCAACCCGAATGAATCGATTTCCCAGGAAGTCTTCAGTCCAAAAGCGTTGAGCCATCCTCATCTGTTCAGTGAGATGACTCGCGCAACTGTCAAGGATTCCCAGGGCCAGTACGCGGGAAGAATTATCGATCTCGTTATCGGCCCCGACGGAGGTATCTCCTTTGCGATTCTCTCACCATTGGCGATGGGTGGAATAAACGAAAGACTCGTCGCTCTCCCTTTTAATACCTTAACCTTCGATAATAAGTATCTCGTTTTTGACACGACCTCGGAGAAATTAGCTAATGCACCCCTTTTCAGAATGAATTACCCAAGCGCGCGAAACTGGGCGGAGGACACAAACAGATACTTTGGCATACAACCGTCATGGGGAGAAGGAGCCGCCTGTGAGGTAGCTCCAGGCATGGCTCATCAGATATCGATGACAAAAGGGTGGAATCGTCCTTACGAGGCTACTGAAATTGTAGGAACCAAGGTCAGGGACCCTCAGGGGGAAGAAGTGGGGAAGATTGATGACCTTGTCTTTGACAATGAAGGCCGAATCTCATTTGCAATCGTCGGCTACGGAGGGTTTCTGGGAATTGATCAGAACCTCGTTGCCGTGCCTGCCAATTTCTTGTCATATGTGGAGGAACCGAGGCATTTCGTCCTTGATGCCACCAAGGAAAAGGTTCTATCTGCGCCCCTTTTCAGCAAGAAGACCCTGGATGATCCGCGTTGGGCAGACGGTGTCTACGGGTATTTCGGCCAGCAGCCTTACTGGACCAACGAGAAATGAAATGCAGGCCCGAGGGGGGGATAAAACCGATTATCCCCACCCTCCGCCTGAATTCCCTCTGGCTAAAAGTTTTATCTGATCGATTAACCCAAAAATCAACTAAAACTCAAAGATAGGGATTTGACCCCGATGGCCTCTTGAAGCGATATGGGGTTGAACTCAGTAGCTCGCCTTGACACATAGCCACCGGGCATCCATATTTTTCTTGAAGGAATAAAATGCAACGGAGGTGGATGTTGATGAAAAGATCATCCTTTTGTTTATTTTTGGCTATAGCTTTTTCTTTCTATTTTGTGCCTTTTGTTTTGGGCGCTGAGCATCCGGGAAGAGATGTGCAGACACAGGGGGAACACCCCGGTGCGAAAGTTGAACCAAAAGCAGAACATCCGGGGAAGCCGATCACGGCCGATTTTGTCAAGAAATCGATCCAGGATCACGTCAAAGACGAATCCAAGGAGGGCATCTTCATGATCCGCGATGAAAAATTGAATAAGGAATGGAAGCTAAAACTTGACAAGGTTCATGACCCCGTTCGTTCCTTTGAAAAAGAAGGTAAAACCTACTACTTCACGTGCGTGGATTTCAAATCCGTGGACGGAAATAACGTTCTTGACATCGACTTTTGGATGGTCCCCAAGGGTGGCAAACTGGAAGTAACGGACACCAAGATCCACAAAGTCAATGGTGAAGCAAGGTATACTTACGAGGGAATCGACATTAAAGAGATCAAATAGAACCTTCTTGTCGAGATCTGTGAGGTAAGCCTGATTTGGAATAATGGACTAATCTTCGTTTTTTAGCCTTTCTTGAGGGGGGTCAGGAGCAAGGATTTCAACTGCATCGTTTCGGGCCCTCTGATCTTATACAGACCGATGGGGACCAGTTCGGGGGCGCTTCTTGCCCAGTGATAGCTCCTAAAAACTCGATCCCATACATTCAGAATAGCGGTGAAATTCGTATTGAAGCAGTCCCGATGAAGGGAATGATGGCACCGGTGCATCCGGGGAGTCACGATGACCTTTTCCAGGACATCCTGAATTTTCAGTGGAATGCCAAGATTGCTGTGGTGAAACTGGGAAGCAAAATTTAGACAGAGATCAAAGGCCACCAGACCCCGGAGGGAAGGCCCCCAGGCCAGAATCATGAGACACTTAAAGATGCTCGATAGAATCAGCTCCCCAAGATGAAACCTTGCAGCCGTGGTCACATCGATCTCCATGTCGCTATGGTGGGCCTGGTGAAAACGCCATAAGAATCCAACCCTATGATTGGCCCAATGCATCCAGTAATCCCAGAAATCGAATGCGATCACCGTGGCCAGGATCTCCCAGCCGCCATAAAGGCCCAAAACGTGCCTTACGCCAAAAAGGTGATTTCGAGTGAAAGAGAGTGATGCAAAGATGGGCCATGTCATCAGGAGATAGACGACGATGCTATTCCCGATGCTCATCCCTAAATGGAAGGCAACACGATAGCTCTTTTTTTGCTCGGACCGGGCGTGAGGGGCCAGCCATTCAAAGAAAAGCATGGCGCCAAACATGGCCAAATAGGTTATTGTCCGGATGAGAAAGGGAGAGGTCAAGAGAGTCACCACCAAAATCATTATATCAACCAGAATGGCGAATGGACATCGTTTTTTGTTCTTTACACATACGGAAAGGATATAAGTATAATCATGAGGAGAATGCAGGACGGGAAAGGCTGACAGACGATAAACCATTTATCAGGAGCGAACCCGCCGAAGTCCTAGGTTATTGCGGGTTACTGCATAGTTTGCTAAACTAGAATCAGAATATGACTGGAGGGTGAGTCTATGGAAGTCAGAATCAACAACCACGGATCGAACTCGCTGTCGACCAAGGTCTTTTTCAGCGATGAAAAAGGTTTTGAAGTCGCTTCCGTCATCGTGATGGGGAAAACCAATGCCGTTCTGATCGATGCCCAGTGGACACTCTCGAATGCCCATCGAGTCATCGCGGAAGTTGCGGAAACGGGCAAACATCTCGAAACGATTTATGCGACTCATGCTCATCCCGACCATTACTTCGGCCTGGGGGTCATTGCGGATGCTTTCCCGTCCGCCCGGGTCACCGCGCTCGCTTCAGTAGCCCGAACGATCAATCGTCAGTTTTTTGGAAAACTCGATCATTGGGAAAAAGTGATCGGACCGACCAACGTATGCCGGAAAACCGTCAACATTGAGTCTCTCAGCAAGAATTACATCGAGCTGGAAGGACAGCGGATTGAGATTATTCCGGAAGTCGTGGGAGACATGAAATACAACTCAGCAGTTTGGATCCCTTCTATAAAAACCCTCTACGGCAGCGACATCCTGTTTAATCAGGCGCACCCCTTTACCTGCGAGCTTACGGCCGAAGAACGTCAGCAATGGATACGGGATATCGAGCGGTTGGAGAAGCTGGGTGCGGAGGTGATCATTCCCGGCCATCAGAAACCGGGCATGCCTTTCGATTCCTCTTCGTGCACTTTTACCAAAGATTACCTGATCGCTACAGAGGAGGTAATGGCAAAAACCAAAGACGAGGGCTGCTTCTATTACGCCATGGTCCAGCACTTTCCGGAAGCCAACCTCTTTATCAGCAACGAAATGAATGCGGGCGTCTTCAAGGGCGGCAAGAATTGGAACTGGAAAGACGAGTAAGATATTCAAGTCGGCTTTAAGCAAACACTTCTGAATTCAATCCTGGAGGAACAGTGATGAAGAAAACAAGGCTGATTCGATTTGCGATCTATGCGTGCGCCCTATCGGTGGCGTGGTTTCTCGGAATTCCCAATTTGACGACCGCCGGTCCCACGGAAGGCGCCCTCAACCTCGAACGCGTGGGCACCGGTAAGACCAGCGACGGCCAAATCGACCTCGGCCCGTATTCGAAGCTCGCCCCGTGGCCTAACACCGACGACCACTATCTGTATTCAGGATGCTACGCGATCGCTCCACTTGTCACAACGCCCGGAGCATCCCAATGCTTCATGACAATTGATCTCAAGGATCCCAAGAATCCGGTGCGCCTGGCCACGGTCTATGCCTTTGACCCCGTCGCGTCCCCTCAGCCACCCTCGACTCATCCGGTGTGGAAGGACCCCAAGCTCGCCTTCCTATCCGTGAAGGAACCGTGTGATACTTTTAAGGATCCTGAAGTTCTTAGCGGAAAGAAGCCCCCCGCATGCTGGGACCGGGGCTGGAACACGCACAATCACTTCGTCTCCTATGCCTCCAACATCCTCGCGGTCAACCAGGAGCGGTGGCGCTACGGGACAAACACCCAGGCGAATTACCACGGCGTTAAATTCTACGACATCTCCGACCGGGCGAATCCCAAGTTTCTTTCCAGCTGGGAAGCCCCCGTCTCTGATCCGGTTGGCGGACGTTATCCCGACGCCGGTGGGACACACCACTTCAACTTCGATGCTGAAGGGAACTATCTCTACATTGGGACGGAGTATAAGGGATTCATCGGCAAAATCCTCGTGATCCTCGACGTGCGCGATCCGAAGCACCCCAAGGAGGCCGGAAAGTGGTGGCTCCCGGGGCAGAAGACGCCGGAGGAGGATGGAGTCCGCGACTGGGTCCAGCAGGAAAACTTCAACAACCCCGTTCAGATCGTCTCCGGGAAGTATACGAAGCATGTGGGCATGCACTATGTCACGATCAACGGAAACCGCGCCTACCTTGCGTACCACCAGGCCGGGCTGGTCATTTTGGACATCGCCGACAAGAGCAACCCCCGGTTCCTTTCACGACTCGACTACCTCGTCCCAGGGTTCGTCGATCCCACGATGCCCGACGCGATGAAACAGTTTCCCCTGGACAAGATAGCCTACGGCAACACCCACTCCGCCAGGCTGGTTCCCGGCCGTCAGGGAAACCTGCTCTGGGTGACGGACGAATACTTCAACTGCCCCTACGGCCACCTCCGCATGGTGGACATAATGGACGAAGCACACCCGAAGATCATCTCGCACTTCATGACCGATCAGAATGCGGCCTGCAACGGCAACCAGCCGGCAGATCCAACTCGATTCCCAAAGCGCGGCCCGTCATCTCACATCGGCAACGCCTGGAGCAAGGACCTTCTTTTCTTGGCGTGGTACGGCATGGGGTTAAGGGTAATCAACATCGCCGACCCGTACCATCCAGTGGAGGCTGGATTCTACGAGTACAGAATTGACAAGGATCTCCCTCCCCGGAACGACTTGGCCTATGCAGGCTCTGACACCTATGATGTTCTCCTTGGGCCGGAAGGATTGCTCTACTTATCCGATGGCACGGCCGGCCTGCGGGTGCTGAAGTATACGGGCCCCGGGTTCCAGCGTTGAGAGCACACCATTTTGGGCCGTAGCAACAATTGCTGCACGCCCGTATACGGGTGGGTCCTCCATGCTGCTTGACGTCACTGGGTCCGGTTGGCAGGGAGTCAAGCCTGCCTCTGACTCATTCTGCGGCGCCAGTCCCCGCCCTTGAACGCACTGGGATTCAGAACCCGCCCTCCCGGACTGAAGATGCCTTCATCCCTCCTCCAAAAAATTGATAAAAAATGAAAAAAATGCTTGACAATTGAAAAAAGGGCGTTATAATTTCGTCAAGTTTATTTTATTAAACTAATTTCTTCTTATAGTGTCTGACAGATTACTAAACAATTTTCTTCTTTTATTATATTCGCAGGATTTATGAAGATTGGAGAACGGATCCGGAATTTGAGACAATCGAGCAACCTGACCCAGGAGGAGCTGGCCGACCGGGCCAATCTGACCAAGGGGTTTATCTCCCAGATTGAGCGCGACCTGACGTCCATCTCCCTGGACAGCCTGGCCCAGATCCTGGAGGCCCTGGACGAAAATATCTCGGATTTCTTCCGGGAGACCTCGGCGGAAAAGATCGTCTATCTGGAAAAGGATCGAGTAGCGATTGAGAAGGAGAAGATCCAGAAGTTTGAGCTTCTGGTTCCGGGTTCGACGAATCGGCGGTTGGAGCCCATTCTCCTCACGCTCGGGAAAGGAGAGTCGACGCCGAGAGAGAAACCCCACGAAGGAGAGGAGTTCGGTTTTGTGCTCCGGGGGAGGTTCAACCTTCGTTTCGGCAGAGAGACGCTCAAGCTGAGAAGGGGGGAATGCTTCTACCTTTCAGCAGAGAAGGAGCACTGGCTCCATAACAGCGGCTCGAAGGAGGCGGTGATGTTATGGATCAGCTCACCCCCTTCCTTCTAAGACTGCTGAAAAACGCTCCTGCCTACCGGCAGGCGGCGTAGGGCGTTCGGGAACGGTTTAAAACCGCTCCCTACGACAGGGATCGATACTTTAGAAGGAAGCGTATCAGAAGCCCGTATGCTTTTATTCAGATTAACTTTGATGGAGACGAGCCGTGATCATTAAAACCCCAACACATTATTTTCTGGTTTCCGGAGCGTCGGAAGGATTTACCTCTCTCAATGCCTTTGACGGAGCCCTCCTTACCGCTGGGATCGGGGATACGAACATCGTGAAAATGAGCAGCATCGTGCCGCCCCGATGTCAACGGATCTCTCCCGTTCCTCTTCCACCGGGTTCCCTGGTCCCGACGGCCTATGCATCCATCACCAGCGACGTGCCCGGCCAGCTCATCTCGTCCGCTGTGGCCGTTGCCCTTCCGGAAAACCCGGATTATCCTGGATTGATCATGGAATACTCTGCCCGGGGGTCAAAGGCAGAGATTGAGGAAACGGTCCGGCAGATGGCCATCGAGGGAATGAAGGTACGGGGGCGAGTCATCAAAGATCTGAATTCCATCGCAGTGGAGCATAGGGTTCGGAAGGTCGGTACCACTCTGGCGGCTGTCGTCCTGTGGGAGATAGAGGAAGAGGAAGCGGAGCAGGATTAGACTCGACTTTGTCGGGACGGTCCGGGAAAGTGTTCCGTCATGCTCACCGAATTGAAGTATTAGACTCGATTTTAAACAGAACTTTTCGTCCAGACGTTCTTCTCCTCCTCGATTTCATCCGGAAATAGTTAAATGAATCTTCCCTTCATTGAACAAACTTTTATCTCTGCGAAGACCCCTTTCAAGGACGCAATGGCCGTGATCCTCGGATGTCCATACGACGGATCGGCTTCCTTCCGCCCGGGCGCCCGTTTTGGGCCCTCTGCCATCCGGAGGGCATCCTGGGGAATTGAAACGTTCAGCCCCTATTTGCAAAGAGATTTGACCCGATGTTCAATCCATGACATGGGGGACTTGGAACTGCCTTTGGGAGAAAAAAAGATATCCTTGGGCTTGATTCGAAAAGCCCTTGGCCCAATCCTTTCCAAGAAAAAATTCCCCATCCTTCTGGGAGGGGATCATCTGATCACCCTTCCGGTCGTGGAAGAGATCTCCGCGAGGCATCCCGACCTCCATGTCGTTCACATTGACGCTCATACGGATTTGAGAGAAGATTACCTCGGCGAAGCCCTTTCCCACAGCACGGTGATGAGGAAGGTCGTCGATCATCTGGGCGAGGGCAGATTGTTTCAGGTTGGAATTCGATCCGGCACCGAGGAGGAATTCAAATTGGCGAGGAGGTGGAAGTCGATCGTACCAGGCGACCCGCGTTCCCTCAAAGCCATGGTGAAGCGTCTCAAGAATCTGCCTGTCTATGTCACCCTCGATCTCGACGCGATCGATCCTGGTCTTCTCCCGGGCGTTGGAACGCCCGAACCCGGAGGCCTTACCTTCCAGGGGGTTCTCGCTCTTCTCAAAGAGCTTCAATCGCTCCATGTCGTGGGGTTTGACCTGGTGGAGCTGACCCCGGATTATGATCCTACCGGAATCTCATCCGTGACTGCCTCCGTCCTCTTAAGAGAGATGATCTTGACCTTCGTTGAACTTCGCCTTTCCGTTTAAACCATTACGAATCTGTGATAAAGTGTAGACATGGGATGATAAACGGTTGACCCTGCGAAAGTGGCCTGAGGCAACAACGAAGGTTCTGAAACCTTCCATTCCAATCCTATTCAGCTCGGGGGAAAACATGCCAAACAGATATGATCTCTTAATCAGCGGAGGCCTTGTGGTCGCAGGGTCCGGAATCCGAAAAGCAGATGTGGGAATTAAAGGGGAACAGATTCATGCCGTCGAGCCCGAAATTCCACTACAGGAAGCGACCCGGGTGATTGACGCCTCCGGAAAGTACGTGATGCCCGGGGTGATTGATGCCCACGTTCATCCGGTCTATGAGGACGACATGAAAGGCCTATCGGTCACCGCCGCCTACGGGGGAACAACTACCCTCATCCATTTTGCCTATGCCAAGCCCGGGATGAAACTCGTGGATACCGTTCAGAAGTGTCTGGAAGAAGGCACTCACGGCTCCGTTCTCGACTTCGGGATCCATGGAACCATGTTCGATCCAGCCTCTCAGATTCAAGAAATTCCGAAGGTGGTCGACCTCGGAGTCGCCTCATTTAAGATGTTTATGACTTACGCCAAGCTCAAATGGATGACGGATGACTACTCTCTGACGGCTGCGATGGACCGAATTGCCGAGTGCGGCGGGTTGGCGATGGTCCATGCGGAAAACGGGCTGGCCACCGACTATCTTGAAGACCGATCCTTGAAGAAAGGGGAGGATCAGAGAGAAGTCTTTCTGAAGACGAGGCCTGACCTTCTCGAAGCGGAGGCCATCTTTCGGGCCATCACGATTTCAGCCATCACCCGCTGTCCGCTCTACATCGTTCACCTGAGCACGGCCAAGGGCGTGGCCCCCATCGAACGCGCAAAGGACGAAGGTCAAGCGGTCTTCGTCGAAACCTGTCCTCAATACCTCACGCTGACCAATGAGACTCTTTTGCAGTTTGGCCCCTTGGCAAAAATCGGTCCTCCCCTCCGAACGGAAGCAGACCGCCTCTCCCTCTGGAGGGCGATCCAAAAGGGGTTGATCGACACGATTGCCAGTGACCATGCCCCAAAGATTAAGAAAAAAGAGGACCCTTTTTTTGAGGCCCCCTATGGATCTCCCCAGTCGGAGACGATGTTGACGATTACCTACGATGAAGGGGTCAATACCGGGAGGGTTGAAGTGTGCAAATTGGCCCAGCTCTTTTCCGAGAATCCCGCAAAGATCTTTGGCTTTTATCCCATAAAAGGGGTGATTCAGAAAGGATCGGATGCGGATTTGATTCTCTTCGATCCGAATCGGGTCCATACGATTCAGCATCAAACCCAGCATTCCAAAGCTCCGTATACCCTCTATGAAGGCAGGAGATGTTTGGGTATGCCTGTTTTCTCCATGCAGCGAGGCAAGATCCTGATCGAAGATGGAGAGGTGAAGGCAAAGCCTGGAGGAGGAAAATTCTTACCCACGAGAATCAAGCCTGTCGGAGGCTGATCCGGAACGTTTCCGTTCCTCACGCGCTGGGCAGGGAGTTTCACCCCGGGGATGCCTTAGTCCGACATCGGGACTTCCCCAGTACCAGTCCCATAACTCCAGCAAAAACGTTCGTGACTTCTCGGTCCTGGAGTGACAACCACCGGAAAAAAGGGAATTATAAGATAGTTGGTGTAAAAAGAGAGAGGGGTGTTATCCTCTTGGGAAGATTTTGGCAAATACATTCCCAGCAGAAAGGAGGACACACCCCATGTCAGGATATC
>Ga0335070_10011931_pt1 | contig 10151 bp, 6 predicted proteins | sample Lox_Sample_13_FD_206722 | JGI IMG/M metagenome (GOLD analysis project Ga0335070, IMG submission 206722) | Soil microbial communities from Loxahatchee National Wildlife Refuge, Florida, United States - Lox_Sample_1.3 | ecosystem: Environmental > Terrestrial > Soil > Wetlands | place: USA: Florida... | reverse complement strand
GAGCGACGGCAACGGGTTGGCCTCCCCGGCAGCAAACGCGTCGTAGATGGCACCCAACTCGTCCAACAGGATGCTGCCGGTGAAACCGTCGTTAACGACGTGGTGCTCCGCAATGCAGAGCATGAATTCCTTGTCGGAAAGCCGGATCAGATGCGCTCTCTGCACTTCGCCCGAAGCCAGGTCCAAGGGGCGGCGAACCGTATCGAGCGCCAGCGTCAGGGCCATCACCTCGCGCCGGTGTGGCTGATGCGCGGAAAGATCTGTAAACGCAAACTGGAGGGAACCCCCGTCCTCCACTACCTGCAGCGGGCCGTTTACGCCGGCTACGAACCGCACTCGCAAGATCTCATGCCGCCGTCGCAGCTCGTTCAAACTGCGTTCCATCACCCCGGCATTCACGCTTCCATGAATTCGAAATACGCGCGGTTTGTTGTAAATTCCCGTATCCGGATTCTGCTGCTCCAGCAGCCAGAACACCTGTTGCGAGTACGACAGCGGAAACTCACCTCTGTCGGCAGCGCGCTTGATGGCCGGGGTCGTTCCTCCCAGCCTGAGCTCGTCCACCACGGCGGCCAGGTGGGCAACGGTTGGCTCCTCGAAAAACGCGATCAGCGGCAGATCGACGTTTAAGGCGTCGTTCACCCGCACAATCACTTCCATCGCCTTGAGCGAATCGCCGCCGACATCGAAGAAGTTTGCGTTTCGATCGACCCTCGGGAGTCGCAGCACGTCGTGCCAGATTTTCGCCAGCGTGTCTTCCGTCGATTCCTGTTCCTTTGAAAGCACATCCGCGAGGTGGCGGACGGTCGGCTGCTCGAAGAACGCAATCAGCGGCAGATCCACCTGCAATACATCGCTGAGCCGGGCAATCACCTCCATCGCCTTCAACGAGTCGCCGCCAATTTCGAAGAAGTTTGCGTCGTGATCGACCTGCGGCAAGTGAAGCACTTCGCTCCAGATCTTCGCCAGCGTGGCCTCAGTCTCAGCGCGCCCTCCAGACAGAACTTCCGCAAGATGGCTCACCGTGGGCTGTTCAAAGAAACTGATCAACGGCAGATCGGCATGCAGCACTTCCCTCACTTTGCTGATCACTTCCATGGCCTTCAGGGAATCGCCGCCAATCTCGAAGAAGTTCGCGTGGGTGTCCACATGCGGTTGCCGCAAGACGTTCGCCCAGATGCCAACAAGCGTCTCCTCCATGGCCTTGCGACCGTTGCTCCTTGCCGACACCTGCCCCCGTTCCGAATTTGCAATGTCTCTTGCCATATCCCCTGTCAGCCCGTTGCTGCTATGGTGTGATCCCGATCGACTTCCGCCAGGCGCTTATAATCCAGCTTCCCGTTCGGATTGCGAGGCAATTCCTTCAGCGCAATGACCTTCACCGCGGGTCGAGGCAGATCCAGTAACTCGCAGATCATCGCTTGTATCGGCGCGGTGCTCTGGCCGTGTTCCACCGCTGCCATGAGCAAATCGTCGCGTCCAAAGCAGGCCACGCTGGCATCGAGGCGTCGCGCCAGCAACTTTTCGGCGTCATCCAGATTCAAGCGCTTGCCAAACATCTTCAGGAACCGCTTCAACCGTCCCGTAATGTAGAAATACCCATCGTCATCCGTTCGCGCCAAGTCGCCCGTGCGCAGCTCGCCATGGAGTTCGTCGCCTTTCGCCAGGTCCGCCCGGCACTCTGCATATCCCATCATGACGTTGGACCCGCGATAGACCAGCTCTCCGGTCGTCTCATCCACTGCCAGCGATCCATGGGGTATCGCGATCCCGACCGAGCCAATCTTGCCTTCCAGCGCTTCGAAGGGAACGTACGAAATCCGCGCTGTCGCCTCCGTCTGCCCGTACATGACGAAGAATTTCCAACCACGCGCCAACGCCAGCTCGTGCATCTGGCGGATATATCGCTCCTCCAGCCTGCCTCCGGCCTGGGTCAGAGTCCTGAGCGACGCGCCCTTCGTCTTCAACAGTCCTGTCTGCAGAAGCATCTGGTAGGTATAAGGAACCCCGGCAAACGAAGTGCACCGGTGACGATCAATTGCGTCCCAAAACTCGCGCTGCAACACCCCGTCATCGGTGAGTACGATGCTCGCACCCACGGCCAGATGACTGTTGACGACTGAGAGCCCGTACGAATATGACATCGGCAGCGACGTAATCGGGCGCTCCTGCGGAGTGAGCTGCAGGTACTCCATGATCGACGCCGCATTGGCTGCCAGATTGCTGAGCGTAAGACGTACTAGCTTCGGGCTCCCCGTCGATCCCGACGTCGTGAGCATTAGCGCCAGGTCCGGGTGTAACTCAACATCTTCCGGCGCCTCGATCTCAAACAATCCGCCCATATCTGACGGGCTCAGACGGTATCCCTCGAATTCTTGCCGGCTTGGGCCGCCAAAGATCCAGTCCGGCTTATACCCCGCCACAAAGTCGCGCAGGAGTTCCTTGTTGAGCGTGGAATCCAGCAGTATCAGGGCATGGCCAGCGTTGAGTGCGGCCAGGTAGGCCACCAGGCACTCATACCGGTTCTGCACCAGCAGCAGTCCCAGCGTCTTGCGATCTAACTGGGGCAGACACGCCTGCATCCGCGCGACATCCTCGCGTAGCTGACGGTAGCTCCACGTCCGGCCGCTTCGGGCTTCCAAGGCGGCGGGTGCCTCATCGGTTTGTGCAACTGTCCAGAAGTCCATGCCGCTATCACGACTTGCTGCAAGGCGCAAAATGGGTAAAAATGAGACACCTTCTTACGCAGGGGGAGCAGCGCATCCATCGGTTGAGGTTTCGGGCGGAATCCCGAGCGTTACGAGTCTGGCGCACACAGACCCCAATCACCCGGTGACCCAGTCGGCTTATTGGCTTATCTTTGAATACTTTTGCGGTAACGGTCAACACATTTTCGTGGCGCAGACCGGTACCCTCTCCCGGGCGCAAGTCGCCCCGCCACGCACAGCTCGTCGAGGCGCCGCAATATTCCGTGCTAGACTCCTCAAGTGCTTGATTTCACATTACTTCTGGGCGCATAACTACATACCGGGCAGTTACGGTTTTTCTTTGACAAAATTTGTCGTCGGCGAACCCTCACAACCACATGATGACTAGTTCGGCAATCCAACTTATCTCGACCTTTGATTGCGGTCCGATAGAAGCGCCCTTGCGTCGTGCGGTTAACGAAGTCGGCATCTCCGAGTCAATTCGGGTTGCGCCCCCGGCTCAGCTCAACGCTTACATGTTGACGCCATCGATCGAGTCGGAAGATGTCATCGGAACGGCTGTGCTCGTCCGTTTGGAAGACTGGCTGCGAGAGACAGTGCCGTTCCTCGGACAAGGAAGCGACCCTGCCGCCCGGCAGGAACTCCGCAAACATCTCGACGAATTTCTGCGCCACTGTTCGATTCTAGCGCTCCGCGGACGGCCGGTTTGGCTCTTGGTATGCCCGTCATCCGGCTGGATTGCTGAAGAATACAAGATCGCAACCTTGTGCCGGACCATGACCAACCTCTTTTCGGCACGCGTCCGCAATTTGCCGCAAGTGAAGCTGCTCGATTGCCCGGCCGAGTTGTCGAAGGCAGAGTGCTACGACCGCCAGCTGGATCGCGCGTCGCATATACCCTTCACTCCCCAAGCCTTCGCCTACCTCGCGCTATCAATCGCCAGTCAGTTGGCACGCATCCTCACCACCCAGGACTCAAGTGCTGGCATGGCGGCATCTCCGGGGTCACCGGAATTGGCCGCATTCCTGGCAGGTCTGGGAGTGCAGGTAGAAGCCACCCCGGCAAAATCGAGCGATCGAGCGGACATCGATCGGATACTTCGCACCGCTGCTTCTTTTTCTCTGGCGGGCGAAAAACCGACCATCGCCGAAGCAGAAGTTGACGCCATCCTGGCCTCCCACGATTGCCGGCTGATCAACGTCTCCGACCGGCTCTCCAACTATGGTCCGTCAGGCGTGCTGGCAGCCCGCCTAACGGACGACTCGCTGGTTGTGGACTCCCTGTCGTTGAGTTGCACGGTATTGGGAAAACAAGTGGAATTTGCCCTGCTCTCGGCGCTGTCGCAGATCGCGCGCGAGCGGCATCGGGAAAGGGTTGTTTTTGAATTTCGCGCCAGCGCACGCAACCAGCCCACGCTCGCATTTCTAAGGTCGGTGGCCGACGCGGAAACGGACCAGCGCTTTGTATTCGCGGTTGACGAAGCCGTAGCTCGCATCGCTCATGCTGCAGTAGCGCCCGGGGCATGGAAGGTCCGGGTTACCGCCATGGAACTTGAGGGATAATTGGCCTTCAGGATCCATTGGACTGCACGTAACAGACACGTAGCTACCCGAGTTCCGCTGCGACGACAGAGTTCGAGTCAGCTCGCTGAGGAATTGCACCCGATATATAGGCCGCCATCATCTCAACCGTCGGACGCTCGAACAGAGTGGTAAGTCCCATTTCGACCCCGAACTGTGCCCGCACTCGTGTAAGAATCCGGGTAGCAATCAGCGACTGTCCGCCGAAGTCGAAGAAGTTGTCTCTGGCGCCAATCGGTTCGACCGCCAAACATTCCGACCAAATTCGCGCCAGCGCAGCCTCCAATCCCGCTTTGGGCGCAACCAACGGGCCAGCATCAGCCGGCCGACGCTTCATCTGGACGCGGATCGCGGCCAGCACAGCCTCGACCGTCTGCAATTGGCAGGCTATGCGCACCAGCCGATCGGCCTCGTTGCTAACGAGCGCCTCAGGTACGGCCGACCGTGCAACTGGTTGCGCCGCATTTACCGGCACGGTGGACGGACGCCACTCCGACGCATTGCCGGTGGCTGAGAGTTCGCACTCAAAGGGCTCTGTCGGCCCGGACGGAATCTCACACAGGCTGCCCAGAAACTCCAACGCCGGCCGATTTCTCGCCGTGGGGACAAACGGAATGGTCACGCCCTCCGCGCCACGCGCGACCGCCCACCGTTTCAGGTCTTCGACCATCCGCTCTTCGACTCCGCGGCCGAGAGCACGGCAGCTCAACAGGAACGTATCGATGCGTAACCGGCTGTCCCTGAGGTCAAAGACAATCGCACCCACCAACCCGTAATCGCCGAAAATGTCCCGCACACGGATCGTCCAACATTCACTCCCGGCTTGGGCCAGCTTCGTGGTCAGGCTCTGCACGGTGTGCAGCATCCCGGTCATGTTGAACTGGGTCGTGCGTTGTGTAAGCTGGGCAACGCGCGGCAGGTCGGCTTCCGTCGCCCGTTCGGCTTGAATCTCGATCTGCAGGCTGGCAAGAAACTGTTCTCGAGTTAGCGATTGGCGACTAAGGTCGGCGCGCTGGCGTTCCGCCTGATACATGCTGGCGCGATTGCGGTCCTCCTCCGTGGCCGCCGGACGATCAAACACCCATAGGTGATCGAGAAACCCTGGGATTGCCTCTGGATCCTGCGGTAACGGAATGGCCAGCACTTCGGGACAGGAGTTGCGCACCTCCATGCACTCGTAAGGACTGTCGTCCAGGAACACAAAGCTGTTCAGCGCCAGCCCTAACTCGTCTGCCAGAGCCCTCAAGTTTTCCGACTTTGACTGCCAATTGATTTGCCATGCTGTAAAGTGCTCCGGCTTCAACAAGCATTCGTCGGACTCCAGCACCGCCATGACGTCGCCTTCATTGTTCTTGCTGGCCAGCGCCAGCAGGACGCCTTCATCCCGTTGTCGTAGCATGAATTCGTGCAGCTTGCGGAATGGGGGTGGGACAGCAACCGGCCCTTCCCCACATACGCCCTGCCACAGGGTGTTGTCGCAATCCAGCACAACAACTTTTCGCGCCTTGGTTTGCACGCGGTGGATCCACCGTGCCGCGGCAGTCGCGGCCGCCGCGTACATCGCCTCGGTAAATGGAATGTTGCCCAACTCGTCGGTGAACGGGTCGCGGGTCTCTGCGACGGAATACAGAGTCACAGCCTTGGACAGGTCCAGCGCGGTCCAGCCTGGCGCCGTCGCACCGGCAGCAAGGATTGCATCTTTCGCGGCACCTATCGCGGCCGCGCGCTCCTCTGGAGGCTCTGGATAAACGCACGGAGGAAACAGGAGCACCGCCCCCCCCGCCCCTTGTGCTCCTGAGGTGCGAAGTACTTCCACCAGGTCGCTGACCGTGCGCTCCAGTTGTGCGCGTACCGACTCAGTGGGGCCTTCCACCAGCCAGGCGTCCAGGTCCAGCGCAACCAAATTGATGCCGCCGTGATGGTTGCGCAGCAGTCCGCCCTCCAGCAATTGCTGGAACACCTGGTTGTAAGGTGCGAATCGGATATCGGCGGGAATCTCTAACTGCCTGAGCCAATACGCCAGAAATTCTTCGATCGGCTCGATTGTGAAGTTGGCCGCAATGCGTACGCTTAAGCCATTCGTCTGTCCCAGCTCCACCTGATTCATCTCCGCCTCAAGCGTTAAGCGCCATCATACTGGTCTCGACGTTCCAGTGCGACTCACGCCCCAGCGCTCCCCAGCGGCCTTCCGCCGCAATCCACTCGTAGACACTGTATGGGTTCGGAATCTCCAGCTCCTTCATGGTCCGAACGAATGTCTCCAGGCGATCAAACCGTTCCGCGGGTGTGATGTCGCGGTCCACCACGTAGGGCGCTACGGCGAGGATCTCGTTGATGTGGTCGCTGTACCGGGTGCGCGACCCCCGCTCCAGCTCAATCTCGCCGGAATGGGCCAGTCCGGCGGGATGGTACTGGAACAGCCACGCATCGGCCTGGAAGATCCGCTCCCGGTTGGCCCGAATAAAGCGAAGAGTTTCCGCAAATTCGGCCTCGCTTTCACCCGGATAGCACACAATCCACAAAGTACTGGTGATCACACCTTCTGCCGACAGCACTTCCAGGCTTTTTTCCATCTGTTCCGGTGTGGTCTTCTTGACCATCGCATCCAGGATTCGCTGGCTAGCCGACTCCATCCCCAGGCGGCTCCGCACCAGCCCTCCCTCCCGCCAGGATCGCACTTTCTCACGCTGCGATACCGTCTTGTCGGCACGCAGGTAGCAATCCATGGTAAACGGCCGGCCCGTCCGCCGAATATCGGCGCTCAACCCGTCAATCGTGGTGTTGCTCAGCGAGTCGCACAAATAGAACGATGCACGGTGATACTTTTGCGACAGCGATTCCATCTGTTGAAACGTCCGTGATTGCCCCAGCGAACGATATCCCTTCCAGAAGACCGTCTCGGCACAGAACGAACACTCAAACGGACACCCTCGTGAGCTGGCGACTGAAAGCTGCAAGTAGCGGGAAATCTCCAGTTGTCCGTAGTCCGGCGCCGGCATCTCCTCCGGCTTGACGAAGTTCTTTCTCGCATCGATCAAGCTCAGATTGCGTCCCGGATCGACCACCCCGCGCGGCAGTTCGGGTTCCTCGAGAACGCGAAGAAATGGAGGCTCGCCCTCCCCCACCACGAAGTAGTCAATGAACTCATTTTGATCCATGAAACGCCTGACTTCCTCCGCACGCGAAGTAATCCCCATCAACGGACCCGGACCTCCCACCACAGTGCGCACGCCGGAACCGAAGGACTTCACCCTCTTCAACAGGAACAAGGTGCCGGGCCAGGTTGAATTGAACAGCGAGCACCCAACTACGTCGTACTTCACCTTGCTGAGCAAACCGCCAAGAATGGAGGACACACGGGAATACAGCGAAGCAAATAACGAGTCAAAGCGGGAGACGTCGAGCCGTTGCACAAACTCGCCCATGTCCCGGCCATCCATGTTCAGAACCTCCGCCACGAGCTCACGATAGTCAGGACGATTCCGCGAGTAGAGGTACAGAATCTGGTGAATGGCTAACATCTCTGTGCCATTCCGCTCGATGTTCCAGTTCTTGAAATAAGGGAATTGTGCTTTGCACTCGGCAAAATACGCGCGTTGGACCGCAAAGACTTCTGGGACAGTGTTGAAGTCAAAGAGGTCCACGCGATGGCCGTGAGAGTCCGCGTATGCCTTGAGCGAGCTTATTCCCAGAGGCACACAGACTGGATCCCAGAAGTGCGGTACCATCAGCAGCACTTTGGACATGCGCGTACTCTAGCACAGGTTGAAGCGAGTCAAGCATTGTAGCGGCTCCGCTAGCCCACGCTCGCCCTGATGCGCAACGCCGGAGTCCCTAAAGGGCAACTTTGGCTGGCTGCTCGAGATACCACCGATGTGGTAGCACAAACTCACCGTTCCATGGTGCCTTGCCTGTGCCGTAGTAGTCAGATTCCAGCACCGTGACTTGCGCAGCCTGGTTAACCCGGTCGGCCTCCTGATGATTGATGTCCATCCAGATAAACATGTTGTACACACCCGGCATCAAGGTAAAACTCGGGATATCGCACACCAACACCTGCGGCCCTATGCACTCGCCACTGGGCCTGGAAGGCTCGAAAAGGGTGTGTGCAGTGAACACCCGCTGCCCAAAGGCGTTGTTGAACCCCAGACCCATGTCGAAACTCCGTGTCGGTTTAGGAAGTTCGAAATACAGTTTTAGCTTGAGGTTTGAGCCGATGCGAATGCCCTCCAGTACCGGCAAGTCGTCTTCTGTGTACAACTCGATGCGTTCCAGCAATCTGCCCACGGTGGAGTGCCGGTGAGCCGCATTCTCGAAGTGGAACACGTGGCCATCTCCGCGATTAGCGACGAATATCTCATTGAAAAAATGGCGAACGGCAGTCTGGGTGCCACCTTGATACGAGATTCGCCCCTGATCCAGAACCAGGCATCGCTGGCAAAGCCGCTCGACCACCGCCATATTGTGGGAGACGAAAAGGACGGTCCGGCCGCCCTGACTGACTTCCGTCATCTTGCCCAGACACTTCTGCTGAAATGCCAGGTCACCAACCGCCAGCACTTCGTCAACGATGAGAATCTCGGGCTCCAGATGCGCCGCTATGGCAAACGCTAGCCGCACATACATGCCACTCGAATAATGCTTCACGGGCGTATCGATGAACCGTTCGACCTCGGCAAACGCGACGATTTCGTCGAACTTGGCGGCGATCTCCGTTTTGCGCATCCCCATGATGGCGCCGTTCAGAAAGATGTTCTCCCGGCCGCTTAGCTCGAGATGAAAGCCGGTCCCCACCTCGAGAAGCGAGCCCACTCGCCCGTGGATCGCTGCCCTTCCTTCCGTCGGCCAGGTAATGCGGGAAAGGATCTTGAGCAAGGTGCTTTTGCCGGCGCCGTTCTTGCCGATTACGCCGATGACTTCCCCGTGCTTAACCTCGAACGATATGTCCCGCAACGCCCAGAAACTGTTCTCTTCGGAACCATTGGAGCCCCGGCTTCGCACGCGCCGTGCCGCTCCCCGGAAAAATGCGGGCAGGGACTCGCGCAGCGTCGAGTACGGCGCGCTCGTCCCTAGCCGGTATCGCTTACTCAACCCCTCGGACTGTATCGCGATTGAACTCACCGCATCTCCACTGCCGCTCTCCGCTTGGCCATCGGTGGCAGCCTAAACTACATCGGCGAACGTTGACTCCATTTGTCGGAAGTACAACAACCCCCCCAGCAGGAGAAACGCAACCGCCACAGCCGAAACCCAGATCATCGCTCCTGACGTCGTCGCCTGCCCTAATAGCGCGTGCCTGAAGCCCTCTACCACTCCAGCCATCGGGTTCAGGCCGTACCAAATCCGCCACTTGGCCGGAACCAGGCTGGCGGGATACACCACGGGCGTCGCGAACAGCCAGAACTGTGAGAGAAATGGCACGGTGTGCTTAACATCCCGAAACTGCACATTCAGCGCAGACAGCCACAGCCCGACAGCAAGGGCACTGAGTATTGCGAGCAAGACGTAGAGCGGCAGCACGACCAGCGAAGCCCCCGGTTTGATCCCGTAGTACAGCATCATTCCGATCAGAATGACAAATGCAAGGAGAAAGTCCACCAGGCTGGCGACGACAGTCGCCAGCGGAATGACCAGTCGGGGAAAATAGACTTTGGTGATCAGGTTCTGGCTCCCAACCAGGCTGTTCGATGACTGTGTCAATGCGTTGGCGAAGAACTGCCACGGGACAAGCGCCGCCAGCACAAATATCGGGTACGGCACACCGTTCGATGGCATGCGGGCCAGCCGGCCGAAGAAGATGCTGAAGATCAACATCGCCAGCAGCGGTTGCAACACTGCCCACGCGATGCCCAGTGCCGTCTGC
>Ga0335070_10011930_pt1 | contig 10152 bp, 7 predicted proteins | sample Lox_Sample_13_FD_206722 | JGI IMG/M metagenome (GOLD analysis project Ga0335070, IMG submission 206722) | Soil microbial communities from Loxahatchee National Wildlife Refuge, Florida, United States - Lox_Sample_1.3 | ecosystem: Environmental > Terrestrial > Soil > Wetlands | place: USA: Florida... | reverse complement strand
GGCCAGCGGTGCGGCGGGGTCGAGTCCCACCACCAGGGTGCCGCTCCGGAGGAGCGGCACGATGTCGTGGGTCACCTTGCCGATGGCCACGTCGGGCACCGCCAGGACGACGATGTCGGCGCCGGCGATGGCCTCCGCCTGCGGTGCCGGCGCGAGCCCGCGCTCGGCGAGCCGGGCGATCCCCGCCGGGCCGGTCTCGACCGGCACCACGCGGTAGCCGGGGTTGCCCCTCAGGTTGTCGGTGATCCGGCAACCCATCTTCCCGCCCGCGCCCATCAAGGCGATGTTGGCCATCGCGTCGCTCCTCCACCCCCGTGGATCCGTGCGACCCAAGACATATGATGTCTAATGTGTGCGGCAGATTGACACGACATCCGACGTCATGTCAATGGCGCGGCGGGATCGGACCGGTGCCGCGTCGCGTCGCGGGCCCGCGCGGACTGTCGAGGCACCGGGGGAGCCGAGGGCCTTGCCGCCTGCCCCCGGGCGCGGCTCGCGGGCTTCTCGGGGAGGTGTCGACACCCGCCGGGGCATGGGAGGTCACGGGGCTTCCGGCAGCAGGTCCCGCCCGGCCGGCTCGGGCCCACCCGCTCGCGGGGAGGAGGCCGGACCGGCTGTCGTGGGAATGGTCGGGCGCGCCCCGCCACCGCGGGGTCAGCCCCGGGCGATCTTCCTCAGCCTGGCCAGAAACGCCCGAGCCTCCGCCTCGTGGCAGGTCTGGCAGCCGCCGAGGCTGTAGGCCTCCACCTCGCGGAGCCGCTTCTCGAGCGCGTCGGCCGCCCGGGCGGCGAAGGCGCGGCGGGCGTCGGCGCGCTCCCGCAGCAGCGCCTCCACCTCGTCCACGAGCCGGAGCGCCCGCGAGAGCAGGCCCCGCCAGCGCTGCAGGTCGGCGGGGGTGATGCCGCTCGTTCGCACGGCGGGGAGGCTACCCTGAACGCCCGTGCAGGCTCAAGGCGAAAGGCCCGCCGCGGCGAGGCGGTGGGGCCGGGCGGGGCGGATCCGCCCGCTCGCCCGGCCGGCGCTCCCTCACTCCCTGGTCTGGTCGACCAGGAACACCGGAAGCCCCATCTGCTGGATCTGGTCCCGGTGCGACTCGTGGAAGTCGAGGTGGCGCTCCTCATCCGCCAGGATGCCCTGGAGGAGGTCGCGGGTCCCGGCGTCGAGCAGCGCGCCGGCCTTCTGGATGGCCTGGTTGTAGCTCAGGATGGCGCCGCTCTCGGCGCCCAGGTCGCTCTCGACGATGGCCTTCACGTCGGGGCCGATCCGGAGGGGGTTCAGCTTGCTGACGGTGGGAAGCCCCTCGAGGAAGAGGATCCGCCCGATCAGCTTCTCGGCGTGCTTCATCTCCTCGATGGCGATCTTCTCGATGGTCTTGTGCAACCGGGCGTAGCCCCAGTTGTCGCACATCTCGGAGTGCACCATGTACTGGTTGATGGCGGTCAACTCCTCGACCAGCAGCTCGTTCAGCGTCTGGATGACGTCCGGGTGGCCCTTCATGATCTCCCCTTCACGTTCGGGTAGGGCGAATCGCCCGCCCGCTCCGCGCCCCGGCGCTCCGGGCCGGATCGGTTGACGAGGCCCGCGGGAGGGCAGTAGCCTGGGCCACGTTCTAGAACAGATCTTAGCTAGTAGTCACTAGCTAAATAGGAGTCCTTCTGAGGGTCGAGGCTGCCGAGATCGAGCGCCGGCTCGAGCGACTGCAGAGCGCCCTTCGCCGGGGGGGCGTCAAGCTCACCCACCAGCGCCTGGAGATCTTCCGCGAGATCGCCTCCCGCCTCGATCACCCGGCCGCGGACGCCGTGTTCCGGGCGGTGAAGGCCCGGCTGCCGACCGTCTCGCTCGACACGGTGTACCGGACCCTCTGGCTCCTGAACGACCTCGGGCTGGTGGCCAGCCTGGGGCCGCGCCGCGAGGGCATCCGCTTCGATGCCAACCTGGAGCGCCATCACCACTACCTGTGCGAGCGCTGCGGGTCGGTGAGGGACTTCGAGAGCCCCGAGCTCAACGTGCTCCGGGTGCCGGCGGCGGTCCGAGCGCTGGGCAGCGTCAGGGAAGTCCACGTCGAGGTGAGAGGGTTGTGCGGGCGATGCGCAGCCGGGAAGCCGGCGGGCAGGAAGGGAGCCCGGCGGCGACCGCGGCGAGACCGGGGCTGACGGGCCCGCCGGAGGCGGTCCGGGACCACCCGCCGCCGGCTGGACCGGGTGATGGAGTCAACGACCGAGGGAGAGTGCCATGTCCGATGAGGCAAAGTGCCCGTTCCATCCCGCCGCCGGGGGCGGCACCTCGAACCAGGACTGGTGGCCGAGACAGCTGAAGCTGGGCGTCCTGCACCAGCACTCGTCCAAGTCCGATCCCATGGAGCAGGGCTTCCGCTACGCCAAGGAGTTCCAGAGCCTGGACCTCAAGGCCGTGAAGAGGGACCTCCGCGCGCTCATGACCGACTCGCAGGACTGGTGGCCGGCGGACTTCGGCCACTACGGACCGCTCTTCGTCCGCATGGCCTGGCACAGCGCCGGCACCTACCGGGTCAGCGACGGGCGCGGTGGCGCGGGCCACGGCAACCAGCGCTTCCCGCCCCTCAACAGCTGGCCGGACAACGTCAACCTCGACAAGGCGCGCCGGCTGCTCTGGCCCATCAAGCAGAAGTACGGCCGGAAGATCTCCTGGGCCGACCTGATGATCCTGGCGGGCAACGTGGCCCTGGAGTCGATGGGGTTCAAGACCTTCGGCTTCGGCGGCGGGCGCGAGGACATCTGGGAGCCGGAGCAGGACGTCTACTGGGGCTCGGAGAGGAAGTGGCTGGACGACCAGCGCCACCCCGGCGACCGGGACCTGGAGAACCCGCTGGGGGCCGTGCAGATGGGGCTCATCTACGTGAACCCGGAGGGCCCCCACGGCAACCCCGACCCGGTGGCCGCGGCCCGGGACATCCGCGAGACCTTCGCCCGCATGGCCATGAACGACGAGGAGACGGTGGCGCTCATCGCCGGCGGCCACACCTTCGGCAAGACCCACGGCGCCGGCGACGCCAAGCACGTGGGGCCGGAGCCGGAGGCGGCTGGCCTCGAGGAGCAGGGCCTGGGCTGGCGGAGCAGCTTCGGCACCGGCAAGGGCGGGGACGCGATCACCAGCGGCCTGGAGGTCACCTGGACCACCACGCCCACGGGGTGGAGCAACAACTTCCTCGAGAACCTGTTCGGCTACGAGTGGGAGCTCTCCAGGAGCCCGGCCGGTGCCCAGCAGTGGGTGGCCAAGGGTGGGGCGGGCACCATCCCGGACGCCCACGACCCGTCCCGGCGCCACGCGCCCACCATGCTCACCACCGACCTGTCCCTGCGCTTCGATCCGGCCTACGAGAAGATCTCGCGGCGCTTCCTCGAGCATCCGCAGGAGTTCGCCGACGCCTTCGCCCGGGCCTGGTTCAAGCTGACCCACCGGGACATGGGGCCCCGATCGCGCTACCTCGGCCCGGAGGTGCCCAGGGAGGAGCTCCTCTGGCAGGACCCCATCCCCGCCGTCGACCACCGGCTGATCGGGGAGAAGGACATCTCCGCCCTCAAGGGGAAGATCCTCCGCTCCGGCCTGTCCGTCTCCGAGCTGGTCACCACCGCCTGGGCCGCGGCCTCCACCTTCCGCGGCTCCGACAAGCGCGGCGGCGCGAACGGCGCCCGCATCCGCCTGGCGCCGCAGAAGGACTGGGAGGTGAACCAGCCCGCCCAGCTGGCCAAGGTGCTGGAGAGGCTGGAGGCCATCCGCAGCGCCTTCAACGGCGCCCAGGCGCGCGGCAAGAGGGTCTCGCTGGCCGACCTGGTCGTCCTGGCCGGCTGCGCCGGCGTCGAGAAGGCGGCCAGGAGCGCCGGCCACCGGGTGACGGTTCCCTTCACCCCGGGGCGCATGGACGCCTCGCAGGAGCAGACCGACGTGCCCTCCTTCGCGGTGCTCGAGCCCTTCGCCGACGGCTTCCGCAACTACCTGAAGGGCAAGTGCAGCGCCTCGGCCGAGGAGCTCCTGGTCGACAGGGCCCAGCTCCTCACCCTGACCGCCCCGGAGATGACGGTGCTCCTCGGCGGCCTGCGCGTCCTGAAGACCAACTTCGGGGGAAGCCCCCACGGCGTCCTCACCCGGCGGCCGGGGGCGCTGAGCAACGACTTCTTCGTGAACCTGCTCGACATGGGCACGGAGTGGAAGGCGGTCTCCGGGGAGGCGGACCTGTTCGAGGGGCGGGATCGCAAGACCGGCGAGGTCCGGTGGACCGCCACCCGGGTCGATCTGGTCTTCGGTTCGAACGCCCAGCTCCGCGCCCTGGCCGAGGTCTACGGCAGCAAGGACGCGCAGAAGAAGTTCGTCCTGGACTTCGTGGCGGCCTGGGCCAGGGTGATGGACCTGGATCGCTTCGACCTCGCCTGAGGCCTGGCGCACCCCGGCTCCCCGCGGCTCGCCGCAGCCGTGGCATGGAGCCTCGCCACCGGGGCGGACCCGAGACCGCGGCCCGGGAGCTGGCCGGGCCGGACGGGTCGGGAGGATCGCAAGCCCGAGCGCCGTGGACGCCTGCCCCGCCGCACGCCGAGGCGCGGCCACGGCCGACGCCGCCCGGCCACGCCTGTGCCGGCGGGTCACGTACCCTGAGCACGCCCCGCCGCCTGCTCCCGCTGCAACGGGGTCGTGCTCGTGGCTCGCAGGATGCAGCACCAGCCGGCATGGCGACCGGCGGCACCCTTCCGCGAGTCGAGCCCGGCCCGTGGCACGCCCTCCTGGCGAGCGCGCTCCTCGCCTGCATGACCCCGGTGCAGACCCGGGTCAGCACCATCGAAGGGGTGGTCTCGGTCCACGACGGCCGCGCCGAGCCGCAGATCGAACTCTGGGTCGAGAGCAGCAAGCCGCTCCCGGAGGTCGAGGCGGAAGAGGCCAGGAGCGAGGCGCTCGACGCCCTGGCGCAGGCGCTGGCCGGTCGCGCCGAGCCCGAGGGCGACTCGATCCTGGTGGTGCGCGCCCAGGGCATCTCCCGCACCGGCGAATATGGCCGCACCCAGGCCCGGGCGAGGCCGAAAGCCGTCATCGGGACGATCCTGCTCATCCCGCCCGCCATCGCGGCGGGCGCGCTGCTGGGTCCCGATCTCCTGGTGGGGTTGGTGGGAGACCTGACGCGCACGACGCTGCATGCGATCTCCTGGCGCGGCTCGGCAGCCGCTCGAGAGGGCCCGGCCCCCCCCGGTCCCTTCCCGACGGTGCCGGGCCCCTCTGCCGCCGCGCAGCGGTGCCCTTACCCGCCCGGCCCCGGCTCACCCCTCGGGCCCGCATGGCCCGGGCCCCCCCACGGCCCGGACCCGATGAGCACGGACGTCGGCTACTGGTGGACCGTCCCTGCCTCCCCGGATCCCCTGGGGCGGTGCGACGACCTCGAGCCTGCGCCCCTGCTCCTGCACACCCCGCCCCTGCCCGCCTCGCCGCCGCCCCCCCCGCCCGCGCTTCTGCCTCCCCCGCCCATGGAGGCGGAGGGGGCCGGGGCGGCCCCGGGCGGCGTGGTGCAGCAAGAGGAGGCCAGAACGGAGGTGGTGGAGCTGTGGCTCACTCCCCCGCTCGCCCCGGATCTCGTGCACCGGGACGAGTTCAGCGGCGACCTGCTGGTGCTCGACGCGGTGGTGGTCGACCGCGCGACCTCCCAGGCGCTATGGGTGAAGAGGGTCAGCCGGGACGCGCCGGGGGGGAGGGCGGACCTGCGCCGCCCGGCCGCGGTCCGGTCGGCCGTGGACGAGCTCCTCTCGAACGAGGGCTGGACCTGGGTGGGGGAGGAGGCCGAGGAGCTCGACTGCACCGGCTTCGCGGTCGTCGACGCCGAGGGCCGCGGCCCGGGGGAGTGCTGGGAGCAAGCGAACGCGGGGTGGGACGAGGGCTGCTTCCAGGACGATCCGGGCGGCTGCGTGGGCCTCGGCCACAGCTACGCGCGCGGCCGCGGGGTGCCGCAGAACTGGCACGAGGCGAACAGGCTGTGGGGGAAGGCCTGCGATCTCGGAGGCGGGGAGGGCTGCACCGAGCTGGGGTCGACCTACGCGGGCGGCCGCGGCGTGGAGCAGAGCTGGGAACGGGCCAACGGGCTGTACGAGCGGGGGTGCGACGGGGGCGACCGGACCGCCTGCACCGAGCTGGGGTCGAGCTACGCGGAAGGCCGCGGGGTGACGCAGGGCTGGGAGCGGGCGAACGAGCTGTACGAGCGGGGGTGCGACGGGGGCGACCGGACCGCCTGCACCGAGCTGGGGCTGAGCTACGCGGAAGGCCGCGGCGTGACGCAGAGCTGGGAGCGGGCGAACGCGCTGCAGAGGAAGGGGTGCGCCCTGGGCGACGGGCTGGGCTGCTATCGCCTCGGGACCCGCTACCAGCTCGGCCAGGGCCTTTCGGGCGACGACTCCAGGGCGAGGTCCCTCCACAAGAGGGCCTGTGACCTCGGGTGGATGGAGGCGTGCCCGCCCGCGAGGTAGGGAGCCGCCCCCCGGCGGAGCCGGGCTCCCCCTCGACCGGAGGGCGCCTGGCGGCGGGAGCCGACCCTGCCGCCCGACCACGCCGCTTCCCCCGCGCGCCTCGCCCGCCGGGGAAGGAAGCCCGGCCGCCGGGGCCCTCGGGCGCGAGGTCGGGAGCGCCGGCGGCAGCCGAGGAGAGGATTCGCGGCGGGTGTACGGCGCCGCGGAAACCCCTTGACCCATGGGGAACGGTTTCTATAGTCGGGCCACGGCCTCACCCGCAGGCCGGAGGAGCGCCATGAGCCGGTACGACGAGCTGGTCCGGATCGTCATCGACGAGAACCGGAAGGTGCTGGAGGCGGTCCCGCGGAAGGCCATCCAGGCCCTGGTCGCCGAGATCGAGCAGGCCAGGACCATCCAGCTTTGGGCCATGGGCCGGATGCAGGCCTCGATGCGCGGCTTCGCCATGCGCCTCAAGCACATGGGATTCGACGCCTACGTGGTGTTCGACACCACCACCCCGGTGATCGGCAAGGGGGACCTGCTCATCATCAACTGCGGCGTCACCGCCATGGAGAGGAACGTCATCCGCTGCGCCAAGGCGGCCGGCGCCCGCATCTGCATCATCGGCGCCCACCCCGAGAACGCCCTCGGGAAGCTCTCGGACGTCTACGTGCTGGTCCCCGGCCAGATCTTCGGGACCGGCAAGGAGATCAAGTCCGTCCAGCCGATGGCCTCGCTGCTCGAGCAGGCGCTGTTCCTGTTCGAGGACATCGTGGCCATGCTGCTCATCGAGAAGCGGAAGGTCTCGATGGCCGAGATGCAGGCGCGCCACACGAACCTCGAGGGCCTCGAGGCCGAGTTCGCCTGAGGCGGCGCCCCCCGGAGAGGGAGCGCAACGTGAGGTCTCCCCTGGACAAGTTCCGGGAGAGGCCCCGGACCGGCCCCCCGCGGGGTGTGTTCGCTCTCCCCGCCGGGATTCCGCGGGCCGATGGTCCGGGGCAAGCCGGCCGGCTTCGGCAACCTGGTCGCGGTCGCCGGCTTCCCGCCGGCGCGCGGAGGGAGCTGCTCCAGCCCGTCAAGGGAGGCAGCCCCCGCGAGGAGCACCTCAAGAAGAAAGGCGAGGGTTTCCGCCGCGTGAGGCTCTACTATGCCGATCGCCGGGCGGCCCTGGCGCGCCCGGGGCGCCGACGAGGGCGAGGGTATTCGGCGCCATCATCGAGCTGGGCAAGGCCGGGAGGATCCATGGCCCGATGCGGCCCCATCCGGCCCGAGCAGGAGCGCGGCCGCCGTCGGTGGAGGCCGCGGTGTCGAGGGAAGGGCGCGCCCCGGGGGCGCGTGGTGTCGGAGGCAGTCCAACGCAAGGAGGAAGGTTCATGCGCAACATGCGGATCGTCTGGACGCTCGCGCTGGCGGCGCTGCTGGGCCCCTGCGCCGCGATGGCGGGCGACTACACCATGGTATCGATTCCAAAGCTGCGGGCGACCTGGTTCGACCGCCTGGAGAGCGGCCTCAAGAAGGCCGGGGCCGACTTCGGGATCAAGGTGAGCCAGCAGGCGCCGGCCGCGGCCGACGAGGCGCAGCAGGTCCGGCTCATCGAGGACGCCATCAACCAGGGCAACAACGCCCTGCTGGTGGTCCCCAACGACGCCAAGTCGATCGAGCCGGTCTTCGCCCGCGCCCGGGCCCAGAAGATCGTCACGGTCACCCACGAGTCCCCGAACCAGAAGAACGCCGACTGGGACATCGAGATGATCGACAACAAGGCCTTCGGCGAGGCGGCCATGGAGGCCATGGTCAAGGCCATGGGGGGCACCGAGGGCCAGTACGCGGTCTTCGTCGGCTCGCTCACCGTCCCGGCCCACAACATCTGGGCCGACGCGGCCATCAAGCTGGCCGAGAGGAAGTACCCCAAGCTGAAGCCGGTGGGCACGCGCTTCCCGGCCTCCGAGGACCAGAACCTGGCCCGCCAGACCTCGCTCGACATCATCACCGCCAACCCGAACGTCAAGGCGTTCCTGTGCTTCGGCAGCCAGGGCGCCCCGGGCGCGGCCCAGGCCCTGCGCGAGAAGGGGCTCATCGGGAAGATCGCGGTCATCGGCACCACCGCCCCGAGCCAGGCGGGCCCGTTCCTCAAGGACGGCTCCATGAGCACCGCCATCCTCTGGGATCCGGGCGAGGCCGGCTACGCCATGGCCTACATCGCCAAGACCGTCCTCGACGGCAAGAAGGCCAGCATCGGGCCGGGCTTCGAGATCCCCACCCTGGGGAAGCCGCTCTCGGTCAAGGGCAACACCATCGTCTACGACCGCCCGCTGATCGTCACCAAGGACAACGTCGACAACTTCTCCGGCTTCTAGGCCGCCGCTGCGCCGACGTGCTCGCTCGTGCCCGGCGGGCCCCGCCCGCCGGGCACCGCCGCGGGAGGTGACCGCGTGACGGAAGAGTTCCTCCGCCTGGAGCGGATCCACAAGAGCTTCGTGGGTGTCCATGCGCTCAAGGGCGTCGACTTCACCATCCGCAAGGGCGAGATCCACTGCCTGGTGGGCGAGAACGGCTGCGGGAAGTCCACGCTCATCAAGATCATCTCCGGCGTGCTCCAGCCGGACAGCGGCCAGATCGTGGTGGAAGGGCGGCCGGTGGCGAGCCTGGGCTCGGCCGCCACCACCGCCCGGGGCATCCACGTCATCTACCAGGACCTCTCCCTCTTCCCCAACCTGACCGTGGCCGAGAACATCGCCCTGGCCGAGGTGAAGGAGCGGAGCGGCGGGGTGGTGCGGTGGGACGAGGTCCGCCGCATCGCCCGGGCGGCCATGACCCGCATCCAGGTGGACCTGGACCTGGACGCCGAGGTGGGCGAGCTCCCCATCGGCGTGCAGCAGCTGGTGGCCATCTGCCGTGCGCTGACCAGCGACCTGAAGCTCCTCATCCTCGACGAGCCCACCTCCTCGCTCCCCAAGCACGACATCGACAACCTGCTGGCGGTGGTCCGGGACCTCCAGAAGCACGGGATCGCCATCCTCTTCGTGAGCCACAAGCTCAACGAGGTGTTGGCGGTGGCCGAGCGGATCACCGTCCTGCGGGACGGGGAGCACGTCGCCACCCTGCCTCCGGCGGAGCTCGACGACGATCGGCTCGTCTCCCTCATGACCGGGCGCACCCTGACCCGGAAGCGCTTCACCTTCTCGGACCACGCCGCCCCCCGGGTGCTGGAGGTCCGCGGGCTCTCCAAGGCCAACAACTTCGAGGACGTCTCCCTCGAGCTGCGGGCGGGCGAGATCGTCGGGCTCACCGGGCTCATCGGCTCGGGGCGGACCGAGCTGGCGCTGGCCCTCTTCGGCATCAGCCCGGCCGACCGGGGGGAGATCCGGGTGGACGGGAAGCCGGTCCGGATCCGCTCGGTGACCGACGCGGTCGCCGCCGGCATCGCCTACGTCCCCGAGAACCGCCTGGTGCAGGGCCTGGTGATGAAGCACACGGTGGAGGAGAACCTGAGCGCCGCGGTGCTCGATCGGCTCCTGGGGCGGCTGGGCCTGGTGGACCCGGCGCGCCGGGCCCGCATGGCCCGGGAGTGGATCCAGGCGCTGGGGATCAAGGTCTCCGATCCGGAGGTCGCGGTGCAGACGCTCTCGGGCGGGAACCAGCAGCGGGTGGTGATCGCCAAGTGGCTGGCGGCCAGCCCGCGCATCCTGGTCCTGGA
>Ga0335070_10011928_pt1 | contig 10152 bp, 9 predicted proteins | sample Lox_Sample_13_FD_206722 | JGI IMG/M metagenome (GOLD analysis project Ga0335070, IMG submission 206722) | Soil microbial communities from Loxahatchee National Wildlife Refuge, Florida, United States - Lox_Sample_1.3 | ecosystem: Environmental > Terrestrial > Soil > Wetlands | place: USA: Florida... | reverse complement strand
TGGTACGAGAAATGCTGTGTACAACAGCTGGAGAATGCATTCAGGAAAACCGCAGATGCCGAGAATCTCGATCGTCGTGCCGTTTCACAATGAAGAAGAAAATGTCATGGAGATGTATGCCCGTCTGCATTCGGTGATGCAGGCTACGGGTGAAGCCTACGAACTGATATTCGTGGACGACGGCAGCACCGATCTCACTCACCGTTTGCTTTCTGATGTTGCCGCCCTAGACCACCTGGTTACGGTCGTCCGGTTGGGGCGCAATTTCGGTCAGACTTCGGCGTTGGCCGCCGGCTTTGCGCAAGCCAGCGGCAAATATGTGATCGCGATGGACGGGGATCTGCAGCATGATCCGGCGGATATCCCCTTTTTCCTGGACAGGCTGACCGAAGGCTACGACATCGTCAGTGGCTGGCGTAAGCAGCGGATCGACAACTTCTGGCTACGCCGGTTTCCCTCGCGTTGCGCGAATTGGCTGATGGCTAAGCTGAGCGCCGTCGACATCCACGACTTTGGCACGACCTTCAAAGCGTATCGCCGCGAAATTCTGGAGCGTTTACCCCTCTACGGAGAAATGCACCGATTCATACCCGCGATCGCCTCCGCCTATGGGGCATCGATCTGCGAGGTTCCCATTCACAACGTGAACCGCCAACATGGCAAGTCGCACTATGGCATCTCGCGCACTTTTCGGGTTCTGTTCGATCTGATGACCATTCGGTTCCTTCTGCAATATAAAGCGCGCCCATTGCACTTTTTTGGAAGACTCGGTTGCGTGAACATCATGATCGGGCTAGCAGTCGCTTTTTGGCTGCTGATCGACAAGATCGCCTACCACATTAGTGTCATCAACGAGCACGGAGCCGCCGTTGTATTCGGTGCCGTAATGATATTGGCCGGACTGCACTTACTCGCTCTTGGCTTGCTGGGCGATCTGCAGGTCTGGCAATACCACACGCCCGCGACGCGCGCCTCTTACACCGTGGCCGAGTTGCTGCAACCGCCGGCGGCAGTTGACGGAGACTAATGGCGGGGGGCGAAACCAGCAGCCGGTACTTCAAATGGCCTTCCCTGATCGCCGCACCGTCGACGTCCTGCTGACCATTCTGTTCTTTGCCATGGTGTGCGTTGCCGTCTACTGTGCCCGGCGCATCATTCTGGTGTTTGTCCTCGCCGTTTTCTTTGCCTATTTGATTAATCCCGTGGTCATGTTTCTGCAGCGTCATTCCTTCTTCTTCAGGAATCTAAGAGGTCCTGCCGTGGTGGAGGTGTATGTCGCCTTCGTGATTTTGATCGCACTTCTGGGGCATGGACTTGCGCCGAGTCTGGCCAGAAATACCGCCAAGCTGGTCGATGAGATACCGATCTTTCTGGACGGTCTCTCCACGGGAGACATCGCGACCGAACTCGGAGACAAGTACGATTGGAGCAAGGAACAAGAGGTTCGCGTCAGAGAATTCCTCGGACGCCACAAAGTGGACGTTCAAGCCTTGGTACGAGGCGCGGATCGTTATCTTTCCAATGCCGCAGAATTGCTCGGATGGTTGTTTCTGATTCCCGTTCTGGCGATCTTCTTCTTGCGCGACGGTGACCACATCGCAGACGTCCTCATCCTGGTTTTGTTTCCCGCGGCCAGGCGGCGGAGCGTCCGGGCTGTTGCTGACGAACTACACTTGATTCTTACCAAGTACATAAGGGCGCAGATCGTTCTTTGCGGGTTGTCGTTCGTTTTTTATTCACTGGTTCTGACCCTTTTCAGATTTCCCCACGCCCTGGTATTGGCTCTGATGGGAGGACTGCTGGAATTTATTCCGGCCGTGGGCTGGCTAAGCACAGCTGCCGCAATCGCCGGCGTCGGCATGATTAGTCATTCACACTGGATCTGGGTGGCTGGCTTGTTGCTTGTCTGGAGACTGATTCAGGATTACTACACTACGCCGCGAATCATGGGCCATCAGTTGGAGATCCAGCCGCTCGCGGCGCTTTTCGCGGTGCTCGTCGGTGGCGCGGTGGGAGGAATAGTCGGGATCTACCTCGCCATCCCGGTAATGGCGTCCATGGGGGTGATTCGGCGAGCGTGCGCCGAAGCAGAGCAAGACTCCCCACATCATCCGCAGCCTAGCGTGGAAGTAGCATCCAGTGTTGCGGCGACGGCTGGTGATTGAAGGCTGTGACGGTCCCTTCCAGCCGGCTTGGCAGGCGGAAGGGTCCTCAATCGAACAAGAACTCATCTGCATTACTGCAGGAGGCCGGCCTGCCGGCGGCACTGTCGTCGTATTGCGGGGAGTTCAGCAACGTGGGTGGATTACCTCTGGCGTGCGAAACAGACGAGAGTGTAAAGGAGTTGTCGCCTGAGGCGGCGCGGTGTCTCTACCGCGTCGCGCACGAAGCACTCGGCAATGCCGCCAAATATTCGGAAGCAACAAAGGTTGAGCTTTGACTGAAGGATCCGACAGTCGCGTTTGTCTTCTGGCGTCCGATGATGGTGTTGGTTGCGGCCTCCATCAGATCGGGAAGTCCGGAGGGCTGGGCGTAATCAATATGCGAGAACGCGTGCTCGGGTTGAACGGAACGTTCGCGTTCGAGAGCGCACCGGGTCGCGGAACGATGGTGAGAGTTGCAATCCCTCCTCTTCCCGCGCCGCAACCCTGACGGTTCTTTCGCCTCACTGTTTCTGCAGGCTCGTGATGCGGTCTTCAAGACCCAGAGTCTTTAATACGGCAGGAGTCGATTCATCAATGGCAACCGGCTCGTGACACGTGTTGCAGTCCTGAACAATCGTCAGCTTCTTGTCAGAAGTCGAGTGCGATCCATCATGACAGCGGAAGCAGCCCGGAAAGTCGGTGTGTCCGAGATTGTTGGGATACGTGCCCCAGGTGACCTTCAAGTCCGGGAATACGTTCCGATTGTAGATAGCCGCGATCTGGGTACCCGCATCTGCAATGTCCTTGGTCCGTTGGGACGCGAGCACAGTGTAGTACTGCTGATAGTAACGAGTTAAGGCCTCTGGAATAACACGGGATGCCTCTTCGTTGCTGGAATAATTCGCTTTGAGCAACTCGACTGCTTTCTTCTTGATGAAGGGGAGCGTCGTCGAAATTCGCCCCAGACCCATAGCCGTATCCACGGCGCGTTCCGGGAGTTCGAACGTGTGGGTCGGACGATTGTGACAGTCGACGCACTGCATCTCATAGCGACGCAGTCCGCCAACGGATTGAGCTGTAGAGCCGTCCGCCAGGAAAGTATGCGTCTCACCGGTATTCCGATTCCGGTACTCCACCCAGGGAATCGTCTGACGCTTGGGATCGGCGGCTGCATAATGGATCTCGACTCCTGCGCCAAGGTGTTTCCCGTGAATGCCGCCGAGTTCTCCGCCTCCCGTGAGCATCGTTAAGACAGTCTGCGTCTGAGTGTTGGCCACGTCGTCCTTAAAATGAAAAATTACGCGCAGCTTTGTGGAGTCAAACATCTGGGGCCAGTGGCAGCCCTCGCAAGTTACGCGAGCCGGGACCAGGCGGTTGCTTTCCATGGCAGACTGAATTGGGTAATGGACGCGTTTGAAAACCGTGTCAATGAACTGCCGGGTGCCGCCTTTCTTACTCTCCACCCAACCGACCGCACCGGGAGCAACGTGGCAGTCGACGCACTCCACTCTCGCATGTGGCGAGTTCTGATGCGCGGTGAATTCCGGTTTCATGACGTGACAGCTCTGCCCACAAAACTGTGCGGTTTCCATGTGCTCAACCGCGCGGTATGTGCCTTGCGTCCCAATGAGGATGTTGGCGGCGGTGGTCACAGCGAAGAAGATGGCCAGCCGCCGAATGTAGGTTCGCCGGTCCCCGGCCGTGAACAGATCCTGTTCGGCGCGAATGATGCGCCGCCGGGCAAGGAACATCCCAAACGCAATCAAGACAAGGCCGAGAACAAAAATAATCGGGATCACCAGAAAGACGATGATGCCGATGTAAGGATTGCTAGTGCGCCCTCGAAGCTCTGTTGGCAGAACGAACAGCCAGGAGAAGCCGGCGGTGGTTACAAGCGCGACCCCCAGCAGGCTCACCCAGTGGCTGGTGAGCAGTACGAGAATGGGAGTGCGCGGTGATGCTGGTGGAGGAAGCTTCTCATCCTTCATGTTTGATCTTTCCCGATCTGCAATTTCGAGCGCATTGTCGTCAGCGCGTTGCCCCGGCCGGATCCAAGCTGTGCGACGCTCTGCGGATGGAACGATGCACGTACGCTTCCAAACAGTGTTTAACAGAAGCATGCACCCGTGGGGCTGGGCAGGCGCTGACGAGGAAACGAAAGCGATGCGTCGGCTTGACCATATACCAGCACCGCTCGACAGGAACGCGCTCTCGATCAGACCGGGACGTGCCCGGACGCAGTTTCATCAGCCGGAAGAATCTCGAACCAAGTGCCTCCAGTAGGCGCGATCCGGGAAATTTCTTCTCTGCTTATGTCCGCGGCTGGTGGTCGTTCCGATTTGAGGTGGTGCAGGAAAAGGCTAATTTGGTCGGAGTTGGCCTCGGCCTCGATCTCCAGAGCGGTACCCGAGTGCCTCACCCAGCCAGCAATATGCAGCTTCTGGGCAAGGCGGTATACCCAGGGACGAAACCCGACGCCTTGTACGAATCCGCGTAAGACAATGCGCACGCGCTCGCGGCCATGAGGAGAAGCGTGGCTGACCGTCATAACTCATTCGTGGCGATCAGCGGTTCACGATGCGTAGCGGACCGAGAACTTGTCGACGTACTATCAGAGATCCACCACAGTTTCGGCTGCGCCGGGCGACGCCGTATTCGGCAATCGAAACCGCGTCCTCGCAATACCCGAGCGATGCTGACCACGGCCAGCGAACCCGCAGCTAAAACCGTCGAGCTGATTGCTTCACCGAAGGCACACGCTTCTGGGATGACACCGACAACGACCACTTCAGACGGACCATGACCAGCGAGGTGCAGTTGCGCGAGGCACTCTTGAAGACCGGGGTCGTGGTCCGTCAGACGAAGTGGCGCGCGACGATCGAGAAAACCAGTCTCGCGATAGGTGTAAACTGTGCCGGGCTTGCCGTCTGCCGTGATGGCATCGACAATGATGACCAACTCCTTTCCGTACAGATAGGGTGCAAGATCCAAACCAGGGGTTCCGAGGTCGATGATCTCAACTCCTGGACCGCACTGGTACTCGGAGCGAAACACTTCGACCGCCCAACATCCAAAACCATCATCGCCGAGCAGAACATTCCCTAAGCCGATGATTGAGACCCGAGGATTCTTTCTGCGGCCTCTCATAGCACCTTCACCTGGGCGATACGGCGACCGCTGGCATCGAGCGTGTGGCAAGCGCATGCCATGCAAGGATCGAACGAGTGCACAGTGCGGAGGACCTCGAGAGGTTTCTCGGGGTCTGCCACCGGATTCCCGAGCAGTGAGCTCTCGTACGGTCCGGGGATGCCTTTTTCGTCACGCGGACTCGCATTCCAGGTGGTCGGCACGACCGCCTGGTAATTGGAAAAGGCTCCTTTGTCCACCACCACCCAGTGCGAGAGCGTTCCGCGCGGGGCTTCATGCATGCCCACTCCTCTGACCTCGTGCTGCGGGAATTGAGGGGGATTGTAGGTTGTGTCATCTCCGTTGAGGATGTTGTCACTGAGCAAATCCCAGTGCTTGAGGGCGAGGTCGGAGAGCATGGCGGAGCGGATCGCGCGGGCCAAGAACCGTCCCATCGTGGATTGCATATCGTCGATCTGTAGTTGCGCCGGCTGCGTCGCAGCGATCCTTTGGAACGCCTCATCGGTCCATTTCCGGGTGAGTGCGTGACCAGAGGCATAGCCGACCAGGACATTGGAGAGCGGTCCGACCTGCATCGGCGCGCCGTTATAGCGTGGCGCCTTTACCCAGCTGTACTTTCCGTTTTCACGAAAATCTGTGTAAGCGGGATCGGTTGTTCCTTTCCAGGGTGGCTGTACCCCTCCCACATACCACGCGTGAGTAAGGTCTTCGGCCACAGCAGTGCGTATTGGTTGGTCGCGCCAATCCGCGATGGGCCGGATCGAAGCAAGACTGCCATTCGCAATGACACCGCCAGGAAGATCGAATCGTGTTGCCTTTCCGTCGACGGGAAGGTCAGGTACGGCGAGATAGTTGGCAACACCGCGTCCGTAGCGAAACCATTCCGGGTAGGAAGCGGCAAGCAGGCACGCATCCACGAAGTAGGCTTGTTGGACGAAGGGAATCAAGTCCTGGAGAAGACCCTGCAACGTGCCGAGGCGATCCATGTTCATGGTGGCAAGACTGTTCAGGTTGATTGCGTTCATCACCCCGCCCACTGCGAGGTTCTGGATGTGAGGCGTCTTCCCGCCGAGAATACCGACAACCTGACACGCTTTTCGTTGAAATTCCAGAGCCTGTAAGTAGTGGGCGAACAGGATGAGGTTCATCTCGGGACTTAGACGCATCGCGGGATGTCCCCAGTATCCGTTCGCGAAAATGCCAAGCTGCCCGCTCCCGATTAGTCCTTTGACCTTGTTCTGAACCGCTTCCAACTCGTGATGGGAATTTCCTGGCCAGATACTGAGGCCATCGGCAATGGCGGCCGCCCGTGCCGGATTCGCCTGGGGAATGGTTGTGATATCCACCCAATCGAGAGCAGAAAGGTGGTAGAAGTGAACAATGTGATCGTGCAACGCGTGAGCAATGAGAATAAGGTTGCGGATATATTGCGCGTTCGCAGGAATTTCGAGTTGCAGTGCGTCTTCTACAGCGCGGACTGAGGCCATGGCGTGGACCGTGGTGCAAACTCCGCAGAAACGCTGAGCGAAGAGCCAGCCTTCACGGGCGTCGCGCCCCTTCAGGATGGTCTCGATCCCCCGCCACATCGTGCAGCTTGCCCATGCCTTCTGCACGTTGCCACTGTCGACCTCAACGTCGATGCGCAGATGACCTTCAATTCTCGTGATGGGATCAATCGTTATTCTCTTTGTCATGGGTTCTCAGGTCTCCGCGCGGCGCTGGCGCACAAGCTTGAACATGTAATTCCAGTCTTTGACCTCTCCCGGCAACACTGCGAAGTACTTGACCGCTAGACCGAAAGCCACGACGCCGAGTGAGATGTATCCAAGTGTCATGAGCAATTCGGGTGCGCTCGGGAAATACGTGGCATTCCGAGCAGGAAAGAATGCGATCGTGGTCGGGATGAACCGGTAGAACAGGCCTCCCAGGCAGGCGAGCGAGGCCATTCTTAACAGACTTCGTGGTGTCTCCCGTACAGTCCTGTTGCGGAGCGCAATGGCAGGAATGAGGATGAGCGCAGTCTGACAGAGGAAGAGAAGGCTCATCTTGTCGAGTGCGAATACCGTCCCCAGCTGTCCTCGCCGAATGAGGTCCCCGTATTGGACAGCGAGAAAGAGGAAGCACACGCACGACAACAAATTGCCTAACTCGCCGAGTATCTGGTCATCGAGCGGCCGCGAGTAGCGGAGGCACGCCATCAAGAGCAGGACGGTCACGAAACCCAGACCGCAGAAACCTGCGGCCAGAAGATAGAGAAGCGGCAGAAATGGAGTCTGCCAGAGAGGGTGAATCTTCTCGCCAGCTAACAGCAAGAGGCCGCCTAGCGAGGACTGATGCATCAGGGGCAGCACATACGCTCCTGTGAGCATAAAAGGGTAGATCCGCCGCAAGACGGGGGCCCAACGCAGAAGAAACGCCTTGGACGCGTCATTGCCCGTGTAGTAGAAGCGCTCCAGAACCAGCGGAAGGTTTTCAAAGGCGAGAAACATGAAGCAGTAGACGGGCATGCAAAAGGAAATCTCAAGCATCGCCGACTCGGCGTTCCAGCGCCATGGCAGCAAGATGTTCCAGAAATTCCAGGCACGCCCGACGTCGAAGCCGAGAGCGACGAGACCGGTGGCATAGAAAAGAAACCCGGACACCAGCGCAGTCCGCATCACGACGTGCAGCCTTTGCCGGTTGAACACCCAAGCCGTCATTCCCACTGCGAGGGGCCCAGAGCCCAGGGCAGTCAGCGTCATGACGTTGAAGGTCTTCCAAATTCCCCAGGCATACGCATCGTTCATGCCGGAGAATCGGCCGAGAGGGGAGAAAAACCGAACCAACGCCAGGGTGAGGCCGATTGCGGCAAAACCCGCAAAAAATATGAGTGTACGCGTAACCACAGGCTCGCGATAGACGGGAACGCCTCGCTGCCAATGATTTACCAGAATCGTGCCAGTAGCGTCGTGGGCGTTCATAGTTGATCCGGAAGGCCGGTTTCCTTCTCGCGTTCCGGTCTCTCGGCCTCGTGGCGATTCCAATTGCGCTTGATCACAGCACCGAGGAAGCAGGCCGCGAGAACTGGTCCGGACAGCCATTTGTAGATGACCGATGTGACTTTGGTTGCGTAATGACCGATGGAGGTGGAACCGAGTTTGGGTAGCCCGATTTTGTCGAATGCCACTTTGGACAGGTAAAGGACCTGCGTGCCGCCGGCTTCATGCTCCCCATACACGCGATTTTCAAAATACTTTCCGGGAGATGCCGCGATGCGTGCTTTCGCTTTCGTCAGGAGATCTGTCCGCTTGCCGAAGATGACCGCTCCTGTGGGACAAACGGCCGTGCAGGCGGGCTGGTCGTTTTTCTTGAGGCGGTCGTAACAGAATTCACATTTGACGACTTTCGGGTTCCACTTGTTCCACTCGAATTTCGGAACGTCGAAGGGACAGCCAACCTCACAGTAGCGGCACCCGATGCACAGCGTGGAATTCCAAGTGACTGCACCCCAGTTGTCTTTTTTTAAGGCTCCGAACGGACAGCCCGTCACGCATGCCGGATCCAGACAGTGCATGCATTGCCGCTTTACAAAACAGAAGCCGGAAGCGTCGGGTTCCTCGTAGAGCTTGATTATGTTTTTTGTTTTGGAGTTGAGATCGGCAGGCGTGTCCCACAAACCGCCCGACAGCAACGTGTCGGGGGGCAGACCATTGGCTTCATTGCATGCGGGCATGCAGGCCTTGCACCCGGTACAAATCGTGTTGTCATAGAGCATGCCTACCGCGTCTGGAGCGGCCACCGGGTGGGCAGGATGTTCTATGGCTCTAGCGGTTGCCGCGCTCGCAACCGTGCCACCCAAGCCGGCGAGTCCCAGAAGTGCTTGACGCCGACTTATCTTTGCCGTGAGAGACATTTCTCTGCCTGAGCTTTCATCGTTCGCTCGTCGTTCCACTCCCCGGAACGCGTTCGTCATCCGCAACGTCGGAGAACTTGCGCGAAGCAACATAGCCGGCGCCTGCGAGTGCCCCGGCAGCGAGTCCGGCCAATCCAGTGGCGATCGGGCTCACCTTGCCTTGGGGCGCAATGACAGGCGCGTACGTTGTAGGTGGCTGTGCTATGGTGTGAATCTGCACAACCTGGAACATTGGCACGCGGAACGCGATGCTCTTTTCCGTGCAGCCGATGCACGGTGCACCGATGCCAATCGGCCACACGTCGGGAATCTCGTTGAAATGCCGCGTGGAGCATCCGGCGTGGGTATCGGGCCCCTTACAGCCCATCTCATAGAGGCACCAGCCTTCACGATGGCCCTCGTCTCCGAATTGCTTGACGAAGCGGCCAGCATCAAAGTGAGCCCGGCGCGGGCAGTGCTCGTGAATGTCGCGATCATAAGCAAACTTCGGGCGCCGTTCTTGGTCGAGTTCCGGCAATGTACCGGAGTCGGCAAATTGCAGTACTACTCCGAGAAGGGTATAGGGATTGGGCGGGCAGCCGGGAAGATTAACGATCGTTTTGCCTGGAAGTAGATCGGCTACGCCAACGGCGCCGGTCGGTGCAGGGTCGGCGGACGGGATACCTCCCCACGCTGCGCATGATCCGATGGCGATGATCGCGGCCGCCTTGCCGCCAACATCTTCCAACACTTGCATCGCCGGACGTCCCGCCAGCTTCATATAGATCCCGTGATCCTTCGTAGGGATCGAACCCTCGACGACGCACACGTATCTGCCGGAATACTTCCGAACAGCCTCCGTCAGGGTTTGCTCAGCTTGCTTCCCCGAACCCGCCATGAGGGTTTCGTGATATTCGAGCGAGATCACGTTGAGGATGAGATCGCCTAAATCCGGCTGCGAGGGCCGAAGCAGAGTTTCCGTACATCCGG
>Ga0335070_10011927_pt1 | contig 10153 bp, 10 predicted proteins | sample Lox_Sample_13_FD_206722 | JGI IMG/M metagenome (GOLD analysis project Ga0335070, IMG submission 206722) | Soil microbial communities from Loxahatchee National Wildlife Refuge, Florida, United States - Lox_Sample_1.3 | ecosystem: Environmental > Terrestrial > Soil > Wetlands | place: USA... | reverse complement strand
ATTTCCCCAATAGCAGGAGGCGAGAGTTCCATGGGCAAACGTGTGCTCGTCACCGGTGGCGCTGGATTCATCGGGAGTCATCTCTGCGATCATCTGCTCGATCAGGGCTATGAGGTTATCTGCCTGGATAATTTCTTCACCGGAAACAAAGACAACATCGAGCACCTGTTGGGCCGTCACCGTTTCGAGTTGATTCGCCACGACCTCGTCAACCCCATCCTTTTAGAGGTCGACCAGATTTACAACCTTGCCTGCCCGGCCTCGCCCATCCACTACCAGTACAATCCGGTCAAGACGGTGAAGACGAACGTCATGGGCACTCTCAACATGCTCGGCCTCGCCAAACGGGTTAAGGCCCGTATCCTCCAGGCGTCGACCTCCGAGGTCTACGGTGATCCGACCGTCCATCCCCAGCCCGAGACCTACTGGGGAAACGTCAACTGTATCGGGCCCCGCAGCTGTTACGACGAGGGGAAACGATTGGCTGAGACCCTCATGATGGACTACCATCGCCAGAACCAGGTCGACATTCGAATCGCCCGCATCTTTAACACCTACGGCCCCCGGATGGCGATCAATGACGGCCGAGTAATGAGCAATTTCGTCACCCAGGCGCTCCGCAATCAGCCTCTGACCATTTATGGTGACGGCGGTCAGACCCGTTCCTTCTGTTATGTGAGCGACATGGTGAGAGGGATGTTCCTGCTGATGGAGCTGGAGGAGTTCATCGGTCCGGTGAATCTCGGCAATCCGCAGGAAACGAGCATGCTGGAACTCGCACGCCGCATCATTGCAATGACCGGCTCCAAGGCAGGGATCGAAAATCGGCCCCTACCCCCCGACGATCCGGGCAGACGCCGCCCGGATATCTCGCTAGCAAGAACAAGACTGGGATGGGAGCCTCAGGTTCCCTCCGATGAGGGCCTGCGCCTCACCATCGAGTATTTCCGCGAGAAGCTCGCCACAGCGCCTCGCAGATCGACGATCTCTGCTTGACAGCACCGTATAACGGTGCTAGATGATGGACTACTGTCGGGACGTAGCGCAGTCTGGCTAGCGCACCTGAATGGGGTTCAGGGGGTCGGAGGTTCAAATCCTCTCGTCCCGACCATGCCGCAGATTCCCTGCGTCGGCAGGTTGTCAAAGAGTGGCCGCTTCCCATGAGGCGGCCGTTTCTTTTGTTTGTCTTCCCGCTCCTTGTTTTGACGTCGACACCTCCTTGTGGCATACTCCTCGCATTTAAAAAGACTTTGCGACCGGGATCTCCCGATGACTGCATCAACCAGCCACAGCCCTCGCGACGGTAGGGCGGGCCATGACAGCAGCAATCGGCATCGGCAGTGAAAGGGGGAGAGCAGCCCCCTATCTCTTACCGGCCAGTCACCTATGGACTGGCGTAATTGAGTGTCGCCGATGGATCAAAGCCAAGGCATGGAAGAACACGAACTCCTCGACGGCTGGAAGATAACCCTGGTCCGCCTTGTCTACGCCATCTGCGGGGCGATGCTGAACGAGCGCTTCTTTGCGGGGCTACTTACCGGCAGTGCTCCCCTCGATGTCTTCGTCGAGGTCATGGGGAAGTTCGTCAGCCTGCCCAGGCGCGGCGATGAGATCATGATTCGCCTGAGGGGACTCAAGACCGGTCCAAAGACCTCTCCTGCTCTTGACTACGAGGTGGCAACCCACGGGCTCAGCGTCGACTTCCATGAAGCCATGCGGATCGTGAAGCGGCGAGGCATCGGCGAGGCGCACCTCCAGGGACGCCTTCTCAAGGCGTGGGAGGTCTTCAAACAGCACGGCATCACTTCTATCGTGCTCCGAATGCTCGAGCCTACGAAAGAGAACCAGACTCTTCTCCGAAACTCCATGCTCATTCTCTCAAGATATTACCAGGCGGCGCAGCGCCAGAAGGTCTTCACTGTCGATCTGGATGGCACCCACCGAGAAATCCCGGTCTGCACCGATGAACAGGACCAACCGGACCCAAATCTGACCCTCTTCGCCGCCCTGAACAACCTGAGCGAAGAAAAACTTGCCATGATAGTAAACCGGGTTGTCCCCGCAGTCCGGGAGCGGCAGAAGAGTGAATCCTCACCAGGCGAGGTTATCCCGGCGGCGGAGATCCTCTACGGCTTCGACGCAATCAAGAAGCGGATGAAGATCCCACCGATCAGGATCAACACCCTCAAATGGGTGCTCATCAGGGAACGGGACCTGGTTGTGGCCCGGGATCAGATGAAGGCAGCCGAGCTGATCAAGCAGGTCTACGGGAGCGACGAGGACAAGGTCAAGTCGGTCATCTACTACGTCTATGAGTATGGATTGAATGTCTACAGCGCCGAGCAGTTTGCCGGGGGTCTCGAGCGCATCAGTGAATTCCTGGCAAAGCTTGAAACCTTGGGGAGCTATCCCGAGGTCCGCGAGGAGATCGTCACTCGGGTGCGGGAAAAGATCGCTGCCTTGTCGAGACCGGCCCTTACCCAGATGGAGATCGGGGAGCGGGTGCTCAGGGTCGTGCGACAGGGGCGGGAGCCCATCGATTGTGAGATCTTGCCCGAATTTCTCTCCCTCTTGAGGCAAACGAAAGATAAATCCGACGTCTACGAGAAGCTCAAACGCTTCAATGATCCCCAGACCACCTTCACCATGGCCGACATCAGGTTTATCGCCCTCGACTTCCACCTGCCCTTGGACGAAGCGGACATGGTTCTCAAGGCACTGCGGCGCTCCTTCGACTCCCGCGGGCACTTCGACCGCGCCATGTTCACCGAGCAGGCATCATTCCTCGCCCTCTATCAGCGGCAGGTGTTCCCTCTCCTTCTCGACTACCTGAAGCGAATAGAGAACAAGAAAGACCGGCTCGGGCTTCTGAACTCTCTTCCTATCCTCTTCGAACGAGTAGAGAAGCCCCGCGAAGTGATCGCCACGCTCCTCAAGGAGTTTTGCTCGGTCACCGACAAGATTCACCACTTCGACCGAAACGTCATGATGCTTACCGTTCAACTGCTCCGGCATTACCGGAAGGAGGAAGGTTACGATATCGAGGCCACTCCCGAGGAGGTGCTCTCGGTTCAGCGGGGCCTGGTAGAAGAGGCGGTTCTCCTGGGACAGAGGGCCATCTTCGAGCTGCGAAAAGAACTGCGCCTGAAGAACATCACCATCCGCAAGTGCCTGGTTGAGTCGCTCGAGAAACGAAAACAAGCGGAGCCGTCCGGTTTCTCGCCCAGATTCGTCATCTCTCTCCTCCGGGAGTTTTACATCCTTCTCGCCCTCCTCGGCGGGTCCACAGCCCAGGATATCTTGGGTGAGGCTGTAACCAACCACGCTGATCCAGATTCGCGCATCTACCGACAACCGGACAGCAAGAAACATATCGCAGGCCTCTTGGGGCTTCTCAAGGTGATAGTGCGCGCATATCTTCGCGTGCTGGCCCCAACGGAGATCAGGGTGGGGTATGCACGGATCTCCACCGAGACCAAAAAGGATTACGAACGTCTCGCCAACCTCAGAGCGAGGCTTGACTCTTTCGCAAGGCAAGTCGAAGACGATGGCCAAAGGCGCCTGCTGCGACAGGTGGCGGTGCTGCTGGAGAAATAAGGCGCCCGCGGGAGAACAAGAAGGTGGAGGCGTTCAAAGACAGCGGGTGAGGGACTTTCTGACTTCGGACCGGAAGAGAGTAACCCCGTGCCGCTCTCGTGACCAAATCAGCCGGCGTTCACAACTGGCGGGGGAGCAAGGGAAGATTCTATGAAGACTTGGTGCAGAGGGAAGGTGCTCGGTTTCGTCTTGGCGGTGTTCGGCGGCGTAGTCTTTGGCTGTGCCGGGTTCGGTACACGGCTGGAACCTCCCCGGGTGACCCTTGCCGATATAAAGATCGAAGAGATCAAGGCCCTCGAGGCAGTCACGAAGGTTGAGCTCCGGGTTGTGAACACCAATGACGTGAGTCTCGAGATCGATGGTGTCGACTGTACCATCCAGTTGAACAACAAGACGTTCGGTACCGGCGTTCTGAATACCAAGACGACGGTGCCCCCGCGAGACACAGCCCTCGTGCCCATGACGATTTACTCCTCCCTCATCGACGTTGGAAGGGGAATTTTTGAGTCACGAGGTGACAACAGATTTACGTACAAGATTAAAGGCCGCCTCCACCTCGGTGGCGGGCTGCCGCCGATTCTCCCCTTTTCCTCCGAGGGAGAACTCTCTCTCTGAGGGCTCGGCTAGCCCTTACGCCTCCGGGAGTAGCGGGTGTAGACGCCGCAATGGCGCCGGGAGCCCTTCCCTCGCGTCATCTCCAGCCCTTTGCCCATGGCAGCTAGGCCGACGGTGTCAGTCGTGAGTATGAAGTCTTCACCGCGATTCCTCGGCTGGCTGAGTATGATTGTTGTGATCATGGGGCTGCTCGTCTGGTTCCTTCCCGTTGACCGGAGGGACGCCACGATCGCGGTCAAAGTGACGGACGTTATGCCGGCAGGAGAGAACCTCTGGCTCGCCCCTAAAGGCGTCCTCGACGAGGGATCGCCGCACGAAAGTCGGAGAGAGGTGGTCCGCCTTAACCATCTCCGTACCGAACGATTATCCGTGCATGTCGAGGAACATACTGGAGACGGTCTCGTACTGAGGAGCGTGGAACTCTGCGCCGGAGATCTTCTCATCCTCGAACCGAGTGGACTTCGGCCGGGCCAGCCGGTTGTACCCAAGGCGGGAGTAACCCCGGAGCGCCTGATCCGTCTGACTCTCGAGGCCGGGATCGCCGCAGTGACAGCAGAGGATCTGGCGGAGAGTATGCGTTTCCTCTCCCGTGACTACCGGGACAGCCTCGAGCTCACAAACCACGTGCTGGCGAACATCCTCGAGCGGACCTACCGAGAGTTTGACTCACCTCGGATCGAGCTCGTCGAGCCACCTGAGATTCAGGTCACCGGCGACCAGGCTCTGGTACACGCCAACCTCAGGGTGAGTGCCGTGTATCGAGGTCGCCGAAACTATCTTATCGGCGACGAGCATCAGCCTAACGCCGTGCGCCTTATGCTCAGCCGCCTCCCCGAGGGGTGGAAGCTCTCCGGCGTCGGGGGGCTCAGACCCCTTGGGTTCGACGAAGAGTTCCTTCGGTTGCTGGCAGCCCAGGTGGGTTTAGGGCTCTCCCAAGCGGAAGAAGAGCAGAGACAGCGAGCCTGTATGCCCTGCCGTCAGAGGATGGCTGAGCGCTTCGGCCCGGCCCCGTGACGTCTTGCCGAGAGAAGATCAAGCCTTTGCGGAAGTGCTCTAGTCCTGTTTTTCTTTTGGCGGCTTGATCGTTTCACCCATCTTTTTCGCCGGACGAACCTGGCCCGTGTAGATCATGCTTGGAGCACTCGGCGTGGCATTCACAACCCAACAATGGCCCTCCCTCGTGTCGAGCACGAAGATCGAGGTGGCATCGAGCTGGATCGCCTCGTAGCGACCCACCTCGCTCGCCCTGGCCGGGAGCGCCGCGACCAGTGCGCTGACAGCCAGGACAATGATTCCCATCGTCACCAGACCATGCATTCTTGCCATAACCGTTGTCCTCCTCGTTGGGTTTCCATGGGACCTTATACCGTGAAGCCCAAGGGCAAAGGAAGGGCTTTCTCGACGCCGCAGACTCAAGGCGCTCCAACACCATGACGGAACGAACGGGGAATGGCCGCCAAGATGCCGCTTTCTCCTGGAGCAAAAAAGGTCGAGGTGACCAAGAACGGCAATTTTCTTCCATCTAGTTCCAGAAAAGTACCCTCGTCAGGGCAAGGCCCAGCGTTCGCTCATTTCAGGAACACAACGAAACTACTAAGAAAAGCCGTTTCGAGCTGTTTTGGCACGAATCTTTAATACAGAGAAATACCCTATGGGTATTCGTAGGCCCTCGACAACCGGGAGTGGCGATGGCTCTCCGTGCGACATCCCCTTCCCTTGTTGGGCGTCCTTGAGTCTGTTTTCGAGGAGTAGCTATGGCGCATCAGGAGAGAGGCTCCGGTGACCGGAGAAGAAGAGGCGATCGCCGCGGCGGGAAAGACCGCAGGTGTGGCGAAGAGAGAAGGACCGGCCTGGACCGGAGAAGCGGCCAGGACCGGAGAAGCGGCCTCGACAGACGGAGCGGCAGCGACAGACGATCTCATTGGCACCTGGCAGAGGACCAGCGCTTCCAAGGGGTCCTGAGAACTGCGGAAACCGTGGCTCACCTCTTCAGTCAACCCCTCACGGTGATCATGGGCTACGTGGATCTCTTGGCGGCGGCGGCTCGAGAGCCAGAGAGCCAGAAGAAACTGAAAATCATCAAGGAGCAACTCGAGGTGCTTACCGCATACCTCCAGAATCTGAGGGAACTTACGGAGTATCGGACGGTAGATTTTGGCGATGTAACCCTTCTCGATATTGCCTCCACAAAAGAGGAGGACCATACCTGACGAGCGGGATTGATGACTTCGCAAGAAGTCGCCCAAGTAGACGGCACAGTAAAAAGCTCCAGATGCAAGGCGCGCGAATCTTGAGGAATGAGGCGTACAGAGAAGTACGCTGCAATGACGAAAGATGAAGCGCAACGCCGCAGATGGACTTTTTACGAAGTCGTCAAGATTCTTCCGCCTCCCTCTTCCCTTACCCCTTCTTCTCCCCATACCGAGCGAGGGTAAAGAGGAAGTCCGCCAGTCGGTTCAGGTAGGCGTGCACTTCCCCGTGGTCCAGGAGACCTGCCTCCCTCATGGCGACGCAGCGACGTTCGGCTCTTCGGACGATGGTTCGCGCCAGGTCCAGCGCTGCACCCACAGCATTGGCCCCCGGTTGAATGAACTTTCGGGGCAGAGGTACCTCCTTCTGCAGCAGTTCAATCCAGCCTTCCAGTCGCTCCGTGCGGTCCCCGTCGATCCGGTAGGGGGCGTTGCCGCCACTTTCGCAGGCCAGCTCAGCGCCGAGTACGATCAGATCCTCCTGAACTTGCCCTATGAAGCTGCGGATCTGGGTGTTCTCCGTGAACGCTTTGGCCATCCCTAGGGCGGAGCTGGCTTCATCGAGGGTGCCGTAGGTTTCGGGCCGCAGGCTCGCCTTGGAGACCCTCTCCCCTGTGAGCAAGCTGGTCTCCCCCTGATCCCCTTTCTTCGAAAAGCGAAAAACCTCCATGATCCTTCCTCCCGTGACCCGTTACTCCGATCCCCGTGACCCACGTAAAGGTAGACGGTCGGGTCAATTATCTCAGCGGCCGTTGGCCGCAAAGCGGCTCACAAGCTCTGTCCGAGTGACTTCACTTTGCTCTCGATCCGTCCGCCAGGCCCTTTCCTGAAGTCCACCTTGAGGGTCATGTAGACCCGATCGCAGTCTTTCCTGAGCTCTCCGAGGCAGCGGCCCACGAGCCCGATGGCCTCCTTCCATTCCCCTTCGATGGTTGTCCCCATGGGCCCGATTCGATATGGCAGACCGCTCTCTCGAATGATCTTCACCGCCCGCGTTACATAGGCGCTCACGCTTTCACCCTTGTCGACCGGGAAGATTGAAAAATCGATGAGAACGCTCATACCTTCTCCTCTCTCTGGGAGACCCGTTGTCGGGTTGTCCAGGAACTGACGCGGCACGCGGAAGCCGGTCACGCCAAAACTCAAAGACGTTGTTCAGGGCGAATCCGCTCATCTTCCACAAGGGAGTATAGTCAAAGGCTCAACCTCGTGTCAATTACGCAACGATTCCAAAGTTTTGCTCTCTACTCAGTCGGTCGCCTCCAGGCGGCCTGGAAGGCTCCAGGGTTGATTGCGTCAACCCTCCGCGTTACTGTTCGGTGCATCCAGGAGTTGACGAAAAGGGAACCGGTAGCCTTCTTTCTCTGACGAGTGCATCGATGGCTGGGGCCTTTATGGGAGGGTGCTAGAGTGGAGATACGTGAGGTTCACTGCAAGTCGGTACTCAACAAGTCCGGTATCGCCGACTGGGCGGTGAACTGCTATGCCGGGTGCGAGCACGGATGCCATTACTGCTACGCGAGGTTTGCAACGAGATTCTCTCACCCTGGCGAGAGGTGGGGCAGCTTCGTCGATGTCAAGGTGAACGCACCCCAGGTGCTGGCCGTCGAGGCCGGGAAAAAGAGAATCGGCAGGGTGTTCGTGAGCTCCGTTTGCGACGGGTGGCAGCCTGCCGAAGAGCAATACGGGCTCACCAGGCAGTGTCTCGAGATTCTCCTCCGGCGCGGCTATCCCGTGACCATACTAACCAAGAGCGTCCTCGCCGGTCGCGATGTGGATCTCCTTGTCGGGAAGGTCGCCGTTGAGCTCGGCGTGACTCTGACAAGCCTCAACGAGACCCTGACCCGGCTCACCGAGCCCAGAAGCTCTTCCCCCGCCGAACGGCTGACCCTGCTCCAGAAGGCCAAGGAGAAAGGGATCACAACCTATGCCTTTCTTGGCCCCCTGCTCCCAGACCTGTCAGACCAGGAAGAGGACCTCCTCCAGCTCGTGCGGATGGTCAAGGAGGTGGGAGTCGATTTCGTGTATGCCGATCGTGTCAATCCCAGGTATGGGGTCTGGCCGGCGCTTCAATCCCTCCTGGGTGAGCAATTCCCCCACCTCACCGGCAGGTATCGTCGCATCCTTTTCGACGAGCGGGCGAGGAAGGAGTACTCGTGGGAACTCCGGGCTACCCTCGCTCGGGTGGGCAGGCGCTTGGGGATGGAGGGGCGCATGGAGATCTGTTTCTGACGGAACTGCTGACACTTGTTTCGTAGGCCGGCCCGCAGCGAGCTTCCTCGTCGACGGGCTGACCCGCCCCCTAAGTCCGGTCTCTTCACCACCGCAATGGAACTGCTGCCTGCCACTGAAGGAAGAGGAAACCCGCCGCCTTTGCGAACCTTGACTTTCCCCCTCTCACCGTTTCTAATTATTGCCCGGATGAAGGACCTCGACGCGACCCCCCTCGGCAGCCGCAACTTTTTCTTGACGGTCCATCGCCAGGTCGAGTAATTTGGAGTTCTAACCTGCGTGAATGTAGTTTCTTTCACAATTCTACAACCCTCAACCAAGAAGGATTTTCCACTATGAGTAACCTCGGAAAGTCTGAGGGCACTTCTGTCTTGGGCTCAGTGATGGTAATCGGCGCCGGCATCGCCGGCATGCAGGCCTCACTGGACCTGGCCAATTCCGGCTTCTATGTTCATCTGGTGGAACAGTCACCCGCCATCGGTGGGGTGATGGCCCAGCTCGACAAGACCTTCCCGACCAACGAATGCGCCATGTGAATTATCTCGCCGAAACTGGTCGAGGTCGGCCGGCACATCAACATCAAGCTCCACACGAGCGCGTCAGTCCAATCAATTTCGGGGCAGGAGGGCAACTTCACCGTCAACCTCCACAAAAAACCCCGTTATATCGACCTGGGTACATGCACATCCTGCGGCGATTGTGCAGCGGTTTGTCCGGTGACACGCCTCAAGGAGTTCGACGAGAACCTGGGGACCCGCAAGGCCACCTACAAGCTTTACGCCCAGGCCATTCCTGGGGCCTACGTCATCGAGAAGCTCGATAAGTCACCCTGCACCAACAAGTGCCCCAACCACGTCAACGCCCACGGCTACGTGGCCCTGATCTCACAAGGCAAGTACCGGGAGGCCATGGAAGTCATCATGAACACCCTCCCGCTACCCGGCGTCATCGGCCGGGTTTGCCCTCATCCCTGCGAGACCGCCTGTCGCCGGCAGCAGGTGGATGCACCCGTGTCCATCTGCGCTCTCAAGCGCTTTGTTGCCGATCGGGTCGACATCGAAGAGCTGCCCCTCCCCGAAATCCAGAAGCGGGAGGAGAGAGTGGCCGTTATCGGATCGGGTCCCGCCGGTCTCACCGCCGCCTACTTCCTTGCCAAGGAAGGCTTCGGCGCTACCATCTTCGAGGCCCTCCCTGTGGCCGGCGGCATGCTTCGGGTAGGTATTCCCGACTACCGTCTACCACCGGCGGTCCTCGAGAAGGAGATCCGCGCCATCACCCGCCTTGGGGTGGAGATCAAGTTCAACACCGCTCTCGGCCGCGATGTCACCATCGATGGTCTCTTCGCCGAAGGCTATAAGGCGGTCTACCTTGCCATCGGCGCTCACGGAAACATCCCTCTTGGTATCCCGAACGAGAATGCCGAGGGGGTTATTCCCGGCGTCGAGTTCCTCCGCAAGGTG
>Ga0335070_10011926_pt1 | contig 10153 bp, 7 predicted proteins | sample Lox_Sample_13_FD_206722 | JGI IMG/M metagenome (GOLD analysis project Ga0335070, IMG submission 206722) | Soil microbial communities from Loxahatchee National Wildlife Refuge, Florida, United States - Lox_Sample_1.3 | ecosystem: Environmental > Terrestrial > Soil > Wetlands | place: USA: Florida... | reverse complement strand
CTCGCCGGTGCGCATCAAGCCGGTCTGAACCTCGTCGGCAATGTAAAGAGCGTCATACTTCTCGCAGAGTCGCTTGACCCCGGTGAGATACCCTTCCTTCGGCATCGGGAATCCGTAGGTCGCCGGGATGGTCTCCATGATGACCGCCGCGACGTCGCGCTTGCGCAGCGCGTCCTCCATCGCCGTCAGGTCGTTGAACGGCACCTGGATGAACTCGTCGGGCCGGTCGGAAAGGAACAGCTCGGAGAAGCGCTGATCGCCGGCACAGACGGCGAGGCCGGTATGGCCATGATAGGCCTTGATGATCGAGACGATCTTGCGCCGCTGCTTGGCATGGCGCGCCGACTTGATCGCGATATCGATCGCCTCTCCGCCGCCGCTGCCATAGATGACGTACTGCATGTTGGGGGCACAGGTCTTGAGCAGCGCCTCGGCCAGCGCCGTGCGCGCCAAGCTGGGGAAATGATGGTTGCCCATGTCGAAATGCTTCATCGCCAATTCTATTGTGGCGATGAGCTCGGGATTGCGATGGCCGAGGCTGTAGGTGCCGCCGTTGAGATGAACGTCGATCAGCCGCTTGCCGCTCATGTCCCAGAGGAAATATTCCTCGCGCCGATCGATCACGAGATCGACGCCGAAATCCTGCCATGATTGGGTCTTGCCCGGATTCCAGAAGCTCTTCGACTTCTGGATGAACTCGTCCTTGGACTCGTAGGAGAAGAAGCCGTAGTCGTACATCGCGCTCGCTCCCTCGGGGGCTCGCCCTGGCCAACGATCGGAAACGTCGTGATCGTTGGCGGCGGATGGGAGGCAAGATGCGCCGTACCGGTACGCGGCGGCTTGACAGGAAGCGGTGCCGCTTTTGACAACGGTTGTGCGGCCCGCGATTTCGTTAGATTACTATCGAATGCTTTTGGCCGATGCTACTACTGGCCCCAACAAAAAGGGCCCCGCCCGGTCCACAAGGACCGAAACGGAGCCCTTTGGCAGACGGTGGCTCGCGCCACCGTTCAACCGATCTCTCAGGAAGCGCCCATTTCCTCCAGCGCCATCAGAGATTCTGGGAGGATCTGCCCGCCATCGATGATGAGGGTCTGGCCGGTGATGTAAGCGGCCTCGTCGGAGGCGAAGAAGAGTGCTCCGTAGGCGATGTCCTCGACCGAGCCCAGGCGGCCCTGCGGCACGGAAGCACTCATCTTCTTCGCGTATTCCGGCCCCATACTGTCCAGCCCCTCGGTCCTGATATTGCCCGGCATTACCGCATTGACCGTGATCTTCGAAGGCGCCAGCTCGATCGCGGCCGTGCGCATGAAGCCCAGCTGCCCCGCCTTTGAGGCCCCGTAATGGGTCCAGCCCGGATAGCCGGTGACGGGCCCGGTGATCGAGGAAGTGATCACGATTCGACCCTGCCCCTTGCGCTTCATGGCCGGCAGGCAGGCCTTGATCGCGAGGAAGGTGCCTTTGAGATTGATGCCGATCACACTGTCGAAATCCTCGGCCGTCATGTCCTTGATCTTGGCGGCCGGAAAGATGCCGGCATTGGCACAGAGGATGTCGATCCCGCCATGACGCGACACGGCGGCCTCGGCCATCTTCTCCATGTCGGCGGGCTTGGAGACGTCACCGGCGAAGGCCGCCGCCGTGCCGCCGGCACGCTTGATCTCCTCGACCGTCTTCTCGGCCTCAGCCAAGTGGCGCGAGACCACCAGCACCTTGCCGCCCTTGCTGGCGAAGACGCGAGCGATCCCCTTGCCGATACCCTTGCTGGCCCCTGTGACGATGACCGAACGCCCGGCGATCGAAGTCAACATGTCGATATCCTCCTCTTAGGCCCCGCAGGGTTTGTCCCGCCGGCCGTTTTCGGCATTCAGGCGAACTTGCTGAGATATTGCTCCGCCAGACGGCAGCTGCCTTCGGTATAGGGCGCGCCCAGGCTCTTGGCGAGGTCGGTCTCGGCGTGTGAGCCGATCCAGGCCACCAGCAGCAGCCGGCGAAACATAATGAAGGTCGGGATCTCGGCCTCTTCTTCGCGCGAGAGCCGCGTGACCTTGCTGTAGCCCTTGAGCCAAGACTGCACCAGATCGGGCACGTCGGGGCGATGCTCGATGAAGCTGAGCGCGGTACCGAGATCGTAGAGATACCAACTCATGCCGCAATCGTCGAAATCGATCACCTTGGTCCGATCCCCCTCGATCAGCAGATTGGCAAGCCGGATATCCGCATGACAGAGGCCGAAACGCTCGCGCGGCTTGCCATAACGCTCAAGGCGCCGGCCGATAACCTTCTCCATGCGGCCCAGCAGTTCCAGGGTCGATTTGTCCACGCCGAAACTGTCCTGCCAGCGGCCCCATGTGGGCTTGGGGCCGAAGGCGGTCTCGAAATCCCAGACATGCCGGGTGAAGCCCGGCGGCAACCTCCAGCTCTTGGCGTGGCGGTGCATTCGGGCCGAGACCTCGCCCAGGCGCTCGAATGGGCCCAGCAGCTCGTCCTCAGCCGGTTCCTTGCCCTCGAGAAAGGTGAACATCACGGCATGGCGCGGGTGGTCGAGTTCCGGGCTGCGCAAGGTCTGAATAATCGACCCGTCCCTGGCGGGCACGGTTTCCGGCGTTTCTACCCCGGCCTCCCGGCGCAAGGCGTCCATCCATTGCAGCTCGGAACGGATCGCGTCCTTGCTGTGATATCCGACGCGATGGACGCGCAGAATGGAGCGGCCGCCCGTTTCGGGGTCGTCGATCCGGTAGGTCACATTCTCCGAATGATTGATCATCGTCGCGCGCGCCGCCGGCGACATTCCCCACAACGACAACGATCCCGCGACCATCCGGCCGATCCGTGCCAGCAATTCCGCCGCCGGCAAAGCCTCTGTTGTCGCCATCCCGTCCCCCAAGCCCTTATCCTGGCTTTCGCACCTCATCCCCACTCATAGAGGGGCGATGCCAAGGCAACTTGACCGCAGATGGCGGCAACTTGACAAGCGTGTTGCAGGGCGACGGCCGAAGCAGGGTCGGATCCGTTCGAAGCAAGCGGATCCCGTGAATCCGGCTCTGATTCAAACAACTAGAGCCTGATTCACGCCGCAAGCCAATTCGCCTTGAGCCGATCAGGCTCTAGCGGCCACCCCCGTGAGCCGCTGCGGATCCCTTCCCGTCCAGAACCGCGCGTAGCTGACGGGCAAGCTCTTCCCGGCGATAGGGCTTGGTCAGAATCGGTACGACGATCCCCGGCTCGATCTCTCGCTCTCGCGCACTCATGGCGCCCGGGAATCCGGAGGTCAGCAGCAATTTCAGGTTGGGCCGGCACGAGCGCAACTCGCGCACCAGATCGAGGCCGCTGACCCCGCCGCTCATCACCATATCCGAGAAGACCAGGTCGATCCGTTCCGGTCCGTTGGCGATCTGGAGCGCCTGAGCGCCGTCGGCGGCCTCGAGCGTCTGATAACCCAGCTCACTCAGCTGACTGACCACAAGATGCCGAAGCTCGAGATTGTCCTCCACAACCAGCACCGTCCCGGCGCCGGGCGGGACCGATGAAGCCGGCGCGGCCGCGGCGGTATCGCGCGTCCTGCCGCTCAAGCGAGGAAGATAGAGGCGGACCGTTGTGCCGCGTCCGACCTCGCTGTAGATCTTCATGTGACCGGCGGACTGCTTGACGAAGCCATAGACCATGGCCAGCCCCAAGCCGGTGCCCTTTCCTTCCTCTTTCGTGGTGAAGAACGGCTCGGCTGCACGCGCCAGCACTTCTTGTGACATGCCATGCCCGTTATCCGTCACCTCCACGACGACATAGTCTCCGGCGAGAAGTCCGGGTTCCCGCGCGGCATAGTCGGGATCGAGATGCGTGTTTCGGGTCTGGATCAGAAGCCGGCCCCCGGAGGGCATGGCATCGCGCGCGTTGATGGCGAGATTCGTGATCGCGCTCTCCAGCTGGACGGCGTCGATATTCACCGGCCACAGATCGGGCTGTAGCTCCTTGACCACCGCGATCGTCTCGCCCAGCGAAGGCTCGAGCAATTGGCAGACCCCATCGATGAGCTGATTGATGTCCACCGGCGCCGGCTCGAGCGGTTGGCGCCTGGCGAAGGCCAGCAATGCCCGGGTCAGATCGGCGCCGCGAAGGGCGGCGCGCAACGCGCCGTCAAGCAGCCTCGCGTTTCGGCTCTTGGCATCAAACGCGCTGCCGATGAGATCCAGATTGCCGATCACCACTGCCAGAAGATTGTTGAAGTCGTGAGCGACGCCGCCGGTCAACTGACCGACGGCCTCCATCTTCTGCGCCTGGCGAAGCTGCTCTTCGAGCACGATCATGTCGGTTACGTCGCTGGCGACATAGACGGCGCCGAGCGGCTCGCCGTGATCGTCGGTCAGCGTCGCCGAGCGGACCGAGACGTTGCGGCGGCGGCCATCGGCCGTGACCAGGCTCGTCACGCCATCGATCATGCGGCCCTCGGCAATGGCGCGACCCAGTTCCGGCGCGTCGGCCGCATCGCCTTCCGGCGCCGAGGGGCGATAGCGCCGGCCGACGGCGTCGAGCGCCGACAGGCCGAACAGCCGCTCCGCCGCCATGTTCCACACCGTGACGGCTCCCGCATTATCGACACAGACGATCGCCGCGGGCGATGAGCGAATGACGGCCTCCAATTCGCGGTGGGTGCGCCGCAACCTCGCGTCGCTCACGCTGACGGCGGCGGTCAACGCGTCGCGACGGGCGAGAGACCGATGGACATAACCCGTCGCCGCGGCGGTCAGCATCAAGCCGCTGAACAGGAACAGCCAGGGGCCCGGCGAACGATTGGACGCCACCTCGTCAGGCGAGAACTGAAACAGAAGATACGAGTTGACGCCGGGCCCCTCGACCCGCTTCGCGATCACCTTTCCCGCCAAATCGCTGGGTCGTATCGTGCCTCTCTCCATCACGAAATGCCCGGCATCGGGATCGAACCGCGCGTAATATTGCCGCGTATCGTTCGATGGCCAGGGCTGCTCGGAGAGATAGATGGCCTCGGTGATGCGCGGCGTGCCCCTGATGGCATTTTCGAGCACGTCATGCAGCGAGAAGGCGGAACCGACAACACCGGCAAGATTGGCCTGTCGATCGGCGATCGTGCTGGGCATCCGACCGCCCTTGTAGACCGGCGCCGCAAAGAGGATTTCGGTCGCTTCGTCTTCCGGCCAGCCCCAGGCACGGTAAGGCCGCGACACACGCACCGCGCCGCTGAACCAGGCTCGGATCAGGGCCTCCCGAATGGTCGCCTGCGCGTCCGCGTCGAGAGGTGGAACATCGGCCGATTCCGTGCTCTCGCCCGAAGCGAACCGCAGCGGTGCCTGGAAGCCGGGATCCTGGGCCGATAGCGCGCTGGTCGTCGCGGCCCCACCATTGCGGGCAGTGAGATAGGGCCACCAGAAATAGGCGCGTGGCCTGTTCTCGACATAGCCACCGCGGATCTGCGACCAGAGCGCGAAACGCCGTTCGTCCGGCGCGACACCCTCCACCAACTGGGTCGCTACGAAAGTTGCGAAACTGCCGACCGGTGCACCGATCGCATGCAGCTTCGCCTCCAGGTCCTTCGCGCGCCATTCGGCGCGGTAATCGAACGCCAAGCGCAGGCGCTCGCTTTCCCCGTCATAGAAGAGCAAGGCGCCGGCGGCCGATGCCAGAAAACCGAGGAGAAACGTCAGAACGACCGGCATCCGCCGGCCGAACTTGGCGCCGAGACGAGCTCTCATGGCCTCCACTCGCGAGCGAAACAGCCGGCTGGATCCGGCGCCAGTCGCGGCAGTCGGAACCCGGTTCCGCGGCCATGGTCCGCTTGATCGACAGCCCGGTCAACCCGCAGCCGACCAGGGCCGGGATGACGCCCGCCTCTCCATTGAATCATTGATCAGGGACCCGTTGCAGCCAATCCAGCGGTCATCCCCAGGTCTCTCGAAAGCCGGCGCGCCGGGCCCGGAGGCGTGGCGCAGACGGCCTTTCGGCGGGCGGATCCACCGGTGGCCGGTAGCTCGGCAGGTCGGCGGGCTTTCCGAATACCCAACCCTGTCCAAGTTCGACGCCGATCCGGCGCAGTGCCGTCGCCTCGTCGATCGATTCGATCTGTTCGGCAACCGTGCGAACACCGAGCTTGCCACAGAGATCCACCAGGCTCTCGACCATGGCGCGCTCGCGACCGTCCTTGAGCAGCCGGCGCACATAGAGGCCGTCGATCTTGATCCAATCCACCTTGAGCGCACGCAGATACTGGAACGATGAGGCGCCGGCGCCGAAATCGTCGAGACAAACCTCGAAACCGCGCTTGCGGATGCGTTGCACGATCGCGTCGAGCCGGGTCAGATCCTTCACCTCGGCGCTCTCGGTGATTTCCAGCGCTAGGCGCCCGGCGAGCGTCGAATGCTGGGACAACTCACGCTCCACCAATCCAGCAAAGAGATCGCTGCCGAGGGAACGACCGGATATGTTCACCGCCACCCTGAGCGAGCGATCGGTTTCGGGTGCCTCCAACATGCCGCAAACCTTGATTAGCACCGCGATGTCGAAATCCTCGACCAACCCCGTCTCTTCGGCAAAGCGGATGGCCTCGTAAGGCGAGGTCTCTTTTTCGAACCGGCTCAAGACCTCGAAATGGTGCAGCTTCCTGTCCGCGAGCGTCACGATCGGCTGATAAACGAGCTTGAAATCGTCATGCTTGACCATGCGACCGAAAGCGTCGATCCGCTCTATCGTCGCGTTCACCAACGCATCGAAGGTCGCTGCCAATCCGCCGTCGATCACCGCTTCGCCATGGCCCTCCGTCAAGCGGTCGATGCTGTATTTCACCGCCCGCATGATCCCTTCCGGGCCGAGCTCGCCCGCAGCCATGTCCATGGTCCGGCTGATGGGCACGATGCCCGCGCCCTCCCGATCGACCTCTTTGGTCAGTCTCTCGATCGCCTTCGCCACCACGTTCGAGGCCTTGTTCGCCTGGTGCAGATAGCCGAACTGCTCGTCAGAGAACTGCCCCGCCGTCTGACCGTCGAGCGACCCGGCGCGCAAGGCGGCACCGATACGCTGCATCAAGCTCCGCGCCGATTGGTCGTCGAGGCGCCCTTTGAGGCGCGTCAAGCCGGGCAGCTCCAGGAATGTCAAGGCCAGCCGCAGATCGAGCGCCTTCGACGCGGCGACGATCTCGGCCGTCCGATCGCCCAGCGCGTCCTTGCTCAGCAGCCCCCCAGGTCCCGTTGCTCCCGGCGCCTTCATCGACGAAAAGGCGCTGGCCGTGAGCTGCGAGAGCGCGCAGGCGATACGATCCGGTTGCTGCGGCAGACGGCAGGCGTTGAACAGCACACGGCGATTGATTTCGGGTCGGCGCCCCCTGAGGCGAACCATGACCGGGCCATAGCGGCCGCCTATATCGAGCGCCTCGACCAAGGCCTCGACCAGGGGCGCATCATCCTCGGCCACGAGGTCGCGCCACAGGCGGCCCTCGAGGGTCTTCTCGTCCTCGTCGAAAAAGATGTTCGCCGCGCCGATCGCGAACGAGACGCGGCCCTCCGCGTCCAGCTCGATCAGGAGATCGGCGGCCGCAAAGGCAAAGGCCATGTATCGGATCGTCTGCGACGTCACAGGCGGCGCTTTCGCGAAAGACGGACCGGGGCTATTAAAGGTTGCACGGCAATGGTTGAGGAAGCATGAAGCCTGTGGTCGCAGGAATTGTTCGGCAATTCGGCTGCCCGGCGCCTTGGCCGGCAAGAAATGAATCCGTTCGGTTTGCTGGTGGCCGCGACCCTGGAAGCGCCAAAGAAGGCCGCTTGGTCAAAGCCCTGCCCGTCCCTTAAGCTCGGATGCGCGGCCCGTTCCGGTGCGCCTGAACGGTCCATAAGGGGGTAGATCTTGAGCACCGCACCGGCCCGTCGACGGGCCATTTCCAAAGCTTCATCCACCGAGCCGCCCGCCTCGCTGAAATCGGCCCACGAACTGGCGATCAGGCTGACCCTGGCGCCCGGGCAGATGATCGGCCCTGGCAAGATCGCCTTGCTCGAAGGCGTGCGCGCCGAGGGCTCGATCTCGGGCGCGGCCCGGGCCATGGGGATGAGCTACAAGCGGGCCTGGGAGCTGGTGGACGAAATCAACTCGATGTTCGCCAAACCCGCCGTGCTCACCAGCAAAGGTGGCAAGACCGGCGGCGGCGCCTTGCTCAGCGATCTCGGTGCCGAGCTGATTCGCGCCTACCGCGCGCTCGAGGAGGCCTCCCTGCGCATCTTCCATGCGCAATTTGCCGATCTGCGCCCAGTGCTGCGCAAGCGCCCGACACGCCCCTGACGCGCGACCGCATCCCGCCCATCAAACCTCTTCGCTCTCGCGGCCGGATCTTTCGGGGTATTGGCCGAAGCTCTTATGGTCGATGGCGACGGTCTTGACGACGGCGAAGACCTCGCGACCGGGCGCCAGATCCAGTTGGCTCATCGATCGGCGGGTGACGCGCGCCTGGATCGTTCCCTCGCCCACCGCGATCGTCGCCTCGCCGATCGGGCGCCCGTCATCCTGCAGCGCGACAATCCGGCCCGCGAGGATGTTGAGCGCGCTGATCTGGCGGGGTCGCTCCGTCGCAATCATCACGTCGCGCGCACGAATGAGAATCCTGAGGCGAGTGCCGACGGCATTGTCGAGGCGCGGTACCCGCAACAGCCCGCCCGCCGTCTCCAGCTCGGTCAAGCCGAACTCGGCATCATGCGCGACGACGTGCGCCTCCAGGACCGAGCCCGCTTCATAGCGCCCTGTCGCGGGGAACAACTCGGGCCGGCCCATCACCTCCTCGACCGGACCGCTGGCGATGATCTTGCCGGCCGAGAGCACGATCATCGTGGTCGCCAACCGCACGACCTCGGGCACTGAGTGGCTGACATACAGGATCGGCAGATCGAGCTCGTCGCGCAGCCGCTCCAGATAGGGGAGGATCTCGCCCTTGCGCGCATCGTCGAGCGACGCCAAGGGCTCGTCCATGAGCAAGATCGCCGGATCCGAGAGCACGGCCCTGCCGATCGAAACGCGCTGCTTCTCGCCGCCGGACAGCGAGGAAGGGCGGCGCATCAGGAGATCGGAAATTCCCAGCAGCTCGACGATCTGGTCGATCGACCCCAAACGGAAACTTTGGCCACGAAACCAGAAGCCATAGAGCAGATTCTGGCGGACCGTCAGATGCGGGAAGAGCCGGCTCTCCTGGAACACATAGCCGACGCGCCGGCGGTGGCTCGGCAGGTCGATGCGCGCCGCGCTGTCGAAGAGCGCGCGGCCGCCGACCAGGATCCTCCCCCGATCCGGCCGAAGCAGTCCGGCCACGAGGTTGACCAGCGTCGTCTTGCCCGATCCGGAACGGCCGAAGAGAGCGGTGACGCCGGGGCCGGTTTGGAACCTGGCCGCGAGCTCGAATGATGCTCGCGACAGCGCGACATCCACCTCGAGCGTCACGATAGGGCGACCCGCCGCGCGACATGACGCGCGAACAGCTCCGACAACATCAACGCCGCCAGCGAGATCACCACCGAGACAAACACCAGACGCAATGCCGCATCCTCGCCGCCGGGCACTTGGGTAAAGGCATAGATTGCGGTCGGCAAGGTTTGCGTCTCGCCTGGAATGTTGGAGACGAAGGTGATGGTCGCGCCGAACTCGCCCAAGGCTTTGCCGAACATGAGGGTCATGCCGGCGAGCAACCCCGGCAGGGAGAGCGGCAGCGTCACCGTCAGGAAGACCCAGACGGGCCGTGCGCCCAGGGTCCCGGCGGCGGCCTCGAGGCGGCGATCCACTGCCTCGATCGAGAGCCGCACGGCGCGTACCAGGAAGGGGAATCCCATGACCGCCGCGGCCAGCGCGGCGCCCGTCCAGCGGAAGGCGAAGACGATCCCAAGACCGTTCTCCAGCAACTCGCCCAGCGGTCCACGTCGCCCGAACAGCAGCAGCAGGATGTAGCCGGTCACGACCGGCGGCAGAATCAAGGGCAAATGCACCAGTCCGTTGACCAGCGATTTGCCCCAGAACTCGCAGCGCGCGAGCAGCAATGCCACCAGCACGCCGATCGGCGTGCTGGTGATCACGGCCCAGAGGGCGACCTTCAGGCTGAGGCCGATGGCAACCAGTTCTTCAGGACTGAAGGAGAACGCCACTCTTCTCTATCTCAGGACCA
>Ga0335070_10011925_pt1 | contig 10153 bp, 8 predicted proteins | sample Lox_Sample_13_FD_206722 | JGI IMG/M metagenome (GOLD analysis project Ga0335070, IMG submission 206722) | Soil microbial communities from Loxahatchee National Wildlife Refuge, Florida, United States - Lox_Sample_1.3 | ecosystem: Environmental > Terrestrial > Soil > Wetlands | place: USA: Florida... | reverse complement strand
CTACATGGGTGGTCTCGGCGGTGTAGCGCTCGAGCTGGGTCCTGGCGGCTTCGTGAAGCGTCGGGGCGGAGCCCGCGAACGACCTTCTATCCGTGCCGATGACGGTGCATCGGACACCCGAGCCTTTGTACGCCTTGGCGGTGGCTGAAGCCTCTGGGCGGGGCGGCCCCTTCTAACGGGCGGTGCCTTTCGGCACCTGGCGGCGATCAGCCGCACGCGCCGCGGGTTCGCGACGATCGTCTCGAAACCGCACTCGGTGAGAACGCGGCTCACCCAGGGCGAGTGCGTACCCGCTTCGATCACCGCTCGCGCCCCGCGATGGCGCGCCAGTCCCGCCCGAAGCGCCTCGCGCTCCGTGCGCAGGCGGAGCCGCTCCTCGCACTCTCCCGCCGCATCGAGCACGCAGATCTCGCTCCAGCGATCCCCGAGATCGATCCCGATCGTCGTTGCGGAAGCGGTCGTCGCCGTCGTGATATCCTGCGACATGCCAGCCTCCTGTTTGGGCCCAAGAGCCCGTATCGATTGGAGACCTCACGGTACTCCGCTCAGGAGGCTGGCCTTCTCATCTCATCTTGTTGGGCTGCGGCTTGTTGGGCTGCGGCTGCGCAAGGGCTGTGTTCATGATGACCGCTTGTGTGAGCGAAGCACCTCTTCGACCGTCGCTGTGACACCATGCTCCCGGACAATGGTGTCAAAGTCAGCACGCGACAGCGTGTAGTCGCCCTCGGGCATCTGCTTGTAGAACGGCGAATGACCCGGATTGAGCATGATCCAGATCAATCGACCACTCTCGGGATGGGGAACGCCTACGATCTTGAACTCGTCGATCGTGCGAAACTGAAGCGCATTGGCTCGTTCGTCTCGTGTCTGCAGCTCGAGTGACTGAAGAACGGACCACTCCCGCTTGTCGCCGGGCGACTCGCGCCCGTCTACCGCGGGACAGCAGGCAGCCACGAATATCGAGACTGCGATCGCGAAGAGAGATTGCTTCACTGTTGCTCCGCAGCCCAACGGATCGGCGCTCAGCTGCCGCCAAGGGCCGCCGCCGTGGCGGACCGGAGCGCCAATGTTTGACGCCAGACTCTACCGCGGTGGATCGGAGCGCGGCCTTTGACGGTCAGCTGCAGTGATGAGATGGACTCCTCCCGCGACTCGCGCGGCATCGAGGTGCCAGAGTCGCCTGTGCGCCCCGGACGCACACGGGGAGGAGGAGTCCGAGATGCAGTCTACGACGATCGCAGTGGATCTGGCGAAGTCCGTGTTCGAGGTCGCCGTGTCGCAGCGCCCGGGCCACGTGGCCGAGCGACGGCGCCTCTCGCGCGGGCAGTTCTCGCGCTTCCTGGCCACCCGCGCGCCGGCGACGGTGGTGATGGAAGCGTGTGGCACCGCCCACTTCTGGGGCCGCGAGGCGCAGGCCCGTGGGCATTGCGTCGTGCTGCTCCCGCCGCATGCCGTGCGCCCCTACGTCCTTCGCAACAAGACCGACGGCGCCGACGCGAAGGGCCTGCTCGAGGCCGTCCGCAACGAAGACGTCCGGCCGGTGCCGCTCAAGTCCGTCGACCAGCACGTGCTCGCGGGGCTCCATCGCACGCGCTCGGCCTGGATGGCGACGCGTACTGCCCGGCTCAACACCGTGCGGGGTCTCCTGCGCGAGCTTGGCATCGCGATCCCGGTCGGCGCGCGGCAGGTGGTCCCGCACGTCTTTGCGCTCGTCTCGGATGCCGACTCCCCGGTCCCGCAAGCGCTGCACGGGGTGCTGACCGAGGCCGCGCGCGAGATCCGCGAGCTCGAGGCCCGCATTCGCCAGCTCGAGCGCACGCTCGAGACGATGGCGTGCGAGAGCGACCTCCTGCGCCGCCTGCGCACGATCCCGGGTGTCGGGCTCCTCACGGCCACCGCGCTTCTCGCCTTCGTGGGTGACGTCGCGCGCTTCCCATCCGGCCGCCACTTCGCGAGCTACCTCGGGCTCACGCCCCGGGAGTCGTCGAGCGGCCTGCGCCGGCGTCTCGGCGCGATCAGCAAGCGCGGCGATCCCTACCTGCGGATGCTCCTCATCCACGGCGCCCGCTCGGTGCTGTGTCACGCCAGGAGAGCGGCGGTCAAGCCCGATCGGCTGCGGACCTGGGCACTCGAGCGCGAACGCGCACGCGGCCACCACAAGGCGACCGTCGCGCTCGCGAACAAGCTCACCCGGATCGTCTGGGCCGTCAGGCGACGCGAGCACGCCTTCGGCGCTCACCCTGCGCAGGAGTCCGCATGATCCACCCACCACTCGACTGCCTCGAGCACACGACGGCGACGGCGCATCGGTTCTGACCGGCGGGGGGACACGCCGACAACAAGGTTGGCCCACCAGGGCCGTGTTCAAGCGATTGGCACCCCGCGCGCGGCTTTCCATCATGGCCCGGAGCGCACCGCGCTCCACATCCAGAGGTCGGAGATACGACTGCAGTCGGACCCTCTGCGCCGGAACCGTCGGAAACGAGAATCAGCTTGTCGGAGGAGTCCAGATACCCTTGTTAGGCCGCACCTAGCCCGAGTGTGTCTTCCTCGAAGGGAGTTATGAGCACGGCTTCGTTCGGTATTGGGAGCCAGCTGGCCGTCCGGGCAACCAAGGCGGCTAAGAGGCTCTCGTCAACGAGAACGAGAAGTTCTCCAAGCCACCGATAGAAATGCCGCCGATGGCCGTGATTTCCGAAATCGATGGAGAGGCCACCGAACATGTGGCGAAGCGCTTTGATCACCCGCGGATCTCGGAGCTGGCTCGTGGAGTGAGCCAGGGAGTGGCGGATCGCACGCACTTCAAGCGGGGAAGGAGCGGAGAGACTTTCGAGAGCGCGGTACGGCGTGAGAAACTTCTCGGCCCGCGTGAGAGCAGACTGCGTTGCTGCCCAGAGAAGGATCGCTTCGAAGACCCCTGGTTCAGCTTCGCGCGGGAAGAGGCAGAGTGACAGACGCTCCTCGTGTCTCACAACGCAGAAGGCAGACTCCGGAATTGCTTCCGGCTGACCTGCACCGCCCCAAATGTATCGGTACGGGCGCCACCAAGGCCTAACGACCTTAAAGTCATGAGATGCGAATCGTGACGACTTCTGGAACTTGAGGGGTACGATGCTTCCGTACGGCATAGCGGTTCCGCGGTGCGGCCCAACGGATCGGCGATGAGCTGCGGCCCGGCCGAGGGGCGCGCCACGTCGACCAAGTTCGCCCCCACGCTACACGCTCGCGGGACGCCACCTCAAGGGCCGTCAGCTCCATTGCCTTGTTGGGCAGCCGGCCTCAGTGCAACAACTTGGGCCTCCTCGGGACGGGAGGTTGAGTGATGGTCTCCGTGGAACGAAGAAATGCAGCAACCCATTCGCGGTCCGATTCGGGCCATGACTGTCGGCTGTGCTTCTTGACGTGCTCTCGCGCTTCCTCGACGAGGCCGCATCGGTAGAGAGCGTACCCGTAGGTGTTGCAGAAGATGATCGCTTCGAGTGAGTCACTTGGCTTGCGGGCCAGGTCGAACTCACGAATCGCATCCGCGAACTGGCCCAGGTGGGTGTAGCAGAGTCCGAGGTAGAGATGAGAGGAGCTCGTCGACAGTTGAGCTGCGTGAAGTGCCTCCATGCAGCCAGCCATCACAGAATAGTCGCGCCGGTCCCAGGCGTTGAGGAACTTCCACCACTTGACGGCGTACCAGGGAAGCTTGGGAGCAAGACGAAGCGCACGTGTGAAGTACCGAATCACCGCGCGACTGCTTCCCTCTTCCGGCTGCCCAACAGGTCTTTACCCGCCACTCCCACCCGCATATTCCCACCCTCCACCCCTGCGGAGCAACACCCTCTGGTGCGCCCTCAGGGGTCCGCAATCCCGCCACGGCAGGAGCCACCCCGCTCCGCCGCAGCCTTCGGATCGCAGCGTTTCCTCGATAGACTGCGCGCGGGTGGGCGCGCGCTCGGGCGAGGCGCGTCGGGACCGCTCGCGCGTTCACGTCTCCAGCGTCGTAGATGAAGCGCCGCAGCGCGGGCCCTTCTCGCCCGCTCACTCTCCCCGCAGCTCCGCCTCGATCCCCGCCCCCCGCAACGCCGCCACCACCTCCTCCACGTGCTCCCGACTCCGCGTCTCCAGCACGATCTCCACCTCCGCCGCGCGCAAGGGTGCATGCCCGAACGTCCGCTGGTGGTGCACCTCGAGGATGTTGGCGTCGTGGTCGCCGAGGAGGCCCGCGAGCTTGGCGAGTGAGCCGGGCTCATCGGGCAAGTACACGCGCAGGCGTACCAGCCGCCCGTCCCGCGCGAGCCCGCGCAGCAGCACGAGCGAGAGCAGCCGCGTGTCGATGTTCCCGCCCGACACGACGAGCGCGACCCGCTTGCCGGCGAGGCGCGCGGGATGCTCGAGCAGCGCCGCGAGCCCCGCGGCGCCTGCCCCTTCGACCACCGTCTTCTCGATCTCGCAGAACAGCCGGATCGCCTCCTCGAGGCGCGGCTCGCTCACGCACAGCATGTCGGCGACGCGCCCGCGGCAGAGCGCGAGCGTGCGCGACCCGGGCCGCGCGACGGCGATGCCCTCGGCGACGGTCGGCGCGCCACGCTTCGCGTGCGCGGGCACGGTGAAGCCCATCGCCTCGACGAAGGCCGGCCAGGCCTCGGTCTGCACGCCGACCACTTCGGTCGTGGGCCGGAGCGCGGAGGCGACGACGGTCGTGCCCGCGAGGAGGCCGCCGCCGCCGACCGGCACGACGATCGCGTCGAGCTCGGGCACGGCGTCGAGGAGCTCGAGGGCGACGGTGCCCTGGCCCGCGATCACGTCGTCGTCGTCGTACGGTGGCACGAAGACGAGGCGCTCCCGTTCGGCCATGCGTCGCGCGGCGTCCTCGGCGTCGGAGAGCTGCGGGCCCTCGACCACGACGCGCGCGCCGAGCCTTCGCGTGGCCTCCACCTTCGAGTAGGCGGTGCCCTCGGGCATCACGATCGTGGCGGCGATGCCGAGTCGCTTCGCGTGCCACGCCACGCCCTGCGCGTGGTTGCCGCGCGACATGGCGACGACGCCGCGGGCCGCGTCGTCGGGCGCGAGCGAGAGCAGCTTCACGAGCGCGCCGCGCTCCTTGAAGCTCGCGGTGAACTGGAGGTTCTCGAGCTTGAGCCAGACCTCGGCGCCGGTCAGCTCGGAGAGGACGCGGCTCCGCACGCAGGGCGTGCGCTCGAGGGAGCCGGCGATCGCGGCGGCCGCCGCGCTCACGTCCTCGAGCGTCACGCTCATGCGGCGGTCACGCCGCGGGCCGGTGCTCGTCGAGCCAGCTCGCGACCAGGGGATAGATCTCGTCCGGCGCGTGGCGGCCGAGCACGAGGTCGACGTGGCTGTAGCGGTAGGAGAAGCCCGACTCGAGGCCCGCCACGACCAGGCGCTTGTCCTCGGAGCCGAGGCGCTTGTGAACCTTGGCGATGTCGGCGACGGGCGTCAGCTTGTCGTGGCTTCCGGCCACGAGGAGCATGGGCGCGGTGATGCGCTCGAAGTGGTCGCTGAAGGTGAAGAGGCCGTAGCGGTCGCTCATCGCCTTGGCCTCGTACCAGCGCGCGAACTCGATCAGGAGCGAGCTCGGCAGGTCCTCGAGGCCGTGGCGCATCATGAAGCGCAGGATCTCGAGGTCGAAGTTGTCCGGATGCCAGCCCCAGTCGTGGATCGGCTCGCCGACGAGCGCCGTGAGCGGCCCGGCGAAGGGCGCGCCCAGGCGGGCGAGCCGGCCCGTCGGAATTCTCCGCGGCGCGATGCGCAGGGCGCGATGGAGCGACACCCAGAAGTCGAGGGTCGCGTGGCTCACGTCGGTCATGCCCGGCGAGCCGAGCGTGACGGCGCCGGCGATCGACTCGGCGGCGGGGGTCATGAGCGCCGCGTACGCCACCATGCCGCCCAGCGAGTGGCCGACCCAGAGCACGCGCTTCGCGTCGGTGTGGCGGCGCACGAGACGCAGCGCCGCGGGCACGTCGTGCTGCACGTAGTCTTCGAAGCACCAGCGGTAGGCGACGCGCGGGAGCGAGAGCTTGCGCTTCGAGGCGCCCGCGCCGCGCAGCTCGAGCAGCCAGGCGTCGTAGCCGCGGCCGTGCAGGAAGCGCGCGAGGCTCACCCGGCCCGGACCGTCGAGGTTGTAGCGGTTCGAGGCCATGCCGTGGCACAGGACGACGGGCGTTCCGTGGGCACGGCGCTTCGGCTCGAGACGATGAAGCGCGACGTACCAGCCGTCGCGGGTAGAGGCGTAGTAGGTCGTCGGCACCGGCGCGCAAGGTAACATGCTCGAGCGTGTCGCCGAAGGCCCCGACCGACGATCTGCTCGCTGCATTCGACGCCGAGGCGTTTCGAAGCGAAGGGCATCGCCTCGTCGACCAGCTCGCCGACTATCTCTCGGGCGCCCTCGCGAAGCGCAGCAGCGACGGCGCTCTCCTTCCCGTGCTTGCACCCGTCTTGCCCGAGGAGATGCTCGCGCGCTGGGACGGAGTTTTCCCGGAGGGCCCATCGGGCGGGTCCCTCGGCGCGCTCGTCGGCCGCGTGATCGACGGCTCGAACCATCTCCACCACCCGCACTACCTCGGGCACCAGGTCACCGCGCCGCTCCCGCTGGCCGCGCTCTGCGATCTCGCGGCGGCGCTCCTCAACAACGGCATGGCGGTCTACGAGATGGGTATGGCCGCGACTGCCATGGAGCGCCGCGTGCTGGCGTGGATGGCCGGCGAGCTCGGCTTCGACGCCTCGGCCGACGGCGTGCTCACCTCGGGCGGCTCGGCGGGAAACCTGACGGCGCTCCTCGCGGCGCGGCAGGCGCACGCGGGCTTCGACGCCTGGAGCGAGGGCACGGCGGGCACGCGGCTCGCCGTGCTCGCCGCGGAGCAGGCGCACTACAGCGTGGCACGCGCGCTCCAGGTGATGGGCCTCGGCGCCGAGGCGCTCGTCCCGGTGCCCGTCGACGACGGGCTGCGCCTGCGGGCCGAGGCGCTGCCCGACGCGCTCTCGCGCGCGCGGGCCGCGGGCCGCCGCGTGTTCGCGGTCGTCGCGAACGCGGGCTCGACCGCGACCGGGAGCTTCGATCCGCTGGAGCCGATCGCGGACTTCTGCGCGCGCGAAGGGCTCTGGCTCCACGTGGACGGCGCCCATGGCGCCGCCGCCGTCCTCGCGCCGGAGACGCGCGGCCTCGTGGCCGGGATCTCGCGCGCCGACTCCGTCGTCTGGGACGCCCACAAGATGATGCTCATGCCGGCGCTCGTCTCCGCCGTCCTCTTCCGCGAGGGCCGCCGCTCCTACGAGGCCTTCGCCCAGGAGGCGTCGTACCTCTTCCGCGCCGACGCGAGCGAGCGCGGCGAGTGGTGGAACGTCGGGCTCCGCACCCTCGAGTGCACGAAGCGCATGCTGAGCTTGAAGCTCTACGCATCGCTCTCGCTGCTCGGAACGCGGCTCTTCGCCGACTACGTGGCGCGCTGCTTCGCCCTCGGCCGCCGCTTCGGCGAGATGCTCGAGGCGGCGCCGGACTTCGAGCTCGCGCTCCCGCCGGAGTGCAACATCGTCTGCTTCCGACACCGCCCGGAGACGCTGGCCGGGGCCTCGACGTCCGCGCTCGACGCCCACCAGCAGCGCCTGCGCGCGCGCGTGCTCGAGAGCGGCGACTTCTACTTGGTGCAGACGCGCCTCCCACCGCCGCGCGAGGGCACGTGGCTGCGCACGACGCTCCTCCATCCGACGAGCGGCGAGGCCGAGCTCGAGGCGCTGCTCAGCCGTCTGCGGGAGGCCGCGGCGCCGTAGGCGTCGCGGCGTCGCTCGCCTCGAGCGCGTCGGGCAGCCGCCCGCCGAGCCCCGCGCGCACCACCGCGCGGAAGCGCGGGAGCTCGCGCAGCGAGGCGATGCGCGGGTCGACGCCGACGAAGGGCACGAACATGTCGCGCTCGTCGCGCGCCCGCTCGAGCCACTCGAGGGCCGACGCCTCGTCGCCGAGCCCCGCGTGCACCACGGCGACGGACGACGCGCCGACCTTCCGCTCGCGCGCCGTCCGCTCGAGAACGGCCCGCACGGCATCGGCTGCGGCGCGGCGCCCGCTAGTCGCGTAGATCCAGCCCGCGAGGGAGAGCGCCAGCGTGTCGCCCGCCGCCACGTCCTCGGCAGCGGCTGCTGCGACGAGCGCCTCCTCCCGGTCTCCGAGCAGGAGCGCCGCGAGCCCGCGCAGGCCGTGGCCCGCGGCGAAGGTCGGCTCGGTGCGGGCCAGCTCGCGCCCTTCGATCAGCGCCTCGTCGAGGCTTCCCGCGCACAGGAGCGTGTAGCCGAAGCCGAGCCGGTGCGTCGGCGAGTAGGGATCGAGCTCGAGGGCGGAGCGGCGCAGCTCGATCGACTCCTCGAAGCGGCCGAAGGCGAGGGAGACGTTCGCGGTGTGCATCGCCGCGAGGGGCTCCTGGGGCTCGATCTCCCGCGCGCGCCGGAGCGCCGCGCTCGCGCCGTCGGGATCCCACTCGATCTGCAGGCGCAGGTAGCCGAGCATCGTGTGCGCGGTCGCGAGATCGGGCTCCAGCGCGAACGCGCGATCCAGGGCCGCGCGCACGCGGGGAGCGGCTTCCGGAGGCGGGCAGAAGCCCCGGAAGGCGAGCATGAGGTGCGTCTCCGCGATCGCGGCGTAGGCCAGCGCGAAGCCCGGATCCCAGGAGACGGCCCGCTCCAGTGTCTCGAGCGCGCGTCGGAGCCCCGTCTCCGTGCGGGTGCGGGCGTGGAAGCGTGCGAGGAGGTAGGCGGTGTGCGCGCGAGGTGCGATCGCCGTCCGCGCCGGACGCATCGGGTCGCCCGCGTCGCTCCTCCCCAGGAGATGCTCCCGCAACGCTGCGGCCAGCTCCGCCGCGAGGTCCGTCACCGCATCGAGGGAGCGGTCGAGCTGGGTCGACCACACCTGCACGAGATCGCTCGTCCGGACGAGCTCGATCCGCACGCGGAACTTCTCGTCCAGGCGCTGCAGGGTGCCGGTCACGACGAAGACGGCGGCGAGGGCGCGAGCGGCCTCCGTCGGGTCGCGTCCCTTGCAGGCGAGGGAGGTGTGGCGCGCGATCACAGCGACGTCCGGCGCGCAGCGCCGTCCGAGCTCGTGGATCAGCTCCTCGGTCAGGCCGTCGCAGAGGTACTCGTCCTCGGGCTTGCGGCTCGCGTTCTCGAAGGGCACGACGAGGACGCGCCGCGGGTCGAGGCGCACGTCGTCCGGGTCGTCCGGCGCGATCTCCTCCACGGCGGCCACGAACCGGTAGCCGCGCCCATGGGACGTCTCGACATACCCGCCCTCGCGGCCCGACTCCCCGAGCGCGGCCCGGATCGCCCCGATGCAGCGCGTGAGGCTCGCATCCGAGACGATGACACCACGCCACACCCCTCGGAACAGCTCGTCCTTCGAGACGACGCGGCCGCGCGCCTCGACGAGCGCGCGCAGCACGGCGATCTCCTTCGGCGCGAGATGGACCGCGCGCCCCTGGAGCAGGAGCCGATCGTCCGGCTCCAGCCGATAGGGACCGAATGCGAGGCTGCCGCGTGCCACGCTCACCATGCTTCGAGCGGGATCCTATCAAGACTTCGCCGAACCATGGACGGGCCGTCTCGCGCGGGACCGGCGCGCGCGCTGCTGCCCCGTCGACATGCGCTCGCGCTCCCGCGCGAGGGCCGCGCCCACGATGCCCGCGTCGTTCAGGAGCGCGGCCGGCACGACGGGGGCGTGGGTCGAGAGCAGCGGCAGGAAGCGGTCCGCCTTCTTGCTGACGCCGCCGCCGATGATGAAGAGGTCGGGCGAGAGCAGGTACTCGATGTGCTGCAGCAGCTCCTCCACGCGGGCCGCCCATTTCTTCCAGGACAGGTCCTTCTTCAGACGAACGCGGTCCGCGGCGCGCAGCTCCGCGCGCTTGCCTCGGATCTCGAGCTGACCGAGCTCGGAGTTCGCGACGAGGCGCCCGTTCACGAGGAGGGCGCTTCCGATCCCGGTGCCGAAGGTCAGCATGACGAGGACGCCCTTGTGGTTGCGGCCCGCGCCGAAGGTCGCCTCGGCGAGGCCAGCCGCGTCGGCGTCGTTCAGCACGGTCACGGGCTGGCCGAGCCGCTCCGTGAGCACGCGGTCGGCGTCGACGCCGAGCCAGGCGCGGTCGACGTTGTTCGCGCTGTGGACGACGCC
>Ga0335070_10011924_pt1 | contig 10156 bp, 8 predicted proteins | sample Lox_Sample_13_FD_206722 | JGI IMG/M metagenome (GOLD analysis project Ga0335070, IMG submission 206722) | Soil microbial communities from Loxahatchee National Wildlife Refuge, Florida, United States - Lox_Sample_1.3 | ecosystem: Environmental > Terrestrial > Soil > Wetlands | place: USA: Florida... | reverse complement strand
ATTTCGGCAACTCGGACTACCAGCCGCACACCATCAAGACCGAAGCCTATCTTGCGGCGGCGAAATCTGCCGGTGCGCACGCGGTGCTGAACAAGCCGTTCCATACGCAGGACGTGCTGCAGGCCATTGCGACCGCAACGGGCACGTCGACGTAGCACGGCGACTTCAGGCGCCATGCAATCGCCGGGAGGGGCGGCCATCAACGAACCAGCCATTCGCTTCGACGATGGAGCCGGCTATGAACGCTACATGGGCAAGTGGAGCCAGCTCGTGGGCGAGGCCTTTCTCGGCTGGCTGGCGCCCGGGCGGGGCTGGCGCTGGCTCGACGTCGGTTGCGGCAACGGCGCCTTCACCGAATTGCTGGTCGAACGCTGCGCACCGGCGAGCGTGCACGGGGTCGATCCCGCCGCCGGGCAGATTGCCTACGCGCGCTCGCGACCGGCGGCGCGCAGCGCGGAATTCAGCCTGGGTGACGCGATGGCGCTGCCCTTCGCCGACGATTCGTTTGATGCGGCCGTCATGCCGCTGGTGCTGTTCTTCGTGCCCGATCCGCCGAAAGGAGTCGCCGAGATGGCGCGCGTGGTGGCGCCGGGCGGCCTCGTCGCCGCGTACTCCTGGGACATGATCGGTGGCGGCTTTCCGTACCAGGCCCTGCAGGCGGAGATGCGCGAGATGAACGCCATCGTCAGGGTGGCGCCCAATCCCGATGCCTCGCGCATGAAGGTGGTGCGCGAACTGTGGCTCGGCGCCGGCCTCGTGGCGGTGGAGACCCGCGAGATCACCGTGCAGCGCACGTTCGAGGGCTTCGACGACTACTGGGCGACCATCCTCAAGGGACCGAGTGTCCAACCGGGGTTGGCGGCGATGAAGGCGGAGAAGCTGGCGCAGCTCAAGTACCGCATGCGCGTGCGCCTGCCCGAAGATGCCGACGGGCGCATCACCTGCACCGCGCGGGCCAATGCGATCCGGGGTCGCGTCCCGGGAACCAGGGCCGCGGCGCCGTAGCGGCCGGCGAGGACGGTCAATGCGCATCACCGGGGTGGACGTCTTTCGCGTGGAGCTGCCGCTCAGGGAAGGATCCTACAACTGGTCGGGCGGCAAGTCGGTATCGGTCTTCGACAGCACGATCGTGCGCATCACGACGGATGCCGGACTGGTGGGGCACGGCGAGTGCTGTCCGCTCGGCCCCGTCTACCTGCCGTCGTATGCCGGCGGCGTGCGCGCGGGACTCGCGGAACTGGCACCGCACCTGCTCGGCGCCGACCCGACGCAGGCCGGCGCGATCAACCAGCTCATGGATGCGCGGCTCAAGGGCCATCCGTACGTGAAATCGGCGCTCGACATGGCCTGCTGGGACATCGCCGGCCAGGCCGCCGGCGCGCCCGTCTGCACGCTGCTCGGCGGACGCTTCGGCGAGGCGATCACGCTGTATCGCGCGATCTCCCGGGACACGCCCGAGAAGATGGCCGCCAGCGTGGCCGCCCATCGCGCCGAAGGCTACACGCGCTTCCAGCTGAAGGTCGGCGATGACCCGGATCTCGACATTGCGCGCATCCGTGCGGCGGCGGCGCAGCTACGGGCGGGCGACCGGCTCGTCGCGGACGCGAACACCGGCTGGCTGCAGCACGAGGCCTTGCGGGTCATCCGTGGCGTGCGCGACATCGACGTCTACATCGAGCAACCCTGCCTCACGTACGAGGAATGCCTGGCGGTGCGCGCGCATTGCCACCATCCCTTCGTGCTCGACGAGGTCATCAACGATGTACCGAGCCTGCTGCGGGCGGCGAACGATCGCGCGATGGACATCGTGAACCTGAAGATCAGCAAGTTCGGCGGGCCCACGAAGCTGCGCCTGGCGCGCGACCTGTGCGTCGAGCTCGGCATCGCCATGACCATCGAGGATACCTGGGGCGGCGACATCGTCACGGCCGCGATCGCGCACCTCGCGCACAGCACGCCGGCGGCGTTGCGGTTCACCAGCACGGATTTCAACAGCTACGTCACCGTCAGCATCGCCGACGGGGCGCCGCGGCGCGAGCAGGGGCGCATGGCCGCCCCGGACGCGGCGGGCCTGGGCGTGCAGCCACGTGCTGAAGTGCTGGGATCGCCGGTGTTGTCGGTGCGGGCACGGTGACGCGGGCTCCCGCGCTGCTGCTCGCAGCCCTGGGCGTGCTGGCGGCCTGGTTCGGCTATCGCTGGTGGTCGATCGAGCGCGCACGGCGTGCGGCGGGCCAGGGCGATGAACGCCGCCCGAGCCTCGATGACGGCATCGCCGGATTCATCACCAACTTCTTCGACGCGCTGGGCATCGGCAACTTCGCGCCGACGACGGCGTACTTCAAGCTGCGCGGGCGCATCGCGGACGAGAACATCCCGGGCACGTTGAACGTCGGGCATTCGCCGCCGGTGGTCGTCGAAGCGTTCATCTTCATATCGGCCGTGGCCGTCGATCCGCTCACGCTGGTCACGATGATCGGCGCCGCCGCCCTCGGCGCCTGGTCCGGGGTCGGCGTCGTGGCGCGTCTGCCGCGGCGCGCGATCCAGGTCGGCATGGGCGTGGCGCTGCTGGTGGCGGCGGCGCTGTTCGTGGCAAAGAACACCGGCGGGTTGCCCGGCGGCGGCGACGCGCTCGGCCTGCGCGGCAGCGTGCTGGCGTTCGCCGTCGCCGTCAGCTACCTGCTCGGCGCGCTGATGATGCTGGGCATCGGGCTCTACGCGCCCTGCCTCATCATGGTGAGCCTGCTCGGCATGAATCCGCTGGCCGCATTCCCGATCATGATGGGCTCGTGCGCCTTCCTGATGCCGATCGGTGGCGAGCGCTTCGTGCGGGCGGGGCGCTACGACCGCAGCGCGGCGCTGGCGCTGTGCCTCGGCGGCATCCCGGGCGTGCTGGTCGCCGCGCTGATCGTCAAGTCGCTGCCGCTGGTGTGGCTGCGCTGGCTCGTGGTCGTCGTCGTGCTGTACGCCGCCGCGCAGATGCTGCGCTCGGCCGCGCGCGGGCGCTCAGCGGCATTCGCCTGATTTACAATGACGCCGCAGGAGCACGGGGTGGCGATCGTACTGGGCAAGCGAGGCAGGTGGACACTGGGCGTCGTCGCTGCGCTGACGTGCGCCTACGCGCTGGCTGGTTTCCTGTGGGCGCCGGCGTTCGTGCGCCACACGCTCATCGAGCAGCTCGACAAGAACCTCGGCGTGACGCCGGGCGTCGGCGAGGTCAAGGTCAATCCGTTCCTGCTGTCCGTGGAGATCCACGATTTCTCGATCCCCGATGCCCAGGCCGGTTCGCTGCTGGGGTTCAGGCGCCTGTACGTGGAGATCGGCGCGCTGCGGTCGCTGCTGCACGGGTCGCCGGTATTCAGCGAGATCGGGATCGACGATCCCTACGCGCATGCGCGGATCTCGCCGGCCGGGGTGCTGAATTTCTCCGCGCTGCACGCGAAGGTGCCCGCCCCGGCGCCAGCCGCGCCGCCCGGCCCGCTGCCGCGGCTGGTCGTGTCGCAACTCCGGGTCACGAACGGCGTCGCCAGCTACGAGGACGACAGCCGGCCGACGCCGTTCACGGCCGAGCTGAAGCCGATCGAATTCGAGCTGCGCGATTTTTCCACTGCGTCCGAAAGCGGGCGCTTCAAGCTGGCCGGGGAGTCGCCCGACCACGAGCGGCTCGAGTGGCAGGGGAGCCTCGCGCTGCAGCCGCTCGCTTCGGACGGGGAATTTCGCGTCACCAGCCTGCAGGCGGTGACGATCTGGAAATACCTCAAGGACCAGCTGTCGCTGGTCGTCTCCTCGGGCACCGTCGATCTCGACGGACACTACGATCTTGCACTGAAGGACCAGCCGGAGCTGCGCCTCAAGGTCGAGAACGTCGCGGTGCGGAACCTGGCCATTCGTCCGGACGCCGCGGGCGCGGACTGGATCACGCTGCCGACGCTGACGGTGCGGGGATCCGCGCTCGATCTGCGCGCGCGTACGATCGCGGTCGATGCGGTCGAACTGGACGACGCGAAGGTCAGTCTGTGGCTGCAGCCCGACGGCAGCATCAATCTGGCGCGCCTGGCTGGCGGCCCGGCGGCCGGTGGTGCGGTTGCCGCGCCGGCGAAGGCGCCGGCTGCGCCGGCCGCGCCCGTGGCTGCAGCGCCGTGGCGTGCGCTCGTGCGCGAGATCAGGCTGAACAACGCCACGCTCGCGGCCGAGGACCGGAGTGCGCAGCCCACCGTGCCGCTCAGCGTGGCGCCACTCAACCTGGTGCTGACCAACGCGAGCCTGGATGAGGGCAATCCCGTTCATGTCGATCTCGACGCGCGCCTGAACGGGAGCGGCGCCCTCAAGATCGCCGGTTCGGTGACCGCCAGCCCGGCCGCGGCCGACCTGAACGTCACGCTGTCGGCGTTCCCACTCGCCTCGCTGCAGCCGTTCATGGCGAGGCAGACTTCAGTCACCGTGCTCGATGGCTCGCTCGGCGCCGCGATGCATGTGCAGCAGAAGCCCGGCCGGCACGGACCCGGCACGCTGGCGGCCACGGGCAGCGCCAGCGTCGATCACCTGCACACGATCGACAACACGCTGCGCGATGACCTGGTGAACTGGGATCGGCTGACTGTTTCCGGCCTGCGCGTGCAGCATCATCCCGACCTCATCGCGATCGACACGATCACGGCGCTAAAGCCCTACGCGCGCGCGATCGTCGAACCCGATCGCAGCCTGAACATCGCCCGCGCCCTGCGGCCGCCGGGTGCCGCCCCGCCGGCCGAAACCCCTCCGCGAGTGGATGCGACGGCGAGGAAGGCCCGCCCCTCGGTTGCGGCCGCGCCGCTGCCGGTGACCATCCGCAAGGTCGTGGTGACCAACGGCCAGGCGCAGTTCACCGACCTGTCCATCCAGCCGAATTTCTCCACCGGCATCGCGGCGCTCAACGGCACGGTGCTCGGGCTGTCGTCGGCGCCGGATTCGCGCGCGCAGATCGACCTGAAGGGGCAGGTCGATGAATATTCGCCGGTGACGATCGCCGGCGTCGCCAATTTCCTGGGCGCGAAGGACTACCTCGACCTGGACATGGCGTTTCGCAACATGGAGCTGACGACCTTCAATCCCTATTCGGGCAAGTTCGCCGGCTACAACATCACCAAGGGCAAGCTGACCACCGAGCTAAAGTACAAGATCGATGACCGCAAGCTCGACGCACGCCATCACGTCACGATCGACCAGCTCGAGTTCGGCGCCAGGACCGACAGCAAGGATGCGGTCTCGCTCCCGGTCAAGCTGGCGGTTGCGCTGCTGAAGGATCGGCACGGCGTGATCGACCTGGACATCCCGATCACCGGCACGCTCGACGACCCGCAATTCCGCCTCGGGCCGGTGATCTGGAAGGTGGTCGTCAACCTGCTGACCAAGATCGTGACCTCGCCCTTCACGCTGCTCGGCAAGCTGTTCGGCGGCGGCCCGGACATGCAGTTCGTCGACTTCAACGCCGGCAGCGCGACCCTCGACGCCGCCGCACAGCAGAAGATCGCCGCGATGACGAAGGCGCTGGTGGAGCGGCCGCAGCTGCAGGTCGAGTTGCCCATCGCGGTCGCTCCGGCGGCCGACCGGCCGGCGATCATCGACCAGCGCTACACGCAGGAGCTGGCACAGGCCGGCATTGCGGGCCAGGCACCTGACGCAGCGGCCGAGCTCAAGGCGCTGACGAAGTTGTACGCGCGCGATGTCGGCGCCGCGCCGCAGTTTCCGCCGGTGCCGCCGCCCGCGGCGGGCGCGCCTGCCGTGGATGCCCGGGCTGGACAGATCAGGTACCTGCGGCAGGCGATCCACGACCACATCACCGTCGGCGACGACGAGCTGAAATCGCTGGCGCAGGCGCGTGCCCAGGCGCTGCAGCAGGCACTGCTGCACGACGGCCAGGTCGATCCGGCGCGCGTGTTCCTGGTGGCGAACGACAAGGTGCAGCTGCAGGACGGCACCGTCAGGCTGGAGCTGTCGCTGCGCTGAATGCACGGCGCAGCGCTGCCGGCATTGCGCCGGTCAGCGTTGCACTGGATTGAAGCCCTGGCGCCTGAGCAGCGCCACCAGGCCGTCGCGACCGATCAGGTGCATGGCGCCGACGACGACCATGTCATCGTGGTCGTCGTCGAGCAGCGCCGTGATGCGCGGCAGCCACTTGCGGTTGCGCTCGGTGGTGAGCTGGCGCATCAGCTCCGGCGATTCGGCCGATTCCTGCCGGAACAGGCGCTCGAGCTCGGCCACGTCGCCGCGCTGCCAGGCGCGGATCACGGCCGCGGGATCGCTGTCGGTCGTGTCGAGGTCCCTGAGCGTGGAGCGCAGGAACTGCGCCTGTTCATCGAGCGGCAGCCGCGCGAAGTAGCCCATCTGTTCCGCCGCGGTCTCGAGCGCGATGATCGGCTTGTGGTCGTTGCTGGCGCTGTGCGTCAGCTGCATGTCGACGCCGGCGTCGGCCTCGTAGCCCGAGTGGATCAACGTGAGCTGCTCGAGCAGCATCGCGGCGAACCAGGGCTGGAAGCGCTCGGTCGTGGCAGGCTCGAGCCCGATGGCCTTCGCATGGGACACGAAGGACGCATAGAGGCCGGAGGGCAACACCCGGCTCAGGGCTTCGTCCGCGGGCAGGACGACCGCCGCCAGGTCGGAGCCGACCAGCGATTCGGCGCTCGCATCACTGAGATCGAGTTCCATGACCAGGGCCTGCGATCGCTGGTACGCCTGCAATACCTCGGCGGGCAGCGCGCCATCGGCGGCCTTCAGCATGTGGACCGAACCGAGCAGGTAGACGGTGTTGTGCGCTCCCTTGACCTCCCAGAGGATGTGGCGTCCGGCCTCGCCGTGCGCAAGCAGCGGTGCGAGGAGCCACCATGCCGCGACCATCAGCCGGCCCAGCCGCGCCGAGGGTGCGCGTGCGGCCGTGGCGGTGGCGGGTCGCGACGTCATGGGCGCGTGCCGGCCTTGGCCGCGTAGGCGCGCGCGCGTTCGAGCGCATTGGCGCGGATGTTCATGTAGAAATAGCTGTAGTCGAAGTCGTGATCGATGCCGGCGAGGCTGAGCAGGTCGCTGAAGTGGCGCCGCTGTCCGACCGGAATGGACACGCCCAGCAGCCCATCCTCGCACCGTGCGCCGGTCAGGCCGACGACCGGCGCCGGTATCGGCTCGCCGCGCCCGTTGCTGTAGACGGCGCCGAGGTTGGCCGCGGCATCGGCATCGCCGTCGACCCGCCAGTCCAGCGGATTGACGCACACCAGCGGGCGGCCGCCGATCGGCTGGTAGCGGCCCTGCCACCAGACCACTGCGTCGTTCCTGCGCCGCCGGTCATCGTGCCCGCTGCGCACCGTGTTCCACGTGATCACGCAGCCGGTGGCGGCGGCGCTGCGGCACAGCGGCAGGCCGAGCTGCTCGATCTGCGCCGGCAATGCCGTGCCGACGATGTACGCGGCGACCAGGCGGGCCTGGAGCGGCGTGCCGATGATGCGCTGCTGCAGCAGGCGCAACGCATGGATGGAGCCCTGGCTGTGGCTCGCCAGGATGAATGGCCGCCCCGCGCTGGCCGCGAGAAAGGCATCGAAGGCCCGCGCGACATCGCCGTAGGCCAGCTCCGCCGCGTCGTAGCCGGCGTCGCTGTTGCGGGTGATGGCGCGCAGCGAAGCCTGCCGGTAGCGCGGCGCGAATATGCGGCAGCAGCCATTGAACACGCTGGCCTGGAATTTCAGCACGCCGGTGTCGACGCGCGCGCCGGTTTCGCCGCCTGCGTCATAGGGCGCGTTGCCGATCGCCATCGTCAGGTAGGTCGTCGGATGAATGAAGAACACGTCCACGCCGGCATCGCTCCCGCGGGCGACGCCCTGCGGTACGTCCTCGGCATGGCTGGATCGGCCGGGGTAGGCGGCCCACGCGGACGCTTGTGCGTAGTCGGGCGCCGGCAATCCGGCCGGATCGGCCGCCACCGTGCACGGCAGCAGCGCGGCGGCGAGCCACGCGCCGCCGAGGCACATCGAGGCGGCCGCCCGGCCGCGCCCGGCGCGATGGGCACGCATGCTCAGTGCCTGGCGTACCAGGCTCTCACCCCGGCATGATCGCGCACGGCATCGTGCACGCCGGTGAGCTTCGGATACGCGTCGAAGATCGTCGCCGGGATGTGATCGACCGCGCCACCGTTGAACCAGCGCACTGCGATGAACAGCTTGATGTCGACGACCTGCAGCCGGTTGCCGCCGAAGAACGGCGTGCCGAGGATGTTCTTCTCGGCGCGCCGCGCCCAGGCGGGAAAGTAGTCGGCCACCAGCGCCTCGCGCGCCAGCTTCTTCTCCGCCGCGCCCATGCGCAGCGTCGGCGACAGCGTGGCGCGCAGGTCTTCGACGTGCTGCATCATGCCCTCGTGCCGCGCGGCCTCGAAGTCGTCGGCGGGATGCAGTCCGTAGCGCCTGCCGACCAGCGCCAGGATGGCGTTCGTCTGCGCGAGCGGCGGCTTGCCCGGCAACGTGAGCACGGGCATGGCGCCGTAGGGCGTCTGCTCTTTCATCGCCGGCCAATCCGCCCGCGCGATGCGTTCGTCCTCGAATTCGACGCCGGCGAGGTGCAGCGCCAGGCGGCATTCCTCGCCACGGCTCACCGGCGCGTCGAAGTAGGTCAGTTTGGGCTTTTCCATGGGGCGCCAACATACCATGCGAGCGACCGGGCGGCAGCCCGGTGCGCTAAGATCGGCTGGCATTTCCCAACCACGCCGACGCTGGAGGCCCGCCGTGAAACGAACCTTGTGCTGCCTGGGATTGTCACTCGCCGCCGCGATGCCGGTGCTGGCCGCGCTCCAGGCCGGCGAACTGGCGCCGGAATTTTCCGCCCTGGCCTCGCTCGACGGCAAGGCCTTCAACTACGTGCTGGCCGATGCGCTGAAGAAGGGCCCGGTCGTCGTGTATTTCTATCCGTCCGCCTTCACCTCCGGCTGCAATGTCCAGGCCCACACCTTCTCGGTGCACAAGGCCGAATTCGACGCGGCCGGCGCCTCGATCATCGGCGTTTCGCTCGACGGCATCGACCGTCTCAATGCGTTTTCCGCCGATCCGAAGTACTGCGCGGGCAAGATCGCCGTGGCCTCGGATGCCGACGGACTGATCGCCAGGGGCTACCAGCTGAAGGTGGAAAGCGCGGGCGAGCCGTTCAAGGACACGCGCGGCATCGTCGTGAACCACGGCTTCGCCGAGCGCACCACGTTCATCGTCACGCCCGACCATCGCGTGTACACGACGATCGGCGGTGTGTCGCCGGCCGACAACGTGCAGATCGCGCTGAAGGCCGTGCAGCAGCTGGCCAAGGCGCGCGCCGGCAAATAGCCGGCCCGCATCCGCGGCATTGCCGGTGGCTGGCGAGCTGCAGGTCGTCTACCGATCGTACCGCCGGCCGGCCTGCGACGAGCGCGCGCTCATGCTCACCGCCGTGAACATCCCGAGCGAGATCCGCCATGACGGCGTGGAATTCCTGTTGTGCGTCGGCGTGGCGGACGCGTCGTGGGCGATCGCGCACCTGGGGCAGTACGAGGCCGAAAACCGGCCGCCGCCGCGCCTGGGCACGGCGCCGCGGCTGCATCCCTACGCGTGGGTGGGTGTGATCGGCTACGCGCTGGTGCTGGTCGGGGTTGGCGGGGCGATCTCGAGCGGACTGTGGCCGCCGCAGGCCTTCGACCTTGGCGCGCTGGACGCGGCGCGCGTGCAGGGCGGCCAGTGGTGGCGCGCGTGGACGGCGCTGACGCTGCACGTCGACGCCGATCACCTCGTGGCCAACCTCGGCGGCGGCATCTGGTTCGGATACCTCGCGGGCCGACAGCTCGGCAGCGGCGTGGCCTGGTTGTTGATCGTGACCGGAGCGGCGCTGGCAAACCTGATCGAGGGGACCGTGGCGCCCCCGTCGCACCGGGCCGTCGGCGCCTCGACCGCCGTATTCACGGCGCTGGGGCTGATGGCGGCGCACTCCTGGCGCACGCGCCTGCCGCTGCGCCTGAGCTGGGCGCGGCGCTGGGCGCCGCTGATCGCGGGCGTCGCGCTGCTCGGCTGGCTCGGCACGGCCGGCGAACGCACCGATGTTCTCGCGCATGCGCTTGGCTTCGCCGTCGGCGCAGTGCTTGGCGCCACCGCCGGGCGCGGCGCCGGCGAGCGGGCCCGGCAGCGCG
>Ga0335070_10011923_pt1 | contig 10157 bp, 9 predicted proteins | sample Lox_Sample_13_FD_206722 | JGI IMG/M metagenome (GOLD analysis project Ga0335070, IMG submission 206722) | Soil microbial communities from Loxahatchee National Wildlife Refuge, Florida, United States - Lox_Sample_1.3 | ecosystem: Environmental > Terrestrial > Soil > Wetlands | place: USA: Florida... | reverse complement strand
CGGGTCGTATACCCTATCCTGTTGAACGAATATATTAAGAACGCCTCGAATATCTCCTGCGATTCTTTTGTTCTGAATATGGTTAAGGGTATCCCGGTTGATCCGCTCGTACGGTCCCTGAGGAGAAAGTTTTTCGGTATTCTTTCATCCACGAATTCATCAGTCCTATCCCTCACCGTCTCCTTATCGAGATAGGGAAGAATTCTTATATCCTCGATGCACTGAAGATTTCCCGGGTTGAATCCGTAATCGGAAAAAAGTTTCCTGTAATAAGGGACGTGTCTCATTGCATGCAGAAGGAGGTTCTTGAGCTGTTCGAATTGATAAGCAATAGTCCTGTCTCTGTCCCAGTTCTCCGCTTCCTTCAAAAAAGCCAGCCAGTAAAAGAAGGTTGGACCATAAGATATTCGATATCTCAGGGCCAGCGGCAGTCTGTCATAAAACCCCAGGACCATCTTCTCTAAAGTGGTCGATAGCCTGAAGAACTTCTTTGCTGTTTCAAGTGGACCCATTTCTTATTTTCTCTTTATCTATTAATGCCTTCAGAATTTGATAATTTGCAACCGCTTCAGGTTTTCATATAACTTCAGCAGTTTAGAGAAACCAAATGCAGGGATGAACAGCGCCATAAAGCATATAGCCATGCCCCTTAACAGATCTCTATGATCCGGCCTGCCCTTAAAAAGTGAGGGTATGCGTTTTATTCCTTTTACCCTTTCACCATCAAGTGTATGATAGAAAATTCTCTCCTGTTCCTGTCGCCTTCTTATAATATTTAAATCTACTTTTTTCGCATCAACATCCTGAAACCCTATAATTTGTTCTAGCAGCTTCCCCCGCATGTAAGCAAAATCCTTATTGACTGCCGCGAGATCTTTACGATTATTTCGTCCGGCCCACATACTGATATTGTTCCCGTGAAATCTGTATTTGCCGAGGATGTCGAGAATATATTCGGCTTCCGTAAAACATGAAGAGAATGCAATCATATAATAATCGACACCCCTTTTAATATCCTCAGGAATCGGATATATCCTATCGATGATAGCCTTTCTAAAGGCAAATGAGCTACCTCCGCAGTATATACGGCCCGAAAATATTTCATTAGCAACCCAGCCGCTGATTTCCTCTTTATACCCAAAGGCATAATAAAAATTATGCACGATAGTATTTCCCTCGCTGTCAATCAGCTCAACAGGGTGATACACCATCCCTGCACGGGGATTCTCCACAAATCTCTCAACAACTTTCTGGAGTCTCTCCTCATACCATAGATCGTCAGAGTCGAGAAACGTAATTATTTCTCCCCTGGCATGGGATATCCCGGTATTCCTTGCACTTGCAATCCCTCGGTGCTGCTGGTGAATTTGAAAAATGTTTTGCCCGTACTTTTTGAGGGCTTCCGGGGTGTTATCAGTGGAGCCATCGTCAACGACAATGATTTCCCTCCTTTCCCCAGGGTAGGTCTGTCGAAAGAGGCTCTCCAGGGCAGACCCAATAAAACGCCCATTGTTAAAGGTAGGAATGATTACAGAAACCAGTGGCAACTTTTTTTGGGTCGGTCCGGTCATCTCAAAAATGCTCTTCTCTCCTCATATGCAATTCTCGGGTGACCGTTCTGTCCTTTTTCCCTCACGATTCGGGCTCTACAGGGTTAAGGGGATTCTTTATATCAGGATATGCCCTGAAGGTGAGGATTCCATGAAGGGGATCGGTATTGTCCAATCTTCTCAAATATCACGAGTTCATTCATCGTACCCTGCTGACAGTCGGTAACAGAGCATTTTCTCCCTCGCCATTTCCGCCTCTTTTCGCCTCTCTTCAAACCCCTCCTTGCCCATCATTCCGTAGGTGTAGTTCTTGCCTTCTTCCACCCCTGGCTGATTAAAGGGATTTACGCTGTAGAGGAATCCTGTAAACACGGTTGCAATCTCGAAGAAATAAAACAGCTGGCCCATATGGTAGGGGTCTATGGAAGGAATGCTGAGAGTCATGTGAGGTCTCTTGTTTTTCGCAAGGGCAAGTTCTGTGGACTCTTCCTCAGCATTCATGAGCTCCGAGAGGAGGTGATCTCCCAGATAATGGGTCCCCTCCATCTTCTCAAAAACATTGGGGATCCTAATATCCGTTCCATAGTCCATGATCTTCAGAAATATACAGACCTTATCCTCGGGCCCTTCCATCCAGAGCTGAAGCTGGGAATGCTGATCAACGCATCCGAGGGACGGATACGGCGTTATGCCGGTACCGAGTTTCCCAAGGCTCTCGGCCCATAACTGGCAAAACCACTCAGACAGGAATTTCAGACCGTCCGCATAAGGAATGATCACATTGATATTTCTTTTCTCTTCTTTCTCCATCAGATACAGGAGCGTCCCGAACAGATACGCCGGGTTTTTCCATATTTCAGGGTCCGAGCATTTTCTATGGATGTCCGCAGCACCCTTCAGCATTTCCGCGCCCCCTACTCCTATTACCTCTGAGAGCAAAAGACCGACAGGGCTGAGGACCGAAAACCTCCCCCCCACTCCGGGAGGGATAGAGAGAGATTTCAACCCCAAATCAGTCGCAATCCTTCTGAGGTTTCCTTTGACAGGGTCTGTGGTCACAATAATCCTCTCCCTTGCCTTATCCCCCAAAGTCCTTGAAAGTTCATCCCAGAGTATCATGAATGATGCCATGGTCTCTGCGGTACTTCCTGATTTAGTGATGACATTGACAACGGTCTTCTTCATGTCGATTAGAGAGAACACTCCATTGAGCGTTCGCGGATCCGGATTATCGCAAATAAAGACCCTTGGTTTTTTTGTCAGGTTATGGAACGGGCTCAGGGCCTCCAGAATCGACCGAGGGCCAATGGCAGATCCCCCGATTCCGAGGACTAAGAAGTCATCAGCGCAGTTCCTTACCTCTTCCGCGAGCTTTTTTATCGCAGAGGTATCCTGGGAAGTAAGGTCCATAAAAGAAAGCTCAGGCCATGCCCTTTGTATAATCTCCTGGTGGGCCCTCCCGATTCTGTCCCTCAGGGCCTCAACCTGCCTTACAGAGATTCCTTTCTCTTCGAGTAGTTCGGTCATCATGTGAGAGAAATTCAATTCCATCATCCTGTTTCATCCCCTCTCAAGGGTGCCTTCGCATCCCCGTCTTTCCACACTTTATCATGTATCTTTACCAATGCTCGAAGAAATGTCAATTCTTTAAAAACACTTCCGATCATCTGAGGTCATCAGGCTATGGGAGTTGCGGTTCATGTATACTATCTTCAATGACTAGCAAAAGGATAATGGACAAGATTGGATCCCTTCTTTTCAAGGAAAAAGGAACCATTTACAAGGAGCCGGGCGGTAAGATAACCACCTGCCTTGTGTATCCGAACACCTACCATATCGGGATGTCGAACCTGGGTTTTCAGGGCATCTATACCCTTCTGAACAGGAGTCCCGACATCGTCTGTGAAAGGGCCTTTCTCCCTGACCAGGAGGATATGAACGAACATATAAGGACAGGGACGGAAATTCTTTCCTTAGAGTCAAAAAGACCCCTGAACCGCTTTGATATTGTTGCATTCTCGGTCTCTTTTGAGAACGATTACCCCCACATCCTTACCATTCTCCGAATGGCGAAGATTCCGGTGAGGGCAAAGGAGAGAGGAGAAGGCCATCCCCTCCTGATCATGGGCGGGGTCTGCAGCTTCTTCAATCCAGAACCAGTGGCAGAATTCTTTGACCTGTGCGTAATAGGAGAGGCGGAGGAGGTACTCCCTGAACTCATGGAGGCACACAGGGCCTCAAGAAACAGGGAAGAACTCTATGAAAGAGCGAAGGGTATAGAAGGGATCTACCTGCCGAAGTTTTACCGCCTCCACTATTTCCCCGATGGAAGGATCTCAGAGAGGGAGGCATGGGGAACCGCACCCATGATGATAAAAAGACGTTTTGTGAAGGATATATCGAGATACAGAACCGGGCCGTCCATCATCACGCCGGAAACAGAGTTCTCACGGATGTATCTCATGGAGGCGATGAGGGGTTGTCCATGGAACTGCAGGTTCTGTGTGGCAGGCTCAGTCTACAAACCGGTGAGGAAGAAAGAGGTGAGTACATTAAAAGAAGAAATAAGAGAAGCCTCATCCGCGACCGGCAGAATAGGCCTTATTGCGCCATCACTTACGGATTATCCCCACACAAAGGATGTCCTCAGCATCGAAGGGGTTGACTTCTCCATCACCTCATTAAGGGCAAGTCAGAAGAGCGCAGAACTTATCCCGTTTCTCAAAGGGAACAGGAGCGTCTCGATCGCCCCAGAGGCAGGCACCGAGAGGCTGAGGACAGTGATTGACAAAAAGATCACAGAGGAGAACATCCTGGAAACCTCCAGGCTTATCCTTGCAGAAGGGATTGAAACCCTCAGGCTTTATTTTATGGTGGGCCTTCCCACCGAGGACCAAAGGGACATTGAAGGGATTGTCTCTCTTGTGAAGAAGCTAAGGAAGATTTCGCACAGGGGGAATATCGTCCTTACTCTCAGCACCTTTGTCCCCAAGCCGTTCACCCCCTTTCAGTGGCATCCCATGGAGAGGATGGAGACCGTGAAAGACCGCCTCAAATCAGTGAAGAAAGGGCTTATTGCCTTAAAGGGGGTGAAGGTGTTCCACGATGTCCCTAAATATGCATACATGCAGGGACTCTTCTCACGGGGTGACAGGAGGGTTTCCCATGTTCTGGAAGGTATGGAAGGCATCGAAGACTGGAGAAAGGCGTGCGCCAATAAAGGGACAAACGCTGAATTTTATCTTTTCAGGCAGAGATATCTCCAGGAAACACTTCCGTGGGATTTCATCGATAATTACATTTCGAAAGAAAAACTCTGGACAGAATATGAAAAGGCGATTGGCAATGTGTGAGGTGAGAAGCGAATTCATTCTCCGTGCTGCATTCCCCTTCTCCGGAAACCGGATAAGAGCATCATGAGCGATGAGATGAAGGCAACCCGGCTCATCGACACCGTAAGCACTATTTACAAAAGGATTACCAATGCGGCCATGAGGGCAGGGAGGAATCCTGAGGAGGTCAAGCTCATTGCAGTTACGAAGACGGTCACGGTTCTCCAGATCAAAGAGGCCATAGATGCGGGATTAAGGACATTCGGGGAAAACCGGGTCCAGGAAGCAAAGGCCAAGATTGAAGAACTTTCGGCAGGATGGACAATGCCTTCGGTCTCATGGCATCTCATAGGCCATTTACAGAAAAACAAGGCAAAATATTCGGTTCGGTTATTCGACCTGATCCACTCCCTTGACTCTGCGGAGCTTGCAGAAGAGCTGAACTCACAGGCAGAAAAGATCGGTAAGGTCCAGGAAGTGCTGCTGGAGGTGAAGCTCTCACCTGAGGAGACTAAGCATGGAGTAGCCAGGACCGAACTCCCAGCGCTCTTGAAGATGGTCCAGACCATGAGACATCTGAGACTGAGGGGCCTCATGACAATCCCTCCTTTTTTTGAGCACCCTGAAGAGGCGAGACCATACTTCCGGAAGTTGAGGGAATTACGGGATGAGGCTGATTCTGCAGGGTACCCTCTGCCAGAATTATCCATGGGTATGTCCAATGATTTCGAGGTAGCCATTGAAGAGGGAGCAACCATGGTCAGGATAGGGACCGCCATCTTTGGAGAGAGGAAATAAGAGCACTTTGTACCTTTATAGAAAAAGAGGATGTTTTGATATAGAATATGACAAATCGCTTGAGGAGGCCTTATGATCGGTTTCATCGGAGGGGGGAATATGGCAGAGGCGCTGATAAAGGGTATGACCTCCCGCGGGATGAGCTCCATAGTGGTGTCAGAGCCCAGCGAGGAGCGGAGGAAATATCTTGAGCAGTCCTACGGGATCACCACAACCCCACACAACAGGGAGGTGGCGTCTTCGTGTTCCCTCATTATCCTTGCCATAAAGCCCCAAAATATGTCAGCAGTTCTGGACGAGGTGAGGGACGTGATCACCGCAGAGAAGACAGTGGTATCCATTGCTGCAGGAATCACCCTTGCCTTTCTCCAGTCAAGACTGGCAACCAAACGGCTTGTCAGGGTGATGCCCAATACCCCTGCCCTTGTGCAGGAGGGAATGTCTGTGCTCTCATTATGTGAATGTTCTTCTGATATGGAAATCGCCAAGGTGAGGGAGATATTCATGTCAGCGGGAAGGGTTCTTACCCTTCCGGAAGCGTATATGAATGCGGTGACTGCGTTGTCAGGGAGCGGACCTGCGTTTTTCGCACTCTTTGCAGAAGCCATGATTGGCGCAGGAGTGGCCATGGGACTCACGAGGGACAATGCGTCTGAACTGGCCATACAGACGCTCATCGGCACTGCGAAACTCCTCGAGACCGGAATGCATCCCGAGAGACTGAGGGAGATGGTGACATCACCCGGGGGAACAACCGCCGCTGGGCTGAAGGTTTTCCAGGACAAGAAATTGGGCAGCCTGGTGAGAGATGCCCTGGAGGCGGCCCTCAGGAGGGCAGAGGAATTGGGGAGGAGGGAATAATGTTTGTCCTTGGCAATCTCATTCTGGCAATCGCGAATATCCTCGATATAGTGCTTTCGCTCTACATGTGGGTTGTGATCATTGCTGCACTTATAAGCTGGGTCAATCCCGATCCGTACAATCCCGTCGTCAGATTCCTTTATTCTGTCACCGAACCGGTTTTCAGGCCCATAAGAAGGCTCATAGACTTCAGGCTCGGCCCTATCGATATTTCACCTCTTGTCGTCATTCTCGCGATCATGTTTATTCAAAGATTTTTGATACATTCCCTGGTAGAACTCGGGTATAAAATAAAAGGAGGTGCCTTTATATGAGAATCACTCCGCTTGACATTCAGCAGAAACAGTTCCCCATGAAGTTCAGAGGGTTTGATGTGGAGGAGGTATACGCGTTTCTCGAGATCGTGAGGGAGGAGATGGAGGACCTCCTGAGGGAAAATGCGTCCTTAAAAGAGCAGATTCACAGGGCGGAAAACCAGATCAAGGAGTACAGGGATATGGAGACGACCTTGAGGGAGACCCTTATGACTGCCCAGCAGATGGTGGAGGAATACAAGACAAATGCGAGAAAAGAGGCGGAACTCCTCATCAGGGAAGCTGAGATCAAGGCAGATGGGGTGATGAAAGAGGCCCAGGACAAGGTCGTGAAGATCCATGAGGACATTGTGGACCTTAAGGGCATCCGCAGGCATTTCAAGGAAGAGCTGAAGCGGCTCATCGAGAGCCACATGCGGATGCTCGAGTTCGACAAGGAAAGGGAAGGTGAAGAGGCAGGTGACATTTCATCGTGAGTTCTTCGCAGCGGTATAATGCCCTCAAGGGTGTTCAGGACATCCTCCCTCCGGATATCTACCTATGGCAAAGAGTGGAATCTGTCGCAAGGAAGATATTCGCGAACTACGGATTTCAAGAGATCAAAGCCCCTATAATAGAATCCACTACCCTTTTCACAAGAAGTATCGGCGAGACGACCGATATTGTGGAAAAGGAGATGTACACCTTTCCGGACAAGGCAGGCAGAAGCATAACCCTCAGGCCTGAGGGCACCGCACCAGTGGTGAGGGCCTATGTGGAGCACCATCTCCATACATTGCCTCCTCCCCAGAAATTCTTCTATTCAGGCCCGATGTTCCGGTACGAGAGGCCACAAAAGGGCAGATTCCGGCAGTTCTACCAGATTGGGGTTGAGGCCTTCGGTGTGGCGACTGCTGAACTGGACGGCGAGGTCATTGCCATGCTCAAGGTCCTTCTGGAAAACCTCGGCTTAAGAGAACTGAATTTCGAGGTCAACTCCATCGGCTGTGAAGAATGCAGACCCTCATACAGAAGTTCGCTCCAGGATTTTTTCTCTTCCAGACTTGATCACCTCTGTCCTGACTGCAAAAGGAGATATGAATTCAATCCCCTCAGGATACTGGACTGTAAAGTTGAACGGTGTATTGAGACGAGGAAGGGTGCCCCCAAGGTGACAGATTTTCTCTGTGGAGAATGCAGGGACCATTTTGAGGGAGTGCTTTCAATATTAAGACTCCTCCAGATCCCCCACTTGGTAAATCCCGATATGGTACGGGGGCTCGACTACTACACAAGGACAACCTTCGAAGTCACCACTGAACATCTCGGTTCGCAAAAAGCGGTGGCAGCAGGGGGAAGGTACGACAGACTGGTGGAAGAGTTTGGAGGCCCCTTTACACCCGCCATAGGGTTTGCCATTGGGATGGAAAGGCTCACCGCTCTGCTCAAGGAAACGGGAGGCACTGAAGTGCCCTCACCTCAGGTGTTCATGGCGAGCATCGGAAAAAGGGCTACTCAGGAAGGGCTGCTCATGGCTGAACGATTCAGGGCAAAAGGGTTATGGGTAGAGGTAGGGTACGAAGGGTCACTGAGGAGCCAACTCCGAAGGGCTGACAAACTCGCTTCTCACTATGTCTTTATTATCGGAGACGACGAACTTTCCTCAGGAAAGATGCAGTGGAAGAATCTGAGGGACGGCTCCCAGGGTGAGGTGGAGATAACCCAGGCCGACGAGTTTGTTTCTTCACGTCTGATACCTTGAAGTATAGCCCTCTGCATATTCCAACGCTATCCTATCACCTTCTGATTTAATCCATTCTATTCATGAGTCTCTTTCTTATAGGAGAGGCATCCGTCTCTTGGCAAGACAATAGCCCTTATTGACTATGCCGGTGTCTATGCATTTAAGAACAATCTGTTCCCACTTTTTATCAAGGTCCGCTCTTGCGGACCGGCACATAACCCTGAGTCTTGCCGTTCGAGCCGGATACCTCTCACGAGTTTATGAATTATATGGGTAGAGACTAAGGGGTCAGGCTTGCAGTTGTGCATTTAGGCGAACATTACCGTTTGTACCTCGCACAATGATCACCCTGCTCAATCGTGTTTGTTACTGCGAGAAGTCAAGATAACCGCGGCGCGGTTAGGCTTTCATTTTTTCGTCGGTGTACGGCGCAAAAGGGGGCTGGGGTTATTGAATTAATCTCTGTTATACTTAGGACTGTGAGGACAAAAAGTGAAATTTGAATAGGACCCCGACAAGGAGAAAGCGAACAGGAAAAAACACCGGGTGACCTTCATAGAGGCATGTTACGTGTTTGCAGATGAATACATGCTGACGCTTTTTGACGATGAGCATTCGGGCGAGGAAGAGCGATGGATTCCATGGGTAGATTACCAAACGATAAGGTTTTAGTTATTGTCCATACTTATAGAAAAACCAAAGGCAGGGAATCGGTGCGGATCATTTCCGCAAGAAGAGCAACGATGCAAGAAGAGAAGAGGTATTTTGAAAGGAGAGGCAGACCATGAAAAAGGAATATGATTTTTCAAAGGCCGAGCAGGGTAAGTTCTACAGGCCGATTGAAAAACTTGAGATCCCCATATACCTAGACAAGGAGATCAAGGAGTTTTTCAGCAAGAAGGCCGCAACAAAGGAGATTGATCTTGATAAGGTGGTCAATACCATATTGCGCAAAGAAATGGAAATATTGAAGGCCATAGGGGCTTAGGAACAACACAGTCAATTCGGGGACACCATACTTAATTTCAGAGCTGACTCTCAGGACATGGATCAACCAACCACATCAAGCTTCCTTACCCTGAGGGGAACTCCCAATTCCTCTGCCAATTCCCTGCATTTTTGTATGTCCACGCCCTCCGTCTCCACCACAGTGGCCTGCACAGAGGGTACATAGGTCTTTGCCTCCCGTATGAAGGAAACGACTTCCCGAAACGCATCCTTGTAGGTGGGGGCGCATATCCTTTGATAGGTCTCTTCGTCCTGGGCATCGAGACTGACGGAAAGGGTGTCCACAATACCGGTGAGTTCTGTGAGGATATTCCTTCCATGGATGAGATTTCCATGGCCGTTGGTATTGATCCTCACATGCCCGCCCTTTTCCTTTATCCATCGGGCAAGGCTCTTCACAATATCAAGCCTCAGGAGCGGCTCGCCGTATCCGCAAAAGACCACCTCTCGGTATTGCGAAGGGTCGCCTATCGCGTCTTTCAGCTCTTCTTCCGTGGGTTCATCATGGAGCCTGAGGTTATGCCCTTTCACATAATCCTTATGGAACCGGACGCAAAAGGAGCAGCTGTTG
>Ga0335070_10011922_pt1 | contig 10157 bp, 5 predicted proteins | sample Lox_Sample_13_FD_206722 | JGI IMG/M metagenome (GOLD analysis project Ga0335070, IMG submission 206722) | Soil microbial communities from Loxahatchee National Wildlife Refuge, Florida, United States - Lox_Sample_1.3 | ecosystem: Environmental > Terrestrial > Soil > Wetlands | place: USA: Florida... | reverse complement strand
GAGATCATCCACGTGCATCCGCGAGGCATAACGCTCGCCACAGCGGGCACAGATTGCACCGCGGTCTTCTGCGCCCACCTGCTGATACAGGTTCACGCCCAGTTGCGCCGGCCGCTGGAAGATGTGAAAGAACTTGCCGAAGGGCAGATAGAGCAAGGCCGCGATGACGGTGATCGCGTGCAGAATGGCAATGAAATCGTAAAAACTCCCGCCCAGCCATTCTTGAGAAACCGTAAGCGCTAGCCCCGTGATGGAGATGGCGAACAGCAGAATTAGGGGCCAGAAATCCATCGCAAGAGTCTGGACCGCCCGTGCGCCCTCATCGCGCATTCTGCGCCACAGTGACAGACCGATTCCTGCCAGGACCAGGAATGCGGCGATATCGAGTCCGTGGAACAGCAGCAACGCGGTGATGGTGTGCAGGTGGAAGCGGCCCACGGGATAACCGAAGACGTGGGTGATGTAGACCATTTGATCGTTCGGCGCCGTCGTAAAGTGGATCCATCCGAACACCAGCGGAAACGTGATCGCCGCGGCCAGCACGCAACCCCAGAAGATGAATTGGTGCATCGCCCAGCGGAGCAACGAACGCTTTGCGATAAAGGTCTGCGACAGGAGGTGGGTTGCGGCCAATAGGACAACTCGGCCGAGATTCCGAAAAACACCGCGCTCTCTGAACAGTTGCCATCCCCGTTGCCAGTAGACGCGCGTTGGCGGCTTTCGAACCCAGACCGAGTAGTGGTACACGACACCCCAGGTCGCGAAGATGACGGCAAAGGTGTAGATCACGAGTGCAGCATCGAAGTTCTGAAGGCTTCGCGAACCCAGCACAATGGCGGCGACAAGAACGCTCGTCCACAAGGTCGCCCATGCGCCTGCCCTGACTTTGTCGGCAGTACGAATGACATCGGCGGGAAGTTTTGCCTCCAGTTCATCCTCTCGAGGCAAGAACACCTTTGCGTTAAGCCACCAGAGGAGGCAGGCCACCGCCGACAAGAGCAGAAATCCGGGCCAAACTATTCCGAGCTCGTCACGAAACACTCCCAGAATTAGCGGAGGGAAAAACCCTCCCATACCGCCCATGGCTCCGACCAATCCGGTGACCGTCGCGCGCTGATGGGGGAAGTAGCGAGGCACGAGTTGGAATACGGCTCCGTTTCCGATTCCCAGCAGCGCTGCGCATCCCAGTGCGCCGACAGTAAACGGAACCATCGTTGGCGCTCCGAGCAGCACACCAAATGCGGCGATGACCGGTAGAATCCACGAGAGAACTCTTGCCCCTCCGATCTTGTCGGAAAGCCAGCCACCTACCGGACGGCATAGAGTGGCGAGTACGACGAAGCCTGCGGTGCGAAATCCTGCGTCGGCGGGTCGAAGGCCAAATTGGTCGCGTAATAGTGTGGGCAGATAAATCGAGAAAGCAACGAAACCACCAAAGGTCAAGAAGTAGAAGGCAGCGAGCGCCCAAGCCAAAGGCTCGCGACCGAGCACTCCGAGCATCTCGGAAAGCCCTTTCGGGCGGATCGTCTCCGAGGCATTTCGGGCGAACGCCGCAAATATGGCCCCCCAAACGACCAGTACGATCGACATTCCCAAATAAACCGACCGGAATCCGAAGGCGGCAGCCGCGACCGGCCCCAGAAATACAGCGGCCGATTGCCCGATATTGCCCAACCCGTAAGTCCCGAGCGCGCTGCCCTGGGTTTCCATGGTGTACCAGCGCGAAACATAGCCCACGCCAACGGCGAACGAAGATCCCGCCATTCCCAGCAGAAATGCCACGAACAGGAGGTTCTGGTAGCTGTTCGCCCAAGGGACCAGAGCCACGGGGACGGCAACGAAGAACATCAGGATGGTAAAGACCGCGCGGCCTCCAAACCGATCGGCGAGCATCCCGATTGGAATCCGCGCGAGAGCGCCCAGAAGAACCGGGATGGCAACCAGAAAGGCCGTTTGGGTAGCGGAAAGACGGAAGTTCTGACGGAAACTGGGAGCGAACGCGCTGATCAGACCCCACGCTGCAAAGCAAACCGTGAACGAGACGGTCCCCAATAGTAAATGGCGTGTTCTTGAGTTCCGAGATGACCCCACACTTGCACCTATCAGCTAATTTCTATCCTACCAACTCCATGCACATCAGGTCTTGTATGGTGTCGATATTTCGGGAAAGATGAGGAACCTCTAACCAAGCTCGTCGCTGCGACCCGGTGTTTCCGATCCAGCAGATTGAATATCGTCGGGAGTTCTGTGACGACCGTTGTCTAGTTCCCAGCGAATCCAATCTTCACCAAAGAGTTCTACTGGGTGCTGGGTTCGAATCGTTCCATTCCCGCAGCGAAGGTCGTCGGCTGAGCAGTACTTGTCGCATCCCCAACATACTCGTTCCGGGTACTTCGGATTGAGCGCCAGTTTGGGTTTCGACATGGGAATGCCTAGTTGTATTGCAGAAGTCTTCTTTCGCCCGTCAGCGCCCTCAGAGGGGCAATGTCCTGGGTCAGTTCGACTGTCCCCAGGTACTTGCCTTCCTTGTTGCGAACAGCGAAGTACCGGATGTGAACAAACTTGGCATGAAAGGCAATCCAGAACTCGGCGACGTTTTGCCTCCCTGCCCGGAAATCGCCAAGGATACGGTCGACCACGTCGACGCTGCTTGGCGGATGGCAGTGTTGAACCTTCCGTCCGATGATTGCCTTGCTGCGGTCGAAGATGCGGTCAGGGCCTTCGCTGAAAAAGGCGACACGATCCTCAGCGTCAACGAAGGTCAGATCCAGGGGCAATGTGGAGAGCACGGCTGTGAGTTGCTCGACGCTGACATGGCCGGTCGGCATCATGATCGTGCCATCTTTCGGCACGGCGCTGGTCACAGTTTCCGGGCCTGCGGCTGGCTGGTACCCCGATTGCGGCTCAATCAGGCACCAGCCGTACTGTGGGGAGACGGTCCAGACTTCCGCCCACTCATTGGCGGTGAGAGTTTGGAGAGACATCGGAAGGAGGATATTTTCCTCCTTGAAGATCATCTCTTCGACCGCGAGTAGGACGCGTTGAGCAAGCTGCGTGAAGAACTGTTTCGCGGCGGCAGCGCTGGAACCACAATCGCGGGCTGCCTGATTCATCTGCTTGAGTTGATCTCGTACCTCATCGTCTTTTGCCCACATTACCTTCGATGGCCCGGTAATGCCGTGGCGTTCGAGACATGAAAACAAGGCATGTTCTTTCCTCTGGTAATGCTTGTCGATGTCCATCAAATCGTTGGCTGATTGGCGAAGTCGAAAGACGAGTTCTCTGGCGTCTGCTTGTTCGTCCAGCTTGACGATTTCAGCAAAAACTCCGCGCATCGTCTCGACGACCCGCTTGAGAGCTGCGTTCTCGCGCCGGAACGTGTCGACGGGGTGACCCGGCGGAATGGAGGACGGGGGCGGTAATTGCACCAGAACATCGCGAGTGACCTGGGAATGAAGATCACACATGGAGCGCACTTCTTCCAGCGGCATGCCCTCAGCCATCAGTTGCTGCTCCATGGCCATGATCTCTGTGGCGTCAGTCTGGCACACGAGTTCTCTAAGCCGTTCCTTGACCTGTTCGGGTGCGGCGCCGGAGTGCAGATGGGTAATGATCTCTTTGAGCACGGAGATTCGGTGCGCCCGGTTGTCAATCAACTCACTCACGGTGGTGTCTCCAAGGCAATCCTAGATAGGCTGGCGTGTGAGGGCGATGACTTATGTCACAGCCGACGATGGCCCTGACTGTGCCGATTTATGGCAAATGGCTGACTGTAGGAGGAGGCAGGATTTCCTCATGTGCCCGATCGTTCACCGCGTACTTCCGACATAGGAGGTGTTACCTGTTGATAAGGAGTCGTCTGCTGCCGCACGAACGATGGCAGCCGCGAATTCGTGGATGGTCGGCAAAGAACCGGCATCCTGCCGCCGGGAGTCAATCAAGCTGGGATGTCTTTTCTGTAGCAGCCTGGGAGTGATCGTTCCTTCGACGAGATCACCGCTCACGATCGCTAGACGAATGCCTGCTTGACTGAGGGATGGGATCAGCTTGCGAAGCGCATCTTCGCCCGCCCTCTTGCTTATTGCCACGGGCCTATAGGCTTCTGGGACCGGCCTTGCTCCGTAGAAATGTGCAAGGTGGCTGGTAACGAACACGATGCGGCCACCGAGTGGCATTAGGGGAATCGCTGCCAGAGTCAGATTCACCTGCGCCGTTGAATTAAGTTGCATGGCGTAATCAGATTCTCTGTCTTTTTCCAGGCCGCCGCTAGCGTTCAATACGAGTACATCCAGCCTTTCCCAGGCGGCCCGGATCTCCGACAAGTTGGAACGGATGTCACTGCCGTTTGTAATATCACCCTGAAGAACGAGTACCCGCCGTCCGAGGGCACTGACTTCCTCACCCACCGTCCTTGCGCGAGACTCCTTGCTCCGATAATTGATTGCGACGTCGGCTCCGGCTGCCGCGAGTTGTTTCGCGACGCTGGCGCCGATTCCCCGCGAAGCTCCGGTTACGAAAGCGGTCTTGCCAAGCAAAGGAAACGAGGAGGGGTTCGCCCGTGTATTCACCAGATCTTGGATCTCAAGGTCCATCGAGAAGGTTATGGAATTGAACTAAGGCTCTTCCGCCACTAAGTATCCGCCATCGCCGCGGCTGCTGGCTGTGACTTTTGTCATTGCGTGCCACCCCGCCGTTTTGTAAGTTGACCAGATTTTGCCAATTGCCTGAGAGCCCTCTAGCGCAAACATACTATTGCGATTGCTCTGTGGCGATCTTAGCGTGACTGTTTTCTACGGGGTGGCGGATGCAATCATCGGAACCAAGACCCAGTGCTGTTCACAATGGTTGGACTGCGGCTCTGTCGCGAACGGCCACGGGTTTACTGCTGTTTGAATTGGTTTCTGGTCTCGCCGTCACCGTCGGCCCATTTCGTCCTTCGATCGAATGGAGTCTCTTGCTGCATACCGTGGGTGGAATGCTCGCCATTCTACCCCTGGTCTGGTACTGCGTACGACACTGGAGGACATACGCCGAGCAGGCGATGTCAGACGTGTTGTTGCTGGGCTACGTCGGCCTTGGTGCGCTGGTTGTATGCCTAGTTTCCGGGCTGTGGGTAACGGGCCAGGCGATGTTCGGGGTCAAGACCTCACCGTGGTTGCGCTACACCCACTTGATTTCCACCCTGTTGATCGTGGCAGCGGCGGTCCCTCACATCGTTTTGGCATGGTGGCGGCGCCGAGAAACTTTGGACGCGCCGCGCGGCGTAGGCCGCTGGCTGGTGACCAGCACAGCGATAGCCATTGCTGGCCTTTGTGTGGTTGCCGGTCTTGCCCTTGCCTACTCCGGCACAAAATACCGCAACCAGTTTCCAGCCGACTATAGTTACGCATTTGGCAAAGACCGGCCGTTCGCACCGAGTCTCGCCCGCACGTCCACGAATGGCGCGTTCGATCCGCGATCGCTCGCGGGCTCAGAGAGCTGCGGCACGAGTGGCTGCCATACCGAGATCTATAACGAATGGAAGACCAGCGCGCACCGCTATGCCGCCATGGATCCGATCTTTCAGGGAATCCAAAACGTGATGGCCAAGCAAAATGGTCCGGAATCGACGCGATATTGCGGCGGCTGTCACGATCCGATTTCTCTGTTCTCGGGAACGAAAAACATTTTCGTCGAGAAACTAACCGGACTCCAGGGATACAACGAAGGAATTTCCTGTCTTGCGTGCCACTCGATTCAAAAGACGGACATCCAGGGAAATGCGAACTATACGATGTGGCAGCCAAACGAATATCTCTGGCAATGGAGTTCTGATCACACACTCGGCGGTCTTGCCCGTAACTTCCTGATCCGCGCCTGGCCCGCGCAGCACAACCGTCTGAGCAAGCGCATGTACAAGAAACCCGAGTATTGCGCTGCCTGCCACAAGCAGTTCATCGATCAGGAAGTGAATCGCGTGGGCTGGGTGCAACTGCAGAACCAGTACGACAATTGGGCCGCCAGCCATTGGAACCATAAGGGGGATGCCCGTTCGACAGTCGAATGCCGGGAGTGCCATATGCCTTTGGTCCAATCGCATGACCCGGCGGCCGGAGACCCGATGGATTACAACCGGAGTCCGGGCGATCACAAACACCGCAGTCATCGCTTCCTGGCGGCCAACAACTTCGTGCCCGCATTGCTGCACCTCGACGGTTTTGAGCAGCACGTCAAATTGACCGAACGCTGGCTGCAAGGTGGGATTGAGATTCCCGAGATTCGTAACAAGTGGGCGGAAGGACCGGTCGTTAAAGTTCGGATCGAGGCTCCGGCGGTCGCGACGCCCGGCCAGGCCATACCGGTGCGAGTCATTATGGCTTCGAACAAAGTCGGACACGATTATCCAACCGGCCCCCTCGATATGATCCAGAGCTGGGTTGAGCTGAGGGTCGAAGACGAAAGCGGGCATTTGGTCTTTTCTTCGGGACAGCGCGATTCTCGAAACTTCCTTGTGCCCGGAACATTTCTATTCAAGGCTGAGCCGGTTGACCAGTACGGCAATCTCATCGATCGTCATAATTTGTGGGAGATGGTCGGAGTGCGCTATCGCCGGTCACTGTTTCCGGGGTACTCCGACACGGTCGAATACAACGTGCTGTGTCCTTCCGGGGGCCCGAGCCTTCCGGCCTCGAAGGCGGCGGGCGGCCGCGAGTTCTCCGTGCCCGTTGGGAAACATGCGGGAATGCTGCGCATTGATGCCACCTTGCATTACCGCAAAATCGATCAGTTCCTCTTGAACTACACGCTCGGCGAAAAGGCTGGCCTGACTGCTCCGGTGGTGGACATTGCCAGCGCAAATGCCCAGGTCTGCGTGGCCCGCGCGGGGGATGGCGTTCGATGCCGGTAGAACTTCTCCGCTCTCGAGTTTTGCTGGGATCACGACGGCTTCGCCGCGCCACTTGGGCGGCGTCGACCCTCGTTGCGCTGGCACTGATCGGCGCACTGGTCACGTGGCGGATTCACAAGGACAATGCCCCCGAGGAATACACCCCTGGAGAGCTTTCCAAAGACGTGACCAGCGTGCTCAGCGACCGGACTGTGCAGGCGTCCGCGGTAAAGCTTCAAACCGTCAAGAACGCGGTGAGTGCAAGGGTAGTGGACCCGATCCTGGATCTGGGAAGGAAGCTTCCACCGGGCGCACCGGAACCTCGCTTCACCGACGTCACCAGATCCGCCGGTCTGGCACCTTTTAGTCAGTTCGAAGGCTCGCGCACATCTCAGTTGCCGGAAGACATGGGCTCAGGTGTGGCGTGGGGCGACTTTGACAACGACGGTCTGGACGACTTGTTCATAGTGAGTGGCGGCGGGCCATTGGATGCTACCGCCTCAGAGCTTGCGCCCTCGGTCCTCTACCGTAACCTGGGTGATGGAAGGTTCGAGAAGGTAAAGGACTTCCCGGATGTCCGCATTCACGGCATGGGCACCGCGTGGGGTGACCACAACAATGACGGCTGGCTCGATCTTGTCGTGACCGGCTATGACACGATCATCTTGTTTCGGAATGACCACGGCCATTTGGTCCGCGACAAGAGTTTTCCTTCCCCAAAGGGATTTTGGGCCGGCGTTTCGTGGGGCGATTACAACCGCGATGGTTATCTCGATCTCTACGTCTGCGGTTACGTGAAGTACAAATCGGGTGAACAGGACGCGACCTCGAGTTCGACGCAGTTCGGACTCGAGGTCCCATTCACGCTGAATCCTGCTTCCTATGAACCAACACGGAACTTGCTCTTCCGTAACAACGGGAACGGGACGTTTACCGAAGTCGCGCAGCAACTTGGCGTGGCCAATCCGGAAGGACGCAGTCTCAGCGCGCTCTGGCACGATTTCGATGGAGATGGATGGCCCGACCTCTACGTCGCCAACGACATCTCGGAGAACAAGCTCTATCTGAACCGCCACGGGAACTTCGTGGATGCGGGCAGAAACGCCTGGGTCGAGGAGTATCGCGGCTCGATGGGACTGGCTGCCGGAGACTTTGACCGCGATGGCGATGACGATCTCTTCATCTCGCACTGGATCGCGCAGGGATTTGCGCTTTACCAGTCGCTGCTTTCGGAGCAGAAGGGTTTATCCAATGGTTCAGAGCTGCATTTCACCGATGTCGCCGCCAACATGGGTATAGGGCAACCTTCCTTGCAGCGGATCGGCTGGGGTGCGAGTTTTGTTGACTTTGACTCCGATGGCTGGCCTGACTTGATGGTCGCTAACGGCAGCACGTTTGAACAGAAGCAGGGATCGCCTCGCCGACTGGTTCCGATGCCTTCGTTTCTGTTCTGGAATGCTCAGGGTAGCTTCTTCTACGACCTTGCGCCATGGAATCGCCCTTTCTCACAGCTCCACGTCAGCCGTGGATTGGCGGTTGCCGATTACAACAACGATGGCGCCATGGACGTGGCGATCGTAGACCAAGGAGAAGGTGTGCGGCTGCTGCGCAACGACGTGCCGCAGGGTAACTGGGTCGAGTTGCGGCTGCACGACCGGGTCCCGCCCAACGGCAACACGATTGGATTTGGCGACGGCGCGACGGTGATTGCTTGGATCGGCGGTGTCCCGTTGCGGCGGACCGTTGGCAGTTCCTCTTATCTGTCTCAGGACAGTCATCGGATTCACCTCGGCCTCGGCAATGCCACGAAGATCGACCGCGTTGAAGTGCGCTGGGCCCGCGGCAAAGCCGAGACATGGCGCAACCTGGAGGTGAATCAGATTTGGGAACTCACACAGGGCCGGCCCGAACCCCAGCCCTTCGCTCCGTCATCAACCCACAACGAGACGGCCAGCAAAGCGGCGCAACTCGACAAAGCCTTGCTTGTGGAGTTCTGGAACAAGCAGCACGCCGCCATGGATGCCATGAAGCGCGAGCGCAATTTTGCCAAAGCCATTGCATTCTTCCGGGAGGCGCTTGCCATCAATCCCTCCCATGAAGACTCGCATTACTATCTCGCCAATTGTTTCGCCGCCATCGGTGATATTCCGTCTGCAATCGCGGAACTCGACACGCTCGCTCGTATCAATCCGCAGAACCATCGCGCTTTTCAGAGGGAAGGGGAACTGCTCGCGGCCTCCGCGTCCTCGCGGCGCCAGATGTCCAGAGCCCGCCAGGCCTTGGATGCCGCGCTCCACCTCAACTCTGAAGAAACCGGAACGCTCGTCCTTCTGGGACAGGTTGCGCTGGCACAGGGAGACCTCGATGTTGCCGAGCAGAACCTCACGCATGCCTGTCAGGCGAATGCTCGAGCCGCGAACGCCTGGTTTCTTCGCGGCTATATCGCATGGAAGAACGGTGATTCTCAGCAGGCAATAGCGATGTTGAGCGCTGCCCGCAACGCGCGCGGTCCCGATTTCAAGCCTGCTGGAGCGGTGCTCGAAGGAGACGTGCGGCGAATGATGTACAGCGAGTCTGGTTTCCTGACCCTGTTTGAGCGGCAGTGGGACGGAGCTCCCGATCCTAAGCGCGCGTACGCTCAGCTTGACGCTTACCTTCGGCGCCTTCGCTGACCTTGGGTTGCCAGATGCAGCAAGGCTCTTCGGCGAATGGATCTCCGGTCAACGCGTAGGCTCGCGCGCGTGAGCCGCCGCAGACTTCGCGGAACTCACAGATGCCGCACTTGCCCTTCAGATTGGAAGTTTCGCGCAGAGACCTAAACAAAGGGGAATGCCGGTAAAGTTCGGCGAGGGACTGCTTCCGGACGTTACCGGCGGAGAGTGGGAGAAAGCCGCTGGGGAACACTTCTCCCAAATGAGAGATGAATACAAAACCTTTGCCATCGTTGATCCCGCGGGGCGCTCGCCCAATTCCATCTGCCGCGCCCATCCCGGTGGAAAGGGGTAAGGAGTGTCCGTTGCCATTGCGCTTTGCCTCGGTGCGCTTCTGGAGCAGGAAGCGGCGATAGTGTTGGCCTTCGGTGCTCTTGATGTCGAAGGGTACCCGGAGCGACGTCTCATAAAGTTTCTCAAACACTCGCTCAAACTCTTCCGCCGAAATCAGGTCAATGGCGGAACCGCGGCCCGTGGGAACCAGAAAGAAAACGCTCCACAGCACGATATCGAGTTGCTCCAGCAAGGCGATTGTGGCGTCGAGGTGTTGCAAATTGTGGCGTGTGATTGTGGTATTGATC
>Ga0335070_10011919_pt1 | contig 10158 bp, 8 predicted proteins | sample Lox_Sample_13_FD_206722 | JGI IMG/M metagenome (GOLD analysis project Ga0335070, IMG submission 206722) | Soil microbial communities from Loxahatchee National Wildlife Refuge, Florida, United States - Lox_Sample_1.3 | ecosystem: Environmental > Terrestrial > Soil > Wetlands | place: USA: Florida... | reverse complement strand
CGTGTATGGCGTGCCGTTCATGTGGGGACCCGATCCGATGATCTACGACACGACCGCTTTTCCGCAGCCGCCCGACACCTGGGGAGTGATGTGGGACCCGAAGCTGAAGGGGAAGGTCTCGGTGTGGGACGACCTGTCCACCGTCTACATGGCGGCGCAGATGCTCGGTTACGACAAACCCGATCCGGGGCACCTCTATAACCTCAGCGACGAAGAACTCGATGCAGTGAAGAAAAAACTGTTGGAACTCAAACCCAACATCCGCAAAATGTGGACGACCGGGGGAGAGTTGACGAACCTGTTTCAGAATCACGAGGTCATAATCGCGATGGGCTGGCCGCTCATGGCCAACCAGCTGCGCAAGGTGAATTTTCCGGTGGGCGAGACGATTCCGAAGGAGAACACCACCGGCTGGATCGATCACCTGATGATTACCGCCGGCAGCGAGAACAAAGAACTCGCGCACAAATTCCTGGAGTTCATGATCCAGGCTCAGACACAGAAGAAGGTGACCGACGTTACCGGCTACACTCCGGCGAATCCGCACGCCGCGCAGTTCATGACCCTGGAGGAGCAGAAGAACCTGCACCTGGATGACGTGGACAATTACCAGAAGCGACTTTATTTCTGGCAGAACGTCCCGCGTCGTGCGAAGTACAACGAGATCTGGAACGAGGTGAAGGCCGCACAGTAGCCATGTGGCGTGGGCATTCTTACCCGCGAATCCAGCGCAGTGCACTCGGACAAATGGCGATTACGACCAAAGCCGCTAATTCCCGTCCCAGCGAGACGACGGTTCGGTCTTTGCTCTCGATCCGCTCCGTCGCCAAGCACTTCGGCAGAAACATCGTCCTGCGCGATATCTCACTCGAAATCGCCGAAGGCGAATTCCTCACCATCCTCGGCGAAAGCGGTTCCGGCAAAACGACGCTCCTGCGCATTCTGGCCGGATTCGAACAGGCCACCTTGGGTGAAGTCTGGATGACAGGCGAACGGCTCGACACCCAGCCACCCTATCGGCGCCGCGTGAACACCGTATTTCAGCACTACGCGCTCTTTCCTCACATGACTGTTGAGGAGAACGTCGGCTACGGGCTGCGCATCGCAAAGCGACCCGGCCTTGAAATCGGGTCGCGCGTGAAAGAGGCGCTCGACAAGGTAAAGATGTCGGCCTTCGCAAAGTCCAAGCCCTCGAAAATCAGCGGCGGACAGCAGCAGCGCGTCGCGCTCGCCCGCGCGCTGGTAAATCGCCCGCAACTTCTATTGCTCGACGAACCGCTCTCTGCGCTCGATGCTAACCTGCGCCGTCAGATGCAGGTGGAACTGAAGGCCCTGCAGCGCGAGGTCGGCATCACTTTTGTTTTCGTGACACATGATCAGGAAGAGGCGATGGTGATGTCGGACCGCATCGCGTTGCTTCGCTCGGGTGAACTGGAGCAGGTCGCGACTCCGCGCGAAATCTACAGTCGGCCAGCCACCGCCTACACGGCGCAATTCATCGGACATACCAACCTGCTGAAGGCCGACGTCCGGCAAGGCCACGCAACATGTGGTGGACTCTCCTGGCCGGTCACCCTGTCGGATGGCCCGGCACTGTTCTCGCTGCGCCCGGAATGTATTCACGTCGCGGCGAGCGGCGCCGCGAACTCGGCCCGTTTCACGGCCCGCTTGCTCGATCAGGCCTTTCATGGCGCCACTGAATTGCTGCGCGTCGAGTGTGCGGACGGTCAAATCCTTACGATCCGGTCGGCGAGCCGCGATCTGCGCGATGGGCAACTCGAATTCGAGTTCTCTCCCAATGACATCGTTCCCGTGCGCGCATCCGAGGAGCGCGTCTGATGTTCTCGCGCGCCTATCGCACTGCCATCACCGTCCCGCCATTGGCTTGGGTGGCCGTGTTCCTGCTCGTGCCCTACCTGCTGATGTTCTGCTACAGCTTCTGGACGGTCACACCCTCGCAGGAAATCGTGCACGCGTGGAATCTCGACAACTACCGAGACCTGCTCACGAAAGACCTCTACTGGCAGACGCTGCTGCGCTCCATGTGGATTGCGTTCCGAGTAACGATCTTCTCGCTGCTCCTCGGATACCCGCTCGCTTACTTTCTTTCGTTTCATGCCGGATCGCGAAAGGATCTTTACTACCAGCTCGTGATCATTCCTCTGTGGGTGAGCTACCTGGTCCGGGCCTACGCGTGGAAAACGATTCTCGGCACCGATGGTGTCCTGAACACCCTGCTCCAGTACGCCCATCTGACCCAACACCCGCTCGACTTTCTCCTCTACAGCCCGTTTGCGGTCGTGCTCACGCTGACGCATATCTACACGCCGTTCACCTTCCTGCCGATCTACGCATCACTCGAACACATTCCGCGCAATCTAGTGGAGGCATCCCACGATCTCGGCGCATCTCCAGTGCAGACGTTCTGGCGCATCATCTTTCCACTCTCCATTCCCGGGGTACTCGCGGGTGCCACCTTCGCCTTCGTACTTAGTCTGGGAGACTTTCTCGCGCCCCTGCTCCTCGGCGGGCCAAGTGGCATCATGATCTCGAATATCGTGGTAACGCTCTTCGGGGCTGCTTACCAGTGGCCGCTTGGCGCGGCCATCTCGTTCTGCATGCTCCTGCTCGTGATCTCGCTCCTGTTCGTATCTGAGCGGCTCGAAAAGAAATGGAGCTTCTCATGAGCGGGGCCGCGGCGATCAAAGGCTCACGCTGGCTCACAGTTCACGCCCTGGCCGTGTTCGCGTTTCTCTACCTGCCGATCGCCGTGCTCGTTCTTTATTCATTCAATGGTGAAGGCGTGGGCGGATTTCCTCCGCGCAATCTCACATTCAACTGGTACCGAACGCTCTTTCAGGACGGTCCGATCTGGGATTCGGTCCTCAATAGCTTGCTAGTTGCGCTGGCCGCCATGGCGATCTCGCTCGCTTTCGGCATTCCGGCGGCGCTCGCGCTCGATCGCGCGCAGTTTCCCGGCAAGGCGCTCTTCCGCCGGCTCGTCCTCCTGCCGCTGATCCTCCCCGGCATTATCACGGGCCTTTCCCTGCTTATGCTGTTCCGCGAGGCTACCGTCAGACTCAGCCTCGTCACCATCATCCTCGGACACGGCACCGCGCTCATCTCGGTCGCCACGACCGAAATCTTCGCCGGACTGCAGAAACTTGACCGCCGCCAGGAAGAAGCCTCACTCGACCTCGGGGCGAATTACTGGCAGACCTTCTGGCGGATCACGGTCCCGAACCTCAAGCTGCCTATCATCGGCGCGGCGCTGCTGATCTTTACGCTTTCCATGGACGAAATCGCGGTCAGCTTTTTCCTCATCGGCCGCGATAACACTCTTCCACTTGAAATCTGGGGACGCCTGCGTCGCGGTATCACGCCCGAGATCAACGCAATCTCGACCATCATTTTTCTGTTTTCGTTGATGGCGATTGTGTTCTGGTACCGGTTGCGTGTGCGCGCGGAAGGGTCGCCGGAGGTCGGCGCCGAGTTGATCGAGAGCGCGATCCCCGAGCACCCCTAGCTTCGTCCTTTCCGGATTAGCCTCCCGCTTGCGACAATGAACGTGCTTTATCAGCCGCATTCTTGCAGCGGAAAGGCCCCCATGAAACGGCATCTTCAGTTTTTACTGATTGTCATTTTTTGTTCGGCATTTGCGGCGCGATCCTCCGCCGCCGGCCCGAAAATTCTGACCAACCATCTCGGATACGAAACCACCGGTCCGAAGCACGCAGTCATTCTCGGACATGCCACCGATAGGGTTTCTAAATGCGCTCTAAAAGATGACGCCAGCGATGGCAACGCGCTTGAAATCATGCCGAAAGCCACCGGCCCGGTTGAGAAGTGGAAAGACTGGCACTTCTGGACTCTCGACTTCGATTCCTTCCGCACCGAAGGAAAGTATTACCTGGAATGCCAGATCAACGGCGGAAGCGTCCGCTCGTTTCCCTTCCTTCTGCAAACTGACCTCCTCGAACGCTCGACGGTTTTCGACGTCGTCTACTACTTCAAAGAAGAACGTAGTTCGGGCGAACTCGACAAGGCAGACCATCATCTTCCGTTCGAAGGCGCCAAGCCGGGCACTGTCGACGCGCACGGCGGCTGGTGGGACGCCACCGGCGACTACGGCAAGCATCTCTCTCATCTGTCGTTCTCGACCTACTTCAATCCGCAACAGATTCCATTGGCGGTCTACAGTCTGCTGAAGAGCTACGAGCAGGCAAGCCGCCGGGGATTGCAGGGATTCACCCGCTACAAAGATCACATGCTCGACGAAGCCATGTTCGGGGCCGATTACCTGCTGCGCGTGAAAGTGCCGGAGGGATCCTTTTATCGCTCGGTTTCCAATGGCGGCGTTGAGCAGACGGCACGCGGACGCAAGATCGCCGGCGAGATGAAGCAATTTGGCATCGAGAGCAAACCAGGGCAAGGCGCGGCCGGGATGATTGAGCGCGCCGACAGCGATCTGGAGTATGAAGTCAGCTTTCGCTCCGGCGGAGGCATGGCGGTGGCTGCGCTGGCCATGGCGAGCACCTATCCGGTTTCCGGCGAATTCAAGAGCGACGATTACCTGCGCGCCGCTGAAGATGCTTTCGACTTTCTGGAGAGGACGAATCTCCAACTCCTCAACGACGGCAAAGAAAACATTGTCGACGACTACTGTGCGCTGGCAGCCGCCACCGAACTGTATCGCGCGACTCGCCGCGAGCAATACAAACAGGCTGCCGACCGCCGCGCACGGAACCTGATGGCTCGCCAGATCAGTGCGGGCGGACATCAGAACTACTGGCGCGCCGACGATGGCGACCGCCCGTTCTTTCATGCCTCAGACGGGGGCTTTCCCGTCGTGAGCCTCCTCTACTACTCCCAGATCGCTGACGAGGAGACCAAGGCAAAAGTGCTTGAGGTCGTCCGAAAATCTCTGAACTTTGAGCTCTCCATCACTTCGGAAGTAAACAACCCTTTCTTCTATAGCCGCGAATATGTGCAAGACAAGAGGGGAGTGCGCCGGACAAGCTTCTTCTTTCCTCATAACAGCGACGCCGCACCGTGGTGGCAGGGAGAAAATGCGCGTCTGGCATCGGTCGCAACCGCCGCGCGATTGGCCGAACTTGCCTTTCCGCAGGACGCCGCGTTTCGCAGGCAACTTGAATCTTTCGCAACCAGCCAGCTGAACTGGATTCTCGGATTGAATCCGTTCGATACAACCATGTTGAACGGCGTGGGTCGCAACAATCCGCCTTACATGTACTTTGACTCTTGGGAATTCACGAATGCCCCAGGCGGAATTTCCAACGGAATCACCAGCGGCTTCAAGGACGAAAGCGACATCGATTTTCTTCTTCCCTACCGGGAGACGGGCGCGGACAACGACTGGCGCTGGGGAGAACAGTGGCTGCCACACGCTGCCTGGTACCTGCTGGCGGCCACGACCGGAGAAAATGGAGCCCCGTCGCGGGAATTCACGTCGAAACGCGGTCCGGCATTCCCTGTCCGAGGCCCACGCTCGCATCATCGTTGATTTCTTCGCGCCATAGTAAAGTGTTAGTAGCCCCCAAAACAGGACGGAATTTTGAATTCGAAGCTTCGCAATATCGCTATCATCGCGCACGTTGATCACGGCAAAACCACGCTGGTCGATGCCATGCTCCGCCAGAGCGGCACTTTTCGTGCCAACGAGGCCGTTGCCGAGCGCGTCATGGATTCGAACGAACTAGAGCGCGAGCGCGGCATCACTATCCTCGCCAAGAACACTGCCGTCTTTTACAAGGGCATAAAGATCAACATCGTCGACACGCCTGGACACTCCGATTTCGGTGGCGAAGTCGAGCGAGCTTTGAAGATGGTCGACGGTGTCATGTTGCTGGTCGATGCCAGCGAGGGCCCGCTTCCGCAAACTCGTTACGTGCTGAGCAAGGCGCTTGAGGCCAGCCTTCAGCCGATTCTGGTGATCAACAAGATCGATCGCCCCGACGCCCGTCCGCAGGAAGTTCTCAACGAAGTCTATGACCTCTTCATCGATCTCGACGCAAAAGAAGAGCAACTCGATTTCCCTGTGCTGTACACGAATGCCAAGGCGGGCACCGCCGCCGTTCACCAGGGCGCGGCTGGCGAAGACCTGCGGCCCTTATTCGAGGCGATTGTCGACACCATTCCCGCTCCCCGCGGCGACGTGAACGGCACGCTGCAAATTCTGGTTGCCAATCTCGATTACAGCGATTACCTGGGCCGGCTTGCCATTGCGCGCGTTTTCTCCGGCACCTTGAAGACCGGCGAAGAGGTTGCGATTGCCAAGCGCGATGGCTCATTCCACAACACGAAGATCACCAAGCTCTTCAGTTTCTCGGGGCTGAAGCGCACCGACATCACGGAGACCGAACTGGGCGATATCGTGGCCGTCGCCGGCGTCGAGGGCATCACCATCGGCGAGACCATCACCAGCGCCGAAGAACCGGCTCCTCTCCCCCCCATCATCATTGACGAGCCCACCATCGCCATGAACTTCACCATCAACACCTCGCCTTTCTCCGGACGGGAGGGTAGTTTCGTCACCTCGCGCAATCTGCGCGAGCGCCTCGAGAAAGAACTACTGACGAACGTCTCGTTGCGCATGGAAGAGACCGGCAGCACCGATTCCTTCAAGGTCCTGGGACGCGGCGAACTCCAGCTTTCCATCCTGATCGAGATGATGCGCCGCGAAGGTTACGAACTCATGGTCGGCAAACCCGAAATCGTCACCAAGCGAATCGACGGCAAGCTGATGGAACCGGTCGAGCACCTCACCATCGACATTCCCGAGGAATTTGTCGGCGTCGTGATGGAGCAACTCGGCTCGCGCAAGGGCGAAGTTTCCAACATGCATAACCACGGCTACGGGCGCGTCCGCATCGAATTCCGCGTGCCCAGCCGCGGACTGATTGGCCTGCGCAGCCAATTGCTCACCGACACGCGCGGCACGATCGTGATGAACTCGCTTTTCGATGGTTACACCGAATGGCAAGGCGAAATCCCGCACCGGCTGACCGGAGCTCTGATCGCTGACCGTCCCGGCGTTTCGACTGCCTATGCGCTCTGGGGATTGCAGGAGCGCGGCGAGCTTTTCGTTGGTCCTGGCGTAGAACTCTACGAGGGGATGATCATCGGCGAGAACGCCAAGGATACCGACCTCGATGTGAACGCGGTCCGCGAAAAGAAGTTGACGAACATGCGCGCCTCGACCGCCGACGAGGCGATCCGCCTCGTGCCTTTCCGGCAGCTGAACCTCGAGCAGGCTATCGAGTTCATCGCCGACGATGAGTTCGTCGAGATCACGCCGAAGTCATTGCGGCTGCGAAAGAAAGTTCTACAATCCAATCAGCGTAAGAAGAAGTCCATGGCGACCGTGGAAGAGGCTTGATGAAGAAGGCGTCCAAGGAAAACCCGCCGTCGGTCGCGGATCCTCGCATGTTCCTCATCCCCTGCAGTTGTGGCACCACCTTTGCCGTATCGGAAGAGTACGACCGCAAGGGAATGCATCTCCGCAGCTTCATTCCCTGCCCTAATTGCGGCAAGCGCCACGACCCGCGCAATCGCTTGCTGCATCTCGGTTGCTACCAGCGCCGCTTCTGGCAAGTCGAGGATTGCTGATTCTCCGGCGCGTTCCTCGCATCTGAATCAGTTTCAAGGGAGAAATCGTTAATGGCCCAAAGCTGAACCTTCCTCTAGTCTCTGACGCGGGACGAACGGCGGTGGCCACCGCCATCTCCTTCCTGATTGCCCGCCTCGCGGGACTGCCCGAGGCTTACTGGGCGCCGATTATCACCGCCGTGGTGATTCAATCGAAACTGGGCGCCGCGCTTCAGATTTCGCTTGATCGCTTGATCGGCACCGCCCTCGGCGCGACCTTAGGAGGCTTGCTGGCCAGCCTGTTCCTCCCGAGTTGGTGGATATTCGGCATTGGAGTATTCGTGCTCGGCCTGATCTGCGGGGTCGCCAATGTCCCCAATTCTTTTCGCTTTTCTGCGATCACCCTGGCGATCATCGAACTTGTCCCGCGAGCTTACCCCGCATGGAGGATAGCGCTACACCGTTCGGTCGAGGTCACCATCGGAATTGCAGTCGGCGTCGTCATCACTGCAATCTGGCAGGACCGGCCCGGTCCCGTGACCGAGAAGAGTCCCGCACGGTGATTGGACTGCTGAGTTCTCTGGAAAGTGATCTAGTACCGAGAACGTGGTACCTCCCGGCCAGCCTTTGGTGTTACGGAAAATACCCTGCATCTGGTAATGCGTGTTCGATAGCTGCCGTGCGAAAGTTCGAGTGGTTAACCCTCATTCCACTGCGTCCAAGGAGCGCCATGTCACATCACCTCGATTCACCGATCGCTCGGCAGGATATCCGCCTCGATATCACCGACCTCTACGTGTTCCGCGGGCAAACCGGTACGGTACTCGCCATCAACGTTTGCCATTCGATCTTCGGTGAGATCCCCGTGCCCGGTTACCATCCAGAAGGTATGTACGAGTTTAAAGTCGATTGCAACGGGGATGCCATCGAAGAGATCACGTATCGGCTCACATTCGATGAGCGTGACAAGAATGGGAAGCAACGGTTCGTCGTGCGGTGTGTGAAAGGATCGGAGGCCGTCGATCCGCACGCGCCCGGAATAGTGGTCGCAGAGGGAACAACGGGTGACACCATCGTTACTCCCAGCGGTCTGCGCGTTTGGGCGGACAAAGCAGGAGACCCGTTCTGGATTGAGCCAGATGTTTTGCACGCCATAGGACACGCTTTTCAGGACGGCACGACCGTGAATCTGTCAGGTTGGGATCCTGCCCGGGCAAAGAACTTGTTCGCAGGACACACTGTGTATTCGATCGTCTTGGAAGTGCCCGACCAGGAGTTGCTTGCCGCTTCCGGCAACCGCCGAGTTGGAATTTGGGCGGTGTCGACCCTTGCTACGGACGCCGGAGGATGGCGCTCGATCAACCGTGTCGCCCTTCCCATGCTCCCCCCACTCTTTACTCAGTACAACGAAGATCTAGGCAACCGCCTGAATGCCGGATGCCCCTATGACGACTTTGCCACCTACGGAGAGGCAATCACGAAGGCCATTTCCGCAGTGGTCACCGCCTACGGGACCGCAGAAGATCCGCGTGCCTATGCCGAGAAAGTGGCGCACCGGTTATTCCCGAACGTCCTTCCCTATGAGATCGGCACGCCCGCTGTGTTTGGCTTCGCCGGCTGGAACGGTCGCTCGCTTACAGATAATGCGCCCGATGTGATGTTCTCTCTTGCCGCAAACACTCCCATACATCTTGGGATCGGCAAGGAATCGGTCACCTCGAAGCCGTCCCATGCCTTTCCGTACGTACCGGCCGTGCTCTCGCGGGGGGCCCAGCAAAGCGCCGCCTGAGTACAGGCCGGCACACACTGCCCAAAGCTGCATGTTATGAGGTTGTGAGGGCGGAAGATTCGGTGTATCTTATTGATGATACGAGGGTAATTTTCTGGCGATAGGGTGCTAGCCGAGCGGCTAGTGATCTATCCGGCAGTCCCCGCGTAAGTTATTTACAACGAAAAGTCTACGCGCCCGTAGCTCAGCTGGATAGAGCGGCAGCCTCCGGAGCTGTAGGTCGGGAGTTCGAATCTCTCCGGGCGCGCCAGAACCGCAGGAATCGGCTTTCTCCCCTGGCCGCAACGCGAACCGCAGCAACACCGCATTTCTCTTCTCTTCGCAGCCAATGAAAAAGGCGGGACCGAAGTCCCGCCGTTGTGGCTTGCTTTGGTAAGAGCCCTATTTGCCCGTTCCCTGCAGCGGGATGCTCTGCGGGCTGTTGGCTGCGTTGTCAATGATCGTCACCGCTCCGGTCCGGAGTCCAACCTGTGTCGGGCTGAACGTGACCTTGATAAAGCAGCTTGCGCCCGCTGCCACAGTAGCCCCGCACGATTTTTTCACGATCTTGAATGTGAAGTCGCTGGGAGCAACCGTCAGGCTGCTGATGTTGAGCGTGCTGCTTCCCGTATTCGTGAGCGTCACGGTCTTGGTAGCCGGGCTTCCCACCAGTCTCTTGCCCCACGTCAGCGAGGTCGGAACCAGCGTGACGACGGGACCGTTCCCCGTAATCGTAAGCGACAAGGTGGTGGTCTGCGTGATGTTGCCCGACACGCCTTTGA
>Ga0335070_10011918_pt1 | contig 10158 bp, 7 predicted proteins | sample Lox_Sample_13_FD_206722 | JGI IMG/M metagenome (GOLD analysis project Ga0335070, IMG submission 206722) | Soil microbial communities from Loxahatchee National Wildlife Refuge, Florida, United States - Lox_Sample_1.3 | ecosystem: Environmental > Terrestrial > Soil > Wetlands | place: USA: Florida... | reverse complement strand
GAAAAAGAACGCTCCGGCGATCAGGAGCAATGCCCCGAGGGTGATCAGCTTGGCCACTAGCAGGATTGCACCGGCGATGAAAATGACAGCAGCAATCACCTGATCCGCCGTCGCCGCACTCTGCCCGTAATACCCAGAAATACCCCCCAGAATGATCCCGATCAGCACCGATATGCCCACCGCGACGAATCCAACCGTCAGAGAAACCCAGGCTCCCTGCATCATCCTGGCAAAAACGTCGCGCCCCAGGTCATCGGTCCCAAAAACATAAATGCCGAGGCGGGGGATTGCCTCCGGAGTTAAGGCCTCCTGGTGCGGACTGGAGAGCGGGGGGCGCAACTTCTCCTCGAGTCGCACAACCGCAGGATCGAAAACAGGCTTCGAACCCGACGTCAGTGCGAGCCCGACCAGTGCGCTGAGAAAGAAGAGAACGAAGATAAGAAGGCCGACGAAGGCGAGCTGGTTCTTCCTGAAGAGGCGCCAGAACTCCCGTCTCCTCGACTCCCTGGGTGCCAGCGGCTTTTCAACCGGCTCCTTGCGCAAGGTTTCCATCTCAGTCTGAATCACAGCCGGATCCTCGGGTCCACAATCATGTAGAGCACATCCGAAATAAAGGTCCCAATCAGTACCAATACTGCAGCAATGAAGTTCTCTGCCAGGATGATCGGATAGTCCCTGGCCAGAATGGCTTCGTACGCCATCCGTCCCATCCCGGGCCAGGAGAAGATGTATTCGATGATCACGGACCCCCCGATCAGCCCGGGCAGAACCAGACCAAACATGGTAACAAAGGGTAGCAGCGCATTGCGGAGAGCGTGCTTATAGTGAACCTTTTCTTCAGGAAGCCCTTTGGCCCGAGCCGTCTTGATATAATCCTGGCTCTCCACCTCGAGCATCTGGCTTCGCACATATCGCGACAGGATCGCGATCCCGCCGGTCGCGCCCAGGAGGGAGGGGAGGAGGAGGTGCCAGACCCTGTCCATCCCTTGACGGTACCAGGGGACGTTTCCCAGTCCGAAGGTTTGCATCCCGATGACGGGAATGTGAAAGCCTTCGACCACCAAGATGATTAGGATATAGGCGAAAAAGAAGCCTGGGATGGAGATCAGAAAATAAGAGAGGAAGGTCATGCTGCGATCATACGTTCCGCCCCTGAACAGAGCTGAACGGATCCCGATCGGAAACGACAGGGTCCAGGTCAAAATAGTTCCAACCACAAAAAGTAAGAGGCTGTTTTTGAAGCGACCCCAGAGCTTCTTAAGAACCGGCTCGCTGTCTTTCCATGAAACACTCGTCCCGGTAAAAAAATCCCGGTAAAAGTAAACATATTGGGCATAGAGGGGCTCGTCCAGGTGAAACTGCTTCCGAAATCTCTCGACCATCTCCGGCGTGAACTTGGGATTCAATGGATCGACCTGGCTGGGCTTGCCCGGGGCCAGGTAAACGACCAGAAACGAGATGACTGAGACAAAGAACAACGTGACCATCTTTTGGACCGCGCTGCGGGCCATGAATGAAAGCATCGTTATCCCTCTGCGGCGAAGGCCGGTACCTGCGGAAGCTTGATCCACTTATTAAAATAAAACATATAATTACCCGTTTTCGTCGGCGTGATCTTCCTATAGACGACCTTGCCTTCTGCGTTCGTTTCCTGAATAACGATCCGTTTGTCCAGGACCGCCGTCCATTTCGTCACATAGAGGAACGTGTACGGCTGCTCCCGGGCGATGATCTCATGAAGTTGGTGGCAGTAGGTCACCTGGCGTTGGTGATCATACTCCTGTCTGATCTTTACGATGAGGTCGTCCGCCTCCTCGTTCTTAAACCCGACAAAATTGAGCTGATACGGGTTCGTCTGGCTGGAGTGCCATATCTGGAAAAGGTCCGGCTCGATTCCCATGCTCCAGCCAAGGACCAGGGCATCGAAATCGGCCTTATCGACCCGTTCCTGGATGAAAACCGCCCATTCGAGAAGATCGGTCCGCACGTCGATTCCGATCTTCCTCCACTCGTCCTGGGCCACGGTCAGAATGGCCTTCCGGAGATCATTTCCGTTGTTTGTAATCAGCGTGAACTGAAGCCGCTTTCCATTTTTTTCAAGCCAGCCCTCCTGGTTTCGCTTCCAGCCCGCCTCCTCCAGGAGCTTCAGGGCCCCCTGGGGATCGTAGGGGAGAGGCTTCACCGCGGCATTGTAATAGTCTGTTTGCTTGGGGAAGGGTCCAGTGATCTGTTCCCCCTGGCCGAAAAGCACGTACTGGATGATCTTGTTCACATCGATGGCCATGCCGAGGGCCGTCCGCACCCTGCGGTCGTTGAACGGCTCTCGCCTCTGATTGTAACCGATGTAGGTGTACCCGAAAGCGAGGCCCGAGAAGCTCTGATACTTAGCGTCCTTTTGAAAACGCGCCACCTGGTGGGGACGAACGTCGTAAGCGTCGACCGTGCCTGCATAAAACTCCATCTCCTGCGTCAAAGGATCGGGAATGATGCGGAAAAAGTACTGGTCGTAATTCGGGGGACCTTCCCAATAACGAGAGTAGCGATTCAGCCTGATGTACTGGTCCGGCTTCCATTCCTTGAAGACAAAAGGGCCGCACCCGATCGGGTATCGATTAAACGCGGTGTCGCGCATGGAGAATTTATCAGGCTTTTTCCCCGACTGGGCGGCCTCCTTCCTCAACACCTCATCGTTTAGAAGATGCTCGGGCAGGATTCCCATCTGCCAGGTCCCGAGTGCCGGAGAATAAAGACGTTTGTAAACGACCCGGATGGTCAGAGGATCGATCACCTCCACTCCTTTCACGGGTTCATAATCGGCAAGGCGCGGGGAGAGGTTTTTGGGGTTCATGATGGCTTCGTAGGTGAACTTCACATCCTTGGCTTCGAAGGAATGGCCATCATGAAATTTCACGCCGGGCCGCAGGTGAAAAACGATGATCGGATTGTGTTCCGCTGCAGGCAACACCTCGGCTGCAACCTCGGGCTTCTTCTTCGGATCCACGTCAGGTTCGAACTGAACATATCTCTGGGCGTTGAACGTCTTAAAGTAATCCCTTCCCAGAACCTCGGAAAGGCTTTCAAACAGGAATTGGTCCACGTTTTCCAGCACAAGCTTGATTCTGGCCGGGCTCGTCACCCGGATCTTTAATTCTCTCTCCCGGGCGCCCTCTTTGGCAGGTTTCTCCTGCAGGACAAAACCGTATTCTCTGGCGGGGACGATCGAAAGCTCCCGAATGTTATTGAACGAGGATCTCGCCCGTTGGCTCAGCGAGCCAGCTTCTTTTTTTCTACTCTGAAGGATCTTCAGGACTCCTTCTGAACCCGTCCTTCCAGCATTCGGGATGATCGCCTCCTCGTTGACGCAGAAAAAGGCCTCTTCGTGAATTTCCCAGGATGTCGCCAGACGCCCCCTGAAACGCAGGTTCTCGTCATAATCGATCAGGCCCTCGAAAACGAGGCTTTCCATGGTGCTGCTCGCCGAGTCTGCGGAAAGGATCGGGTTCAGGATGGCGGCGTCCCCGATCGAGCCTGAGATATACTCCTTTAGCCGGTCGGGATTGCCCTGAGACTGCTCCTCGTAGGTGGGAACCCAGAAATAGGACTGGAGCAGGAAGACGATGACCAAAATTGGAATGATCAGGAGTATCTTGCGGATGGTCACGGATTTATTTCACCTTCGAGTCATCGGACACCAAGGGAGATCGCTCCCCGGCCCTGCTTAACCTGATTATAGAAATAGTATTCGATTCATAAACCGGTGTCAAATCGAACGCTAAGCCAGGAGAGATATTCCTCTTTTTCTTCTCCCGGAACGACGAGAGCGGTCAGGAGAAGAGCCGCCCATTTATCATTTGATTTTTCCCAAAAAGATATATTATTATGAGTAAATTGAGTTGAGGCCTATACTCCTTTTGAGGAGTTTAAGTCATCCCCTGGGGAGAGTTTTAATGGATCAGGAAAAGCTTCTTTATTTTAAAGGACTGCTCGAGGGAATGCTCCATGACCTCCTGGTGGAAGCCGGAAAGACAGCCACCGATATGCGCCAGGACAGCAACGGGGACTTTCCCGACCCGACCGACCGAGCCTCTCTGGAATCGGACCGGAATTTCCTTCTGAGAATTAAGGACCGTGAGAGAAAGTTGATCATGAAAGTCAAAGAGGCCATGGACCGGGTGGACAACGGAACGTTTGGAATCTGCGAGTCCTGTGGAAGGCCTATCTCTGAAAAAAGGTTGATGGCGAGACCGGTGACCACGCTTTGCATCGAATGCAAAACCGAAGGAGAGAATCAAGAACGAATGGAGAGGCAAAGAGGGACAAAGGTGAGAAGAAGCTTCCCCTCTTAAACCCACATTCCCCTCCGAAAACAAATCCCTTATGCCTGAACTGAGAAAAGATCCTATCCATGGAAGATGGGTGATCATCTCCACCGAGAGGAGCCGGAGGCCCTCGGATTTTGCTCCGGAGGAACGAAAACTCATGGGGGGATTCTGTCCCCTCTGTGAAGGCAACGAAGATCGAACCCCTCCTGAAATCCTCGCGTTCCGAGACAACGGGACCCCTCCCAATTCTCCGGGTTGGACCCTTCGCGTCGTCTCCAATAAGTTCCCTGCTCTCAGGATCGAAGGAGATTTGAACCGGGAAGGCGAAGGGATCTATGATAAGATGAATGGAGTCGGTGCCCACGAAGTCGTGATCGAAACGCCCCGTCACGAAGAGACCTTGGCCGACTTGTCGCTCAAGAGCACCAAGAATGTCCTCTTGTCCTACCGGGAGCGGATTGTCGACCTGAGGCGCGACCCGCGCCTCCGATACGTCCTCGTCTTTAAGAACCATGGCGTTGCAGCGGGGGCCTCTCTGGAACATTCCCATTCCCAGATCATCGCCCTCCCCATCGTCCCGAAAAGGGTGAGCGAAGAGATCGTCGGGGCTAAAACCTATTTCCATTACAAAGACCGGTGTGTCTTCTGCGATATCATTCGACAAGAGCTCCAGCAGAAACATCGCGTCATCACGGAGAACAAATTTTTCGTCTCCGTCGCTCCCTTTGCCTCCCGATTTCCGTTTGAAACATGGATTCTTCCCAAAACCCATTATCCCAGCTTCGAGCATACGGAGCTTTCCCAGTATGAACAGGCCGCCCAAATCCTCCACGAAACCCTCAGCAAAATGAATCGGGTGCTCACGGATCCTCCTTACAATTACGTCATTCACACTTCATCTTCTCCCGAGTTGGACGCGGACTACTACCATTGGCATATTGAGATCATGCCGAAGTTGACCAAAGTGGCAGGATTTGAGTGGGGGACAGGGTTCTATATTAATCCCACCCCCCCCGAGGAAGCGGCAGAATATTTGAGAGAGGCGAAATAGACCCTTATGCCGGGCCCACTCCAAACCTGTGACCTACTGAACTCAATTCTCCACCTTTCCAATTCATCTCTTCCTATGGAAGTAAAACTGGATCGGATGCTTCAAGCCATCTCGGGTGCTTTCCAATCGGAACGATGTCTCTTCCTGAAGCCGGAGAAAATTGACAAGACCGGTTTTCTTTCCCGTGTGGCCTCGGAGAAAAAACCGTTCTGGGGACAAAATGGTATATCCCTTCCGAAAGAGAACATATCCTTGGAAGAAGAAAACCTTCTCCGCCCAGCCTTTGCCTGCATTCCCTTGTATGATGGAACCTCCTTTGAAGGGATTCTCTACATCGGTTTTTCAAAGGACTACCGATTCTCCCCCGAGCAGACGGACCTCCTTCTCCTGGCTGGGGAGGTCGTGGGGGGAGCGATTCGAAGCGATGATCTCCGTCAAAAGACCGAAGAGACCATTGCAGAATTGACGGCTCTCCACGAGATGGGCGAGGCGGTGGCCTCTACCTTAAAACTGGAGAACCTCTTTGAACTCATCGTCACGACGGGCTTGAAAATTCTAAAAGCCAAGGGAGGGGTCCTCCGGGTCGAAGACAAAAGGACCGGGGAGTTAAAAGTCAAATACAGTCTGGGAGATTATGATCAAAATCCTCTCGATGAGAAGGTAGCGAGAAGGGTTTTTTACAGCCGAACTCCTGTATCCTTCGATCACTCCGGTGAAGAACCCCCTTTTTCCGTCCTCTGCGCCCCGTTTCTCTCAAAAGGAAAAACTCTGGGAACCCTGGCCTTTTATGATAAGGATTCCGATGCTTCAAAATTCAATGCGAAAGACCTTCAACTCCTATCGATGATGGCGAACCAGATGTCCTGCGCCATTGAAAACGCCTTGATTCACTATGAAACTTCCAGGATGGCCCAAGACCATGAAAAGAGAGTGAAAGAGCTTTCCACCCTCTGGGAACTCAACAAGGCTCTTTTGACCACCGTTAATTTTGAACGCATCCTCCATTTAACTCTGACCGCGATCACGATCGGAGAAGGGTTGAAGTTTAATCGAGCGATGCTCTTTCTCGTCCATGAGAAAGATCGTGTCTTAGAGGGGACAGTCGCTGTTGGACCAGACAACGCTGAAGAAGCGGGGAAGATTTGGGATTCTCTCTCCCGGAGAAAGGGAACTCCCTCCGATCTGATCACCCAGCTTCCTCTCGAAGACCATTCCACCTTGAACTCCGTCGTCAAAGAAATTCGAATCCCCCTGGCGCACGAGCATTGCATTCTTTCGCGTACTGTTCTCGAAAAAAGACCGTTCAATATTCAGCTTTCTCGATCCAAAGATGGAGGGTTGCAAACCCCCTGTGAAAGGGGTTGTGTGATGGGCTCAGAAGCGGGATGTTATGTCGGTGGACATCTCAGCCGAAACCCCGAGGTTTATTCTTTTGCGACGGTCCCCTTGATCGGACAAGGAAAAGCGATCGGTGTGATTCTGGTGGACAACCTCTATAATCAAAGTCCGATAACGGAAGAAGACCTTCACTTTCTGAGCATGTTTGCTAACCAAGCCGGATTGGCCATTGAGAACGCCAGGCTTTATCGAAATTTGGAGGAGGTCCACCAAGAGCTTAAGGAAACCCAGACCTTGTTGATCCATTTAGAAAAGATGGTGGCTTTGGGCGAAATGTCTACCACCATTGCGCATGAGATTAAGAACCCTCTGACCTCCATCGGCGGATTCGCACGCCGCCTGGATCGGGCCGTTCCAGAGGGATCCCAAGAGAAGAAATACTCGGAGACGATTATCAAAGAGGTCAGCCGGCTTGAACGGGTTCTCAACGACCTCCTCAAGTATACGCAGGATGAATCCTTGATTTATGAAGAATTGGATCTTCGGGATATCCTGGAAGAAAGCCTTTCGATGGTGACGGAACCATTCCTTTCGGGAAAAATTCAGCTGGTCAAGGAGTTTGGAGAAGACATTCCCAGGATTATCGGAGATCGGCACCAATTAAAACAGAGCTTCTTTAACCTGATCAACAACGCCTGTCAGGCGATGAAAGGGAAAGGCGTCCTTTCCGTACGAGCCCATCCTTTTTCAAAGAATGGCTCATTCTATGTTAAAGTGGAGGTGGAGGATACTGGGAAAGGGGTCGACCCAAAAAACCTCCACAATATCTTTAACCCTTTCTATTCTACAAAAGATTCCAGTCTGGGTTTGGGCCTGCCGATCGTCCACAGAATCATCACTTCCCATCGGGGCCAGATCGAAGTAGACAATCGCCCAGGCCATGGAGTGAATTTCATCATTACCCTACCCGCCCGTGAAGGAATAGAGAAAAAAACGAGAAATGCCGGCGCGGACGAATAGACTTATTTGACGGCGGGGCCAAGCCCACCCAGGAGTCAGATTCATGAAAAAGATTTTGGTTGTGGACGACGAGGAGAGTATCCGCTTCCTTTACAAGGAAGAGCTTGAGGAAGAAGGGTATCTTGTGGAGTGCGCCGGGAACGGGGAAGAAGCACTCGAAAAGCTCTTGGCCTTTAAACCGGATCTCGTCTCCCTCGATATTAAGATGCCCGGGATGGACGGCCTGGAAGCCCTCAAACGGATTCGACAGACGGAAAGACAACTTCCAATCATCCTCTGCTCGGCCTACGGAGAATACAAGCAGGACCTCACCACCTGGGCTTCGGATGCTTACGTCGTCAAGTGCGCAGATTTGACCAACTTCAAATCTACGATTCGAAAACTTTTGGGATTATCGTGAGTGTGAGCGGCTAACCCTTTATCCTCCGTTTCTTAAAAGGAGGACGGGAGGGATTAGAGATTCGAATCAAAATTGATCGATGAAGTTATTTTTGATGATTTTCTGACACTGACACAAATCACAGACACTTTTTTGCAAGAATCGGGGCAGTAGCTCAGCTGGGAGAGCGCCAGAATCGCACTCTGGAGGCCGACGGTTCGATCCCGTTCTGCTCCACCATTTAATATCACGGGGTTGTGAGCTTTAGCCGTTGCTCACAACCTCTTTTTTGTGCAGTTGATTTTTCATTTAATGCTACGTCTTAATAGATTTTGCACTCATAAAGGCTGTCTTATGTTTCATCACCACAAGTTAACGTTCTCGATTTCACAATTCACAGAATCTTTTCGTGCGAAATGTCAACCCCTCACTTTGTGCATGATTGACCATGAATGGTAAGATATTCTTTTATAACATCATTGACATCTGTTGACGGCTTTGTTGAAAAGCCGCAGCGCAGGCACCGTCCAATATGAATTGTTGGAGAGGCATATAGGGTCTTTAGACTGGAAGTGTGCTTTAGATCCTGCAGCAATTCGGCATTTTTATCGGGGACGGCGATTTTAAAGCGCTTGATTGCTAGACTATCTGATATGATATACTTTACGCGATCATGCGGAAGCCCCATTGTGGCAGCATATGTTTCAGCAAATTTGATTATTTCAGGGTCTGCCATGATAGTGAAGCCATGTGCATCTTGTTTTTGCATTTCGGGCAGGGATTCATCAAGGTATTTCCTAACTAATGAATGGTGGGGTTCTCTACCGGTTTCTTTTGACAGCCGATTTATTCGATCCTTTAAGTCTTGGGCCGATGAGCCTTGGATAGCTTTGCCGAAATGATACTTGTATAGTTCGCCTATTTCATCAGCAGTGGTAAGAGAAGAGTATGCTTCATCGTCCTCAAGTTCCTGAATGAAATAATTGTAGGCAGCTATTGCGGATGAGTACCTTTGCGCGTAAAGATCTTCAGGGAATTCATGGTCTCGCTCGCCACTATTAAGCATGAGCATGTTGAAGTTAAATAGGAAGAACATTGAAGCAAGACGATAGTGTACGTGTGCTCCTAGTCTGCCACTCCTTTCTTTTTCCTCTAACGCGCTCCATACGTCCTGCACAATTGACGTCGCTGCGTCTATTACACTTATTACCTGTTTTGCCTCTGCAATCCGGAGATAAAGTGGCGGAGGTCCAAAAGTTTTCTCTACAATCCGGAAACGGGTAATACTCGTTATTAATAGATTTATACCTAGCTGATAAAGGTTCCCCGCCGCGTAAAGAAGCAATATGTTCTTAGTATGCTGCTCTATTTTTGATTCACTTACTAGCTTAATAGTATCCCCAAGTTGCAATAATAAACGTTCTTGTGTTTCTCGGCGACTGTTCCCAAAAGATTGACCCACTTCTATGAAATCGATATTTATTCTAATGCTTAATCGGTTGGCAGGTAGCTGCATATCCGGCATGATCTTTTGGATTTCCAGAAGGTATTTTTGAGCATCAATACGTCCAAAACGGAAATCTACCTTTGCAGAATAGAAACGAAGTAAAGCGGCTTTTTCCTTGTCTAAACCATCTGAAATTGCGCGAAGCTTACGTAAGTGGTAATCTGCGTCAATAATTTTGCCTGATTCAACAAATGCTATGGCAACAATATACCTGACATCAAGAGAAGATTCGATTTCGCGTATGGTTAGTTTTTCGATAAGGCCAAGCAGGAACTCAAAGTCACGGTTGTTGAATAGAGAGATACCGTAATCCCGGATAAGTTTGGCTACCTGGGTAGGATCATGGAAATCAATGCCGATGCCCTCGACTTCGGGGATAAGGACGGGAATATTGAACTCAAATCCGCGTTGGGTTGGTGATTTTCTGAATAAATGTTCCAAAGTGAGATTGTAATTTGCTAGCACAAGCGGGGTCATTACGTGTCCAGTTTTAGTTTAAATTGTTCTGATCGATTGGTTGATAACCGCCTCTGCCGAGCCC
>Ga0335070_10011917_pt1 | contig 10158 bp, 8 predicted proteins | sample Lox_Sample_13_FD_206722 | JGI IMG/M metagenome (GOLD analysis project Ga0335070, IMG submission 206722) | Soil microbial communities from Loxahatchee National Wildlife Refuge, Florida, United States - Lox_Sample_1.3 | ecosystem: Environmental > Terrestrial > Soil > Wetlands | place: USA: Florida... | reverse complement strand
AGCCTGGAGAGATAAGTGCGCTGTACCTTCAAGGTCTTGGCCGTCTCCTTGACGCTCCCTGTGTGGAGATCCAGACTGCGCTGGAGGAAATTTTGTTTAAAGGCGTCCAGGGCTTCCTTCAGGCTGCAACCCACCAGTTCTTCGCCGGTGGACGGTGAAGGCTTGACGGCGAAGGGGAGATCGTCCGGTCGGATCTCCTCCGTGTTCCCCATCACCACCGCCCGTTCGACGGCGTTTTGTAGCTCACGCACGTTGCCAGGCCAGTGGTAAGTCTCCAGCACCTGGTAGGTTTCCGTGCTGAACTTGAGGTTCGGATTTCCCCGGATGGCTTTGTACTTCTCCAGGAAGTGCTGGGCGAGGACCAGGATATCCTCCCGCCGTTCCCTGAGGGGCGGGATGTGGATGTGCACCACGTTGAGGCGATAGTAAAGGTCTTCGCGGAAACTCCCCTGCTGGACCTGCTGGTAGAGATCCTTGTTGGTCGCGGCGATCACCCGAATGTCCACCTGCATTGGGGTGGCCGAGCCCACCCGACTAAAGGTGCCTTCCTGAATCACCCGGAGCAGTTTTACCTGCATGGATGGACTCATTTCCGCCACCTCATCGAGAAAGAGGGTGCCGCCGTCGGCGATCTCGAGCACTCCGGTCTTGCGCGAGATGGCGCCGGTGAAGGCACCCTTCTCGTGGCCGAAGAGCTCAGACTCCAAAAGGGTCTCGGTGAAGGCGGCGCAGTTGACCATCATAAGCCGTTTCTTCCGGCGGGGGCCGATTCGGTGGATCAATCTGGCAACCAGCTCTTTGCCTGTCCCACTCTCGCCAGTGATCAGGGTTGTGGTCTTGGAATTGGCAACCTTAACCGCATCCCCCACAACCTTCTCTAGAACTTTGCTCTTGCCGATGATCTCGTAGCGAGATTCCAGCTCCTTCTTGAGGGAGATGTTCTCGTTGACGATATCTCCATAGTCTCTGGCTCTCTCGATGGCCAGGGAGGCCAACTCGGAGAAGTGACTCAGGATCTCCATGTCAGCTTCCCGGATGGGCTTGCCATCCTCTCGGTCGATGATCTCGATGACGCCGATCACGTCATGGCCGATCTTGATGGGCACGCAGGCGATGGACCTGGTCTCAAAACCGGTTGCCTCGCTGATGGTCCTGTCCCACCGGTTATCCTTCGATACATCGGGGATAAGGAGGGGTTTCCCCGTGAGCGCCACATGCCCGGCAATGCCTTGCCCCATGCTGATCTGGAATTTCTTGACCTCGTCCTTTACCTCCCCGGTTGCCACATGAAAGTAGAGCTTGCTTGTGGTCTTGTCGACGAGCAAGAGGGAGCTGGCCTTCGCCTCCATGAGACGAGTTACCGATTCGATGATCATTTCGAGGACGCTGTCAGCGTCGAGAACGGAGGTAAGGAGTGGCGAGATATCCTTGAGTATACTCACACGTGGGTCCGTAGAGTCCTTTGTCATAGTATCCTCCCGGGGATGTGCAAGACGTGCCCATTAGTATACCAGGACGGGGAAAAGGTCAACAGGCGCTTGAGGCCGGAATCTCACAGGACGGGATGGTCGGAAGGCCGAACGTCTTTGGTGTAGAACTTGCATCCTTAAGCGAAGCGCTAGGGACGTATAAACCGGGTAGGGGGAGACATTGTCCGGGTCCCCAAAGATATCCGGTATAACATACTATAATTGTTTAATTTTTTCTCGCGGACGGCAGACAACAACAACGAAAAAAAACTTGACAGGAGGTGAGGATTTCATTAATAGTGACCAAAAGTTCACATTCGGTTTGCCAGTCTGCATACCCCTCCGGCGGCTTGCAGGAGGGGAATCGTGCATGAGAGGGTTTTGGGGCCACCCCTCGCCATGTACAGTTTCCGAGGCGGCCGTGAGAGTTCTCCGCGGCCTTGGAGCGGAAGCAATCCCCCTTAAAGTTCAGTGCCATTGACGCTACTGGATGCTTCCCTGTGCGGATACTCTAGGCGGGTGGTGATATGAAGCGCGGCAAGATAACAGTGATGTGGGTGCCCTCGGCGAAGTTCAGGGCGCGGTTATTCTCGGTCCCCCCTTCGCTTTTATACACCGTCATTGTGATCGTGGTGATCTCCTGGGTGCTCGTGCTAGGGGGCGGCCTGGTCGTGGGGCGTCTTTACCACGACTATCTCACCTTGCAGAAACAGAACTCCTACCTCCTGCAACAGAAGGCCGAGCTTGATGGGCTCGCCCAGGCCATGGAGCGCATCCAGCAGGATGAGCAGGTCATTCGCAACTTCCTCGGCTTGGATAGAAAGCGCGGTGGCGTGGGCGGTCAGGGCCAGGGAGGCGAACCCTCTCCGAGCCTTCTGAACATCGCCCCGAAGGATATGGGAGCGACGAGCACGACTCTGCCCTTGAACGATCAGTCCGGCTCGGTGTTGGAGCGAGCCCAGCGCCTGCAATCGGATCTCCAGGAACTCATCGGCGCCATGAGGGATCAACGGACACTGCGGGACAGTACGCCCAGCATCGTACCCGTGCTGGGAGAGAACTACTGGGTCTCATCCGGGTTCGGCTGGCGTCGGAGCCCGTTTACGGGCCTCGATGAGTTCCACAACGGCTTGGATATCAGCAGTTCTCCTGGAACACCGATCATTGCCCCCGCAGATGGCGTTGTGACCATCAAGGCGACTGACAAATATTACGGCAAGTATATAGAAATAGACCACGGCAAGGGCATCACCACCCTCTATGCGCACTTGTCGGCCTTTAACTGCAGCTGTGGGCATAGGGTGCGACGAGGCGAGACTATCGGGTACATGGGTAATACCGGGCTGACCACTGGGCACCATCTCCACTACACGGTCAAGATAGGGGGTCGCATCGTGAATCCGACCACCTACCTTCTCAACGCGAGGGCGAATCCCATCTTGGCAAGCCCCGCGGGAGCAGAGGGTAAGACGGAATGAGATTTCTTCGCAAGGAACGGGCTGGTAACCTGTCACTTGACACCCTCATCGGGGCAAACACGGTGTTTGAAGGGTTCATCCACTCCGAGCGGAGCCTCTGTGTGGAGGGAAGCGTGCGGGGCAGGATCGAAGCCAAGGGGGAGGTGGTGGTCGGACGAGAGGGCAAGATCGAGGCGGACGTTCAGGCTGACTCAGTGGTCGTGGATGGGCAGATTGTGGGTAACGTCATTGCTCACCGGCGCCTCGAGATAACCTCAACGGGTCGGGTGACCGGCGATATCGAAGCGCGCTCAATGTCTATTGCCGAGGGTGGAGTGCTCGACGGCTTCTGCAAGATGCTGGAGAGGGTGGAGACGGCGTACCGGCAGTTGGAGCAAACGGCAGCAGTTGAGGGGAATCATCCGCTTGAATTCGAGACACCCGCAGAGGGAGTTGAGGACCTTTCAAAGTCGTGAACAAACCCTCCTTCCAGACGGACGAAGGCATCCGCCCTTGGAAAGTCTGGATGTAGGCCTCTCTCTTCCCGGTGATCAAGCAGCCGCAGCGTTGAGGACCACAGTTTCGACGGAGACCGTTCGCGTTTTTCGGGCTCTGGTAAAGGGGTGCCTCGTTCTCGAGGCGAGTGCGGACGAGGATGTTCATGCGTGACGGCTACGTCATCACCATCTTTTCTGGGCGGCAGGGCAAGACGAGGACTATCACCCTGAGTCGCCGCGTTATATCGTGGGCCGTGGCGGTGGTGCTCATAGTCGGTATTCTTTCCATGGTTCTGGTGTACGCTTTTGTTGAAACCGCTCGAGAGCGTCGGATACTGCAGGGTCAGGTTGGCCGGCTCGAACAGACAGTGCGCCGCCTGGAAACACGGCCTCAGGATCTCGAGGTGGGGAAACCGACGGAGAATCTCTTGCAACCCATGTCTGGTATCGAGGCCCGGTCCGGATCTCAAAGCAGTTCCTCCGCGTCAGGGGAATCCGTTCACGCGGTGGAAGAGGCAAAGAGTTCGGAGACACTCAAGCTCAAGATCGAAAGCCCAAGAGCCACCTTGCCTGAGGGCGGCAGCGGGTTTCGGCTGGAGTTCAAGCTGAGTAACCTGGCTGACGCAACCGCCTCCGGCGCCATGGCAGTTGTGGCCTCTCGGAAGTCTTCCGGCCAGCCTCGTTTCGTCTCCTCGCCACGTATGGAGCTCGCTGCCGACGGCACGCCTCTGAACGCCCGAAAGGCAGCCCGCTTTTCCATCCGTCACTTTCGCAACATGAATGGCAGATTCAGCTTCCCCTATGCCCAGGCGGAGTCATTCCGAATCCTCATTTACAGCCTCTCCTGGCAGCTGGTCTCGGATACCCGCATCCCCGCGGCCGAGGTGGTGGCAGACGAGATGGGCTCCCCACCAGTCGTTTTGACCTCACCATCGGTTGATGACCGCAGGCCCGCAAACGGATCCCCGTAACTCTCTGGTAGCCCGCATTATGCACAAGCCACCTGCTGCGACCGCGGATATGGCCGTCCTTCCGGGCGTCCTCGGATGGCCGGAGGCAGGGGGGTCTGCTCTGCAAAGGCGCATAGTCGCAGCATTGATAGTGGCGAGGGAGGCCGTGCCTTTCGTCGGGGTTGTGGTGGAAAGCCCGGGGGGCCTTCCAGTCGGCGAACGAAGGTAGTGGCTCCGGATGCGCTTTGCGCCGCAGACCCCCCTGCCTTTGGTGCCGGCGGTTTCGGCAGGATGTAAGGTTGGGCACACCCCACCAGGCAAGTTGTTGCCCTGTGGGAGCGGATTCCAGCCGCGAGTGGTTGCCCGGTGGCACGACCATCTCCCCGATCTCGCCACGGCGTCTCGTGCATAATGCGGGCTAGCGAATGTGGCCAAGGGAGGCAATGACCTCTCGCCAGGTGACAATCTGCTCTCCCATGCGGGGGCCGTCCAGGATGCCCAGTTCGGTCACGAAACCGCTCACGAGGTGGCCGGGAGTGATGTCGAAATATAAATTATCACAGGAGCCGGCGTAGCGGGGCCACACCTCTTTCCCTGACCGGGACTCGAGGACGCCGGTCGAGGAGGCCACCGTCGCCTGGATCTTGAAGGTGTCGGCAGCCACGTAGAACCCACGGTGGTGAGCTCTGGCGACCAGGGCGGCGAGGTAGGTGCCGGTCTTGTTCACCACCCCCAGATCTGAGAGGATGCTGTCTGCTCCCACCAGGACCAGGTCGGCATCGGGAACGGCGAGGCCGAGCTGGGCGTCGGTGACCATGCGGAGAGAGGGGTGGCTCTCGAGAAGCATGGTGAAGAGGCGGCGTCCCTCCAGGAGCGGGCGAGATTCCGCGATGGTCAACGTGGTCTCTCGTGGGAGTGCCTGCCGCAGGATCGCCTCCACCGTGGACGAATAGCTGAGCGTCACCAGGGAGCGACAGGCGGCAAGGAGGGGACGAGCGGACTCCACCAGCTGCCAAAGAAGGCTTTGCTGTTCGGCCCGGATCTCCTCCCCCAGCTCTACTCCCTGGCGCCTCAGCTCCTCCAGAGAAGATACCTTCCGGGTGAGGTCACTGAACCGACGAGCGAAGAGAAGAGACCAGTTATGAATGGGCGCCATGGACGGACGGATTCGGGCGAGCCTGAGCGCGGCCGTGATGACCTGGCGGACGAGGTCCTGAGGGGTGGAGGTCCGGCCCCGTCGGCAGAGAGTTGCCAGCACCTCGACAGCCCTGCCGGCCAGCTGGGCGGCGCCGTGGCGCCGATCCTGGGCAATCGCTTCGATCTTCGACTCAATCCAGTCCATCAGTGGAGAGAACCCGCTCGAGCACCTCTGCCAGGCCCGGCACGGTGTTGAGCCGTGAAACCTCGCTTGGGTTGATCCAACGCATTTCCGTGTTTTCCCAGTCGAGCCTGATCTGCTCCGGCTCCCGGACGGCGAAAAGGAAAGGATGGACACGCCAGGCTCGACCTTGCACGTGGTCCACCACCTCGAGCGGAGCCCCTCGCCTGACAAGAGTCACCTGATCGCCGCTCAGGCCCACCTCCTCGGCGATCTCGGTGTAAGCCTGATCGAGGGGGTCGGTGCGTTCCAGGTAGCCACTCACGCCGGACCAATGTCCCTGGTACGTGCCCACCTTGGTGCTTCGCTTCAACACGAGGATCTTGCCGGCATGGCTGAGGAAGACCGTGATCACCTCCCGAAGGGGATACGTCTGAACCGGATCTGCCATAACGCCGCTCCTCGCAATGCAGTGCTGGACGAGAGACGGGACCGCAGTTAAACTATTTGACCACACTTTTCCCCCCTTGGAAAGCTGGAGGAATGGGGACGAACCATTTGGCGGAGTGATGACCGAGGTTCCCTGGCCTCGGCAGAGGAGGCAAGAACCCATGGGGAAATGGCGTTACCTGCTCGTTATTGTCTCGGTGCTGATTGTCACCGGACCGGTCTTTGGACAGGGGCGAGATCTCCATCTTCCGCCTCTGGAGACGCTCGGCCTCTCCCCCGAATTTCTCGACCGAATCGGTGCCGCCTTACCGTCCAGGCCTGGGGATACCTTTCTCCAGTTACAGAACGGCATGACGGTCCTCATCCGGGAGAACCATTCGTCCCGGGTGGTCTCCTGCCAGGTCCTCGTTCGCACCGGCTCCATTCACGAGGGGACTCACTTCTTTGGTGGGCTCTCCCACTACCTGGAACACGTGGTGGCCGGCGGAAGCACCCGATCCTTCTCTGAGCAGGAGGCGCGGGAACTGTTGCGGGCGATGGGGGGTGCCGCCAATGCCTACACCACCTATGACCGGACGGTGTACTTCGTAAACACTACCTCTGCCCGTTACGGCCAGGCGCTGCGGCTCCTTCTCGCCTACGCCTCTCAAGCGCTGCTCGAGCCCGGGGAGGTGGCGCGGGAAAAGGCGGTCATCCAGCAGGAGTACAAGCTCGGAGAGACGGATCCGGGCCGGGAGCTTTGGCGATTGTTCCTGGCGACCGCCTATCGGAAGCATCCCATCCGCCATCCCATCATCGGCTACGAGGATGTGTTCGTCACGGTAACCCGCGATGATCTTCTCGACTATTACCGGGAACGCTACGCTCCCCAGCACCTCGTGTTGACCCTTGTGGGAGATGTGGATACCGCCGATGCGGTAAAAATGGTCCTGGAGCTCACCGGGGACATGGCCCGAGCCTTCGACCCGCCGATCCTCGTCGAAGAGGAGCCGCCCCAAGTGACGCCTCGCTGGGTGGAGAAGTCGTTTCCACCCGCCAGGCTCACCACCATGATGGTCGGAGTCCCTAGCGTTTCCCTGACCCATCCTGACCTCTATGGCCTGGATGTCCTCGCCATTATTCTGGGAAAGGGACGGACCAGCCGTCTCTACACCCAGCTCAAGGACCGGCAGGAGCTGGTGCTCTCGGTGGATGCCTTCAGCTGGACTCCCGCCTTCGCGCCCGGGATGTTCGGTTTTTCCTTCAGCCTGGAGCGAGACAAGGTAGACGCGACCCTGGACGCCCTCTGGCGGGAGGTCGAAGGGGTTCAAGAGAGGTTCGTGGAGACACATGAGCTGGAGAAAGCGAAGCGTCAGATCGTTGCCGACTCAGTCCATTCGAAAGAGTCCATGGCGCAGATGGCGTCAGGTCTGGCCGGCTCCTTCGTGGACACCGGGGATCCATACTTCGACGACTCCTACGTGGAAAAGATCCAGGCGGTCTCCCGGGAGGATGTGCGGCGGGCGGCCCGGACCTACTTGAAAAAAGATGTGACCACCGTGGCAATCCTCTCGCCGCCGCGGGCCGAGGCGAAGGGAACAGCCAGGGGAGAGGCTCAAGGGGGCGGCGAGGTGAGGACGGTCACCCTCGACAACGGTCTTAAGCTGCTCTTGAAGCGCAATCCGGCTCTGCCGCTGGTGGAATTCAGGGTATCCGGCCTTGGCGGTCAATACCTGGAGCCGGAGGAGCTGGCCGGCATCAGCAGCTTCACCATGGCGCTCCTTTCCAAGGGGACTGAGAAGCGAAGCAAACGGCAGATCGCGGAGACGATCGAGCAGTTGGGCGGGAGCCTCGCCTCGGGCTCAGGCCGGAACACCTACTACGTCTCCCTCTCGATCCTGAAGAGGGATACGGACAAGGGCCTCGAGCTGCTGGCCGATGTGCTCACCAATCCCAGCTTCCCGGAGACCGAAATCGAGAAACAGCGGCAGGATACCCTCCTCGCCATCCGTCGGCTGGACGAGAACTGGGAGCAAGAGGTGGAGCGGCTCTTCCGTCGAAACTTCTATGGGAGCCATCCCTACGGCAACGATATCCTCGGTACGGCGGAATCGGTGAAACGCATGGGCCGCGATGAAATGAGGGCCTTCTACCGAGGCACGGTTCTGCCTGCCAATGCCGTGATAGCGGTATTCGGTGAGATCGACCCGGATACCATGGTGTCCAAGATCTCAGCAACTCTCGGAAAGTGGCGTGGCTCGGGCCCGGTTCTCAAGGCCCGGGGGAAACCGGTGGAACCGCTCACCGCCAATCGGCGGATCGAGGAGAAGACAGCGAAGGTTTCAGCCGGCATATTCCTCGGCACACGCGGCGTCACCGTCACCGATCCCGAGCGCCCCGTCCTCGATGTGATCGATGCGGTTCTCTCAGGGATCAGCTACCCGAGCGGCTGGTTACACGAGGCTCTCCGGGGTGGGGACCGGAGCCTCGTGTACGTTGTCCACGGGTTTCCCGCATATGGAATTGACAGCGGGCATTTTGGGATCGTTACGCAGACGACGATGTCCAATTATCAGGAAGTGGTGGCGATAATTTTGGACAAGCTCCAGAAAATTCAACAGCAACCTCTTGAGCCGGGAGAACTAGAGGTGGCCAAGAACATGTGTATCACCATGCATGAGATGGGCCTGGAGACCAATGCGAGCCAAGCGGCCAGTGCGACGGTCAACGAGGTGCTGGGCCTCGGCTACGACTGGGATCGCCGCTATCCGGAGCAGATCAGGCAGGTCCAGGCGGAGGATGTTCTCCGGGTGGCCCGAAGGCTGTTTCAGCACCACCTGCTGGTGAGCGCGATTCCGGAACGCCCGGTGGAGACGGTCATACCGCCGGAGCAGCGAGATAGGATGCACGTGAAATAGGGGAAGGAAAAGGGTCCCCCAGGTGAGCCTTGTAAGGCTGCAACCAGTGATGGTAGAGTCTGCAGGAAGAGAATGACATATACGGACGGTGGAGGAGAAGGTCACATGTGTGAGGCGAACGCCTATCTGATCAGAAACGGCAAGGAGGAGCTCATCCTGGAGGCGGTGGACATCGTGGAGCCCGCTGAGGGGGGAAAGATCCGGATGGCGAACATTTTCGGCGAGCAGAAGGTAATTGCCGCCAGACTGAAGAGCATGTCACTCGTCAATCACAAGATCATCCTGGAGTGAAAGCCTTTGGCCCCCTGAGGTGCTGGCCAAAGGCTTTTCGTCTCCCTGTCTCGCCTTCCACCTGCCTGGAACGTCTTTGCGCCTACCGCGCCCTATGCCTTCATAAGGGAAATGACCGTCTCGGCAAGGGCCACGGAGTGGGTGGCCTCGAAGAGCCGCAGGGCTTCCTCGTAGGCGTGCCAGGTGATTCGTTCCTTGTATTCAGCTCCAAGGGCGTTCAGGTCGGGCGCAAAAACCTTGTTGGCCTTCTTGATCTCGCCCCCTGTGTTACCGGTCTCCTCCGCCCATTTCCACATGAGGTTCCAGAGCTCGTCCGGCACCCCACGATAGGGGGACTTGATGTAGTGCTTGTCAGGGGTGGTGATGGCGTTGCCGTGCTGATTCATGGCCATGCCGAAGCTGATGTTCTGCCACAGCGTTCCCACGTTCCCCTTGCGGATGCCGCAGTGGATGAACTTGGCGATCTTGTCGAGCGATGTGCCGGTGATCCCGTGCTGGGCGATGTCAACCTTCCAGGGTTGGATGGCCTCCCAGATCTCCCTGGTGAGGTCGAGCTGGATGCCCTCCTGGGTGGCGCCGAAATAGGTGCCGTGTATCGACCCGTTGTTGATGGCGAGGAGGTTCGGGTGGATCCCGGCTTTGGCCAGCTCCCCGATGAACCAGGCAGCCTCGTCCGGGCGGGTGAATCCCTCGGCACTGCCGCTCTTGGCTCCGATCTCGCCCAACTCCACCTCGAGGCCGAGACCGGCGGCGACGACGGGTTTCGCCAGATCCACGGTGCCGGCGAGGTTCTTCTCGTTCTCCATGTGGGACGCATCGATGGCGAGGG
>Ga0335070_10011916_pt1 | contig 10159 bp, 13 predicted proteins | sample Lox_Sample_13_FD_206722 | JGI IMG/M metagenome (GOLD analysis project Ga0335070, IMG submission 206722) | Soil microbial communities from Loxahatchee National Wildlife Refuge, Florida, United States - Lox_Sample_1.3 | ecosystem: Environmental > Terrestrial > Soil > Wetlands | place: USA... | reverse complement strand
AGTAAGGCGCTTGGCGCCGCGAAGGAATCCTTCCAGAAGCTGGGCAAGTGCAAGTGCTTAAACAGTTTAGCGTCCTCGCAGATGGCAGGGCGCAGTTGCGTTCGCGCGACAGTTCATCATTCAGGAGATTGGCCATGTACGCGGTGATCCGCGCCGGTGGAAAGCAGTATCGCGTCGCACCCGGAGACGTAATCGAAATCGAGAAGCTGCCGCAGGCAAGCGGCGAGAGCGTGGAATTCGCCGACGTGCTGGCCGTGAGCGCCACCGAGGGCGAAATTAGCAAGCCCGCAGCAGCCGTGGTGACCGGCGAGGTCGTCAAGCACGACCGCGGCGATAAGGTGCTGGTGTTCCACTACAAGCGCAAGAAGCAGTACAAAAAGCTGCAGGGACACCGCCAGGACTTCACCGCCGTGAAGATCACCGGCATCAGTGTCGATGGACAGGCGCTCAAAGCGTAATGCTGTTGTCGCAGTTCCTAGTTGTGGTGTTGTCGGTGGTTGGGAGGTTCGACGCGGTAGCGCTGCATGCGCGCGATTCGGTTCGCGAGGCGTTGGGCGCGGCCCTTAGAATGCGGACCGACAGCGAAGCCAACTTGGGTTAACGACTTTAGAGTTTTGGGGCCCGGCCCCGGAGATTCAGAAATGGCACACAAAAAAGGATTAGGCAGTTCGCGAAATGGCCGTGACTCGAACGCGCAGCGGCTCGGAGTGAAGGCTTTCGGCGGCCAGCTCGTCACTGGTGGTACCATCATTGTTCGCCAGCGTGGCACCAAGCTAAAGCCCGGCGTAAACGTCGGCCGCGGCAAGGACGACACGCTTTTCGCCAAGGTCGGCGGCATCGTGGAATTCAAGGACCGCGGCCTGCTCGGCCGGTTCGTGTCTGTCGTTCCGCAGGGGAGCTAGTCGCCATTCGCTCTTCGCGAAACGATTGGAAGAGGATGTTCGGCACGAATACCGCGTGAGATTGACTGGAGTAGCAAGGCCTCGCTGCCGCGAGGCCGTTTTTATCTTTGCGCTTTTTGCGCGGAGCGAAAAGCGAATGGCGACATCCCATGTTTGTTGACGAGGCCAAAATTCGGGTCAAAGCCGGAAACGGCGGAAACGGCTGCGTTGCCTTCCGCCGCGAGAAGTTCGTCCCGCGCGGCGGTCCTTCCGGCGGCGACGGCGGTCGCGGGGGCGACGTCGTCATGGAGTCGAGCGAGAAGCACAACACGCTGGTCCACTTCCGTTTCAATCCCGAGTACAAGGCCGAGCGCGGACGCCACGGCGAAGGCTCCAACTGCACTGGCCGCGAAGGCGAAGACGTCATCCTCAAGGTTCCCGTCGGAACCATCGTGTACGACGAGATGACCGGCGAGCTGGTTCATGACTTCACCGGGCCCGACGAGCGCGTGGTGATTGTTCGCGGCGGTCGCGGCGGTCGCGGCAATGCGCGCTTTGCGACGTCCACCCATCAAGCGCCGCGCGAGCATGAAGCAGGCTTTCCCGGCGAAGAGCGCGTGCTGCGGCTGGAGCTCAAGCTGCTGGCCGATATGGGATTGGTCGGATTTCCCAATGCAGGCAAGAGCACTCTGATCTCGCGCATCTCGGCAGCGCGGCCAAAGATCGCGGACTATCCCTTCACGACCTTGCAGCCGAATCTCGGAGTAGTGGTCGTCGGCGAGCCTCCGGACGAGTTCAGCTTCGTCGTGGCCGATATTCCCGGACTGATCGAAGGTGCGAGCGAAGGCGCTGGCCTAGGCACGCAGTTCCTGCGCCACATCGAGCGCACCCGGCTGCTGGTTCACCTCGTCGATGTCTCGGACGCGAGCGGCCGTCCTGATCCGACAAAGGACTACGAGGTCATCACCAACGAGCTGGCGAATTTCGGCGCCGGACTCGACACGAAGACGACCATCGTCGTGGCCTCGAAGCTCGATATGGCTAACCCGAACAAGCTCGCCAAACTAAGGCGCTACTGCAAACGCAAGAAACTGGAGCTGTTGGCGATCTCGGCGGTTACTGGCGAAGGCGTGGAAGAGTTGAAGCAGGAGATGACGAGACGAGTTGAGCAACTGGCAGCGAGCAGATAACAACTGGCTGTGCAGCGCCTTAGGTGGCGACTTGTTCGCGGCAGTGACTTGAATGTTATTGCAAGGTTTGCCGAAGTTTTGAGCTAATTGCTAGTTGCTAGTCGCTTCCTATGAACATCGGACTCTTCGGCGGCACATTCGATCCCATCCATCGCGGACACCTGAAGGTGGCGCGGGCCGCTGCCCGACGATTCCATCTGCGCGAGATCTGGTTCATTCCCGCCGACATTCCTCCGCACAAGCAGAAGGCGCCGGTCACTTCGTACTTCCATCGCTACTCAATGGTCGCGCTCGCGCTCGCCGACGAGCATGACTTTTTGCCGTCGCTTCTGGAAGCTCCTGCGCCCGAAGCCCACATGGAGCGACGTCCGAGCTACTCCATCGACACCGTTCGCAAGGTAAAGGAAGGCTTGCGCCGCGGTGACCGTCTCTACTTCCTCGTTGGCATCGACGCTTTCCGCGACATCGCCAAGTGGTACAAAGCGAACGAACTTTTGCGGGAATGTGAGTTCATCATCGCAGCGCGTCCCGGATATTCTCTGGACGACGTGGTGGGATCGCTGCCGAAAGAGCTTCGTCCGACGTTGAAGGAGTTGAAGTGCTTGGGCATGGAAGCAGCATTTCGCCAGCGCGGTATGGTTCTTCATCTTTTGCCCGAGACCCACGAAGATGTGTCGGCCACGCAGATTCGCGCAGCCTTGCGGCGCGGGAGAGATTTGTCGGAGCTGGTGCCGGAAGCAGTGGCGGAGTATATCCGGAAAGAAGATTTGTACCGCAGTGGCGGAGCCAACCATTAGAGCCGGCGTGGAGGAAAGGCCATTCGACGCGGAGTGAAGAGACGTCCGGTACGACGCATCAAAGCCAGGGGAGCAAGTTGATTGCATGAAACGAAATAATGATGTGAAGACGCAGGTGGCCACCGCGGTCAAAGCCTGCACCGACAAAAAGGCGGACGATATCACCATCCTGCGGCTCGACGCGGCCAGCGGGCTCACGGACTACTTCGTGATCTGTTCGGGCTCGAACCCGCGGCAAGTGGAAGCCATCGCCGAAGCGGTTGACGAAAATCTGAGCAAGGCGGGCGTAGAACCGACAAACGTCGACGGCCGCCGCAGCGAGAACTGGGTGGCGCTCGATTACGGCGACTTCATGGTGCACGTGTTCTCCGAGAGCGCACGCAAGTTCTACGATCTCGAGCGCCTGTGGAAGACCGCCACGCGCATCGAACTTGCCGACCTGCAGAAGCCTGCGCCGAAAAAGACTGTTGCCAGAAAAGCGGCGAAGAAGTCTGCCGCAAAAAAGACAGCCAGGAAAAGTGCGCGAAAAGGACGCTAGCGCGTGAAGCTGCGCATTGCATGGATCGGAAAGACGAAGAGCCCCGCGATACAGTCGCTCACAGCGGAGTATCTGAAGCGGCTCTCGCGCTATGCTGCCTGCGATGCCCTGGAGCTCGCGTCCGAAGCGGCGCTCATCAAGCAGCTCGACAAGCTCGCCGGACGCACCCAGCCCGTGCTGGTGTTGCTCGACTCGCGTGGCAAGCAGCTCGCCTCGGAGGAAATCGCTAACTTTCTCGAATATCACCAGTCTCACGACACGCAGGACCTGTTATTCGCCATCGGTCCTGCCGACGGCTGGACGGACCCGACGCGGGCACTGGCGAAGCAAGTCTTGTCGTTCGGCAAGATCACGCTGCCGCACGAGCTCGCGCGCGTCGTCTTGCTCGAACAACTCTACCGCGGTTTCACGATTCTGCAGGGACATCCGTATCACGGAGGACACTGACGCGGCACTGTGCCACCGGGTTACACCGAAAGAGCATACGATGAAGACGGCGAGTCGAGTTGCGGCCTTGGTAGTTGTCTCGCTGGCAGTGTTTACGGCACAGGCGCAGTTCAAAGACGCGTTGCCCGCTGCATCGTTCCCACCGCTGGAGCAATGGAAAGCCGCCGTGCTCTCCGGCGATGCCGCGAAACTCGGCGCGCTCTACAGCACCAATCCGCCGGCGCGCGTGGTGCTCGCTTCCGGCGAAGCCGAAGCCGAGAAGGACGTCTCCTTCTGGTTGGGACTCAAGGCCCGCAGCATCAAGCTGGAAGTGGCGCAGTCACAATCGCCGCAAGCGGGATTGCAACAGGTCGCGTTTGAAGCCGAGGTGCTTTCCGCGGCGCAGGGCAAAACCAAAACTGTCTACGTCATCAACGGCCAGCTCTGGCAGAACCAGAGCGGCCAGTGGAAGCTGGTGGCCACACGCCGCAGCGATGTGAGCAAGCTGCAACAACCGCTCGACACCAGCAAGAACATCTACGTTCCCGGGCTCAATGCGCGCACTGAGATTGCAGATGCTCTTAAACTAGCAACGAAGCAGCACAAGCGCGTGCTCGTGGTCTTTGGCGCGAACTGGTGTTACGACTGCCATGTCCTCGACCTTGCCTTCCATCGTCCCGATGTGGAAGCGGTGTTGAAGCCGAACTACGAAGTCGTGCACGTGGATGTGGGCCAGTACGACAAGAATCTGGATATTCTGCAGCAGTATCACGTGCCGGCTGCAAAGGGTATCCCTGCCATGGCGGTGCTGTCCAGTGACGGCAAACTGCTTTACAGCCAGCAGGGTGGCGAGTTTGAAAAGGCGCGCTCCCTGGCGCCTGAGGACGTGCTGGCGTTTCTGAACAAGTGGAAGCCGGCCTAGTTGCCGGAAGCCAGATGGACTTGTTGCAATCCGGCAGAGAGACCCTGGTCAGTCGTCCCATTGAATGGCTGATGGCCATAGGAAAGTCGTAGAATGCCGGGCATCGAGTGCATATGGGCCACCGCCTTCCGCCACGGATTTCGCTGAAAATGGCGTTCCTCTTGGGGCTCTTTGTTGCCTGTGCTCTGGAAAGCAAGCTTCACGGGCAAGAAGTCGCGTTGCTTGACTTGAGCCACACTACGGCTAGAACGGAGCTCACGCTCCCTCCAAGACCGATCGGTTCCCCCAAAGGGTTCGGCGGGATTCACGACGTTTACCAGTGTTCCGATCAGGGGACCAATACCCACATCTTGCGAACCAGCCTCGTTCGCCTCGACCGCTCGATCTATCAGATGGGTGACGAGGTGAATTTTGAAATTACGATCCAGAATGCCGGTTCCCTTCCTTTGCGGGTTCCAATTTCGCCCCATCTGGCGGATTTCCAGCCGACTGACCCTGGGCAGAAATTCACCGTGCTGGAATTGAACACGGTGCTGCTGATTGGAGGAAGAAATTGGCGGTCGACTTCGGCAATTGGAACCAAGCTGTACGGTTCGGAAACCAGGCGGGGAACCATACTGACACTTCAACCTGGCGAGTGGATCAGTATTGTCGATCAAGCAAAGATTGGCGTCATCGGCCCCAACAGCGACGTAGATCGCTTGAGAAAGCAAGAACCGATCGATCATCTCAGCGCGACGGCCAGTGTTTCCAACACGGATATGACGGTCGGGCCTACAGGCATTGCCACTGTGAGCCGCGATGTTTGCTACATCTCCCAGACGAGCCCCGACCTTCCGGCGAGCGTGATTGATCCGCGACGATAGCTGACAACCGCGGCGGGTCGATAGTCTCTCGCAGCGACCCCAGGATTTCATTCTGCCGGGTAAATGCTTTAGATTTACGACACAACTCACTGAGGAGAGCTAGTCCTTGAAAATCAAGTTCCTTCTAGCGTCCGTATTGGCCGCTGTGGCAATCTGCGCGGCCCAGCAGAGTGAACAAGCCAGCAAGGCAAAGCCTGCGACTTCCAAGCCCGCGCCAGTTGCTACTTACATAAAGGCCGGCAAGCTGTTCGATTCCACCAGCGACAATTATCGCGAGAACGTCGTGATCGTCGTCGAAGGCGAGCGCATCAAAGCCATCGAACCGGCAACGCAAGCGCAGATTCCCGCAGGCGCAAAGGTGATTGATCTCTCCAAGTCCACGGTATTGCCCGGGCTGATCGACTGCCACACGCATCTTGGCGGCCGCGCCGACCACTACAACCCGATCAACGCCTTCAAAGACACTCCGTACACCGAAGGGTTCGCAGCCGAGAAGAACGCCAGAACCACGCTGATGGCTGGCTTCACAACAGTGCGCGACGTTGGTTCCGGCCCGTTCATGGCTGTGGATCTACGCAACGCCATCAATGAAGGCTACATTCCCGGGCCGCGCGTCGTCGCCAGTGGCCCGGCGATTTCCATCACCGGCGGTCATGGAGACCTCAATAACTACTCGCCGGAAACCAGCGTGACGCTCTTTCCGGCCGAGCGCGATTACCAAATTGCAGACGGCGCCGACCAGGTCCGCCACGTGGTGCGCGCGCAGGTGAAGTATGGCGTGGACGTCATCAAGATTCTCGCCACCGGCGGCGTTCTCTCCAAGGGCGACAGTCCTGGCGCGCCGCAGTTCACCTATGAAGAACTCAAGGTCGCCGCTGACGAAGCCCATATGGCCGGTCGCAAGATTGCCGCGCACGCACATGGCGCTGAGGGCATCAAGAACGCGATTCTCGCCGGCATCGACTCCATCGAGCACGCCAGCCTTGCCAGTGACGAAGACATTCAACTCGCCATTCAGCACGGCACATACTTCGACATGGACATCTACAACGACGACTACCTGCTGGGCAAAGCCATCGAATTCGGCCTGCCGCAGGAGAACATTGACAAGGAGAAAATGGTCGGCCAGAGACAGCGCGAGACCTTTCAAAAAGCCGTGAAGGCGGGCGTGAAGATGGCGTTCGGTACCGATGCGGGCGTGTATCCGCACGGCGACAATGCCAAACAGTTCGCGACCATGGTGAAGTTCGGCATGACGCCGGCGCAGGCCATCCGCACGGCCACGCAAAATTCGGCGGACCTGATTGGACGATCGAAAGACGTCGGAACCATCGAAGTCGGCAAGTACGCCGACATCATCGCAGTGCAGGGCGACCCGCTACAGGACGTGACCGTGCTGCAGAATGTCGGCTTCGTGATGAAAGGCGGTAGAGTCTACAGGGGAGAGATCGCGGGAACTGCCGTGGCGGAGTGAAGGTGACCTTCAGCAGTTTGACTGAGGCGGGCACCTGACAATGGTTGAGCCGTGACCTCGAGGCCCGTTTTCAACGCACCTCTGAACTCGGTGACTTCCAAAACCTCAACGCTGCGATAACGAAGAACAGCGCGAACGATCCGTTGATCCAACCGCCACGGATGACGAATCCGACGGGTGCCGGAATCATCACGAAATAATCGCGAAATGCCGAGGCAGTCAGCGATAGAGTCGTCGGCAGGAATAGCAACAGCCAGCGGGGAAAGTCAGTTCTCTTGGTCAGTGCGAGCCAGTAAACCAGCGCCGTTCCTGTCAGACCTGCCGCGTACAGCGGATACCCTATCGCACTCCGTAGGCTCGCCACCTCTACAAGCAGGGTCTGACGCGTGCTATCGTCAATCACTTTGGATGCAAAGCCCAGGCAGGTATAAACCGCGTGGTAGGAACCTCCGATCAGCATCATGATGGCGAGCAAGGCGGCTGCGACGTTGGCCGTCCTTTTGTTTCCCCGCTCCAGCGTTATACCGAAAACACCCATGCCAATTGCTGAAAACAAGGCAGCCACCGGTCCGATTGCGCCGCCAATCACCAGCAGCCGCACTGCAAGTTCCGCCATCTGCTCATGCGGGCGGAAAGCTGCCCCGCTGGACCACGTTCCGTAGAAAAGCATGTCACCAGCAAGAAAAAGCAGGCTCCCCAGCAGGCCGGACACGCAGCAAAGACGCAGGTATGTGGCTTTATCGAGCGGCATGCGAACCTCAGGCTTCATGACAGAATCGCGCGCGCATCGGTTCCTCTAGCTGGTACTCATCCGCAGAGGCCTGTGCCTCAACAATCTGAGGCGTCGATCAGTGCGCGGTCTTGAACCCCTTGCGCCTTTGCTGGCTGTAGCGGGCCAGGGCGTCTTCGATAACTGGATATGCCTTTTCAGCCGCCTCGATCTTGTCCACCTCCACTGCCTTTCCCTCGAGTTGCTTGTAGTCGAGGAAGAAGCGTCGCAACATCGCGAGGCGATGCTCAGGCATCTCACTGGCCTGACGATAACTGTTGAACTCCGGGTCCTGCGTTGCCACGGCGATGACCTTGTGGTCTTTCTTGCCAGCGTCAATCATCGTCATCAGGCCAATGGCCCGCGCATGCATGAGTGTCAAGGGGACGACTTCTTCCTGGCAAAGCACGAGCACGTCGAGCGGGTCGTCGTCCTCGGCCAGTGTCTGCGGGATGAAGCCGTAGTTTGCGGGATAGTAAACGGCTGAGTACAGCACACGATCGAGCTTGATGAGGCCGCTCTCCTTGTCAAGCTCATACTTGACGCTCGAGCCGAAGGGAATTTCGATGACGACGGAGAATTCTACTGGTAGTCCCTCGCCGGGAGTGATGTCGTGCCATGCATGTGTCATTGGAGTTACGAAGCTATCTGCGTTCCGTTCTGCGAGAGCACACGGATTGAGCGGGGCGGCTGGACTCGGCACTCGATTCGCGACAAGCTAGCGATAGTGATGGGGCAGCTCGGTTTCGGTTTCGACGGAACTCGTCAAAGACCCCACCACATAAGCGACTATAACCAGTCCGATTACCACAATCGTAACCACATCCATGGCCAGATCACCCCCACCGCGGGATCTTTCGCTCGCCTGTCGGAGCGGAAAAGCAATCTGCAACCGGCAAGGGCTCGCTCAAACCTCTCTAGCCCAAGTTTTAGCACAAATTCGGCGTTATGGCGTGTTATTTTTGGTGACCGGTGGGGCTTCGAGGCGAAGCTCTTCCAGTACACGAGTGAGCGCCGCAGGGCCATCGGCGCCGACGACGTAGCGGTCGGCCTCAACCTCAGGCCACTCGCCATATACATGGACCAGGTACACCACGCGCGTGGCAGGATGGTACTGCCGCATCAGGCGGACGACCTGACGCGCAGTCGCACTGGGAAAACGATGGCAGATTAAAATAGCATCGAACTCGTTGTCCGACTCAACCGTTTCCAGCGCCTCGCGTTCATTCACCAGCGAAGTGACTTCGTGGCCGTCGGCCTCCAGTACGAATTGGCGAAGTCGCGAGAGTTCGGGGTCGATGCTGAGCGAGAGAACTTTCACTGCGGGAATCCTCGAGTGTTGGCGGTGCCCAAAGAGCATAACAAAGCCCTGAGGCTCGCGAAACCGTAGGCTGCGAGCAATGGCGAGAGGGCCACTGGGAGGTATCTTCGTAAGCACATTTCTTCGCTATTTGTTCCCTTATCGGAATCGTCCAATAGACTGCAAATAATTGTAAAATATAATCTTACTGGATAACCGTATTGTATCGATGCAATACAAATTATCTATCCGAATTCACCATCTTTCAATGCTGGAAAGCCATCCAATCAGTACATAATCGTTTCATCCGATTGTTAGCAAATTGCACTGATAAGGAGGCTTTATGTTGCCTCAGAAAGAACTACGGGACCCTGAAATGACGGAGATTCATCCGACACGAAAGCGTTACATTCTGGCCAGTGATTTTGACCAGACTCTGAGCTTCAACGACTCCGGATTTGTCCTCGGTGAGTTGTTGGGCATTCCTGCGAGCGAATACGACCGCAAGGTGACCGGCATGGCCAAGATTAACCTCGTCCAGCAGGGCGGTGAGCTAGCCTACCTGCTGTTGCACGACCCGGAATTTCGCAAGGTCCGGAAAGAACATCTGGTAGAGGCCGGCAAAAAGGTGCGGCTGAAGCCGAACATTCGCGCGCTGTATGAGTTTCTGTCAAACGAAGTTGAGGGATACCACTTCGACTTTTATGTGATCTCAGCAGGACCGGTGATGATTATCCGCTCCGCACTCGAGGGCATCATCCCGGCGGACCACATCTACGGCACGGAGTTCGAGTGGAATGACAAAGGCGAAATCGAGCGCATCGTGCAAGTGACAGCCGGATACGGGAAGGTCGCGGTAGTCGACCAACTGCTCGAAGAGCGCCAGTTGGGCCCCGACCGTGTCGTTTACGTGGGTGACGGCAGCTCCGACATCCATGTGATGCTGCACGTCAACCGTCGCGACGGTTATACGATTGCGGTCTCGGAAAACAAGTA
>Ga0335070_10011915_pt1 | contig 10159 bp, 8 predicted proteins | sample Lox_Sample_13_FD_206722 | JGI IMG/M metagenome (GOLD analysis project Ga0335070, IMG submission 206722) | Soil microbial communities from Loxahatchee National Wildlife Refuge, Florida, United States - Lox_Sample_1.3 | ecosystem: Environmental > Terrestrial > Soil > Wetlands | place: USA: Florida... | reverse complement strand
ACGGGACGACGCACCTGTACTCGGGGCAGGAAGCGGTGGCGACCGGCGTCGCGAGCCTGCTCGAGGAGCGCGACCGCGCGGCGGCGACGTACCGCGGGCACGGGCACGCGCTCGCGCTCGGCGTCGACCCGCAGGCGCTCCTCGACGAGATGCTCGGGCGGGCGACGGGCGTGAACGGCGGCCGCGCCGGCTCGATGAACGTGACGTCGCCCGCCGACCGGCTGATCGGCTCGTTCGGGATCGTCGGCGGCAGCATCGCGGCGGCGACCGGTGTGGCGCTCGCGCTGCAGCGGACGACGGGCGGCGTCGCGGTCGCGTACTTCGGCGACGGCGCGATGAACCAGGGCTACGTCTTCGAGTGCCTCAACTTCGCCCAGGTCCTGAAGCTGCCGCTGGTGCTCGTCTGCGAGAACAACGGCTACGGCGAGTACACGCCGTTCCGCTCCGTCACCGCGGGCGAGATCCGCGCCCGCGCCGAGGCGATGGAGGTCCCGGCCGAGACCGTCGACGGAATGAGCGTCTGGAGCGTCCGCGAGGCGGCCGCGCGCGCGATCGCGCACGCGCGCGCGGGCAACGGCCCCGCCTTCCTCGAGGCGCTGACGTACCGCTTCGTCGGCCACTCGCGCAGCGACCCCGGCGCCTACCGTCCGGAGGGCGAGCTCGACGAGTGGAGGACGCGCGACCCGATCGTCCTCCTGCGCGCGCAGCTCGAGGAGGAGGGCGCCGGCGCGACGATGCTCGACGATATCGAGCGGCAGGTGAGCGGCGAGCTCGAGCAGATGCGCGAGCGCGGCCTCGCGGCGCCGTTCCCGTCCGCTCTCAGCGTCGACGAGTTCGCGTGACCGCCGAGCTGACGATGCCGAAGCTGTCCGACTCGGTCGCCGACGCCGTCATCCTCAAGTGGCTGAAGTCGCCCGGTGAGGGGTTCAGACGCGGCGAGGCCTTGATCGAGGTGGAGACGGACAAGGCGACCGTCGTCTACGAGGCAGAGGCCGACGGGACGCTCGAGGCCATCCTCGTCCCCGAGGGAGGGACGGCGGCGGTCGGGCAGCCGATCGCGAGGCTCGCCGGGGCCGAGGGCGGCGCGCCCGCCGTGACGAGCGGCACGCCGGCCGTCGACGGACGGCCGGATGCGACCCCGGTCGCGCGGCGGACGGCGCTCGAGCTCGGCGTCTCGCTCGACGGCCTCGCCGGGACCGGCCCCGGCGGCAGGATCACCCGCGGTGACGTGCAGCGGGCGGCCGCCGCGTTAGGCTCTGCAGCGCCGGCGGCGGGCGGCCGCGGCGACGTCCGGGTCCTCGAGCTGACGCCGACGCAGGCGACGATCGCGCGCCGCATGGCGCAGTCGGCCGCGACGATCCCGTCCTTCACCGCCTCCGCCGACGTCGACGTGTCGCAGATCGTCGCGCTCCGCCGCGGCGCCCGTGCGGAGGGGAGGGATGACGCTCCCTCGCTCAACGACTTCGTGCTCAAGGCCGCCGCTCTCGCGCTGCGCGAGTTCCCGCGGTTCAACGCGTCCTACGTCGACGGCAGGGTCGAGTGCTACTCGCGCGCGAACATCGGCGTCGCCGTCGCCGCGGACGATGCTCTCCTCGTACCGGTCGTCGCGGACGCGGACCGAAAGACGCTCGCAGAGATCGCCGCCGACACGCGCCGGCTCGCGGACGCCGCGCGCCGGCGGTCGCTCCGTCCCGAGGACATGCACGGGGGCACGTTCACCGTCTCGAACCTCGGCATGTTCGGCGTCCGCTCGTTCACGGCGATCGTCGACCCTCCGCAGGCGGCGATCCTCGCCGTCGGCGCCGTCCTCCGTGCGCCGGTGGAGGACGAGGCCGGCGGCGTCGTCTTCCGCGACGTGATGACGCTCACGCTCAGCTGCGACCACCGCGTCGTCTACGGCACCGACGGCGCCCGCTTCCTGTCCCGGCTCCGAGAGCTGCTCGAGCGGCCGCTCGTCCTGGTCCTCTGATGCCGCCCGTCGCCTTCCGCACCGCGATCCGCGACGCGCTCGACGAGGAGCTTGCGGCCGACGAGCGCGTGATCTTCTTCGGCGAGGACATCGCCGCCGCCGGCGGCGTCTTCGCCGCGACCCCCGACCTCTACGAGAAGTACGGCCCGGAGCGCGTCTTCGACACGCCGATCTCGGAGCTCGCCCTCACGGGCGCCGCGTTCGGTTCCGCCGTCACCGGGCTGCGGCCGGTGATCGAGATCATGTTCGGCGACTTCCTCACGCTGGCGATGGACACCATCGTCAACCAGGCGACGAAGTACCGGTTCCTGACGCAGGAGCAGGTGAGCGTGCCGCTCGTCATCCGCTCGGTGGTCGGTGCCGGCGGCCGCTTCGGCGCGATCCACTCGCAGACGCCGGCCTCCTGGTTCATGGGCGTCCCCGGCCTCAAGGTCGTGGCGCCCTCGACGCCGGCGGACGCGAAGTCGCTCCTGAAGGCGGCGATCCGGGACGACAACCCCGTGCTCTTCTTCGAGCACAAGCGCCTGTACACGCTCGAGGGCGAGGTGGACGGAACGGTGGGGAGGCTCGGCGAGGCGGCGGTCGTGCGCGAGGGGAGCGACGTCACGCTCGTCACCGCCATGCAGAGCGTCCACGACGCGCTCGAGGCGGCCGAGCGGCTCGCGCAGGACGGCGTCTCCGTCGAGGTGATCGACCTGCGCACGCTCCGCCCGATCGACGTCGAGACGGTGGTGACGTCCGTCCGGAAGACAAACCGTGTCGTCGTCGTCGAGGAGGGACCGCTGACCGGCGGCTGGGCCGGCGAGGTGCTCGCGTGCGTCACCGAGCAGGCGCTCGGCCACCTCGACGATGCGTGGCGGATCGCGACGCCGAACACGCCGATCCCGTACAGCCCGCCGCTCGAGGACGCGTTCCTACCAGGTGCGGATCGGATCGTCGCGGAGATCCGACAGCGGCTACGGTAACGGCGTGGCGGCCACCGATCGCGGTTTCGAGTCCTCGAAGGTCGGAAGCCGGCTGCGCACGGAGAGGGAGCGGCGGGGGATCAGCCTGCGCGAGCTCGCGCGCCGTGTCGGCGTCTCGCCGAGCCTCGTCTCGCAAATCGAGCTCGACCGCGTCAACCCGTCCGTGAGCACGCTGTACGCGCTCGTCACCGAGCTCGGGATGACGATGAGCGACGTGTTCGGCGACAGCGCCCAGCCGGCGCCGCGCGTCGTCCGCGGGCGGCAGGACGGCGACGGCCTCGTCACGCAGCCCGGCACGCGGCGCCTGATCAACCTCGCCTCGGGCGTGCGCTGGGAGCGGCTCACGCCGCACAGCGACCCCGACGTGGAGTTCCTCTACGTCGTCTACCCCGTCGGCGCCGAGTCCTGTGCCGAGGACGCGCTCGTCACGCACGGCGGCCGCGAGTACGGGTACGTGACGAGCGGGACGCTCGGCGTGCGGGTCGGCTTCGACGAGTACGAGCTCGGCCCCGGCGCGTCGATCGCCTTCGACTCCTCCTCGCCGCACCGGCTCTGGGCGATCGGGGGCGAGCCCGTGCACGCCGTCTGGGTCGTCATCGGTCGCGCGGCCGACCCGCGCGGGCCCGAGCCCCACTAGGCCGCGGGCGCCTCGCCGGCCGTCTCGGCCGGCAGGCGTGCCACGCGCTGCCGCCCCGTGCGGGCGCGGGCGATCAGCTCCGGCGCCTGGTAGAGCACGAGCGCGAGCAGGATCAGCACGCCGATCGTCATGTCCGCGTACTCGCTCGGCTCCTGGAAGAGCGGGAGGACGTTGTCGATCTCGGTGAGGAAGAGCGCGGCGAGCATCGTCCCGAAGAACGATCCCTTCCCGCCGGCGAGGCTCGCGCCGCCCAGGACGGCCGCCGCGATGCTCTCGAGCGCCTGGTTGCCGATGATCGGCGAGCCGACCTGCACCTCGGCCGCGAGGTAGAAGCCTGCGATCGACGCCATCACCGAGCACAAGACGAACGCGAGGAGGACGGTGCGTCCGGTCGACATTCCGAGCCGGCGCGACGACGTGGCGTCGAGGCCGACCGCGCGGAACGCGAGGCCCGTCCGCGTCCGGTAGAGCCATCCGTCGGCGAGCAGGGCGAGCGCGACAACGCCGACGAACGCGAACGGGATGAAGGTGACGCCCGAGTTGAGGGCGTTCGTGACGTCCGTGTTGATCGTGCCGTTCGGGTACGAGCGGAGCAGGAGTGACGCGCCCTCGAGGACGCTGAGCGTGCCGAGTGTCGCGACGATCGAGGGCAGGCGCAGCACACGGATGAGGAACGCGTTGAACATGCCCGTTGCGACGCCGACGCCGACGAGCGCGAGCGCGCCGAGCACGAGCGTGATTCCGGACGAGCTCGGCGTCATGGTGAACGACGCGGTGACGACGCACATCGTCATGAGTGCCGCGACCGATATGTCGAAGCCGCCGACGAGCAGGGCGGTTGCCTGGCCCATCGACACGACGATGAGCGGCATCGCCTCGAGCAGCAGGCTGTTGAGGTTCTGCTTGCCCAGGAACGCCGACGAGTGCACCTCGGCATACGCGCCGAGCGCGAGAATCAGCGTCGTCATCAGCGCGAGGGGCAGCCAGCCGCGCTTCACGCCTGCGCTCCGTCGTCGTCGCGTGCGGTGACGCCCGTGCGCGAGCCCACGATCGCCTCGACGATGCGCCGCTCCCCGAGCTCGTGGCGGGGGATCTCCTCGACGATGCGGCCGCGCGACATGACGACGACACGGTCGCACAGGCCGGCGAGCTCGAGCGGGTCGCTCGACTTGACGATCGCGGCGAGCCCTTCGTCCGCCTTCCCGCGCAGCGCCTCGTAGATGTCGAAGCGCGCACCGACGTCGACGCCCTGCGTGGGCTCCTCGGCGAGGATCACCTTGACGTCTCCGCGCAGGAACGGACGGATGAGCGACACCTTCTGCTGGTTGCCGCCGGAGAGCGACTGCACGGGCTGCTCCGTCGAGCCCATGCGGACGCGCAGACGCTCGACGAGGTCGGCGATGGCGCGCCGCTCGCGGCGGTGCCCGACGACGCCGAAGCGTGCGAGTCGTCGCAACACCGGAACCGTCGCGTTCGCGCGCACGCTCAGCACCGGGAACAGAGCCTCGCCGCGCCTGTCGCCGCTCAGCAGCACGACTCCGGCGCGGAGCGGCCCGAGCGGCGAGCGCGTGTCGAGCGACGCGCCGTCGCACGACGCGCGTCCCACCGCGCGCTCGACGCCCGCGAGCGCCCGCAGGAACTGCACCTGGCCGTTGCCCTCCGCTCCCGCGATGCCGAGGATCTCGCCCTTCCTGACGGCGAGGTCGATGGGGCCGAAGCGCTCTCCCTGCAGACCGGTGACGGCAAGCAGCACGTCGGCGTCCGCGTCCGGCGCGCGCCGCTCCGGGAACGCGGCCGCGAGCGGACGGCCGATCATGAGCTCGACGAGGCCATCCTCGGAGACCGACGCCGCGGGGAACGTCCCTTGGCTGACGCCGTCGCGGAGGACGGTGACGCGGTCGGCCACGGCGAGGACCTCCGGCAGCCGGTGGCTGACGTAGACGATCGCGACGCCCGCCCGCGCCTGCTCGAGCACGAGAGCGTGCAGTTGCTCGACGGCCTCCGGCCCGAGCGCCGTCGTCGGCTCGTCGAGGAGCAGCACCTTCGGCCGCGTCAGGAGGGCCTTCACGACCTCGAGGAACTGCCGCTGGGCGAGCGACAGCGACCCCGTGGGCGCCGTCACGGGGAGGATGAGGTTGAACTCCTCGAGCGTCGCCTCGGCCCAGCTCTCCATCTGCCCGTACGGCGGGCGCGCCTCGACTGGCACGGCGAGAAAGAGGTTCTCGGCGACCGACAGGTCGAGGACGTGCGAGTAGTCCTGGTAGGCGATGCCGAGCCCGAGCCGCCGGGCCGCGGCGGGGGAGTGGCTCTGGAGGCGGCTCCCCCCGATCTCGACGGTTCCCTCGTCGGGCGCGAGGAAGCCGCTCGCGATCCCGAGCAACGTCGATTTCCCGGACCCGTTCTCCCCGACGAGTGCGTGGATCTCGCCGGCGCGGCAGGTGACGCTGACGTCGTGGAGCGCTTGCACCGCTCCGAACGCCTTCGACACGCCGCACGCGGACAGCACCTCGAGGGGTACGGGCCCGGGAATCGACATTGCAGGAATCAGCTTCTGCGCATTCCTCCTACGGGTACATCTGGTGGAGCAGGCTCAGCGGGATGAGCGAGGTTCCGGACGCGGTCCCCGGATACCCCTTGAGGCACATGTCCCGCTTGCTCTGTTGCTGGAGCTGGATCGGGAACACGATCGTGGGCGGGATCTTTGCCCCTGCGAGCTTCATCATGTCGGCGGTCAGGGCGATCCGGATCTGGGCGTTGCCCGCCGAGTAGTAGTAGACCTGGAGCTTCGGATCCTTCAGCTGGTCGGCGAGACAGCCCATGCCGGCCTCGTCCGTCCGGTACGTGAAGACGCCCTGGTAGGGGATGTTCGCGGCCTTGTACGCCGCGTAGCCGCCCTGCGACATGAACAGCGCGTCCTCGTAGCTCAGGCCGGCGAGGTCGGGGGTCTTCGCGAGGATCCCGGCGACGATGCCCTGAACCTTCGACGGATCCCAGTTCGTCGGATCGTTCGCGACGACGTTGATCGACGGGTTGAGCGCCTTCTGCTCGCAGTCTTGCCAGCCGGCCGAGAGCGGGTTGCCGGGGAAGCCGCCCATGAAGGCGATGTTGCCCGACTTGACCTTCGTGTTCATGACGTTCGCGAACGCCTGCCCGAGCTTGCAGGTGTCCTCGCCGACGACCGTGGTGTAGTTCGTGCCCGGACCGGTCACGTAGCCCCATGCGTACGTCGAGACCGGGATGCCGGCCTTCGTCGCCTGCTGGAACACCGGGATCATGGCGTCGCCGAAGTCGGGGTAGGTCACGATCGCGCTCACGTGCTGCGCGATCACCGACTTGAAGTCCGCGATCGCCTGGTTCAGGTCGGAGTGCGCGCTCCGGTAGATGATCTTGCCGACCTGCGGATACGTGAGCGCCTGGAGGATGAACTCCATCTTCGACATCTGGCGGTACGTGTTCTCGCCGAAGCCCTCGACGTACGCGACGGTCAGCTTGCCGCCGGTGCCGGTGCTGCAGCCGTTGTTCTTCCAGCACTTGAGCGCCAGCGTGTAGTTGACCGTCTTCGCTGAGCGTCCGTATGCGGCCAGCGAGATGTTGGTGGCGGTCTTGTTGGCCGGCAGCAGATTGGCCTGGAAGAGCGCGTGCGTGAGGGTGCTCTTCGCCGCCGAGTACGTCTCGCCGTAGCCCCCGCCTTTCCCGATCATCGGGCCTCCGGACCCTACACCCGAGGGGCCGGAACCTGCCGAGTGCCTGCTGCCCGCGGCGCTACTTCCGGCCGTGACGAGCGCGATCGCCGCCGCAGCCAGGAGCATCAGCACCGCAACCACCTGGCGCTTCCGTCTCATCTGTGACTCCTTCCTCCGTCGGTCCATCATTGAGCCTCCTTCGAGCTGCCGTAGCTCAGTGCCCGCCCTAGCCACCTCCACTCGCCTCTCGTGGGAGCGGCGTGACAACTCGCAATCCGCGGCCGAGCACGGCGGCGACCCGGTCGCCCGAGACGACCATCCCCGCGAGGATCGCGATGCCGAAGACGACGTACTGCATCGGCGCCGACAAGCCCATGATCACGAGCATCTGCGTCAGCAGCGTGAGCGCGAGCGCCGCGATCCACGTCGACGTCGCGCTCGCGAGCCCGCCTGCGAGCGACGCGCCGGCGATCACCACCGCCGCGATCGGCGCGAGCAGGTACGCCGAGCCGAAGGCGGGGTCGATGCTGTTGCTCACGCCCGCGAGCAGGACCGCCGCGACTGCGTAGAGCGTGCCCGCCGCGGTGTAGGCGAGCACGACGTGCGTCCGGACGTGCAGCCCCGCCATCCACGCCGCCCTCGGGTTTGCGCCCACCACCTGGAAGCGCCGCCCGACCACCGTGTAGCGAAGGACGAGCGCGACCACGAGCGTGATCGCAGCGCCGGTCCAGAAGACAGTGCTGATCCCGAGCGGCTTCGACGCCGCCCAGGACGACAGCCCTCCCGGCACCTGCGGCCGGTTCGTCACGACGTCGCGCGAGTACTTGCTGCTCCACGCGAGGACGATCTGCCCGATCGCGAGCGTGACGATCAGCGGGTTCAGCCTCAGGAGGCCGACGAGGACGCCGTTCGTGAGCCCGACAAGCACGCCGACGCCCAGGCAGGCGAGGATCGCGACGGGAAGCTTGTGATCCGAGCTCGCGCCGACACCGGCGATCAGGTTGCCGCCGAAGGAGATCACCCCCGGCGTCGACAGGTCGATTCCCGCCTGCATGACCACGAGCATCTGGCCGAGTGCCGCGATGGCGAGGACCGTCGCCAGCGGGAGGACGTACGACCACGACGTGTGCCCCAGGGCGTTCGGCGCGGCGATCGCGGCGATCACGGCGAGCGCGGCGGTCGCGAGCCAGACCGGGAGGAAGCGGGCGGCGACGGCGGCGCTCGCTACGAGACCTCGGCCCGAGGCGCCCGCGAACCGCCCCATCGGGGGCGGCGATGAAGGGCTGGCCGAAACCACGGCACATTCTGACCAGGTACGGCGAACAGTGTCAATGATGGCTGAACGATTCGGGCCGCGAATCGTGCTCCGTCCGCCGTTCCCCGTTGACGGCGCGAGGCGCAACCGTTTATGGTCGCTGTACACGCGGCGCACGCACACGTCGCACCACCCCCTGTCCGGTCAGGCAAGGAGAGAGGCATGAGCTCGCAGCGGCTTCTGATCCGCAACGGCTTCGTCGTCTCGATGGACCCGGAGGTCGGCGACATCCCGTACGGCGACGTCCTCGTCGAGGACGGCAAGATCGTCGACGTCGGCCGAGATCTCGGCGTCTCGGACGCGGAGCAGGTCGACGCGTCCGGGATGATCGTGATGCCGGGCTTCGTCGACACGCACCGGCACACGTGGCAGACGCCCGTCCGCGGCGTCCTTCCCTCGTGCACGCTCGACCACTACTTCGCCGTCATGCTCGGCCAGGTCGGCGGCTTCTACCGTCCGGAGGACGTTCACATCGGCGACTATGCCGGCGCGCTCGAGGCGCTCAACGGCGGTGTCACGACGTTGCTCGACTGGTCGCACATCAGCAACACGCCCGACCACTCCGACGCGGCCATCCAGGGCCTGAAGGACGCCGGCATCCGTGCGGTCTACGCGCACGGCGTCCCGACCGGCGGCGAGTGGTGGTCGTTCAGCGAGCTCGACCACCCGGCCGACATCCGCCGCATCCGCGACACGTATTTCACGTCAGACGACGGGCTGCTCACGCTCGCGATGGCGGCGCGCCAGCCCGGCAACTCGAACTACGAGGTGGCGAAGCGCGACTGGGCGCTCGCGCGGGAGCTCGGCATCCCGATCAGCGTGCACGTCGGCATGCGGCTCCACAACCTCCACTACCAGCCCGTGAAGGACATGCACGACCTCGGGCTGATGGGCCCGGACATCTGCTACATCCACATGACCGACCTCACCGACCAGGAGCTCGACTGGATCGCGGAGACGGGTGGCAAGGCGTCGATCGCGCCGTACGTCGAGATGCTCATGGGGCACGGGCCGCCGCCGACGGGGAAGATGCTCGCCCGCGGCGTTCGCCCGTCGCTCAGCGTCGACGTCGTCTCGAGCGTCCCCGGCGAGATGTTCACGCAGATGCGGACGGCGCTCGCCTACGACCGGATCCTCGAGTTCACCGACACGCCGGACATTGCGTTCGCGCCGAAGCTCACGCACACGGACGTGCTGGACTTTGCGACGATCGACGGCGCCCGGTCGATCATGCTCGAGGACAGGGTCGGCTCGCTCACGACCGGCAAGCAGGCGGACGTCGTGCTGCTGAAGACGGACGTCATCAACACCGCGCCGGTGCTCGACCCGAAGGCGACGATCGTCACCTTCGCCGACACGTCGAACGTCGACTCCGTGTTCGTCGCGGGCAACGCGGTGAAGCGGAACGGCCAGCTCGTCGGCGTCGACATGAAGTCGGTCGTGCGCAAGCTGGAGGAGTCGCGCAATCACATCCTCTCGGCCGGCGGTCTGCTGCCCGAGTGGTGCATGGAGACCGTGGGAGCGCACTCGCACTGAGAGAACCGGACCGGAGGGGCGGGCCTCGGCCCGCCCCTCCGGCCGCGAAAGGAG
>Ga0335070_10011914_pt1 | contig 10160 bp, 7 predicted proteins | sample Lox_Sample_13_FD_206722 | JGI IMG/M metagenome (GOLD analysis project Ga0335070, IMG submission 206722) | Soil microbial communities from Loxahatchee National Wildlife Refuge, Florida, United States - Lox_Sample_1.3 | ecosystem: Environmental > Terrestrial > Soil > Wetlands | place: USA: Florida... | reverse complement strand
GGTCGGGATGACGCTGGACGGCGTCGGCGACCAGCTTGTAGGGCAGGTGATAGCAGCCGGGCAGGCCGGGACGGCCCGATTTGGACGCGACCAGGAAGGCGCGCTCGATGCCGGCGGCTTCCATCCGGTCGATGATCTCGGAGAGCGACAGGCCGCGCATCAATCCTTCGTCGACCTTCATCTTGCCGACGAAAAAGCCCCGTCCCCAGCCGGGTCGATGGGCGAGAGCCTCGGGTGTCCACAGGTTCACCACCGCGTCGATGGCGCGGATCGCGTTCGTCATAGAAATCCTTCGCGTTATGAGATGATCGGGCGATGAACCTTGCGTCGATTCTTCTGAGCCATGCCAAGGGCCGGCCGGATTATCCGGCGATTGTCGCCGGTGCGCAAACCCTGGGCCACGCTCGGGCGGCGCAGCGCATGGCGGCCTATGCGGGCGTGCTGCAGCGCTACGGCATTGTGGCCGGTGCGCGCGTCGGCCTGGCGCTCACCGATACGCCGGACCATCTCCTCCTGCATTACGCGGTGGCGTGGCTCGGCGCGACCATCGTACCGGTCGACTGCCGCTGGCAGCCGACCGAGAAGGCGGCGGTGGCGCGGGCGTTCGATTGCCGCTGCGTCGTGATCGAGCCCGGCGATCCGGCCGCCACGGAGCTGCCGGCGCTGCCGTTCGACCCGGCCTGGGCGGAGGGCGCGCCGCCGTCGGCGCCCCCCGTCGAGGACGAGACCTTGCCGGTGGTGCTGTCGCTGTCTTCGGGCACGACCGGGCGGCCGAGCGGCTCGCTCGTGTCGCATCGCGAACTGTACGAGCGCTGGGTCGGACAGTGGGCCGGCATGGGCTTCAACGGCGACGACCGTTTCCTGCTGGCGACACCGCTCTATTTCGGGGCCGGCCGCTCGTTCGCGATGAGCTTCGTCGCCGCCGGCGGGACGGTCATCTTCCAGCCGCCGCCGGCCGCGCCGCTCGACCTGATCGCCACCGCGGCGGCGCACAAGGCGACGGTGTTGTTTCTGGTGCCGACGCAGATCCGCCGTCTGCTGGAAGCGTGGAACAAGCCCGCCATGGCGCTGCCGACGGTGCGCCGGCTTGTCACCAGCGGTGCTGCGATCGAACCGGAGGAGCGTCGCCAGGCGATCGCGCGCTTGACCCCGGGCTTGGTCGATTATTACGGCACCAGTGAGGGCGGCGGTATCTCGGTCCTGGCGCCGCACGAGCAGCTTCTGTTCCCACGGACGGTCGGCCGGCCGGCGTTCCGCGTCGAAATCGAAATCGTCGACGATGCCGGAAGCCCGCTGCCGATCGGCACGCCAGGCCGTTTGCGCTATCGCGGGCCGGGTGTGTCGCGCCATCACGTGAGCGGCGAGGGCGTGCTGGTGACCGGCGACAGCGAAGGCTGGCTTTATCCCGGCGACCTCGCGCGCCTGCTGCCGTCCGGTCACGTCCAACTCGTCGGTCGCATCAAGGACATCATCATCCGCGCCGGCGTAAACCTCTATCCCGCTGAAATCGAGAGCGTGCTCAGCACCCACCCGGCGATCGCCGAGGTGTGCGTGTGCGGCGTGCCGCATGCGGAGCTTGGCGAGGCGGTCGCCGCGGCGGTCGTGCTGCGGCCGGGCCAGCACCTCGATGCGGCTGCGGTCCGCGCCCATGCACGCGAACGGCTGGCGGCCTACAAGGTCCCGGACCGGGTGATGATCTCGCCCGGCTTGCCGCGCAACTCCAGCGGCAAGGTCGTGCGGGCGGAGCTCAAGAAGCTGTTCGGCAGCTGACGGCAAAAGCCCTAACCGGCAAGGGTTATGCGCCGGCTGGCCTAAATCGCCGTTTCCCCAGACGGCGCGAGAGGGGCTAAAATCCCGTCCTCTATGTCGCCACGTCATCCGCCGTCGCTCGCGAATTTACCAACCCGCGCCAACGCCGATCGCAAAGCCGATTGGCGGACTATTCGCCGCTTACTGCCGTATCTGTGGCCGCACGGCTCGTTTGCCTTGCGCGCCCGCGTCGTCGTCGCCGTTCTGCTCATCGCGGCTGCCAAGGCGACCACGGTGTATGTGCCGCTCCTGTACAAGCACGCGGTCGACGCGCTGTCGCACCCGGCCGCCGCCGCCGTCGCCGTGCCGGTCGGCTTCGTCGTGGCCTACGGCGTCGCCCGCGCGTTGCAGGCGGCGCTCGGCGAGCTGCGCGAGATCGTCTTCACCCGCGTGGCCCAGAAGGCCATGCACGCCGTGGCGCTGCAGACCTTTCAGCACCTTCACAAATTGAGTCTGCGCTTCCATCTCGAGCGCCAGACCGGCGGCCTGTCCCGTGCCATCGAGCGCGGCACGACCGGGATCGACAATCTGCTGCATTACATGCTGTTCCAGATCATCCCGACGCTCGTCGAGATGGCACTGGTCTGCACCATACTCTGGCGGCTCTATGACGCCTGGTTCGCCGCGGTCACCTTCCTCACGATCGCGGCCTACGTGGCGTTCACCCTCGGCCTGACCAGCTGGCGCCTGAAATTCCGCAACCGCATGCTGGAGGCGGAAGGCGAGGCGAACACCAAGGCGATCGACAGCCTCCTGAACTACGAGACGGTGAAGTACTTCGGCAACGAGGCGCACGAGGCGCGGCGCTTTGACCAGTCGCTCGAGCGCTACGAGCGCGCCGCGGTCAAGAGCGCCAATACTCTGTCGCTGCTCAATTGGGGGCAGGGCACGATCATCGCGATGGGGCTTACGGCGGTGATGGCGATGGCCGCGTACGGCGTCTACGGCGGCGCGATGACGGTGGGCGACTTCGTGCTGGTGAATGCCTATCTCATCCAGCTCTATCAGCCGCTCAATTTCCTCGGCATGGTCTACCGCAACCTGCGCCAGTCGCTGCTCGATATGCGCGCGATGTTCCGCCTCTTGGAAGTGAACGCGGAGGTCGAGGACGCGCCCGACGCGACGCCGCTGGCCGTGGCCGGCGGCCGGCTGGAATTCGATCATGTGAACTTCGGTTACGACGTGCGCCGGCCGATCCTGCGCGGGGTCAGCTTCCAGGTGCCCGCCGGCCGGACCGTGGCGATCGTCGGTCCGAGCGGTGCCGGCAAGTCGACGATCTCGCGGCTGTTGTTCCGCTTCTACGATGTCGACGATGGTGTCATCCGCATCGACGGGCAGGACATCCGGAAGGTCACGCAGGCGAGTCTGCGCGCGGCGATCGGGATCGTTCCGCAGGACACGGTCCTGTTCAACGACACGATTTACTACAACATCGCCTACGGCCGGCCGGAGGCGCCGCCGTCCGAGGTCGAAGCCGCGGCGCGCCTCGCGCGTATCCACGATTTCATCATGCGCCTGCCCGACGGCTACCAGACCCGCGTCGGCGAGCGCGGTCTGAAGCTATCGGGCGGCGAGCGCCAGCGTGTGGCGATCGCGCGGACGATCCTGAAACGCCCGCGTCTGCTGCTCTTCGACGAAGCGACCTCGGCTCTGGATACGCAGACCGAAAAAGAGATCCAGGACAGCCTGCGGCAGATCTCGCATGAGGTGACGACATTGGTGATCGCGCACCGCCTGTCGACGGTCGTCGATGCCGACGAGATCCTGGTCCTCGACCATGGCCGCATCGTCGAGCGCGGCCACCATCTCGACCTGCTGGCCCAGGGCGGCGTCTATGCGGCGATGTGGGCGCGCCAGCTGGAAAGCCGGAAAGAGGCGGGTGGCGGCGGCCTCGCCGAGGCGGCCGCCACGGTCTGATTTCGCGCGGCGCCAGCCCGAACACCGGACCCTCGCCTGGGACACGTGCTCGACGCGCCGGCCTGACGGCGCGCTCGCCTTACGGCGCGTTGAACTCCTCGGCGACACCCACCTCGTACCAGCAGCGATCTTCCCGGCCCGTCGAGGCCGCTTGGCCGGCGAGGGTCAGTCGGGCCTTGGCGGCTTCGCGGAGCTCAGTACCGACACCGCGCTTCACGCTCATCCATTTGTCGTGCTGCATGACCTTGACGGCATTGGCGCATGCATCGGCGGACTGCGCCTGGGCCAGCTCACTGCTGGGCACTACGTCACGCGGCCCCCAAGCGGGCCTCATGTCGAGCGCCAACGCCGGCGCAGCCGCGAAGGTCAGCATGAGGCCGGCGGTCATCGAACGAGATAAGATTCGCATGTCGATCTCCTTCAGATCGGTCCACGACAGTCATGGAGGCCGACAGCCGGAAATCCGCCATGCGGTACCGTGAACCGCAGGTCGCATTCCATGAATAGATAAACGCGCGTGGCCCGGCGAAATCGCGCCTAGGCGCGCAAATTCACGTCGCTGTCACAGGGCGCGCCTGAGCGGCGCCGGTCCAGCTACCCGCGCGCCCCAGCTCGGAACCGTTGTTGGATGCCGTGCCGTTCGTGTCTTTCAGACGGGTGAGCATGGGCTTGCGGCCGACGCCGCCCTCTTCGGAATCGAACAGCTCCTGGATGATGCGTACGCCTTTGATGTGAGGCGCCGCATAAAGCCGGCGGGCGAACTGAAAGGCGTCGTCGCTTTGCGTCGTGGAGTATGTGCGCTCGAGCGACCAACGGTCGCCGTCGAAAGAGAACACATCGTAGCTGTACTGGATCATGCGCCATCCACTGTGCTTGGCGGTTTCTTTCTGCCGTCCGTTCCCTGGCGTCTCTCCGGGCCGGCTCTGTGCGAGCCTTCAGACAGCATAAACCAAACCGCGCTGTTTCGCAGCTAAGTTTTTGATCCAGATAGCAAATTATAGAAAATTTTCTTCAAAAATCGACGGATCGCAGCCAGCCGGATTCCTGCTTATGAAACAGCGTGGACGCGTACCGGCTGCTTGAAACCCTTGAGCGTCTGCTCTCCGAGATCGGCGAAGCTGACGCCGATTGTCTCGCAAATTTCACGGACCGGGCCGGTGACCACGATCTGGTCGCCCGATGCCAGTGCGCAGACCCGCGCGGCCAGCTGGACCGTCGAGCCGAAGAGGTCGTCGCCGGCCTTGATCGGCTCACCGGCGGCGAGGCCGATGCGCAACATCATGCCGACATCGGGATTGACGTCCCGGTGCGCCCGGATTTCGCGCTGGACGCGCTGCGCCGCATGGACTCCCAGGGTCGCATCGTCGAACGCGGCCATGATGCCATCGCCCGTGTGCTTGATCTCGCGGCCGGTGAATGCCTGCAGAGCGGCGCGGACGATCCGGTCGTGCGCCTGCACCATCTCGTAGTGCTTGACGTCACCGTGGAGCTGCGTGAATTCGGTCGACCCGACGATATCGGTGAACATGACGGCGACGTGTCCGGTCGGCGGCGCCGCGTCGGCTTTCTTGTTCCAGTCCTCGAGTGCTGCGCGCAACGATTCGGCAGCGTTCGCGCTGCCGGTCGCGCGCAGCCGTGCCGAATCTGCGCCACGCGTGAACATCGCGAGATGCCGAGGCTCGGTGAGGTAGTCGTCGTAGCGCGCGGCAAAGCGCGCGGCGGTCTTGGCGTCGGTTTTGGCCGCGGTCATCGCCGTGACGATGACGCGCCGCCGGGTCTCGGCGGGCCACGCCAGGCGGCGTGCCTCCGCGTCGCACAGACCGGCGAAGAACAGGTGGCATCCGAACCAGTTGAAAGCGTCGAGCTTGCCGTCTTTCATGTAGACGCCGTCGCGCGGCAATCCGACAAGCGCATCGTGAAAATAGGCAAGCAGCCTGACCGCGTCGCTCGGCAGATCACCGGGTGCTACGGCGGGCGGCGGGCTCTCATCGTCTTCGATCTCGATCGCCGGGAATTTCGGCGGCTTGGCGGACGATGGCGCCGACTGCGCCGCCGGCGCGGGCATGCCGCCCGCATCGACGTAGAAGGTGCGCGGCAGCATGCCGCGTTCCCCGGCCGCGTCGAGCAGGACGAACCCGACGCCCGCGACGCCCGTGGTCAGAAGCACGATCGCGATCGCCACGATGTAGTGCGCGCCGGCCAAGGCATGCAGCGGGCTCAGCAGCGGCGCTTCGCCCGGCGCTTGCAGCAGCATGAGGCTGCCGCCGATCACCACCGCGCCGCTCGCGGCGGTCAGGCTCGTGGTGCGTCCGCCCCGCGTGCGCACCCATTCGACCGTCGTGCGGCTTGCCGCCGCAGACGGCGTTGCCGGCCGGGTGGGCGGGGGAAGCGTACCGGCGGGGCGGCCCGCCACCGGCGCCACCTTCTTCGGAGCTTTCGCAGCACCAGGCGGGTCCAGGGCTTTGGGCCCGGCGATTTCCTTGTTCAGGCTTTTCGGGACCGCGTCGGACTTGGTGCGTGTCAGGAGCGACTTCTCGGTCGACTCGCCGCTCGCGGCATCGAAGGTCTCCTGCATCACCCGCACGCCTTTGACGTGCGGCTGGCCGTAGAGCTCGTTCGCCCATTCGAGGGCGTCGTCGCGCTGAGCGGACGAAAACGTCTGCTGCAACGACCAGCGGGCGCCGTCGAATGCGTAAACTTCGAACGTGACTTGTGCCATACCGTCCCGAACCCGGGTCCCCAGGAGGTACGTTCCTGGAAGCGTTCTGCTGAGCAAGTATTATAAAGGCAAGTTGCAGCTTCGTGTACCTAAGGCCATGAAAAGACCTGCAATTCTCCTTAAATTTTAACTTTTGCAAGTGCTTCGAATCGTTTTATTTATCGGCCGCAGGAACGCGCTTCCGGCGAATAAGCGGGAACGGCCGCACGTTTGCGAGAAGCGGCAACTGTCGCAACGCACTACTCCGGAGATCGTATGACCGATCTGCATCGTCGCACCTTCGTCGTCACGCTGACGGCGGTCGCATTGGCACCGGCCTTCGTATGCCGCGCGGCGGCGCAGCCGGCCAACATCGCCTTCGCAAAGTCGGAGCTCACGATCGAAAGCGGCGGCAAGAAACTTCACTTCAACGTCGAAGTCGCCGATACCGACGAGCGCCGCGCGCTCGGCCTTATGTACCGGACGAACCTGGCAGCCGACGCCGGCATGCTGTTCGACTTCAAGCACGACCAGGACGTCGCCATGTGGATGCGCAACACGCGCATCCCGCTGGACATGCTCTTCATCGACGCGAAGGGTAAAATCGTCAACATCGCGCAGCGCGCGGTGCCGTTTTCAGAGACGACGATACCGTCGGCCGGGCCCGTACGCGCGGTGCTCGAGCTCAACGGCGGCACGGCCGAGCGGCTCGGGCTGAAAGCGGGGGATAAGGTCATCCACCCGTTGTTCAAGAATTCCTGACGCCTCGCCCATGGGATCGCCCGCCCTGACGAGGGCGCCGAACGGCCCTACGCGGCGGCTATTTCACCGCGCGCAGAAGGGGCGGCGAGGCGCGGCGGTTTTCGACGCGTGAGAGCGGCAAGGTCACGCGGACGCGCGTACCTTCCCGCGGCCGGCTCTCGAACGTGATCGTGCCGCCATGCATCGCGACGAAGTGTCGCACGAGATAGATGCCCAGGCCGACGCCGTTCACCGAAATATCGGCCTGGTAAAACGGCTGTCCGAGCCGGCTGAGCCGCTCCTGCGACATGCCGATGCCGTTGTCCGTGACCTCGATGGTCGGCTGGCCCGCGGCGTCGGCGTAGACATGCACGCCGATCGCGCCATGGCTGCCGGTGAATTTCACGGCGTTCGAAAGCAGGTTCAGGATGATCTGCTTCAGCTGGGTCTGATCGGCGCGCACGAGCGGGAGATCCTTTTCCACCGTCAGGGTCAGCTGCCGCGGCGATTTGACGAGCCAGCCGCGAATGATCTGTTCGCACTGCGAGACGGCGTCCGCCAGGTTGACGAGCTCCTCGCGCAAAGTCAGGGTCCCGGCTTCGATGCGCGACACGTCCAAGACCTGCTGGATGATCGCCAGCAGGTGCTCGCCGCTGCCATGGATGTCCTGTATGTACGCGCGATAACGTTCGCTGCCGAGCGGACCGAATATCTCCGTCAGGATCGCTTCCGAAAACCCGATGATCGCGTTGAGCGGCGTGCGCAGCTCGTGGCTCATATTGGCGAGGAAATCGGTTTTCGCCCGGCTTGCCGACACCGCGGCGTCGAGGGCCTGACGCTGGGCTTCGATCATCTTCCGGTGCTCGGTGACGTCACGGAAGGTGTAGATGTGCACACGGCGGATACGCTTGCGGCGTTCGTATGGTCTCTTGCTCAGGCGTAGCTCGGAGAAGCCGACGACCACCTCGATCGACACGGCGGATCCGTCCTCCCGGGTGATTTCGAGCTGCTGCGGCGCCGGCGTCGGCTCGGCGCCGGCTGGCGGTGCGGTCACGCCCGGCAGCATGGTCTCGATCGGCGTCCCGACCGGAGACGAGGTGCGGCCGAGGATGCGCAGCGCCGCGCGGTTCGCGAGCTCGATGCGGCCGGTTTGGCTGGCAATGACGATGCCGTCGAAGCTGTCCTCCACCACCGAGTGCATGAGCGCGCGCGTATGGGTCTGTGCCATGCGCTGGCGGAAGAGCAGGATGGCTTGTACCCGCAACCGCCGCACGATGCTGGCCAGGAAGATCGCGAAGATCGTCACCAGCCATGCGGCACTGTCGACGGAAACCGCGGCCCACCGCTGCGCGGCGACGGTGCCGACGATGATGCCGCCCGCCGCGACGAGCCCGGCGGCCGTTGCGCGCGGCCAGGTGTTTTCGTCGGTGCCCATGAACGGGATCAGCAGGAGCAGCAGGGCAAGCATGCCGAAGACGGTGGCACCCAGGCCGGTGCGCTGGACCATTCGGCCCTGCACGATGCTTTCGTAGGCGAGCGCGTGGATGAGGACGCCCGGCACCGCGCGATAGATCGGAACCGCGAGATGGTCTCCGAGCTCCGCCGCGGTCGAGCCGATCAGAATGTTGCGGCCGGCGAGAAGCGCCGGATCGAATTTGCCGCGCAGGATATCGACGTAGGAGAACCGCGGAATCGTATCGGCGGCGATCCCGAAATCGATGAGGAAATCGGCCGCACGAAAGCGCCCCGAGCCGGCAAGGAGAAGTGCCAAAGAGGGCCGATAGCCGCTGGGGAGATCGTCGGCGACCGGATAGTGCCAGACCCGGCCGTCGGCTTCGGCGCGGACATTTGCCATGCCGACGCGCGGCCGGCCAATCGTCGGATTGGGCCTGTTCTCGTAGACCGGAGCCGGACTGAACGCCTGCGCGCCTTGCACGAACGTCGCGAGGATCAGACGGTCGCCGGCGCGGGCAATCGCCCGGCTCAGCGCTTCGTCGTCGGCCGGTGTCGAGCGTGCGCTGAAATCGATGTCCAGCGCGATCTGCTTGACGCCGGCGTTCACCAGCCGATCGATCAACTGGGCATGATAGCGGCGCGGCCATGGCCAGCTGTCGAGCTCATGCAGGCTCTGCGCGTCGATTTCAACGACGGCCAGCGAGCCGCTCGCCGGTCGCTGGTCCATGCCGAACCGGAACTCGAGGAGGATGCGTTCGAGCGGCTCCAGCGCTCCGGCCAGGAGCAGGAGAAGCACGAAGGCGCCAGCCAGAAAATGGCTGGGACGGACGCGGGCGAATGCGCGGTTCAGGCTGACCTCCGGGCTTGCCCCCGAGTACGGGCGCAATCGGCGTGGTTACGGATGGCCGTGGCCGTTGCCGTTGCCGCCGCCGTTGCCGTTGCCGTTGCCGCCGCCGTTGCCGTTGCCGTTGCCGCCGCCGTTGCCGTTGCCATTGCCGCCGGCGTTGCCGTTGCCGTTGCCGCCGGCGTTGCCGTTGAGGCCGGCGTGCGCATTGGCGCTGTTGCCGCGGGCGAGGCCGACCACTACGGAAGCGGCGGCGGATCCGCCGAAGCCGCCGGACGCGCCGTAGGCGCCACGGGCGGTATTGCCCGCGCCATTGGCCTGGCCATTGTTACCGGACGGCGTCGCGCCGGCGCCGTCGTTGCGCACCAAGCCGCCGGTCGCCTTGACGGCATCGACGTTCGCGAGACCGATCGGCAGCGAGATGTGCTGGGCACCTTTGTCTCCAGCGGCCGCCGCATCGGCGTGCTGGGCACCGGCGCCATTCCCCGCCGGTGTATTCCGACGCGGGCCGTCGAGGCGCAGGCCCTCGCCCGATCGCGAGTTGATGCGCGCGGTCTGACCGGCCGTGACATTGACCGACGTACCCTGTTTCGCGTCGACCACGTTCACGACGCCTTCGACGACCTGAACCGCGCTGCTGACGGAGTCAGCACTGACCGTGAACGTCGTTCCCTTGACGATCGCGGCGAGAAACGG
>Ga0335070_10011913_pt1 | contig 10160 bp, 5 predicted proteins | sample Lox_Sample_13_FD_206722 | JGI IMG/M metagenome (GOLD analysis project Ga0335070, IMG submission 206722) | Soil microbial communities from Loxahatchee National Wildlife Refuge, Florida, United States - Lox_Sample_1.3 | ecosystem: Environmental > Terrestrial > Soil > Wetlands | place: USA: Florida... | reverse complement strand
CAGAAATTCCAGAATACCTGTTTGAGCTTGTCGCCATCGGCCAGCAACCACGCTTCGGAGAGCGCTAGGCTGCGCACCACGTGGATACCGCTGTCTTCAGCAGTCAGGCGATGTTCGAGCAACGTAAGCGTGTCTTCGAGCAGCGGCACCAGATTCACGCGCTCGAAGCGGTACTGTTTACCCCGGGAATAGGCCAAAAAGTCGGTAATGATGCTGTTGAGGCGATCCGACTCCCGGGTCACGATCTGCAACAACTGGCGCTGTTCCTCGCTCAGGGCAGCCGTGTCGGAGAGCATGCTGACCGAACCGGCAATCGAAGTCAGGGGATTGCGAATCTCGTGCGCGATGGCCGCGGCCAAACGGCCCACCGCCGCTAGACGGTCCTGCATGCGCATTTCACGTTCCAGGCGGCGGATCTCGGTCAGGTCGTCGAAGGTGTAGACAAAGCCCAGGTCGCTGCGCGAGGTGACGTTGAGGGCTGACGCCATGACGCGGAACGTCTTGCGAAATCCATCGGCGGCTGCGTAACGGACCTCAGCGTCGCTCCGCCCGGAACCGACATGGGGCAGCGGGTCCTGAAAGAGGCCAGTGACGGAACGGCCGCGGAGTTCCGCCTCCGTGATCTCCAACAACTGCTGGGCAGCGCGGTTGACCAGCGTGATCCGGCCGTCAAGCCCAGTGGTCATAACCCCTTCACTCATCGACTGCACAATGTTTTCGTGCAACGCCTGCAGGTTTTGAAGCGCTCCGCTGGCATCCTCCAGTTGCACATTCGCCTGGCGAAGCTTGGTTACCAGCAGGCCGGCCAGATAGGCAATTGCGAAATAGGCGAACAGGTTGACGAAAATGACGATCTGCAGGGCCTTCAGCTTGGGATGCGAAGTCGAAAACGACGGAATGAAGCCGTAGTAGTCCAGCTCCAGAATGGCGCCAAACAGGATGAACGCCAGGGCCGCGCTCAGATAGCCCCAGAAACGCGGCAAGAGCATGCAGGCAACGATGACCACCAGGGGATAAAGAAAGTTCAACGAGCTGTCAATTCCGCCGGTCAGGTGCACAACCAGCGTGACCATGGCCAGGTCGCTCAGCACCTGCAGCATGGCCTGCAAGCGGTGTTCCCCCCAGACCGATACAAGGAACAGGAAAAACAGCGACAGCACGAACCAAAGCACCATCGCGGTAAGGAAAGGCAGAATGGGGAGCGGGCTGGGAGTCAGGCGGATGACGGTCAACTCGATGGCGAGCAGGACCGTAAGAATGAGGATGCGGACCTTCACCAGCCAAGCCAGCCAGTTTCGCTCATCGGACAGAGAATACATGAGATCGGCCGTTGATCGTTCGTCGCTCGCTATTCACCTGCTTTGAGCTATGAGCCGCGAGCTTCAAGTTGTTGTGTGCTCGCGGCTCACAGCTCGCCGACCAAAGCTATCCAGCCAGCTTCGCGATCATCGAGAACAGCGGCAGGTACAGCGAAATCACGATGCCACCGATGGTAACGCCGAGCATGCCGATGATCATCGGCTCCAGCATGGCCAGCATGTCCTTGGTGGCAGTGTCGACTTCGTCTTCATAGAAGTCGGCAATCTTCTGCAGCATGGCATCCATGGCGCCGGTGGCCTCGCCGACGCCGATCATCTGGGTCACCATGTTGGGAAAGACGCCGCATTCGCGCAGCGGATCAACGATGGTGCGCCCTTCTTCGATCGCCTTGCGCACTTTCATCAGGGCTTCTTCCAGAACGGCGTTGCCCGAGGTGCGCGCCGTAATTGCCAGGCCCTCCAGGATCGGAACGCCCGAAGTGATCAGGGTGCCCAGGGTGCGCGTAAAACGCGCGACCGCGATCTTGCGCAGCAGGATCCCGATAGCCGGCAGCTTCAGCAGCAAGGCATCGAAGTAGTAGCGCCCGCGCGGGTGTTTCGTGATCTGCTTGATGCCAAAGAAGGCGGCGACTGCCCCGCCCAGAAAGAACCACCAGAAGTGGCTGACGAGGTTGCTTAACCCCATGACGATGCGGGTTGGCAAAGGCAGGGCGACACCTAGCCCGACAAACAGGTTGGCGAAGATCGGCACCACCCACTTCAACAGTGCGCCAACGATGAGCACCGCGATCGTGACTACGGCCACCGGGTAGATTAGGGCCGACTTGATCGCGGAACGCAGTTTGACCGCCTTTTCGACGTAGGTGGCCAGACGTTGCAGGATGATGTCCAGAATACCGCCGGTCTCACCCGCTTCGATCATGTTCGTGGTCAAGTCGTCGAAGACCTTGGGGTACTGGCGCATGGCGTTGGCCAGTGTCGAACCGTCTTCCACTGTCGTCCGCACGCCGGTCAGTGTCTTCTGGAAGTTGGGGTTTTCCTGGTTAGCGGCCAGGATCTCCAGACACTGCACCAGGGGCAGGCCGGCGTCGATCATGACCGAGAACTGCCGGAAAAACACGGCAATATCCTTGACCTTGACCTTACCGCTGCCGAACGTCGGCAGGGAGAACTCCTTGCCCTTTTCGCGAATCGAAGACGGCGTAATGCGCTCGCGCCGGAGAGCGGAGGCCAAAGCTTCCTTGTTAGCGGCGACCCGTTCCCCCTGGACTTTTTCGCCCGAAGCAGTCTTGCCTGAAAATGTGAAGACAGCCATGGTTCCCTTCTCCTTACCTCTGTTCCTCAAAGCCGCTGGCTTGCCAGCGCTCTACCCCCCGCAGAACCGCGCCCGCGTTTGCGGACGCTCCTCCTGCCTTTCATTTCTTGCCTGGCGCCGCGGCGCGCGCCATCACGGAACCGGCCGTCGTCGGCCGGTTCAGGAGGCTGGCGCCCCGCGAAATCATCTCTTGCAGTTCATCTTGGTTGCTGGAGCGGGACAGGGCCATTTCCAGGGTGATCTGTTTCTGGAAGTAGGCCGTGGCCAGCGCCTGGTTGAACGTCTGCATACCGAACTTCTCCTGCCCGGACTGCATGGCGGAGTAAATCTGGTGAATCTTGTCTTCGCGGATCAGGTTGCGCACCGCGGCATTGGGCACCATGATCTCCATACACATAACGCGTCCCTTGCCGTCAGCGCGCGGCAGCAGGCTCTGACACAAGATGCCTTCCAGTACCAGAGAGAGCTGGGCGCGGATCTGCGGCTGCTGGTGCGCGGGAAATACGTCAATGATGCGGTTGATGGTCGAAGACGCCGTATTCGTGTGCAAGGTGGCGAACGTCAGGTGGCCGGTTTCGGCGATGCGCAGGGCGGACTCGATCGTCTCCAGGTCGCGCATTTCGCCGATCAGCACCACGTCCGGGTCTTCACGGAGCGCGGCGCGAAGCGCGTCGCCAAACGATTTGGTGTCGGAGTGCAACTCACGCTGGTTGACCACGCAGTTCTTGTTCATGTGAACGAATTCGATCGGGTCCTCGATGGTGAGGATGTGATCGTGGCGCTCCGTGTTGATCTTGTCGATCATGGCAGCGAGCGTCGTGGACTTGCCAGAGCCCGTGGGTCCCGTCACCAACACCAGGCCGCGGGGCTTCTCGCAGAGCTTGCTGACAACGGGTGGCAGCCCCAGTTGGTGGAAGGATTTGATCTCGAACGGAATCAGACGGAAAACGGCCGCCGAGGCGCCGCGCTGGTTGAAGACGTTGGCACGGAAGCGGGCCAGACCCTTCAGACCGAATGAGAAGTCAAGCTCGAGATGTTCCTCGAAGCGATGCTTCTGCGAGTCGGTCATGACGCTGTAGGCCAGTTGCTTGGTTTCGGCCGGCGTCAATTGCGGTAAATCCAGCGGGTGCAGGTGCCCGTGCACGCGGATTTGCGGCGGAGAGTTGGTCGTGATATGGAGATCGCTTCCCGCCATCTCCAGCATGCGCCGGAGCAGATCGCTTAATGAGAGCGCCATAGTGTTCCGTTCCTTCTACGTCGTTAGTGAATCGTCTCGCGGGCCACTTCTTCGAGCGTGGTCCAGCCCTGTGCCACCTTGATCAGCCCACTGCGCCGCAAGGTAAGCATGCCGTGTTCGATTGCCTTCTTCTTGAGTTCGACCGCCGAAGCGCCTACCAAAACCAGTTCCTTGATTTCATCGTCCACTTCCATGACTTCGTAGAGACCAGTGCGACCCTTGTAACCGGTCTTGTTGCAGGTGGCACAGCCCTTGCCTTTCATGATCTGCACCGTCTTGGCCTCTTCCGGCGTGTAACCTTCCTCGATCAGCGCCTGGACTGGCATTTCGACCGGTTCGGCGCAGTCTTTGCAGATCCGGCGCACCAGGCGCTGGGCACAAATGAGGTGCACCGAAGTCGCCACCAGGAAAGGCTCGATGCCCATGTTCATCAAACGGGTGATGGTCTCCGGCGCGCCGTTCGTGTGCAGCGTCGATAGCACAAGGTGGCCGGTAAGCGCAGCCTTGATGGCAATTTCGGCGGTTTCAAAGTCCCGGATCTCGCCGACCAGAATGATGTTGGGATCCTGGCGCAGGAACGCGCGCAGGGCGGCGGCGAAGTTCAACCCGATCTGCTCCTTCATCTGCACCTGATTGACGCCGTGCAACTGAAACTCGACCGGGTCTTCGGCCGTCATGATGTTGGTCTCGGGGACATTCAGCCGCGAGATCGACGAGTACAGCGTATTGGTCTTGCCCGATCCCGTCGGCCCAGTCACCAGCACCATGCCGTAGGGTTTCAGGATCGCTTTTTCGAACTTGACCAGAGATTCCGGCTCGAAGCCGAGCTTGGTCATGTCGAGCCGCAGGTTTTCTTTGTCGAGCAGCCGCAGCACGATCTTCTCGCCCCACAATGTGGGCAGGGTAGAAACACGGAAATCGAGCTGCTTCTTCTTGCCGCCGATCTGCATCTTCAGCATGATGCGGCCGTCCTGCGGGAGCCGCTTCTCGCTGATGTCGAGCTTCGACATGATCTTGACACGCGAGGTGATCGCGTCCTTGAGCTTGAGTGGCGGATTCATGATGGGCTGCAAGACGCCGTCAATGCGGAAGCGGACGCGGAACTCCTTTTCGTAGGGCTCCATGTGGATGTCGCTGGCGCCCCGCTTGACCGCGTCAGTGAGGATGAGGTTCACCAGTTTGACGATGGGCGCTTCGTCGGCCGCCTTTTCCAGGTCGGCCAGCTGCATCTCTTCCTCTTCGCTCTGCACCTCGACATCAGCCTCGCCCAGCTCGTTCATCGACTGCATGACCTGTTCCAGCTCTTCTTCTTTCGAAGTGCCATAGGCTTTGTCGATGCCTTCGATAATCGAGCTCTCGGAAGCTACGACTGGCTCAATGTTGAAACCGGTCATGAACTTGATGTCGTCCATGGCGAACACGTTGGTGGGGTCCACCATGGCGATGGTGAGGGAAGCGCCGACACGGCTCAGCGGAAGAATCTGGTAGCGCTTGGCAGTCTCGTAGGGGATCAACTTGACGACGGCAGGATCGATTTCAAAATACGAAAGATTGATGGCGGGCACGCCATACTGTCGGGACAGAAAGTTCGTAACATCCTCATCCGAAAGGAATCCCAACTTCACCAGAGCAGAAGCCAGCCGGCAGTGGTTCTCCTTCTGGAGCTTGGTAGCCTGCTCCAACTGCTCCGGGGTGATGACCTTTTCCTTGACCAGCAGGTCACCCAGCCGTTGAGACATATCTCTCCTGTTTCCCGCAAGCTCGGGGGCGTGCGAAACCGCTGATTTCCGGGAGGATCAGCGGGGATGTTTTTCGCACTGACACAAATTGTCAACACAACGGGCATTCTGAAAAAGTAACTTAGGTACCTGTACTTAGTGCGCAAGTGTGACCGCGCTGCTGTCCGCGGCTCTTTCCGGCCAGAATCAGCGAAGTGCAGCCTAGCCACTATGCGCAAGTACATGATCTTCGGTGTACCGGAGGCTGCGAGCTGCAAGCTGTGTAGCAAGTGAGCCGGCTGGGCGGTCGCCTCGTGGCTGCCAAGAGTTTCTGCCCTGGGTCCGCTCGGCTCGCGACCGTTACTGCCCCGCAATTAAAATAGTGCTGCTTCTGTTCCCATGGTGGATGCCAAAACCCAGATTCGAACGTATTACCGCGCCTTGTATTCCGCCTGGGGACGTCAGCACTGGTGGCCAGCGCACTCCCCTTTTGAGGTAATCGTCGGCGCTTACCTGACTCAGAACACTTCCTGGACAAATGTCGAAAAGGCGCTGGACAGCCTGCGGCAGGCAGGGCGGCTGAGCGTGAGCGGCATCCGGCGAACGTCGCAGAAGAAGCTGGAAAGGCTAATTCGCTCCGCCGGCTACTTCCGGCAAAAGGCGCACCGGTTGAAGACTTTCGTGCGCTTTCTCGATGAGCGCTACGGCGGTTCCTTGGCACGGATGTTCGCCCAACCTACGGCACAACTCCGGGAGGAATTGCTTGCCCTGCATGGCGTGGGACCGGAGACGGCGGACTCGATTCTCCTCTACGGGGGAAACCATCCTGTTTTTGTTGTGGACGCTTACACCCGGCGCATTCTGGAGCGGCATGGAATCATACAGACCAAGACGAACTACGAGGAGATCCGGCGACTTTTCGAGGATGCCCTCGCGCCGCTTGCGGCTGAAGAGAACCAGAAGCAGAGAGAGGAAGGATCGACTGATCGGGTCACGGGGCCGACGGGTTCTTGTCACCCGCCTTCGCGCATAAGTGAGACCGGGCGTAGCCCCCTCGCACAGGTCTTCAACGAGATGCATGGCTTGTTCGTGGGCGTCGGCAAGAACTACTGCCAAAAATCACAAATGCGATGTGAGCAATGTCCTTTGCAGAAGTTCCTGCCTGAGAAATCCTGAACCCATTGTGCGGCGCAAAAAGTGCACAGCGGCGTGGTGCGCCGGGTTGGCGCTGGTGTTAGCGCCGGTTTGCCTTTCTGTTCCGCCGTTGTCGTTTCAGGACTCTCGGGCTGGCGACAAGGAACATCCAATTCCCGTCAGGGAAAACTCGGGGGCGCAAAACAACGCAAGGACGTTGCGAGAAGCGGCCGATCGCGCTGGAGTCCTAATCGGGGCCGCGGTGCGCCCGGAACAACTCTCGGAAGCGGCCTACGCGGCGACGCTGGCTGCCGAGTTCAATATGGTAGAGCCGGAAGATGAGATGAAGTGGGAAGTGTTGCATCCGGGTCCAAAGTCGTTCGATTTCTTCCCGGCGAATCGGATCGTCGCTTTCGCAGTCCAGCACCAGATGAAGGTCCGTGGACATGCTCTAGTCTGGCACCAGCAAAACCCGCGTTGGTTAAGCGAAGGCGGGTACGCCACCGATCAACTCGCGCAAATCCTCGAAACGCACATCAAGACCGTCGTCGGACACTATCGGGGCAAGGTGTTCGCATGGGATGTCGTGAACGAGGCCTTCGACGAGCCGGTAGTGGGAAGACTCCGCAGCACCATCTGGTACGACCAGCCCGGCATCGGTCTAGCCTCCAAGGGGACTTCTTATATTGAGCAATGCTTCCGCTGGGCGCACGAGGCGGATCCCCAGGCATTGTTGTTCTACAACGAGGCCGAGGCGGAAACGGTGAATCCGAAATCCGATGCGATCTACGCTATGGTCCGAGACTTCAAACATAGGGGAGTGCCGATCGATGGGGTCGGTTTGCAGATGCACATTGGGAACTTACATCCGGACATCGCCTCCATCTCCGCGAACATCGGCCGGTTCACGGCACTCGGACTCCAAGTTCACATCACGGAAATGGATGTGGCCCTCCCTGTGGACGCGGCGGGCCAGGTGCGCGATCCGGAGGACCTGCAACGGCAGGCTGAGATCTATCGGCAGATCGCTGCCGCGTGCCTCGCCCATCCCGGCTGCACGGCGATTCAGACGTGGGGCTTCACCGACAGGTATTCCTGGATCGGATCACATTTTCACCACACGCAAGGTGCCGCTCTGCTCTTCGACGGTCACTATCGGCCGAAACCGGCGTATGAGGCGGTGCGGCGGGAGTTGAGGCGGGGGCGCCGTTAGTCGTTAGTCGTTCGCGGTTCGTCGTTCGCTACTCGCTGTTCGCCACCCGCTCGCCAACCAGCAGCAATCGCCAGGAAGAATCCGACCACGAGCTGGGGCTACGGTAGAAATGATCAACCCCGAACGACTAACGACGGACGACGGACAAGGACCCTGTGAACGACTAATAGCGAACCGCGAACGACGCTCTATAATTGAGCATCGCGAGTGTCCTTGCCTGAGCCGGTGCCAACTCGCTCCGAAACTAAGCCGTCCCGCCGCCGCAAGGCGGTGATCGGGCTGGCGGTCGCTGCAGTGCTGTTGCTCGCCGTGCTCGTGTCGCAGGCTTCGTTCAACCTGAAGTTCATCAGCCCCGACAGCAATCAGCAGCTTCTGTTTTTCGCCGGACTGTCGGCCTTAATCTTCCTGTTGTTCGTGGCGTTGACGCTGGTGCTGGGGCGAAACCTGCTGAAGCTTTACGCAGAGCGGCGGCAGGGGGTCGCAGGTTCCAAGTTCCGCACCCGGCTGGTCGTCGTCAACCTGCTGCTTTCGTTCCTGCCCGTGATTGCGCTGTTTTGGTTTTCCTATGGACTGATGAATCGCTCGATCGACAAGTGGTTCTCGCAGCCCGTGGAAGAAGTGCGCACGGATACTGCGGTGATGTCGTCCCTGCTCTATGAGTACGCCGGGCAAAATGCGACTTCGGAAGCGCAGTCGATCGCTCAGTCGGAGGAATTTCAAAAACCTTTGGCCAGCCGGAATCCTTCTGCCATCAGCGAGGAATTGCGCGAACACGTACCCACCCTCGAGGGCGGATTCGTCGTGGCGCTGACCGACGGCAACGCGCCAACGATCTTCAACGCTCCCGCTGGCTGGGCGGAATTGAAAGAGCGCTTCCCGGTCGAGCAGGCGCTGCGGGGAGAACATCCTCATTTTCAGTGGAGCCAGACCGGCTATATTGTCGGCGCCGCCAAAACTGGTCATGGCGCGGTGCTGGTGGCCATGCCTCTGCCGGCGAAGTTCGCAGAAATGGCCAAGCAGATTCAGGAAAGCCAGCAGCGCTACATTGAATTGGCGCGCCAACGCAAACTGGTGCGGCGCATTTATCTCGGATTCCTTCTCCTTCTTACGGTGCTGGTGCTGTTCGCCTCGACCTGGTTGGCCCTGTTCCTCTCGAAGCTCGTCAATCGGCCGGTGGCGGCGCTGGCGGCCGGCACGGAAGCCATCTCCAAAGGACAACTTGACCACCGCGTCGATATCCGCGCCACTGACGAACTGGCCGAACTGGTGCAGTCGTTCAACAGTATGGCGGAGCAACTCGAGTCCAGTCGCTGCCAAATCGAAACCTCGAGCCGCGAGTTGGGTGCGGCTAACGAAGCGCTGGAGCGAAGACGCAAGTACATCGAGATCATCCTGGAAAGCATCCCTACGGGCGTGATTTCCATCGACGCCGAGCGGCGCGTAACCCTGGTCAACGCCGCCTTGCTGCGAATGCTGTACCCGGAAAGGCCGGAATCTGCGAACCCGTCACAACTGGTGAGCGCGCCGCTGCGGGATCTGCTGCCCGCCGATGTGATTAGCGACCTGGAACCGCTGCTGCGACGCGCAGACCGCATGGGGATGACGGCGGCCAACCTGGAACTCGCTCTTCCCCGTAATCAGCTCAATGTCGCCGTCACGGTGGCGGCTCTGGAACACGGGGAGCAGCGGTTGGGATACGTCTTGGTGTTTGAAGACCTGTCGGACTTGCTGCGTGCGCAGAAGCAGGCCGCCTGGCGCGAAGTGGCGCGGCGAGTGGCCCACGAGATCAAGAACCCGTTGACTCCGATCGCGCTTTCCGCCGAGCGGATTCATCGTCACCTGACGCGGGGCACAGCGCCCGATGCGGGGTCGCTGGAAGTCATCCGCGGGTGCGCGGAAACTATCGGCAACGCGGTGGAAACGGTGCGCGCCCTGGTGGACGAGTTCTCGGCGCTGGCGCGGTTTCCCGCTTCTCGTCCGCAACCCGCCAGCCTGATTGCGTTGGTCGAAAGCGCGCTCGCCCTGTTCAACGGACGCCTGGAAGGGATTCGCTTGCACACCGACTTGGCTCCGGACTTGCCCAACGTGATGGCCGATCCGGAAGCTATCAAGCGAGCCATCGCGAACCTGGTGGACAATGCGGCGGAGGCGATGCAGCAATCGTCCCTGCGCGAGATCACGATTTCGACTGCGCTGGTGGCCAGCCACGACGCGGTCGAGCTGG
>Ga0335070_10011912_pt1 | contig 10160 bp, 4 predicted proteins | sample Lox_Sample_13_FD_206722 | JGI IMG/M metagenome (GOLD analysis project Ga0335070, IMG submission 206722) | Soil microbial communities from Loxahatchee National Wildlife Refuge, Florida, United States - Lox_Sample_1.3 | ecosystem: Environmental > Terrestrial > Soil > Wetlands | place: USA: Florida... | reverse complement strand
AACGCCGAGCGCATAGTGCCCTTCAGCGGCGCGGATGCCGGCCTTGATACTGACGTCGGAGAATGTGCCGTCTCCGTTGTTGTGGTACAGGTAATTCACGGCTTTCGGTAGCCCGCGCGGCCCGCACGCGATAGGAATTCCCTTGTACTGGCAGAACTCGCCGGAACCCGGATTGGGAACGTTTGAGAAGCCCGGCCCCAGGTCGACGTAGTTAGCGACAAACAGGTCGACCTTACCGTCGCGATCATAGTCGACAAATGCGCAACCGGAATTCCAGCGGCCGTCGGCGCCGGCCACACCAGCGCGTTCGGCCATTTCCGTGAACGTGCCATTGCCATTGTTGTGATAGAGACGGTTCTTTCCGTAATAGGTGACAAACAGGTCCTCGTGGCCATCGTTGTCGAAGTCGGCCACGCACGCGCCTTGCCCCCACCCGGAGTAAGCCAGTCCGGCTTCGCGTGTCACGTCGGTAAACGTGTCGTCGCCGTTGTTGTGATAGAGATGGCTGACGGGCTTCGCCATCTTGTCTGCGGAATCGAGAGTCGTGCCATTCACTACGAACAGATCGACGTAGCCGTCGCCGTTGTAATCGAGAAACGCGAGGCCGCTGCCGTTCATCTCCAGGATGTATTTCTTTTTCGTGATGTCGCCGGAGGTATTGGGGGATATCAGGCCGGCCTTAGCGGCGATGTCGATGAATTTGACGTTCCATGGCTCTTCGACAACGGCGCCAGACGTGAGCGAGGTCAGCACGATGAGGATTCCGGCGCTTCGTTGCATGTCAATGCCGCGCCGGCATCAGGATGTCTTGTGCCTGACGGGCCAGCATTTCCTCTTCACGCAGACTTCCCAGGTCGGAAAATTTCTTGCGCGCGTCTTCGGCCTCGCGCGCGCGCCCCTGCCGCGTGTAGATCTGGGCCATTTTGTAATAGGGCAGCGGATACCGAGGATCAATCTCGACGGCTCGCTCGAAATCAGCCAGCGCGGCTGCGGGCTGGTTCTGCTCCATCAGAGTCTTGCCGCGCAGGAAGTATGCGGGCGCGAATCGGGAATTCGCGCGGATGGCACGCTCGACGACGGCAACCGCCTGCATGCGCGTTTGCGGAGAGAGCCGGTACAGAATCAAGGCGTCGAGGTACGAGAGGTAAAAGTCCGCATTGGGATTCTTCAGGCCTTCTTCCACAACGGCACGGGCGCCTTCGAGATCGCCCGTCATGTATTCGAGAAAACCTAAACCTTCGCGCGCGGCGTCCTGGTTGGGAGCTTGCTCGAGCGCCGCGCGGTAGCTCCGAATCGCGTCGCCATACCTTCCCAGCCGGAATTGCGCCAGCGCTGCTGCGGAAAGGAGCGCCACCGAACGCGGCGATCTTTCGAGCGCCGGCGAGAGCAGGTCGAGCGCCTCGACGAAATTGTCCTGGCGCATGGCCGCCACGGCAGCGTCAGAGCAGAAGGTTTCATTCGCGGGCTGGACGCGACAAGCAGAGATGATCTGCTTCGCCGCGCTACGGTCTCCCAGGCTCTCCATGATCTTGCCGCGCAGGTAGACGACATCCGGCTCAGTGTCGGCGAGACCTCGCAGCGTCGAGAGCGCTGCCGGCGCCTCGCCCGCCTTGAATTGGGCAAGGGCCAGATTGTAAGTCACGGACGACGAATCGGGCCGCTGCGCGTGAGCCTTGGAAAGAACACGGACGGCGTCCGCGTAGTCTTCGCAATCGGCCAGGCCGAGCCCGGCAGCGACCAGCGCCTCAAAATTCTCAGTAGTGTCCACGGCTGCTCGAAAATGCTTGGCGGCCTCCGACTTGTTGCCCTGCTGTTGCTCGAGCGAGGCAAGCTGCAACTGCGCGGCGGTAAAAGAGGGCAGGATGTCGAGCGCCTTGCGAAAAGCCTCCGCGGCCCGTTCGATTTTGCTCTCCTTGCGGTACACGATGCCGAGGGCGTTGTACAGGATGGCGGAGCGCGGAAACCGTTCGATGCCTCGAACAAGCTGCTCTTCGGCGCGGGCGAAATCGCCACGATCGATCAAGGGCAGCACGGAGAAAAGATATTGCTGTTCCGGCTGGGATGCTGTCTGCGCGCCGGCCTGGAGAGCCACGATGAGTGCCATGAGAAGCTTCAGTCGCCGCACGGCAATCCACAATGGTGGAACCCGGCAGCGCCGGGTGTCAACTGCCGCTGCTACACTGAGTCCGATGATTTTGCTGCTGCTGCTGATGGGCGCCGCGAGCCTGAGTGCCGGGTCTTCGGCGGCGCGGGCGCACCTGGGCAGCGGAAATCAACTCATCGAAGCCGAGCGCTATTCCGAAGCGGCCACGGAATTCGAGCAAGCGTTGCACGACGATCCCGCCTTGAGCGAGGCTCGCCACCAACTTGCTGTTTGCTATTTCGAGCTGCGGGATTACGCTCGTGCCCGGCCGCTTTTCGAGCAGATGGCCGCGACCAAAAGTTCGGCTCCGGTTGCTGCGTACTACTTGGGCCGGATGGATCTGATCGAGCGCCATTTCGATTCCGCGATCCGGCGTTTCCGCTCGATCCCGCGACAGAATCCGGTGCGCGACGAGCTTTACTATCTGGGTTCGGCTTTATACAAGCAGGAGAAGTACGCCGAGAGCGTCGAAATCCTGCGGCAGGCCGCGGCAGCCAATCCGCGCGACTCAAGGATCCACCAGCTTCTGGCGCGCGCCTATCAGAAGCTGGGGCAGGACAGGGAAGCCGAAAATGAATTTGTGGAGACGCGGCGGCTGCACGACTACTACCTGGAGGGTTCGACGGCCATCGGGCGCTGCCGCACGTTGCTTGTTCAGGAGAAGGCAGAAGAAGCGTGGACTCTCTGCCGGCAGTTGGCCGACACCGACGACGTAGACAAGATTGTTGCTATAGGCATGCTCTTCAGCCAGTCTGAACAGTACCGTCCGGCAATCGAGATTTGGGAGAAGGCGGCGAAGCTGGATCCTGACTCTTCCGAGATCCAATACAACCTGGCACTCACCTGTTTCCATCTAAAAGACGTGCGTCGCGCACGAGATCACGCTGCCGCGGCCGTTCGCCAGCGCCCGAACTTCGTGGAGGCCAATATCCTGTACGGGACTATCCTTTATATGGGCGGCGAGGACCGGGAGGCTCTCGCGGTCCTGACGCACGCGCATGAATTGAAACCAGACGACAGGACGGTAGACCGCCTGCTGGCGGAGGAACTGGCGATCGCGGCGGCGGACGAGGACTGCGTGAAAGCGGCAGAGTCGCTGAGAGTAGCAATGACGCTCCAGCCCGACCTGCCATCGGTCTCCGCGCGCCTGGCGGAAACAACGGCTCGTTGCCGGGCCAAATGAGGTGGACAATGCGTAGTTACACGCGGCGGACTTTCCTGGGAGGCGCGATTGGTGCGGCAATCGCCGCTTCGACCAAAGCAGGCGCGCAGGCGCACAAGCCTGTGAATCCGGATCTCGCCGTCTTTCCGTATGGCGCCGTCGAGTTGCTGAGCGGTCCTCCGAAGCGGCAGTTCGATGAGAATCATGCTTTCTTTTTGAGTCTCAGTGAGGACCGGCTGTTGAAGATCTACCGGCAGCGCGCGGGGCTCGGCGCTCCTGGCGAAGACATGGGTGGATGGTATGACGATTTCTGTCCCGGAGCCTCCTTCGGGCAATACGTTTCGGCGCTGGCCCGCTTTGCGGCAGTGACTCGCTCCGAACCAACCCGCGCGAAAGTGAAACGCCTGGTCCGCGGCTATGCCGAGACCATCGATCCCACCGGCAAATTTTTCGTCGACCTGCGTTACCCGGGCTATACCTACGACAAGCTCGTCTGCGGACTGCTGGATGCGCACTCCTGGGCCGGTGACGAGACCGCCATTCCCGTTTTGTACGCCACCACACGGGCGGCGACGCCGCACATGGCCGATCACGCTCTCACCGCGCAAGAGCAGCAGGAACGCCCGCACAAGGACGAGACCTATCTCTGGGACGAAACCTACACGATGGCGGAGAATCTCTTTCTCGCCTATGAAGGCACGGGCGACCGGATGTTCTCCGACATGGGCGCTCGCTACCTGCTCGACCGCAGTTTTTTTGACCCGCTGGCAGAGGGGCAAAACGTGCTGCCGGGACTTCACGCCTACAGCCACGTGAACGCACTCAGCTCCGGCATGCAGGGGTACATGAAGCTGGGTGACCCGAAATATTTCCATGCGGTGACCAATGCCGTTGAGATGATTTGGAAAGACCAGAGTTTTGCGACGGGCGGTTGGGGGCCGAATGAGGGCTTCGTCGACCCCGGCAAGGGGCAGCTCGGTGCGAGCCTCGCGGAGACGCCGCGCAGCTTCGAGACACCATGCGGAGCCTACGCGCATTTCAAAGTGATGCGCTACCTGCTGGCCCTCACGCGGGATGCGCGCTACGGTGACAGCATCGAGCGGGTGCTCTACAACACCATACTGGGCGCATGCCCGGTCCGTGAAGACGGCTCAACTTTCTACTATTCCGACTTTCACCACTCCGGCCGGAAAATCTATAGAAGAGAAATTCCGGATTCGTCTTATCGATGGGACAAAGACGGCAGATGGCCGTGCTGCTCGGGGACCCTGCCGCAGGTTGTTGCCGACTACACGATCAGCGCCTATTTCCGCGCTTCCGATGGCGTTTACGTGAATCTCTATATTCCTTCGCGTCTCACGTGGACAGTGAAATCAGTGCGCTGCGTGCTCACGCAGGAAACCGCGTACCCGACGGACAGTCTCGCGACCATGCGCATGGAGCTTTCATCGCCGGCCAAGTTCTCGCTGTACCTCCGCATTCCGGCCTGGGCAGGGAAACAGACGTCGGTTTCGGTGAATGGAAAACGCGTGAAAACGGCCGCTTCACCCGGAACGTTCTTCGCCGTGCATCGTAACTGGAAAAACGGCGACAGGGTTGAGCTGGAACTGGATCAGCCAGTCTGGACCGAGGCCGTTGATGCGCAAACCAAGGACCAGGTGGCGATCGTTCGCGGCCCTCAGGTGCTGTTCGCCATATCCGACAAACAGCCCGAGATATCCAGCGAGCGCCTCGCGCGCCCGCGGCTGGACAAAGCCGCGAATGATGACTGGACCTTCAATATCGGGGAATCGAGCCTGCTGCTGCGACCCTTTGCCAACATCGGCGAGGAGGTCTATCAGACTTATTGCAAGGTGCGCGCTACATAGATTCTCGCCGGTTTCGGATTTGAACTATGCGTTCCAAGCTCATAGCCGCACTTCTCGTTGCCGCACTTAGCTCGGCACAACAGCCCAACGCCCGATCCAGCGCCGACTGGGTGAAATCCGGCGTGATCTACGAAATCAATCCCCGCACGTTCTCGCCGAGCGGCGACTTCCGGAGCATTGAGGCGCAGCTTCCGCGGCTTCAGACACTCGGAGTCACCATTCTCTGGCTCATGCCGGTTCATCCTCTCGGCCAATTGAAGAAGAAAGGCTCGATGGGAAGCCCATACGCGGTGCGGGATTACTACGCCATCAATCCGGACTACGGCACTGCCGCGGACCTGAAGCACCTGGTCGAAGCCGCTCACGCGCACGGGCTCAAGATCATCATTGACATCGTGGCGAATCACACGGCCTGGGATAGCGTGCTGATGAAGCGCCCGGAGTACTACAAGCACGATGGCGGTGGCAACGTGATCTCTCCCGTGCCGGACTGGGCCGATGTCGCCGGCTTGAATTACGCCAACGCCGGACTGCGGGATTACATGCTCGACGTGCTGAAGTACTGGCTTCGCGATTTCGATCTGGATGGCTTCCGCTGCGATGTGGCTTTCATGGTGCCCGTAGATTTCTGGGAGGAGGCGCGCCGGCAACTGGAAAAGATCAAGCCCGCCATCATCATGATCGCCGAAGCCCACGAGCCGCAGTTGCTGGTGAAAGCCTTCGATCTGGATTACGCCTGGCCTTTTCACAGCGCATTAACCGACGTTTTCGAGCACGGCGCGCCGGCCGCGGCGCTACGAGCGGAGTGGGACGAAACGCGAGCGCAATATCCGAAAGACGCCATGGAGATGCGCTTCTCGGACAATCACGATGAGAAGAGAGCCCTCGCGCGCTTCGGGGAACGTGGCGCTCTGGCCGCCTCCGTTCTGGTCCTTACGCTGGACGGCGTGCCGATGCTCTATAACGGTATGGAAGCCGGCGATACCACCGAGTCCGGCGCGCCGGCCCTGTTCGAAAAACTGCCCGTCTTCTGGGCCATCGCCGAGCGCAGGCCCGAGTTCCCCAAGTTGTACGCCCAAATGATCGCGCTGCGCCGGTCGCACGCTGCACTGCAGCAAGGCGCGACCGTCTGGATTCACAACGCAGATCCGGATCGAATTCTGACGTTCTACCGCCGCGGCGCCGGCGAGGAGTTCTTGATAGCTATCAACTGTTCCAGCCGGCCGTTCTTTGGCACGGTCGAAGCCGCGGGACAGTTCGAAGACGTGACGCCGCGGCTCGACGACAGCAAGCCCACCGCTCCCGCGTTGCCGGCGTTGTCGCTCGACGCCTGGGGATTTCGGATTTTGCGGCGCAGATAAGTTGACTGCAGGCATAAGTCGGGTCGCCATAGCTTCGAACGATCTAACAAAGGTTAATCTTGTTTCGCAACCCTCGTCGCGTCTACGATTCAAACTGGGGTGAAATATTGCAATAACGGTGCCTGGAACCGTAGCAAGATGCAAGAGCGGTAGCGCATTTCTCGAGCCCAATCCAGGGTTTTGCGAACCTCTACTCGTATGACTAGAATTGTGACGCCTTCTACTAATATATTGCTGGTGACCGCTGAAGAAAAAGCCACGTTCGGCCGGTGTGTCCGTACGATTAGCTTTCTTTTCTGGCTCGCCGTCCTACTCGTGTCCGCCCGCGAGCTAAAAGCGCAAGGGCAGTTGCTCGTATCGCCGGCGTCATATTCCGTCCATTACGAGATTGGTGGTCCGTTGCCTTCCCAGCAGCCTCCTATCTCCGTCACGAGTAGCGACACTACTTCGCTGAACTTCACCGCTTCCACGTCCGGTGAACCCTGGTTGACGATAAGTCCATTGAACGGAACGACGCCCGTCAGTATTGGAGTCGCAATCAGTGTTGCCGGGTTGGCGGTGGGAAACTACACGAGCACAATAACGATCAGTACGCCTGGTCAGCCGTTCGTAAAAATCGCCGTAAGTCTCTCAGTTAGTGAACCGACGAAGCCAACAATATGGGTCAATCCGGGTTCTTTGTCGTTCAGTTACCAAATAGGCTTGAACCCGCCGGCTGCTCAGACCTTATCAGTGACCAGCTACCCATCGGGACAAACGATTGCCGCGAAGACCTCTGGAGCGACTTGGCTCTCAGTTGCAACCGCTGGCAACTCAACGCCGGGGAGTGTCTCGGTGACGGTGAACCCGGCGGGCTTGGGTCCCGGCACATACCAGGGAAAAGTAAGTGTTAGCTCTTCTACCGCGACAAACAGTCCAATCACCGTGCCGGTAACACTTACCGTTTCGCTCCCACAGTCAATCCCATTTGTCTATCAGATCGCTTCTCCGCCTCCGGCACAGGTCTGCTTCCCGCTCACAAGCACTCCTTCCGGCGCCAGTTTCTCGACGTCCGCCTCGACGGACTCGGGCAGCAGTTGGCTTGCGGTAACTCCGGCGAGCGGTGTTACGCCGTCGAATGTTTGCATATCATCCTCACCCGTGGGAATGGCGCTGGGCGAATACTCAGGGACGGTAACGATTACAGGCGCCACGCCAAGTCCCCTTACGATAGCCGTCACTCTCACCGTAGCTAATGGCCCGGTCTTAACCGCGAACCCGCAGTCGCTGTCATTTGTGCTCGAAGCCGGCGGCAGCCCTCCGGCGCCCCAATCCGTTTCGCTCACGAGCGATATTCCCACTACAGGCGTGCCTTTGAGCGCTTCCGCCTCGACGGTTTCCGGAAGCGACTGGTTGGCGGTCAGCCCGGCGACGTCGAGCACGCCGGCCACCTTCAGCGTGTCCATAAAATCCGTCACACTCGCGCCCGGGGTCTATACGGGGAGTGTTCTGATCACCTCCAGCACTGCATCCAACAGCCCGGTCAAAATACCGGTCACGCTGAACGTGCCGGACATCCGTTTGTCAGTTTTGCCCGCGATGCTGGCATTCCCCTTCCAAATCGGGTGCCAGGCGCCTGCTCCGCTGCGTCTGTCCTTGTCGAGCCAAACGGCCGATGGCGTTTCCCTGCCTGCAAACTTCACCGCAGTCGCCACGTCAGGGGGCTGGTTGAGTATCGATTCGAAGGCTGGAACCACGCCTGGTGCTGTCAATGTATCGGTGAATACCAGCGGCATGTCTCCCGGAACATACAACGGCACGGTAACAGTGGCTTCGGCCGCGGCTGGCAACACCCCGCAGGTGGTCCCAGTATTGCTCATGGTGAATAGCCCGGGACTTTCACTCAGCTCTAGTGCACTCAATTTTGATTACCAAATGGGTTCCGCAGCATTATCGCCTAGTCCAATCTCTATCTCCAGTTGTGGCGCGCCATTGGATTTCAACATATCCGCTCCTCCCGTTGGCTGGTTATCCATCGACACGCTGAGGGGCACGACTCCGGCGGCCGCTAACATCTCGGTAAATGCCGGCAATTTGCCGCCAGGCACTTATAAAACGGCGATTACCATCTCGTCATCCGGAACCGGAAGTTCCCAGAGTATCCCCGTCACCCTCGTCGTGAGGAATCTGCCGACACTCATTGTCAGTCCCAAAGCTTTGTCTTTCTATTATGAAAAAGGATTTCAGACGCCGAGCGCTCAAACACTCTCCATCTCGGCCGGAAATACCAATTTCGCCGCATCTGTATCAACCACGAGCGGTAACTGGCTATCAATTGATAACGCCGGGGGAACAACACCAGGTACCGTAGGTGTCTCCGTACAGACTAACGGCCTAGGCCCTGGAACCTACAGCGGCACAGTTTCAATCGCGTCATTTGGTGCAAGCAACACTCCTGTAAGTATTCCGGTAACTCTGACGGTGGCCACATCAGGGCACCTGGCGGCATCCCCGGCTTCGTTGTCTTTTGATGCGCAGGTTGGCTCGCAGATCAGTCAGAGTCAAACGGTTACGGTTACCAGCACCGGTGATCAGTTAGGCTTCAAAACCTCAGCAGCCGGCGGAGGCTGGCTGTCAATCAATCCTACGCCACATGCCAGCACCGGCACCGTGCAGGGTGGCGTGGGGCAGGGCAGTGGCCAGATTAGTAGCGCTCCCGTTCTGTTGTCGGTATCGGCTAGCACCACAGGCTTGGCTCCAGGGACATACTCAGGATCGATCACCCTTACTCCCGATAGCGGGACGAATCCTATCAATATACCGGTCACGCTGACGATTCGAAGTAATCACTTGAGGATTCCTCAGGTCGCGGACGGCAACGGCTGGAAGACCACCATCGTGCTGGTGAACACGGACCCGGATCCGGCGCCGTTCACACTCAGCTTCCGGAACGCCAACGGAAGCCCCATTGCCGTGCCCCTCAATGGTGCTGGCCCGGTGACGGATTACTCTGACGTAATCCCGGTCGGTGGTTCGCGTACGATCGAGACGCAAGGAACCGCTGCCAATCTCATTCAGGGTTGGGGGGAAGTCATCGCTGGAAAGTCGATCAATGGAACAGCGATCTTCCGGCAACATGCTGCGGGCAGCGTGGATACAGAGGGCGCCGTGCCCCTTAAGGCGAGCGCAGGAACACACTTCCTGGTGCCGTTTGACAACACGCAAGGCTTCGTTACGGCGATGGCCATGCTCAATCCTGCCAGTGCACAGACCGCGCACGTGTCCATCACGTTCCGTAATGAGAATGGGCAACTCATCTCGACTGAGTCCCTTGTTCTTGCGGCGGGTAGCCGGCAAGCGTTCGTTTTGCCGACGCAGTTCCCTGAAGTTGCGAACCTGCGGGGCGTGGCCGAGTTCTCATCGCCGGTGGAAATTTCAGCCTTGGGTCTCCGGGCGAGCCCTCGTTATACGCTTGCTTCCATTGAACCGATAGATACCTCTAGTTTGCCTGCTGCGGGGACGACTTCGACAATCTCCCAAATTGCCGATGGAGGCGACTGGCAGACGACCATCATTCTCGTAAACACCGGATCCGGGCCGGCCCCGGTCTCCTTGAGATTTACACAACCAGGTGGAACGCCCTGGTT
>Ga0335070_10011911_pt1 | contig 10161 bp, 8 predicted proteins | sample Lox_Sample_13_FD_206722 | JGI IMG/M metagenome (GOLD analysis project Ga0335070, IMG submission 206722) | Soil microbial communities from Loxahatchee National Wildlife Refuge, Florida, United States - Lox_Sample_1.3 | ecosystem: Environmental > Terrestrial > Soil > Wetlands | place: USA: Florida... | reverse complement strand
TTCGGGTCGGCGCTCGGGGCATGGGGAGCGGGGAGGATCTTCGATCTGACGGGAAGCTACGCGGAAGCCTTCTGGCTGGCAATCGGTCTCTCGGTGCTGTCCCCCACCATTCTCTGGAGCGTCGGGTCGCGACGGCCGAATCCGCCGCCGGGGCGAGCGAAGAGCGGGGGATGGGGGTTGGGGGGTGGGGGATAGGGAAGAGAAAGCCGGGGGCCGTTCCGACTGGCCCCTGACCCCCGACCCCCGCTTTACTTCGCGAAGAGTCCTGGGGCTGGGCGTGATGGGAAAACCATGGATCACGAGATCGGGACCTGCGCGCCGCTCCTGGATGGTGCTGGCCACGTCGTTCGGCACCATGGTGGTCATCTACGGGGTGTGGTACTCGTACTCCGTCTTCCTGGTGGCCCTCATCCGCGAGTTCGGCTGGAGCCGGTCCCTTGTCTCCGGGGGTTTTGCCTTCTTCAGCTTGGTGAACGGCGTGGTGGCCCCGCTGACCGGATGGCTGATCCGCCGCTGGGGCCCCCGGCGGGTGATCCTGGCCGGGGTGGGGGTCATGACTCTCGGCCTCTGCCTCACCGGGGAAACCCGCGAGTGGTGGCACCTCTACGTGGCGTACGGTGCGATCACGGCGCTCGGGATCAGCCTGAACGGGTGGATTCCCCAGGTGATCCTGATTCAAGGCTGGTTTCCGAGTCGGGTCGGCAGCGCCATGGGGATCGCCTCGGGGGGGATCGGGGTCGGGATCTTCGCCATGGTCCCGCTGGCCCAACTGCTGATCGAGTGGTGCGGCTGGCGGTGGACGTTCCGGATCCTGGCAGCCCTGACGGTGGCCTGGGGACTGCCCTCGGCCCTCTGGTGGATTCGAGATCCGCCGGTCGGTATCGGGGGTCAGGACGGGCCGCAGTCCCCGGCGGCCTCCGGCGGGACCGAACCGTTCTGGACCCTGGGTGCGGCCGCCGGCACCTCACGCTTCTGGGGGCTTGCCGGCGTCTTCTTCTTCGGGAATGCCGTGACCCAGATGCTGATGATCCACCAGGTGGCCTACCTGGTGGATCACCGGATGGCGGCGCTCACGGCCGCCTCGGTGGGTGGGGCCGTGGGGCTGGTCAGCATCGTGGCCAAGATCGGGTGGGGCGTGCTCTCGGATCGGACCAGTCGGGAGCTGGCCTGCACGCTCGGGTTCGGCTGCGTGCTGGGGAGCCTCGGCGGGTTGGTGCTTGCCGGCGCGTACCCGGATTCCCCGATGGTGTGGGGGTATGCCGTGCTGATTGCGCTCGGGTACGGGGTGCTCTCGCCGGTCTTCCCGGCCACGGCCAGCGATCTGTACGCGGGGCCGGGATTCTCGACGATCTACGGGGTGCTCTGGGCGATCGTGTGCCTCGGGCTCGCGGCCGGTCCCTGGATGGCCGGATGCCTCTTCGACCTCACCGGCAGCTACGCGGTGGCGCTCTGCATCGGGCTGGGGATGGCGGTGGTGACCCCGGCCCTCATGTGGTTCGTCGCCCCTCGCCGCCCAAGCATCCCGCCGGCCAGGGGCAAGGGGTTAGGGGGTGGGGGATAGGGGGTGGAGAGGAGCAAGGGAAAGAGAGAAAGGACGTACGATCTGCAAACACCTACTCCATGTGCGATTCGGCGTCCTCCGACGTTTCCGAGGGTCTCCCGGCCGAGCCTGCGTTTTTACTATTCCCTATCCCCCAACCCCCATCCCCGGTTCTGAAACGCGCGGGCATCCCCGCGCGTTTCAGAATTTGTAGGCCTTTTTCGCCAGGCGGTAGGCGGTGTCCTGGATCATCTCCTGGGCATCGTCCATGTCCACGATGCCCCGAGCCACGAGGCCTGCGATCCAGTTGGCATCCACGCGCCGGGACAGGTCGTGCCGCGCCGGGATGGACGGATAGGCGCGGGTATCGTCGTTGAAGCCCACCGTGTTGGCCAGCCCGGCCGTCTCGGTGGCCATCTCCCGGAACCGCTCCATCCCGCTCAGGCTGTCGAAGAACCACCAGGGCGGCCCCAGGCGGAGCGCCGGATAGTGGCCGGCCAGCGGGGCAAGCTCGCGCGAATAGGTGGACTCGTCCAGGTTGAAGAGGACGAGGGTGAGGCGGGTGTCGTTGCCGTACTTTACCAGCAGTGGGCGGAGGTTGCGGGTGAACTCGCTTTGGATCGGGATGTCCCCTCCCATGTCCGTGCCGTGCCGCGCGTAGACGAGGGGGTTGTGGTTGCGGAAGGAGCCGACGTGCAGCTGCATCACCAGCCCATCCTCGATGCTCATGCGGGCCATTTCCATCAGCATGTGGCCGGTGAAGCGGGTGGCATCCTCCGCCGTGGCCTTGCCGGCCAGCGCCCGCCGGAACAGTGCCTCGGCCTGCCGGGGCGAGAGCTCCTCGGTGTGGGCGGTCATCGCGGCGTGGTCGGTGGCGGTGGCCCCCAGGCGCTTGAAGAAGGCACGGCGGTTCTCCAGCGCGGCAATGTAGCTCTTGTAGGTCTTGACCTCGATCTTGCTGACCGCACTCAGGGCCTTGATGTTCTGACGCCAGGCCGGGTTGTCCAGGTTGACCACGCCGTCGGGCCGGAAGCAGGGGACGACCCGGCCCTTCCAGCCGGACTTGCGGAGGGCCTGGTGGTGCACTAGCGGGTCCGTGGCCGCATCCGTGGTGGACATGGCCTCGATGTTGAATCGCTCGAACATGGCGCGCGGCCGGAACTCCGGCGTGGCCAGCTTGGCCGAGATCTGGTCATAGATCCGCTGCCCCGATTCGGCGGTCAGCTTCTCGTCCACGCCGAAGACCGAATACAGCTCGTGCGTCAGCCACATCCCGGTGGGGGTTGCCCGGAAGAGGTAGAAGTGCTCCGCGAAGGTCTGCCAGATCTTCCGGTGGTCGCGCTCGACCTCACCGCCGTCCTTGCGGGGGATGCCGAGCGCCTCCATGGGGATGCCCTGGGAATACAGCAAGCGGAAGATGTAATGGTCCGGGATGATGAGCAGGTCGGTTGGCGTGCCGAAGGAATAGTCCGGATCGGCGAACATCCGGGGATCCACGTGGCCGTGGGGGCAGATGAGGGGCAGATCCTTCACCCGGCGGTAGAGCTGCTGGGCGATCTCCTTCTGCTTGGGATCCGGGCCAAAGTACCGATCCTCGGGGAGAAAGAGCTTGGTGGGCATGATCGGCCTCCACTGGAACAGGGCAGGGGTTCAGGGATGGGGGCTCAGGTGTAAGGGGCCAGGGCCTGGCGCCGTACCGGCGTGGGTCCTATTGGAGGACGGCAGGCGATCTCCTCCAGCCCCCTTCTTTACCCCCCGAAGGTCTTTGCCAGCGCTGCGTACTTGTCCAGAGCCGGCAGGGTCGAGTCTCGGTCGGCGGAAGGCACGTTGAAGATGGCCCGCTCGACCCCGATCCGCATGTACTCGCGGATCGCGCTCTCCTCCGGCTTCGCAAAGAAGACGGAGACGCTGATGGACTTGGGATCTCGGCCGGCCTGCTCCGCGCGCCGTCGCAGATCGGCGACCGCCTCCGCGAGGTCGGCAATGCGACTGGCGATGGGGAACCACCCGTCACAGAACTCGACGACCCGCTGCCGGGCGTTCGCATGGTTGTTGCCGAGGAAGATCGGCGGGTGCGGCTTCTGCACCGGCTTGGGGTAGGACCAGATGGGATCGAAGTTCACGAACTCCCCGTGAAACTCCGCTGCCTCCTTGGTCCAGATCTCCTTCATGGCCAGGACCCGCTCGCGCACGACCCGGAAGCGCGTGGAGAAGTCGGTGCCGTGGTTGGCCATCTCCTCGGCGTTCCAGCCCCCGCCAATGGCGAAGAAGAAGCGACCGTTCGAGAGCAGATCCAGGCTGGCGACTTCCTTGGCCGTGACGATCGGGTCGCGCTCGACGATCAGGCAGATGCCGGTCCCGAGCTTCAGGCGCGTGGTCGCCGCCGCCGCGGCGGTCAGGGCGACGAAGGGGTCGAGGGTGTGCCAGTACTCCTTGGGGAGGCTCGGGCCGCCGGGCCAGGGGCTCTTCCGGCTGGCGGGGATGTGGGTGTGCTCCGGGAGCCAGAGCGACTCGAAGGCCCGCTCCTCCAGCGCGCGGGCCAGCTCGTCCACCCGCATGGCATAGTCCGTGACGAACATCGTGACGCCAAATTTCATGGCACCCTCCATTCGCCCCTGACGGCTTCCCTCGGCCCCCCTGCGGAAGACAGGGACGGATGCCGGCACCCGGCTGCCGGCGACTCAGCCGATCTGGAGCAGCTTCCTGAGCAGCTCGCCGGCCAGCTGCGGGTTGGCCTTGCCCCGGGTGGCCTTCATGACCTGGCCCACCAGGAAGTTGAAGGCGCTCTCCTTTCCCTTGCGCAGCTCCGCGATGGCGGCGGCGTTCTTGGCCAGGATGTCCTGGACGATCTTCTCCAGCTCGCCCGCATCGGCGATCTGGCCCCCCTTCTTCTTCAGGATCTCCGCCGGGTCGGCGCCCGTGGCATACATCTCGTCGAAGAACTCCTTGGCCATCTTGCCACTGATGGTGCCCTTGGCCAGGAGATCCAGCATGGCGGCCAGCCGCTCAGGGGAGATCGGACTCTGGATGATATCCTTGCCGTCCTTGTTCAGGCGGCCCAGCAGCTCCACCATGACCCAGTTGCTGACGACCTTGGGGTCGCGGTGGGCCGTGACGGCGGCCTCGTAGTAGTTCGCCAGCGCCGGGCTCGTGGTGAGGACGCCGGCGTCGTATTCCGGGATGGTGTATGCGGCGACGAACCGCTGCCGCTTGACCCCGGGAAGCTCTGGAAGGGTGCGCCGGATCTCCTCGATCCAGGCCGGCTCGAGCACCAGGGGGACGAGGTCCGGCTCGGGGAAGTAGCGGTAGTCGTGGGCGAACTCCTTGGTCCGCATGGAGAGGGTGATCTCCTGGTCGGCGTTCCAGAGCCGGGTCTCCTGGACCAGGGTCTCGCCGGAGGTCACCGCCTTCACCTGGCGGCGGATCTCGTAGTCCAGGGCCTTCTGGACGTTCTTGAAGGAGTTCATGTTCTTCACTTCGATCTTGGTGCCAAGCTCGGTGGCGCCCTGCGGGCGGATCGAGACGTTGGCGTCGCAGCGAAAACTCCCCTCCTCCATGTTCCCGTCGCAGACGCCGAGGTAGACCAGGATGGCCCGGAGCTGCCGGAGGTACTCCGCCGCCTCCTCGGGGGTCCGCAGATCGGGCTCGCTCACGATCTCCATCAGGGGCACGCCGCAGCGGTTGAAATCCACCAGGCTGGATTCGGCCCGCTCCATCACCCCCGCGTGGACGAGCTTGCCCGTGTCCTCCTCGAGATGGACGCGCCGGATCCCGATCCGCCGCCGGGCGCCGTCCAGGGGGAACTCGATGAACCCGTGCTCGGAGAGGGGAAGCTCGTACTGCGAGATCTGGTAGTTCTTGGGGAGGTCCGGGTAGAAATAGTTCTTGCGGGCAAACCGGGACATGGGGGCGAGACGGCAGTTCAGCGCCAGCGCCGTCCGCACGGCGAACTCGACGCCGCGCCGGTTGATGACGGGGAGCACGCCGGGCATCCCGAGGCACACCGGGCAGGTGTGCGAGTTCGGCGGGGCGCCGAAGGTGGTAGTGCAGCCGCAGAACATCTTGGACCTGGTCAGCAGCTCGGCGTGCACCTCGAGCCCGATCACCGCTTCAAAGGTGGCCATGCTCAATCCTCGGTGGGAGTCGATTCCAGGAACCGGATGTACTCGGGGGTCAGGCCGTGCGCCCGCGCGCCCTCGACGAGCGCGTCCCGGTACCGGCGGCCGGGGCGGAACGTCCCCAGCGGCCGGGCCACGTAGACAAAGGCAGGCACGGTCCGTCCGTCAAAGGTTGTCACGATCACCTCGGTGCGTCCGTACTCGGTCGGGTACTGCTCGTACGCATCCAGGGCATCCCGGTGGGACTCGGTGATGTCCCACAGTACGCCCTCGACGAGGGCACCCGGGCAGGCCTCGATACCCGCCACGCCGCAGCCGTCCCAGGCGGCGAAGGGTCGGTTGAACACGAGCCGGTAGTCCCGGAGCATCGCCGCCCCGATGACGACGCAGCCGGGGCAGAGCTGGCCCATCTGGGTCGGAAGCATGTTGGACCCGTAGGCGAAGTAGAACATGCGAGATACCCAGAACGTTCGACAGTTCGTTGGTTCGAGGGTTCGGTTGTTCTCGAACAGCCGAACGCCTTTCACTCCCTAGCCCGCATTATTCGCGAACGCGACCCGCGAACAATGCGGGCTAGGGCTTGATGCCGTGCACCTCGAAGTCGTACCGGACCGCCGGGCGATTCTTCTCGACGATGGAGATGCTCCAGTCGCTCTGGTGGCCGGGGCCCAGGTCGCCGACGCTCACGTTCTGCATGCCGAGAACCTTGTTCTTCTTGTCCACGAACCGGACCATCACCGTGACGTCGCGGGCAGGGCCGGGGCCGAAGTTCTTGACGGTGCCCTTGAGGGTATCCAGCCACCGTTCGTATTCGGTCACCGTGAGGTCGCTCCCCTTCTTGGAGGACTTGGTGGCAGGCTTGCTGGCGGCCAAGGCCGAGGGCTCCGCCAGAAAGGCCCCGGCCAGGGACAGCATCACCCAGAGGCAGATCATCCAACGCCCGGACGTGCGTGTTCCCATGGGACCCTCCTCGCGGCGGCCTCAGCAGGGAGCCCGCCGGGTGCGCCACTCGGTCGCCTGCTCGTAGGCGTGGGCGGTCCGCAGGACCGTGGCCTCGTCGAAGGGCTTGCCGATGATCTGCAGGCCGATGGGCAGTCCCGGCCCGGTGAAGCCGCAATTGACGCTGATGCCGGGGACGCCCGCCAGGTTCGCCGAGATCGTCAGGATGTCGGACAGGTACATCTGCAGCGGGTCCGCCATCCGCTCCCCGAATCGGAAGGCGGCGCTCGGGGAGGTGGGGGTCACGATGACGTCGCAGCGTCGGAAGGCCTGGGTGAAATCCTCGCGGATCAGCGTCCGGACCTTCAGGGCCTTGAGGTAGAAGGCGTCGTAGTACCCGGCGCTCAGCGCATAGGTCCCCAGCATGATGCGCCGCTTGACCTCGGGACCGAAGCCCTCGCGGCGGGTCTTCATGACCATGTCGATCAGGTGCTCCGAGGTCCCCGTCCGGTAGCCGTACTTCACCCCGTCGTAGCGGGCGAGGTTGGAGCTGGCCTCCGCCGTGGCCACGAGATAATAGACCGCCACGGCGTACTCGGTGTGCGGCAGCGACACCGGCACCTGGACCGCACCCAGGCGCTCCAGGACGCGAACGGCCTCCTGGATGGCCGACCCGATCTCGGGGTCCATGCCGGGGATGAAATACTCGGCCGGGATCCCGATGCGCAGCCCCCGGATCGCCCCGTCGAGCGCCGCCTCGAAGTCCGGCACGGGCACGTCGGCCGAGGTCGAGTCGCAGGGGTCGTGACCGGCGATCACCTGGAGCAGCACGGCGGCGTCCCGGACGTCCTTGGTCAACGGCCCGATCTGGTCCAGGGAGGAGGCGAAGGCCACCAGGCCGTACCGCGACACCCGGCCGTAGGTCGGCTTCAGCGCGGCGATCCCGCAGAAGCCGCCGGGCTGCCGGATCGAGCCGCCGGTGTCGCTGCCCAGGGCGCCCGCGCACATGTCAGCGGCCACCGCGGCCGCGGAGCCTCCGCTGGAGCCCCCCGGCACGCAGGCCAGGTCCCAGGGATTCCGGGTCGGCTTGAAGGCCGAGTTCTCCGTGGAGGAGCCCATGGCGAACTCGTCCAGGTTGGTCTTCCCGAGCAGCACCGCCCCCGCCGCCTTCAGGCGGGCCACCACCGTGGCGTCGTAGGGGGGGACGTAGCCTTGCAGGATCTTCGAGGAACAGGTGGTGGGCACGCCCTGGGTGCAGAGGTTATCCTTGACGACGAGCGGAACCCCCGCCAGGGGCGGCAGCGGCTCGCGCCGCGCCTGCATCTGCTCGAGCGCCTTGGCGCGGAGCAGCGCGGGCTCGGCGGTCAAGGCGTTGAAGGCCTGGATCTTCTCCTCGAGCTGGCCGATCCGGTCGAGGTACGCCTGCACCACCTGGACCGGGGAAACCTCGCGCCGGTGGATGAGATCACGCAGCTCGTGAATGGTCAGCCGGTACAGGGTCACGCCGGTCTCCTAAGCGGAAAACGTAAGGCGTGATACGTAACCTGCCCTTACGTTTTGCGCCTTACGGTTTTCTTCCGCCCTCAGTCCTCGATGATCCGGGGCACGCGGAAGAAGATATCCTCCCGATCGGGCGCGTTGGCCAGCGCCAGGTCCTGGGGGAGCGAGGGCCGGACCTCATCCTCGCGCATGACGCTCACCATGGGGATGACGGTCGAGGTCGGCTCGACGGCGCTGGTGTCGAGCTGGTTCAGCTTCTCGATGTAGCCCAGGATGGCGTCGAGCTGGGCGGTCATGCGCGCCTTCTCGTCCTCGCTCAGCTCCAGCCGCGCCAGCCGGGCGACGTGCTCCACTTCCTCGCGGGTGATCTTGGCCACCGCAACCCCCCTTATAGGCAATCAGGCAATTGGGCAATCTGGCAACTCGGAGATCCTGAAGGCCGAAGCGCCGAATCGCCCGGTTGCCCAATTACCGAGTTGCCGCCTACGCCGCCTCCAGCTGGGCGTGCCGCGCCGCGAGCTTCTTGCGTCCCACGCCAGCGAAGGTCACCACCACCTTCAGATCCTCACCCTCGCCGATCCGCTCGCGGATGGTGCCGATGCCCCACTCGGGATGGCGCACCCGCATGCCCACCTGCAGGTGGTCCACGAACGGCTCGAGCGGCTCGTACCTCGGCCCTTCGAGTTCCCGCTCCGACCCCCGACCCCCGACCCCCGACCCCCAGCTCTCGGCACTCGTCCGCGACCTGCCGTTCAGGCCATTGACCCGCTCCAGCAGCTGGGCCGGCACCTCGTCCAGGAACCGGGAGGGCAGGTTGAAGGCGTCGCTGTTGTACAGCCGTCGCGACAGCGCGGCCGAGAGGAACAGGCGCTCCCGCGCGCGGGTCATCCCCACGTAGCAGAGGCGCCGCTCCTCCTCGAGCTCGTCGTCGTCGGTCAGAGAGCGGGCATGGGGGAAGACGCCCTCCTCCAGGCCGGTCATGAAGACGACGGGGAACTCCAGCCCCTTGGCGGAGTGCAGGGTCATCAGGGTGACGGCCCCCTTGCCCTCGGCCATCTCGTCGATGTCGGCGATCAGGGCCACGCTGTCGAGGAAGGCCTGCAGGCTCTGGTCCTCGCTCCGCTCCATGAACTCGCGGGCGGCCGAGACCAGCTCCTGGAGGTTCTCCATCCGGGACTCCGCCTCGACCGTCCCCTCGTTCTTGAGGTCGGCCAGGTACCCCGTGGTGTCGAGGAGCTGCACGATCAGCTCCGGCACGGGGGTCACCTCGACCCGGGCCTGGGTGCGCTCGATCAGGGCGATGAGCTCGGCGAGGGCCTTCTGGGTCTTGGGCGTGAGGAGCTTGCGCCCGCCGGCCAGCTTGCACGCCTGCCAGAGGGAGATGCGCTCCGCCAGGGCCAGGCCCTCCAGCTTCTCCACGCTGGTCTGGCCGATCCCCCGGGACGGGACGTTCACGATCCGCTTCAGGCTCTGGGCGTCGTCGGGATTGGCCACCAGGCGCAGGTAGGCGAGCAGATCCTTGATCTCCTTCCGCTCGTAGAAGCGGAGCCCGCCCACGATGACGTAGGGGGTCACCTCGCGGCGCAGGGAATCCTCCAGGACGCGGGACTGGGCGTTGGTCCGGTAGAAGACCGCGAAGTCGTCCAGGCTGCGGGTCCCCTCGGCGAGGAGGCGCCGGATGGTGCCCACCACGAAGTCCGCCTCCGCCTGCTCGTCCCGGGCCTGGTAGAAGACGACCGGCTCCCCGGCGGGGTTCTCGGTCCAGAGGGTCTTGCCCTTCCGTCCCAGGTTGTGCGACACCACGCCGCCCGCGGCATCGAGGATGGTCTGGGTGGAGCGGTAGTTCTGCTCGAGCTTGATGACCTGGCAGCCGGGGTGGTCCCGCTCGAAGTCCAGGATGTTGTTCAGGTCCGCGCCGCGCCACCGGTAGATGGACTGATCGTCGTCCCCCACCACGCAGAGATTCCCGTGGCGCTGGCTCAGGAGGTTCACGATCTGGTACTGGGCGTGGTTGGTGTCCTGGTACTCGTCCACCAGGACGTAGCGCCAGAGGTTCTGCTGGTA
>Ga0335070_10011910_pt1 | contig 10161 bp, 4 predicted proteins | sample Lox_Sample_13_FD_206722 | JGI IMG/M metagenome (GOLD analysis project Ga0335070, IMG submission 206722) | Soil microbial communities from Loxahatchee National Wildlife Refuge, Florida, United States - Lox_Sample_1.3 | ecosystem: Environmental > Terrestrial > Soil > Wetlands | place: USA: Florida... | reverse complement strand
CGTTTAACCTGCGCGGTAACTTGATTTTGGCGAGCTCCAGCCTTGCCACGGCTGTTTCGCGCTCCGCATTAGCCGCTCGTTCACTAGCTTGTGCGATCTGTAGCTGGAATCCCTCCGCCTTTTGGCGTGCTTCTTCGGCCTTCTGGCGGGCCACGTTAGTGACTTTCAGGTCTTCGGCCGCTTCTCTCTCTGTTTGGGCCGCACGTTCAAACGCCAAAGCAGCACGCTCGTTCGCAAGCCCCGATTTTGTTTGCGCGTCTTCTAGCAAAATCTCATCAAACTTTTGTACGAGCCCGTCAGCATCAGAAACAAATCTGTCGGCCATAAACTCGCCGGCTACACCGACAACGATAAGTACCCAGCCAACAAAGGCTAACAGTTTCGCCCACTCAGGTGTGTCCGTCTCGGGAACAGAGAAGTGAAAGCGCCGATTGAACTTCCAGCGATGAAGAATGGACTGGATCTCATGCCACAGTTCCGGCCCCTCCATGACAAGCCCGACCGCAACAAGCAACGTTGCCGTCAACAATCGAGCAAACCAGACCGCTCTAAATGCCTCAAAGTCCGCTCGAATGAGATTGTCGATTCCTTTTAACGTGTCTGGAATCGGTATTGATAGAGGAGACAGCATAGATTTCTCTGCAAGGAACGGAGGGGCCGCCACTTTGCGGCGCAAAATTGCAGCCAACTATTCCTTATCGTTCCACCCTCCGCAGAACCACCGGAATGCTCTTCGGCACTTCCCAAGTCGTATCAATCGACGGATCAGAGCCATCCGGAGCCGGCCCAATCGCTGGTCTTCCCGGCTCTTCCTTCCGAGGAGTTGGACTTTCCCACGGCAGTGAGAACGCCCGTTGCAGTTCCAGTCGGTCGCCCTTGATCGAGCCGGTGTACTTGCTGCCTCCGGACTTGAACGCGACCTGATCGCCGTCGACGCTCCCGTCCACAATCGGCGCAGGCACATCGTCGCCGCCGAAAAATCCCGCTCCTCCCTCCACGCTCCCCGTCAGCTTGTTGCCATCCTGCCGCAGCGTAAAGACGGTGTTCGAACCCACCAGCATGGCGACGAATTCATTGGATGGACCGGAAGCCGGAACCGGTCTCCACAGCCCAGTCACACCCGCGCCCTTGGGCATTTCGCGCTCCCACACTGCAACCTGCGGACGAAGCGTGACCACCTTAGCCATGATCGTCAGTGTCGAAGGCGCCAGCCCTGGCGATGTCACCTCCACCGTGATGTTCCCAGGATTCTTGCCAGACTGCACCAGTCCCATGCAGAGTCCAGAGAATGCTTTTCGTGACGTGCTTTTGTCGGCAGCATGATCGGTCGGGTCGCCATTCCCCACGCCGATCAATTCACCCGCCCCCGAGACCCGGAAGGTCACCTCGTTGTCGGTAATCGGCACGGCTCGTCCCTGCGCATCCTGCACCTCGACCGCGAACATGGCGACATCCTCTCCGTCAGCGTAGATCTCCGTGCGATCCGCACTCAGAATCAGCTTCGCCGCAGTGGCAGTCGTGTCCCGCTTCGTGGTCATCACCTGCTTGCCGCCCTTCCAGCCACGCGCCTCCAGCGATCCGGGCGCGTACTTGACGACCCACGCGACGTGCGAATCTTTCTTCACCTCTTTCGCGCCCAGGCTCCTGCCGTTCAGGAAAAGTTCTACTCGATCCAGGTTCGAATACACCCATACCGCAATTTCCTTGCCCTCATACCCGGGCCAATTCCAATGGGGAAACAGATGCAGCACGGGCCTTGTGGTCCACCACGACTGGTAGTAGTAGAAGGAGTCTTTGGGAAACCCGCAGGTGTCGATGATTCCGTACTGCGAACTGATATTCGGCCACGCATACGGCGAGGGCTCGCCGCGGTAGTCGAATCCCGTCCACACAAATCCGCCCGAGAGCCACGGCCGCGCGTTACAGAACCTCCACCAGCCTTCCGCGGATGCGCGCCCCGTGGTGGTATAAGGATCGTAACAACTCACGAATCCCTTCGAGCGATCCGTGATGTAAATGCCGCGCGTGCCCACCGCGCTCACCGTCTCCGTGCCCATCACCGGTTTGTCGGGATTCTTTTTGTGGAACTCCTCTGCCCCCGGGTCCATGTAGTTGTAGCCCGCAACATCACCCACAGCGAGGCCACCTACTCCAATCGCTCCTGCAGGAGCAATCGAAACCGGCCGCGAACCGTCGTGCCGAGCCGCGAGGGTTTTCATCGCCCCAAGAATGAGTGCGCCCCTCGCCGTGTTCGCCTGTCCTTCCTCGTTCCCCATCGAATACATAAAAACGCTCGGGTGATTGCGGTCGCGCCGTACAAGGTTCTCAAACTGGCTCAGACCTTCCGGGTTCGACGACATCATGCGCGTTTCATCGAACACCAGCATGCCCAACTGGTCGCACGCATCAAGCAACTCCGGTGTCGGCGGATTGTGCGATGTGCGTATTGAGTTGCAGCCCATCTCCTGCAACTTGCGGACGCGGTAGTACTGCACCGCGTCCGGCAGGGCCGCCCCAACGCCAGCGTGATCCTGATGATTGCAGGTTCCTTTCAGCTTGACCGGATTCCCATTCAGCAGGAAGCCCTTTTCCGCGTCGAATGCCACCGTGCGAATTCCGAACGGAGTCTCGTAGCAATCTACGATCTGCCCATTCGCCTGGATCTCGGTAACAAGCTTGTAGAGATTCCGTTCTTCGAGCGACCACAAGCGCGGCTGCTTCACCACGACCTCTTGCCGGAAATCCTGGTCGGCTCCAGCAGCGATGGCTGCAGATTCGGACGCTCTCTTTCCCACCGACTGGCCCGAGGAGTCGAGAATGGTTGAGATCACGCGCGTGTCGCCGACGGCCGCCCCATCGTTTCGCACTTCCGTGGCGATCGAGAGCGAAGCTTCGCCGGCGCGAACCTGCGGCTTCACAAACGTGCCCCACTGCTTCACATGCAACGGATTCGTCTTCACCACCCACACGTGGCGGTAAATCCCTGCACCCTCGTAAAACCAGCCATCGCTCTGAGTCGCATCGACGCGGACCAGCAAAACGTTTCGCTGACCGAGGTATGCAAAATCGGTCACGTCAAAACTGAAGGGATCGTAACCTCCGCTGTGCCACCCAATGTAGAAATTGTTGAACACAACCATGGTCTCGCGGTATGCGCCGTCGAACTCGAGCGTGATTCTCTTTCCCGCATCTTCAGCCGGCAGGTCAAAAACACGCCGGTACCATCCGACGCTCGTCGCCGGATACTTCCGGCCCAGCGGATAGAATCCCTTGTTCACCAAGTCCTTATCGTTCTGGAAAGGTAGTTCCACCGCCCAATCGTGCGGCAGATCGATCGCCCGCCAGTCGCTGTCGTCGAAGGCAATGGCGCCGGCAGGCATGAAGTTGCCGGTCTTCTGAAAATTCCCCCAGGTAGAACCGCCGTATCCGAAGTCCTGGCTGGCATCGTCGGCATGGCCGAAGTGGAATCGCCATCCGAAGTCGAGCAGGAGCCGCTCCCGGCCCGCGCCCGGAGTTGGAGACGCGCGCAGAGCATCATCAACCAGAGCCATGGAATCGGGCATCGCCTTCATCGCAGAGTCGAAGCCCTTAAATCCCTTCGCTGCGGCAACGGCTGCGGGCGCTAGCAGGCTGGCTTTGAGAACATCACGGCGGGTCGGCATACCTTCTCCAGGCGAGCGGCTCGTGAAGAACCTCCGCTCTGCGGAAATTGGAATGTTCGAGAGTTGAAGCGAGGGAAGTATAGCTCGCGTCCGCGTCGGTCTCAACTACGCTGCTCACACGCCGCTACGCTCTCTAGTGTCCTGAGACTGAAGCCCGTTGACAAAGTGAGGAGCTTTGAAAGGGCGAGGCTTCAGCCACGCCGCTCAGGGTCAAGAAAAATTCGGGCTTCAGCCCCTGAGGGCCCTGTCCAGGCAGAACGCTAGCTTCTTTAGCGAATCTCAGTTACAGGACACTAGAATGTATTCGCGGAAATCGTACTTCCTGACTGCAGGGACCAGTGAAGATGGCGAAGGGGCGGATGGCCGCCTCCTTGTGAGTGACTTCAGTTGATTTGGACACCGCTTCGCTAACTGGCCTTGGGCTTGTTCTTGTAGACAATGCCCATGCCTCCGGCGCCATCACCAGGGGAATCGCTGGCGCCTTTGCGACCAGCGACTATGGAAATGGAACAACTGCTTGCACCTGATTCGAATAGGTGCTTTCTACTCCGGATGAGTCCACCGCCGTGGTGACGTAGTAGTAGCTCTGACCGGACTGAACCGTGCCGTCGCTGTAGTTCATCGATGGATTCAGCACCGTATTGATACGCGAATACGACCCCGTGGCCGACGTTGCCCGGTACACGTTGTATCCGGCGACTGAAGTAGACGTGCTCGCACTCCACGACAGCTCGACTCTGTGCTGGACCGTCGCGCCCGAACCTGTAGCTGTTTCCGATGCCGATGTTGCGTTGCTGGCAAAGAAGGAAATTTTCGCCGAAGCCGCCCCGGACGCAGTTGGAGCGAACGTCACGGTGAAGGGCACGCTCTGACCGGCCGCCAGAGTCATGGGCAAAGTGAGCCCGTTGAGCGTGAACGCAGAATTGTTCGAACTAGCCGAAGACAAAGTTATGCTTCCGCCGTTGGCAGAAACGTTCCCGCTCTGAGTCTGGGTAGTTCCAATGGTGACGCTGCCAAAACTCATGGAGCCGGGACTTAGAGCCAGTGTGCCGCTCGGCGTCGTCGCGGTGCCGCTCAGAGCGACAGTAACCGACGGGTTCGCAGCGTTCGACGCTATGGCAAGGCTGGCGGAATTTGCACCAGTGCTAGTCGGAGAAAACGTTACCGACAGATTCGCACTCGCACTGGCAGCCAAAGTGTAGGGAAGAGTCAGTCCACTCACCGTGAAACCGCCTCCCGTAACGGTTGCCGCTGATATCGTAAAGCTCGATCCCCCGGTGTTCGACAAAGTAAGGGCTTGCGTTTGGCTGCTGCCAACGCTGACGCTGCCGAAGCTCATCGAACCGGGCGTCACACTGAGTGTGCCGATCGCGCCCGTGCCGCTGAGGGAGATCACAAGAGTGGGGTTCGCCGCGTTCGACGCTATCGCAAGGCTCGCCGTAATTGTTCCGGACGTTGTCGGCGAGAATGTTACCGACAGGTTCGCGCTGGCTCCTGCAGCCAGCGAGTAAGGGCAAGTCAGTCCGCTCACCCTGAAACCATTGCCTGTAACGCTCGCGGCCGAAATCGTCAGGGTCGCTCCGCCGGTATTCGACAAGGCAAGCGCTTGCGTTTGGCTGCTGCCAACGGCGATGCTCCCAAAACTCATACTAGATGGAGTGCTCAGGAAACCTGCCGCTCCAGCGCCTGTTCCCGACAAGGAACCGGTAGCGCTGCTTGAGCGTCCTCTGCGGCTGCCCCAGGGGGCCGAAAATGTCACTTTGAGGCCGCCGCTCACGGCTCCCGCTGACTGCGGCGTGAAGGAAACTGAGAAGTTCGCACTCTTGTACGGATACAAAGTGATAGGGAGATTGGGCCCGACGAATTTGAAGCCACTCCCGGAAGCCGTGGCTTGAGAAATTGTTACGGTCGATCGTCCCGCGTTGACGACGGCAATGGGCCTGATCAGGCTGCTGCCAACTTGGACGCTGCCAAAATTGGCACTCGAAACGGAAACCCCAGTTTCGGCAGCGGCTGCACCTGAAATGGAAAGGACGGATACGAGTAGGAGAAACCAATACACCAGTCTCAGGGGGGATCCAAGACGGTTCATGTTGTCAGCTCTCTTTGCACGTGCTCACTGAGCACGGCGGGGGATTTGTGGAGCCTTGGCTTGTGCCCGGAAGTAATCCGAATCGCGAACCAGTGTCTTGATTGTTTCGTTGAAGAAGCCTTCCTGGTAGGTCACCAAAGAATTAGGTCGTCCGATGCTGGAAGTACATCTGAGGCGACTGTACGGACAGAGGCGCGCTGGCCGTTTCCCGCAGGCGTGTATCGCCAAGGTACACCTGACGGTGCCATGGCAGCCCTCGATACCGCGACCACAACACTCACGTTCAGCGACGTCGCGCAATGGCGTCGCAACGGGATCTCGGGAATGGGATACGACTGTGGACTAACGTGGTGGTGGAGCGGAACAAGTCAAGAGACTTCCTATTTCTTCTTCCCCAGTTTGCGCGCAATCTCTTCCACAATCTTCGGACGCATGTCGGCCAGGACGCTGTCGACTATGCTGGCGATCTCCGGGTCAGAGTCGAGGGAGGCGACTTCTTCGGGTTTGCTCTCCGCGCCCGCAGCGACCGCCATCGCGGCCCTGTCCTGAGGGACAGGCTCCTCGGCTTCATTCACGGACGCTTCCGCCGGCTGTTCCGACTTCGAGGTGCCGGTCTGGCGGATCTTTCTCCAACTGGCCCAGGCCGCTGCCGTTTCCGATTCTCTCTTAGCCATTTCGTCCAACCCTCCTGCGGTCGATGCGCTGGGAACCGGCACCGCCTCCGTTGCTACCTTCTCCGAACTCGATTCCTCTTCAGGAACTTCGCCCTTCGCCACGGCCTCGGGGACTTCGACGATGGGGGCTGGTTTCTCCGGTTCCGGACTAGCCTGAACTTCAGGCGCCGCCACCTCGGGCGCAACCAGTGGCTCAGCGATCTCTGCCGCCGGGGCAACTTCAATAAGCTCACGAACCAACGGCTCTGCCGCTTTCTCCGGCGTCTCTTCGGCCTTCTGCTCTGAGATATTGTCCTCGGCTTTGGGCTCGGCTTTCTCCTCGCTCTTGGTTTCGGCCTCGGCCTCAGTCTTCTCCTCAATCTTTGCTTCGATCTTTTCCTCGACCTTCTGCTCAGGCTCGGGCTCAGCCGTAGGGGCTGGCGACTCGAGCGCCGCTGCTTGCACTGACTTCTCAGAGATCGGTTCTGCCGAGGCCACACTTTGCTCCGCCTCATACTTGGCAGCGACAGCTTCCAATTCCTTGACGGCAGCGCTGATCGCTTCCGTCGCTGCCGCCGAAACCGGAGTCACAGGCTGCGCCGGTTCGGGCGTTGGCGTCGCCGGAACGGGATCTGCCGCCGGCATCACTACCGCATCTGCGGTCGGGGGTTCGGCGACCGCAATCGGGGCGATACTCCGCTCGGGTTCGACAGGTTTCGTCTCCGCGACCGAAGGCGCAGGCTGCGAATGCACACCTTCCGCCGCGGCGAAGGCCGCATAGGTCTTCTGCATCTCGTGTTCGAGCGAGATCGCGGCTTCTTCGGGAGCGAGCGCAACCGCCACCGCTGTCCAGCGCGATGCTGCCGGCGTCGCAGCGTCCGCGACCGCAGCCACTGCCATGGTCACCGGTTCCGCCGATTCTTTCTCGCGGCTCGTCCAGCTTCCGTTCCCTAACCCGGCGGCGGGTAACGAGATCCACTCCGTCTCCAAGCCTGCGATGGCCGCCATCACCTCCGCAGGGCCAGACTTGTGTTCGGCCTTTTTCTCCTCCGCCTTTTCTGGCGCTTCCTGCACGGCCAATGTTGCCGGAGGTGCGCTCGCAGCAGCAGCTTCAGGCACAGGCGCGGGCTCCGCTGGCCGCTCCTCTTCTTTGCTCTCCACCTTTGCAGGTTCGACGCTTTCCGGTTTTGCGGTTTCAGCGCTCTCAGATCTTGCCGTCTCACCCGGCGCGGCAGCGGCAACCGGCGCTTCCGGCACCGGCACTGGCGGTTTTTCTTCGCTAGCCTTGCCCGTCAGCTGCGCCGCAGCGGCTGCCAGGGCAGCAATCTCTTCCGGCGTGACGTCTTTGGGCAAACCTTCCGGAGCCAGCGCGCCGACATTGACGTGAGCCTGTTCCGGGGTGGTTTCGGGATGGGCTACTGGCGCGGCCTCGGGAGCCTTGTGCTCGACAACAGTTCGCAGATCCTTGTTGACCGGATTGTAGATCTCGGCAGTGTCAATTTCCCGTTCGACCGGCTTTTCCTTCTTCTTCTTTGGAAACGAGATGCGACTTTTCCAGCCGGAATCGTCGTCCTCGACCGCCATCGACTTGTCGTATCGGCCTTCTTCGATCGCCGCTGTGGCTCGCGCAAATCGCCCCGGTTTCGAAGATTCCGCCCGGGGTACAACTCTGTCTTCCAGCTTGCTCAGGGCGCTCAGCAATTCGCTGGCTTCAAAGGGCTTGACGATGAAAGCGTCGGCACGGACCCGCTTGGCCTCTTCCGGTTTAAAGGGCTCTAACTTGCCGACGGTGAGCAGGATCGGAATCCGCGACGTCTCGCCGACTTCCTTGAGGCGCTGGCACACCTCCAGCCCGCTGTAGCCGGGCATGTACACGTCGAGGACGATGAGGTCGGGCTTGAGCTCCCCAATCTTCTTCAAGGCCGCCGACCCATTGTTTACCGTGATGACTTCATACCCCGCGTCTGCGAGGATTTTTCGCCCCATATTCTGGGCGGTTACGCTGTCGTCGGCGAGCAATATCTTCCTTGCCAAAGGTATATTCCTCTGAAGAGGGGAGATACCGCGAAGGTAACCTGTGCCTCAACCCAAGTCAATGATCCTGAAGGGAAGTAACACGTTACCAGTGGTCAACACCTAGTGCGCATTGATTATGCGGGACAGCCGCCTTTGGCTGTCCGCCAAAGCGAAGCGAGACGCAGGGCAAGGTTTCAAAGACTCAACGTCTTTCAAAGCCTGTGGTCTGGTGACCACCATCTTTCGATAAGGCTGTGCTCAGGGTGCGACGCAGAATGCTTCGACTTCGCCCCAGCCCAGGTCTTTGAAACTCTGAAACCTTGAAACTTTGAAACTTTCTAAAACGGATTGATCTTCTTCAACCCTTTTTTCTTCTTTCTCTTGCTGCTCGAAATCTCCTCATCGCTGGCGGGAGTCGAATCATCCACCTTCGCCGTGCTGCTCGACGACTGGTTCTGAATCTCATTTACCTGGGTCGGCGGCGGAAGCGACGTATCCGCGCCCGCATTCGTCGGAACCAGCTCATTCGGATCAGCGGGCTGATTCGGCTTTAGCTCATTGGGGTCGTTCGTGGCCGGTGCAGGTGGCGTCGCCGCAGCCGGAGGGGCGCCAAAAGGATTCGGATTGGGTGTGCCATCTGTCGGAGCAGTCGGTGGCTGATTGGGATTGATGATTTCTACGCCGACGCTCTTACTGCCCGCATTGCTGGAATCCATGAAGGCTCTTGCTTCTTGCTGCTGCACGTCTCGGGGGCTTACCGGCTCGGGATCAACCAGCGGCGGCTCACCGACTGTGGCGGCCTGCGACACATCCGGTCCCTTTTTGATCAGTCCCATGGCCCGCTGCATGATGGTTGCTTGCCCACGGCTCTCCATCTCTGCTTTGTTCCGCGCAACCGCCGCTTTGGTCGGACGCGGTACCGGTTCGTGCAGCGCTTCCAAGCGCTTTTTTGCATCGTCGGCGCGATCCATCAGGGGATAGCGGGTGAGAATCCTGGAATAGTCTTTCGCCGCCTCCTTGGAAAGCTGCGTGATGGCGCGTGCCTTGTCGGCTTCCCGCATGCAGCCCCGCGGCAGATTGTGCACATCGCAGGTCGGGCTCTTCCGGATGCGCGCTATCTGGCCTTCGTAATTCTGGCCCAGCAGGTAATAGGCTTCATCGGCGTGGCTGTAAAGAGGGTACTTCTCAACCAGAGACTGCAAACGCGCGATCGACGCCGCATAGGACTCGCGCAGGTAGTAGAACCTTCCCACTCCAAACTCGCGATCCGCCAAAACTTCCTGTACTTCCAGCAGCCGCTTCTTGGCCTCCGCCACCAGCTTGCTGTCGGGATACTGCAGGATCACCTTGCGATATTCATCTTCGGCGCGCTTGGCGTGCGTGGGATCGCGGTCCGCCTTTTCCATCTGTTGGTAGTGAATGTTGGCGATCTTCAGCTGCGCCTCAGCCGCCTCCGGCATGTTTGGGAAGAAGATCGCGAAATCGCTGTATTCCTGCTCGGCCTGCGCAAGGGCTGCGGTGCCACCCTCGGCGTACCAGGAATCGCCCACCGCCAGCTTGGCGCGCGCAATGTATTCGGAATCGGGATAAGTATTGATCAGGGTTTGCAGCGTGAGGCGCGCCACGTCGAAGCGATTGTGATGCATCGCCTCCATGGCCTTGTCGAACAGAACCTTGTCGGGCTGCTTCGAGCCTACACCTGCTAGCGGATTGACAGCTTTCTTATTGGTGCATGCGG
>Ga0335070_10011908_pt1 | contig 10162 bp, 8 predicted proteins | sample Lox_Sample_13_FD_206722 | JGI IMG/M metagenome (GOLD analysis project Ga0335070, IMG submission 206722) | Soil microbial communities from Loxahatchee National Wildlife Refuge, Florida, United States - Lox_Sample_1.3 | ecosystem: Environmental > Terrestrial > Soil > Wetlands | place: USA: Florida... | reverse complement strand
CGGAAGGTGAAGGCGTCGTCGAAGCCCACCTCCTCCACCAGCGAGAGCGTCGCGGCGAAGTCGGCATCGGTCTCGCCCGGGAAGCCGACGATGAGGTCGGTCGTGAGGGCGAGGTCCGGGATCGCGGCACGCAGGCGCGCCACCACCTCCAGGTAGGCCTCCCGCGTGTAGCGCCGCAGCATGCGCCGGAGGACCGCGCTCGAGCCGCTCTGCGCGGGCAGATGGACGTGCTCGCACACCGCCGGCACCTCCGCCATCGCGGCGACGACCCGGCCGGTGAAGTCGTTCGGGTGGGGGCTCGTGAACCGGATGCGCCGGATGCCCGCGACGCGGCCCACCGCGCGCAGCAGGTCGGCGAAGTCGTGCGCGGCGTCGCGGTAGCTGTTGACCGTCTGGCCAAGGAGCGTCACCTCCGTCACGCCGCGCGCCGCGACCGCCTCGGCCTCGCGCACGACGTCGGCCAAGGTGCGGCTCCGCTCCGGGCCCCGCGTCATCGGAACGATGCAGAACGTGCACCGATAATCGCAGCCCCGCTGAACGGTGATCCACGCCGTGGCCGCGGTCGGCCGGTCGGGCAGCACGTCCTCGTAGTGCTCGGCGGGGTCGAACCCCGTCCGCGCGGCGCGCTCCCCCTCCCGCGCCCGGCCGATGAGCAGCGGCAGCTGGCGATAGCCGTCCGGTCCCACCACGAAATCCACGTGCGGCGCCCGTTCCAGGAGCCGCTCGCCCAGCCGCTGGGCCATGCACCCCACCACGCCAAGCACGCCGTCGCGCCGCTTGTGGCGCTTCAGCTCGCACACCCGGCCGATGACGCGCTGCTCCGCGTGGTCGCGCACCGCGCAGGTGTTGACCAGGATGACCTGCGCCTCGTCGGGGGCCTCGGCGCGCTCGTACCCCTCGCGGCGCAGCAGCCCCGCCATCACCTCGCCGTCGGCCGCGTTCATCTGGCAGCCGTAGGTCTCGATGTAGAAGCGCGGCGCGGCGCTCACGCGGCCTCCGCCACCAGCGCGCCACCGCGCTCGCCCAGCACGCCGCGGACCCGGCGCCGTCCCGCGGCCCACGCCGCGTCGGCGGGGACCCGCACGGCGAGGTAGTCCTCGCTCACCGCCTCGTGGAATCCGCCCCGCCGCCCCTCAAGGACCAGGTCCGCCACGCCGCCCGCGCGGCCGCGCCGGTGCGCGGCCTCGCGCGCGACGCCCAGCGCCCGCAGCTCCGCCGTCCGCTCGCGCACCACCTCCGGCGCCGGCGGCGCGCCCAGACGCGGGGCGGCGGTGCCGGGCCGCGGCGACCAGGGGAAGACGTGCAGGTAGGTGAACGGCAGCTCGCGCACCAGCGCCACGGTCGCAGCGTGATCCGCGTCCGTCTCGCCGGGGAAGCCCACCAGGACGTCGGCACCGAGGCCGAGCGGCGCCACCCGCGCCGCCACCGCCTCGATGCGGCGCGCGTAGTCCGCCGCGGTGTACCAGTGCCGCCCCATCCGCCGCAGCACCCGGTCGCTCCCCGACTGGAGCGGCGCGTGGAGGTGCGGCGCCAGCCGCCCCGGCTCGGCCGCCATCAGCTCGAGCAGCGCCTCGTCCAGCTCCGTCGCTTCGATCGAGGAGAGTCGGAAGCGCACCCCCGGCACCTCGCCCGCGAGCCGCGCCGCCAGGCGGCCCAGCGTCCACCCGCCCGCCAGGTCCCTCCCCCACGAGCCGATGTGCACGCCGGTGAGGACGATCTCCCCGTGCCGCTCCGCCAGCAGCGCCGCCTCGGCGACGAGCGCCTCCGGAGCGCGCGAGCGGTTCGCGCCGCGCGCCAGCACCGTCGCGCAGAAGGTGCAGTGCTCGTCGCAGCCGTCCTGCACCTTCATCCAGGCGCGGCCCTGGCCCGCGAAGCCGGCGAGGGGACGCGACGGCCCGACCGCCACGCCGAGCGCCTCCGCCACCGCCGCGTCGTCGGCGCCGGCCACCACCCGCACGACCCCCGGCAGCGCCGCCAGGCGCCCGTCGTCGAGCGCCGCCGCGCACCCCATCACCACCGTGCGGATCCCCGGCCGCGCCCGCGCGACGCGGCGCACGAAGCCGCGCAGCTTCGCCTCGCCCACGTGCGTGACGGTGCACGAGTTCACCACCGCGGCGTCCGCGTCCGCGGCGTCGGCCACCACGCGGCAGCCGGCCGCCTCGAGACGCTGACGCACCACGGCGGTGTCGTACTGGTTGGCCTTGCAGCCGAAGGTGTGGAGCAGGACGTTCACGGCCGGACGGTCAGCCCCACGTTGGCCGTGGTGAAGCGCTCGCGGGCGCTCCCGGCGGAGCGCGAGCCGAGCTCCAGCCCCGCGTCGAGCGTCGCCCGTCCGCCGGCCAGCGCGAGGCCGAGTCCCGCGGTGAAGGCGTGCTCGGAGAGCGGCGCCGCGTTGTCGGCCGCGGCGAGCGGGAACGGCAGCTGCCGCCACCGGTAGCCGACGCGTACCGGGACGACGTTGCGGTGCCAGCGCAGGGCGCTCACCTCCGCCCCCAGCGCCATGTTCCAGACGTCGCGGGAGGGCGGCTGGCCGGCCGCCTCGAGGGCGCTCGAGGCCCGCGACCACGACTGGTAGCCCACCGCCGCCGCGAGCCCGACCTCCGTCGAGGGCGCGTACAGGACCGAGCCGTCCACCTCGACCGGCATCGCGACCCGCGTGCGCGGGCCGCCGCTCACCGCGGCCCGCAGCGACCCGTTGAGCCGCGCCGACGCCGCGGCGGCGAGCCGGGACCCTAGCCGTGCGCTCACCCCCATCGACACGCCGAGCCCCGAGAACTCGGTCGTCGCGGCCTCGCTGTAGTCGCTGAACGCCGTGTTCGAGAAGCTGCGCACCACCGTCAGACGCGACGAGCCCACCAGAGCGTGGAGCCCGACCCCCACCGCGATCGCCGGGTTCACCCGGTACGCGGCCGCCAGCTGGACGTCGCTCACCCCGCCCGTCGACCTGGCCAGATCGCTCATGGTGGTCGTGGTGTCGCGCAGGAGGGTGTCCTTCGACGTCTGGACCGCCCACGTCCGATCGAGGTACTCGCCGATGGTGACGCCCGCGACCGCCCGACGGCCGATGGGGGTCGCGAAGCCGAACAGCGGGAACCGCGTGCTCCCGAGCGAGGCGGCGAGCGTGCCGTCGGAGAAGCGCCGGCTGGTCGCCGCCAGGGCGGCCCAGCCCAGCGGGCCGCCGAACTGGGTCAGCGCCGCGGGGTTCAGCACGCTGGTGCCGTCGAACAGGGAGAACGCGCCGCCCGACGAGGCGGCCCGCACCGAGAGCGGCCGGCCCAGCAGGCCGATGCCGCGGATGCCGAAGACGGTGTCGGCCGCGAGCGTGGCCGGCGCCGCGAGCGCCAGCGCCAGCGCGGCGGGCACGAGGACGCAGCGGCGCATCACGGCACCCCGAAGGCATACGGCCGGATGTAGGTCACGCGCAGCCGCGGTGCGGCCGCGCCGGCCGAGGCGCGCCCCACCGTCACCTCGGCGAGGCTCTGCCCCTCGGGCTCGGAGAGCAGCATCACGACGCGCGGGAGGGAGTCCCCGGAGGTGGTCCCCCAGGCGCGGAACAGCCGGCCCACCTCGATGTGGATCTCGCCGCTGTCCCCCACGGTGACGGGGGCCGTCCCGCCGGCCGAGGTGTCGGAGAACAGGATGGACTTCGGGCCCAGGTCGCGCACCAGTCCCCGCGCCGAGACCCGGAACGCCTCCCCGGGCAGGCCGCGCGCCGGCGCCGTCGAGGTGAGGATGAGCGTCGCGCGAACCAGGCGCGCCGAGTCGGTCACCTCCGGCGGCAGGGCGAGTCGGAGGATGGCGCGCGCCGACGGCAGGCCGCCGGCCACGATCGCGTTCGCCGGGTCGCCCTCGGGCGGGTCGTAGAGGAAGGTGTCGTACTCGGCCCCGACGCTGAACAGGTGCGCGAGGGTGTCCCGCGGCGCCTTGGCGTGCACGTACCAGTCGAGGTACGCACTGCCCAGACCGCCGCCGATCGCCCCGACGGACAGCGCCGTCGGGCGCGACGCCCGCACCACGAACGCCAGCGCCGCGACGCCGGTATCCGGCGCGGTCAGTCGCGCGATCCCCTGCGCGCTCAGCGGCCAGGAGACGGTCCCGGCCGTGAGCGTGTCGTCCACCTGCACGGTGTCGATGAGCAGGGAGTCTGCCAGGTACGGCTGCGCCTGCTGCCAAGTGATGCCGGTGTCGAAGTCCGACGGCAGCCGGTAGGCGATGATGCGGAGTCCCGTCGCCAGCGTGTCGCGGCCCGTGATGACGAACCGGAGCCGCACGCTGTCCACCCGCCCCACCGTCACGGCGGTGTCGTTGGTCGCCGGGTACCAGGTGCTGTCCCTCGCGCCGAACCGCATCACCGCGATGGCCTGGAGCGAGTCGAGGTCCGCCACCGCCAGCAGGGGCGCCTCGTTCGGCGCGAAGTAGCCCCGGTAGCTCGAGTCCGAGGTCACGAACCCCGTCAGCACCGTGTCCACGATCTGCATCGTGGTGGCGGGACAGAGCGACGGGCAGCTCCCCGGCGCCGTCACGTTCTCGCGGCACGCGAGGCCCGCCAGGAGCGCGCCGAGCGCGAGGACGACGGCCGCCCTGCGGACCCTCACGCCCCCTCCGGCAGGTCGTCGCGGGTGAAGGCGTGGGGGAGCAGGTCCTGCAGCCGGAAGATCACGTGGCCCCCGGTCGCGCCCACCGACACGATCTCGAGGTCGAGGCCGAACTCGGCGAGCACCTGCCGGCAGATCCCGCACGGCGCCACCGGGTCGGGTGCGTCGCTCGTCAGCGCCAGGCGCCGGAAGGCCCGGTGCCCCTGCGCGACCGCCGCGGCCACCGCCGCGCGCTCGGCGCAGATCACCGCGCCGAAGGAAGCGTTCTCCACGTTGCAGCCGGCGATCACGGTCCCGTCGACGGTCTCGAGCGCCGCGCCGACGCGGAACTTGGAGTACGGGGCGTAGGCCCGCGCCTGGGCCGCCTTCGCGGCGTCGATCAACCGGTCGCTCACGCGACGATCGCTCCGAGGAAGGACGCGCCGCAGCCGAGGGGCGGGACCCCGAACCAGGCGGCGAGCGTCTGACCCACGTCGGCGAAGGTGGGGCGCGTCCCCAGGTCCGCCGGGCGCACCCGCGGCCCGTACACGAGCACCGGCACCCGCTCGCGCGAGTGGTCGGTCGAGGGGGTGGTCGGGTCGTTCCCGTGGTCGGCCGTCAGGATGAACAGGTCCTCCTCGCGCACCAGCGGCAGCATCCCGCCCAGCGCGGCGTCCAGCTCCACGAGCCCGCCGTGGAACCCGGCCACGTCGTTGCGGTGGCCCCAGGTCTGGTCGAACTCGATCACGTTGGCGAACACCAGCCCGGAATCTACACCCGCCAGCGCCTCGCGAAGGAGGCGGTAGGCGTCGGCGTTGGTCGGGGTGTGCGTGGCGGCGATGTTCCGGCGGGCGAACAGGTCGTCCACCTTCCCCACCCCGTGCCGCGGGATGCCCGCGTCCGCCAGGCGATCGAGGAGGGTCGGCCCCGACGGCGGGAGGGAGAAGTCCCGCCGGCGCGCGCTGTCACGCACGAACGCACCGGGCCGGCCGACGAACGGGCGCGCGATGACCCGCGAGAGCGCATGCTCCCCGCTGAGCATCGCGCGGGCCGCCTCGCACGCCGCGTACAGCTCGGCGAGGGGGACGACGTCCTCGTGCGCCGCGACCTGGAACACCGAGTCGGCGGAGGTATAGACGATCCACTTCCCCGTGGCGAGGTGGGCGGCGCCCAGCTCGTCGAGGATCGCCGTGCCCGAGGCCGCCTTGTTGCCGAGCCAGCCCCGACCCGTCCGCCGCGCGAACTCGTCCATCACCGCGGCCGGGAAGCCGTCGGGATACGTCGGGAACGCCTGCGGCACCACCAGCCCGCACAGCTCCCAGTGCCCCGTCGTGCTGTCCTTCCCCGCGCTCGCGGGCGCGAGGCGCCCGAAGGCGGCGCGCGGCCGCTCCACCGGCCTCACCCCCTCGAGCGGCAGCACGCGGCCGAGCCCCAGCCCCTCGAGCACCGGCAGGGTCAGCCCGCCCACCGCGCGGGCCACGTTCCCCAGCGTGTCGCTGCCCGCGTCGCCGTAGGCCGCCGCGTCGTCCGCCGCGCCGGCGCCAAGGCCGTCCAGCACGATGAGGAAGGCCCGCCTCACGCGTACACCCGCGCGACCCGGGTCGAGAGCCCGGTCAGGATCTCGTAGCTGATCGTCCCCGCCGCCTCCGCCATCTCGTCCAGCAGGAGCGCCTGGTCCCCCTCGGCCCCCAGCAGCGTGGCCACCCCCTCGCGCGAGGGTTCCGCCTGGCCGGCGTCGAGCACCGTCAGGTCCATCGAGACGCGGCCGGCGAAGGGGAGCCGCCGCCCCTCGAGGAGCGCGGCGCCGCGGTTCGAGAGGGAGCGCCGCACCCCGTCGGCGTACCCCGCGGCGATCGTGACGAGGCAGGTGCGCCCCTGCACCGCGTAGGTCGCGCCGTAGCCCACGGTCCAGCCCGCTTCCCGCCAGCGCGCGTCCACCACCCGCGCACGCCACCGCACCACCGGCCGCGGGCGGTACCCGGGGACCGCGCCGCCGTAGAGGAAGATCCCGGGCCGCACCAGGTCCTCCCCCTGCGCCGGTGCGATGAGCGCGGCGGCGCTGTTCGCGGCGTGCACCACCTCCGGGCGCCTGGGCAGGGTCGCGAGGGCCTCGCGGAAGCGCCGGCGCTGCTCGTGCACCGTCGCCGGGTCACCGTCGGCCGAGTGGAAGTGGGTGAACATCCCTTCGAACGCAGGCTCGTCCCGGAACCGCGCCGCCGCCGCGCCGAACTCGCGCCAGTCGATGCCCGCCCGCGCCATGCCCGTGTCGACGCAGACGTGGAACGGCAGCCCCGGCGCGAGCTGGAGCCAGAGCTCCACCTGCGGCAGGCTCGCGAGCGCCGGCGTGAGCCGCTCCGCAGCGGCGCCCTCGAGCCCGGCGGGCGTGGGGGCGAACACCACGACCGGCCGCCGGATCCCTGCCTCGCGCAACGCGCTGCCCTCGCCCACGGTCGCCACCCCGAAGCCCCAGGGGTCGAGGACTTCCAGGGCCCGTGCCACCGGCACCGCGCCGAGCCCGTACGCGTTCGCCTTGACCATCGGGAGGAGGCGCGTGCCGGGGTTGCGCTCCGCCACCGTCCGGGCGTTCGCGACCAGGGCGGCGAGGTCGATGTCGATCCAGGTGCGGTCGGGAGTCATTTGCCCCGGGTTGGCAAGGTTGGTAGCATACCCGCGAGGGAGGCTAAATGGAAGGCGAATCGGCATTTGGCGAGGTGTTCGACCTCGTCCGCGACCTCAGGCGCCGATGCGAGTGGGACCGCGCCCAGACCCCCCTCAGCCTGCGGCCGTACCTCCGCGAGGAGGTGGCCGAGCTGGAGGAGGCGCTGGTGTCGGGGGACGAGTCCCGCGTCGAGGCCGAGCTCGGCGACCTGCTGCTGCACTTCCTCTTCCAGGTGGACCTGGCCGAGGAGCGCGGCGCGTTCACGTTCGTGGACGTGGCGCGGACGCTGACGGCGAAGATGAAGCGCCGCCACCCGCACCTGTACGGCGAGGGGACGGCGGAGAACTGGGAGAAGCAGAAGATCCACGAGCGGCGCACCCACGGCGCCGGGGGCGAGCCCCCGAGCGTCCTCGGTCACCTGCCGCCCACGCTGCAGGAGCTGGAGACCGCGTTCCGCTTCCAGGAGCGAGCGGCGGCGGTCGGCTTCGACTGGCCGGACCTCGCGGGGCCGCTGGCGAAGCTCGAGGAGGAAGTGGCCGAGACGCGCCGGCATCCGGCGGAGGAGATCGGTGACGTGCTGTTCGCCGCCGTGAACGTCGCGCGCAAGGCGGGGGTGCATCCGGCCGCCGCGCTGGAGGCCGCGACGGGGAAGTTCGTGAGACGCTTCCGGGAGATCGAGCGGCTGGCGAAGGAGCGCGGCGTGGACGTCGAGACCGCCGGCCTGGAGAGCCTGGACGCGCTGTGGGACGAGGTGAAGGCCCGCGAAGGCAGTGCCCAGGATGGCAGTTCGCAGTAGTGTGCAGACGGGCAGACGGGCCGTGGTTCGCAGTACCCAGTGGCCAGTGGAAGCCACGAGACAGGGTGGGCTCGTGTCCAGTGCGGCACTGGTCACTGGCCCACCCTTGGCTCGAAGCGACTGCCTACCGGATCACTTCACACCACTGCCCGCCTGCCCGTCTGCACACTACTTCGCAGTGACGTGCCGCGCACCGAGCGGGACTCAGGGATACAGTCGATACAGCATCCGGGGGTAGGCGATCATCTCGCGGATGTGCGGACTCCCGGTGATCCACTGCACCGTGCGCTCCACGCCCAGGCCGAAGCCGGAATGGACGAAGGTGCCGTACCTCCTGAGGTCCAGGTACCAGCCGTACGCGTCCTCCGGCAGCCCCTGCTCGCGGATGCGTCCCAGCAGCTTCTCGTAGTCGTCCTCGCGCTGGCTGCCGCCGATGATCTCCCCGATCCCCGGCGCCAGGCAGTCGTCGCACAGGACGGTGCGCGGGTCGGCCGGGTTCTCCTTCATGTAGAAGGCCTTCGCCTCCTTCGGGTAGTCCATCACGAACAGCGGGCGGTCCAGCCCGTCGGTGAGCTTCATCTCGTCGTCGGCGCCGAGGTCGTTCCCCCACGCGATGCCGGACCCGAGCGCCTGGAGCTTCGCCACTGCGTCCGAATAGGCGATGCGGTGGAACGGGGGCACGACGGCCTCGAGCGGCTTCGTGTCGCGCTCCAGCTCCGCCAGCTCCGCCTTGCGCCGCTCGAGCACCCTCGCCACGATGTAGGAGACGAACTCCTCCTGCAGCCGCATGTTCGCGTCGGAGTCGTTGAAGGCGACCTCGGGCTCGACCATCCAGAACTCGGTCAGGTGCCGCCGCGTCTTCGACTTCTCCGCTCGGAAGGTGGGCCCGAAGCAGTACACGCGGCCGAGCGCGGCGCAGGCGGATTCGACGTAGAGCTGGCCGGTCTGCGCGAGGTACGCGGTGCCGAGGTCGAAGTACTCGGTGGCGAACAGCGTCCCCGCCGTCTCGCCGATGGCGCCGCTGAGGATGGGCGTGTCCACCAGGACGAAGCCGCGCCCGTCGAGGAAGTCGCGGATCGCCTGGACGACCTCGTGACGGACCTTCATGATCGCCACCTGGCGCCGGCTGCGCAGCCAGAGGTGGCGGTGCTCCATCAGGAAGGCGGTGCCGTGCTCCTTCGGGGTGATCGGGAAGTCGGCGCTCGGGCCCAGGACGGCGAGGCCGCTCAGCGCGAGCTCCACGCCGCCCGGCGAGCGCGCGTCCGCGCGGACCGTCCCCTCCAGCCGCACGCACGTCTCCTGGGTGAGCGCCCCGAACCGCTCCCACACCTCGGGCGCGACGTCGCGCTTGCCCACCACGGCCTGCAGGTAGCCGGTGCCGTCGCGCAGGGCGATGAAGCCGATCTTGCCGGAGGAGCGGGTGGTCGTCACCCAGCCGTTCACCGCGGCTTCGGCACCGACGTGCGAGGGCAGCTCGGAGATGCGCAGGGTGTCCGGCATACGTGGTTCGGCATTGTAGCCGTCGCCCTGATGGGCGTCAACGCGTGCGCGGGTTGGTCGACGAGCGGCGCGCGCGTGGGACCCGCGTCGCAGGCGCGTCCGTGGCGCAGCTACCTCGGCTCGCCGCACCGCGCCCCCGCCGCCGCGGACACGCTGTCGTCGGTGCCGCAGGCGGTGTGGCGCACCCACGTCGGCCGCGGGATCGCCGGGAGCCCGGCGCTCACGGAGGACCTCGTCGCGCTCGCGCAGGTGGACCGGCAGGTCGCGCTGCTCGACCGCGCCACCGGGGACGTCATCTGGCGCGCCCGCCTGCCCACCACGCCCGGAGCCGGCCCCCTGATCGACGCCGACCGCCTCCTCGTCGGTACGCAGGAGCCCACCGGTCGCGTGTTCGCTCTGCGGCTCTCGAACGGCGGGCGCGTCTGGAGCGCGGCGGCCGGCGACGTCGCGGCGCCCCTCGCCCTCGACGACAGCGTCGTCTACGCGGGGACCACCACGGGGGACGTCCTCGCCCTCCGCGCCGCCGACGGCAGGCGGCTGTGGCGCGCCAGGCTCCCCGGCGCCGTCCGCGCGCCGCCGCTGCCGACCCCGGCGGGCCTCGTCGTCGCGACCACCACCGACTCCCTCTTCCTG
>Ga0335070_10011907_pt1 | contig 10163 bp, 10 predicted proteins | sample Lox_Sample_13_FD_206722 | JGI IMG/M metagenome (GOLD analysis project Ga0335070, IMG submission 206722) | Soil microbial communities from Loxahatchee National Wildlife Refuge, Florida, United States - Lox_Sample_1.3 | ecosystem: Environmental > Terrestrial > Soil > Wetlands | place: USA... | reverse complement strand
TCGGTGGACTCAGCGGGGAGACTAAGACAAATATCATCATTCATCAAACAAGGAAAAAGTTGCAGACCATTTTTAGCGCTTCAGAGCCTCAGGTGACCCCATACGAACTGGCTGCTTTCTATAACAAGCTGTGTGACATCCCCAGGGACAGTTACGTTGTGATCAGCGGCGGCATACCGCCCGGGCTCAGCGACAGTTTTTACGCTCAAGTCATAACGGGTCTTGCCAAAAGGAACGTGAGGATCATACTGGACGCAGATGGCGAGGCATTGAGGCGAGGCATTGAGGCCCGGCCTTTTCTTATAAAGCCGAATATTCATGAATTTGGAAGGCTTGTCGAGAAAAACGTGAGAGAAGTCGATGAAATAGTCGAGAATATGAACGCCTGCCTGAGGTGCGTTCAATATATCGTGGTATCAATGGGAGCGAAGGGCGTTGTAGCCGTCTCAAAGACAGAAAGATACCAGGTCGTGCCTCCGAAAGTGAGCGTCAAAAGCTCTATCGGAGCCGGTGATGCCCTGGTGGGCGGTCTTGTCTATGCCCTCAGTGAGGGTTCCAACTTTGCCGATGCGCTCACGTTGGGGGTGGCATGCGGAACAGCCTCCACGCTCAATGCCGCGGGCGTGTTCTGTTCACGAGATGACGTTGAAAACATTAGGAAAGAAGTTTTAATTAAAAATATTTAATTAATTTACTTGTCACGATCGTTATTTTATAGTATATGGATTAATAGGTTTAGAACACGGAGTACAACTTACAAAAGAAAGGAGGTGAAAGAGATGAAAAAGCTATTGGTGTTATGCATAGCTATTACGTTTTTTGCGAGCTTTGCGCTAGTCGGTTGCGGTCCTTCGGCGCCTCCGCCTGCGGCAAAAGAGGAAGCAAAGCCGGCACCTCCTCCTGCGCCTGCTCCGGAAAAGGCAGCTCCAGCACCGGAGAAACCGGCAGAACCAGAAAAAGCACCAGCACCGGCTCCAGAGAAGAAGTAAGATGGCAGCAATTCAAGGGGTATATCCACGGTGGTGGATATACCCCACATTGATGAGGAGGTGGACTCTATGAAGATAAGATGTCTTGGGCTCCTGGTAGTGACGGCTTTTGTGGTATTTTCCCTTGCGGGCTGTGGTTGTTTCATACAGGCGCAGAAGGGTGAGGCTCCTCCGCCAAAGCCGCCAGAGGCACAGAAGATTATGCCCCCGGAAGCGAAAAAGGAAGTACCGATGCCACCCGCACCGCCGCCCCCACCGCCCGCAGTGGCAGCTCCAGTCCTGAATAATATTTACTTTGATTTTGACCGTTATAATGTCAGGCCCGGTGATGCAGAAATACTGAAAAAGAATGTCGACTGGTTCAAGGCCAACGCCATGACCAAGGTAAGAATAGAAGGGAATTGTGACGAAAGAGGCACTGTTGAGTACAACCTCGCACTCGGACAGAAGAGGGCAGATGCCGCAAAGAATTACCTTACCGGCCTCGGCGTAGATGGAAAGAACCTCGATACGATCAGTTACGGCAAGGAAAGGCCCGTCTGCACAGAGCACAACGAGGGATGCTGGGCCCAGAATAGAAGAGACGCTTTCGTACCAATTAAGTAAATTGGCTGAAAAAAAAGGGGGTAATCTCGTTACCCCCTCTTTTATCACCAGCGTTCAAGAGCTCTCAGACAGATTACCTCTGCAGAAATTAGAAAAAAAAGAGATAGAAGAAGTAGCGCAGGTCTATCCTTTTAGAATCCCCCTATTTTATGCCGGGTTGATGGACAGAAAAAACCCCCTCTGTCCAATACGTCTGCAAGCAGTCCCCTCGGTCCAGGAGCTGAAGACCGGCGGCGGACCGGACCCCCTCAGCGAGGCTGCCATAGCGGTTACACCCTCATTTTTGAAGCGCTATCCCCGCAGGGGCGTATTCCTCGTGAGCTCGGAATGCGCCATGTATTGCCGGTTTTGCAACAGGAAGAGAGTGGTTGGGAAGGGACGCGCATGGGAAGAATCGACAGAAGAGACCCTCCGATATCTTGAGAAGGATGAGGAGATCTCGGAAGTGATTTTGTCCGGCGGTGACCCTTTCATGCTTGCACCAACACGACTCGCCTGCATCCTGGAACGGCTGCGTTCGATCAAGCGGATTGATGTTCTTCGCATCAGTACCCGATTTCCCGTGGTTTTTCCGGAAGGCATACATCAGGAACATTTTAAGGCTATACGCGGGCACACCCCTATCTGGCTGATCATCCATATCAACCACCCGAAAGAGGTCACCAGAGAATTCGCCGAGGCTGTGGGCAGGTTCAGAAAAGCAGGAGCCATTCTGATAAGTCAGACGGTTCTTCTCAGAGATATCAATGATTGTTCCCATATTTTGTCAGGGCTTTTCCAGAGGCTCGTGGGCCTCGGCGTTAAGCCATATTATCTGTTTCAGTTTGATGACGTGCAGGGTGCTCAGCATTTCAAGGTCAGGTTGAGTAAGGGCAGGGCCCTCATGAACGAGCTGCGCAGAAACACGTCCGGCCTCTGTATTCCGCAGTATGCTCTGGATATCACTGGGGGTCTGGGGAAAGTCCCTCTGGAATACAGTTACGGGGGAATACGTAAAGGGATGAACGTCATCCTTCGGAGCCCGACTGGTAAGAAGGGAATCTACAAGGACAATGGGCTCAAGAGCCGTTGCACCAACTGTGGCTTCTGTTTAGACAAGGGAAAATCAGGTAAAAGATAAGGCAGGTTGAGGGGAGTACAGGGAAAAAAATAAAGCAGGTTGAGGTAAAAACTGGGGCGAAGGTTGAGAGAGACCGAAGGCGCGTTTAGGTTTTCTCTTAACCTTCGCTTTAGTCCTTACCTAAACCTGTTTTACCCTGTGGTGTCTGGCCCGGAGGCCTGGGGTGGCCTGAAAATAGCCCGCATGTAGCAATAGGCCGAATAGACACTGAAACAGAGGGCAGCATATACAATATAAAGCCCTACTTTATGCAATGGGCCATGGCCTGTGGGAACGATGTAGTGAAGCGAGGGAGCAGGGGTGACGTGGCCGAAAAGTATGCAGGAGATGCCGATGATCTGCAGCGTCGTCTTCAGTTTGCCAGCGAACGACGGGAAGATCGTGACACCTTCCACAGCATAAAAAGAGCGTAGCCCATTTATGAGGAACTCCCTGCAAACGAGGACAATCGTGACCCAAAGCGGAACGAGCCCATATACGGAAAGTGTTATGAGCACTGATGAGATCAGGAGCTTGTCTGCTATGGGGTCAAGATAAAGGCCCAGCTTTGTCGTCATGCTCAGGCGGCGCGCAAGCCAGCCGTCAAGGCCGTCCGTTATCCCGGCGATGATAAAGAGGATACTCGACGCCCGAAGATATCCATCCTTCTGGAAGCTGATCAACAGGATGATAGCCGGAATGAAGAGGATTCTGAGCATGCTCAGCCTGTTCGGCAGCGTCCACACAGATGTCTTTTCATCCTTATGATTCACTGGGAGTTCTTCAGCTTGTCGTAACGCAGCTTTACCTGCTTGATGTAATTGACGGTCTCACCTATAGGGGGAACCGTCATGTTGTGCTGAATTACCTTTGCGGGACCGGCGTTGTATGCGGCAAGCACCAATTCGAGGTCACCCTTGAACATCTCCTGCAATAATTTCAAGTAACGGGCGCCGGCGCGTATGTTCTCGTCAGGGTCAAACGGGTTCTTTAGCTCTACAATCTGGGCGGTGTCAGGCATGATCTGCATAAGACCCTGGGCACCTTTGCGTGATATGGCCGTAGGATTACTGTTCGATTCTGTCAGCATTACGGCTTTTACGAGAGCCGGGTCAAGGCCATTGGCGAGTGCGTGTTGATTTATCAAATTATCGTACTGGCTTGTGTTGGCGCCCTTCAATGGTAGCTCTTTGACCGGGTCTTTTACCAGGATATGGTAACCTTTGTTGGCGGGCCTGATATTAGTGACATGGTAAATGCCTTCAGGGTCCATGTAGCCGTACACCCCGCAAAAAGCGGTGAAAGGCAACCATAGGCCGAGCATTGACAGTAATAAGCCCCGAAGCATTATTCTTATTCTCTTAAAATTATTTATCCTTGTCAAGTTGTTACCCCTTTCGTAGAACTACTAAAACTAGTATAATTATCGGCCGGTATGCCTCCAAACAAAGGTACCCTTTACGTATTAGCCACCCCTATCGGAAACCTCAAGGATATTAGCCTGAGAGCAATAGAGATTTTGCAAGAATCGGACCTCGTCATTGCGGAGAACAGGGAGCGTGCCCTGAAGCTCCTGAGCCACCTGCAGATACGGAAGCCCATAGTAACCATAAATGCGTACAACGAGGAGCGAAAAGCTCATCGTATCGTGCAGGAGATGCGTGTGGGCAAAAGGTGTGTGCTGATTTCGGGTGCGGGGACACCTTGCATTTCCGATCCGGGCAACATCATTGTTCGACGGTGTCACGAGATAGGTCTCGACGTCAAGGCTGTTCCAGGGCCTTCGGCAGTCATAGCCGCACTTTCCATTTCGGGGCTGTCCCCCGACAGGTTTTTTTTCTACGGGTTCCTGCCTCAGAAAAAAGGAAAAAGAAAAAAGGTCCTCGAAGAATTGCTGGCCAGGCCATTCCCCGTGGTTTTTTTTGAGTCGCCCCGAAGGCTGAACGATACCATGAAAGAGATAAGTGAAATGGCTCCGGACAGGGAAATCGTTCTTGCAAAAGAAATGACCAAAATGTTCGAGGAGCTTGTGCGTTGCCGTGCTGACCAGTTGGCGGGTTACATTCCGGAGGACGACGTGAAGGGTGAATACACCATCATCGTCGCGGGCCAGCGTGCTCACGCCGAAGGGCGCAAAGAGCGTTATCCCGGTTCGCATTCAAAAATAGAGCGAGGCGACCAGGAGGATAGCGACGGAGGCGTATAGAGCCAAACGACACAGATCGCTTTAGCTGGGTACCCGCGCGGAACCAACCTCAGGTTCGCGGGTAGCGGGGAGTCGTGCCGACGCAACACCCACTGACGTGGGTACCCGGAAGAGGGGTACCCGTGCCTAAGCACGGGTCTATGAATGAAGGCGAACCGGGATCAGGCTTCTCTCGTTATGATGTAATTGGCCAGTTCGAGAAGCGCATCCTTGTAAGGCGAAGGAGGGAATAGATCGAGGAATCCTCTGGCCTTGTCGATATGTTCTTTTGAAACATTTGAAGTATATTCGAGCCCACCGTATCTTTCGATTATCTGTTTCACCTTTTGAAAATCTCTTTTACCGGTCTTCTTCTTTTGCAGGGCTGCCGTTACGGTTTCCCGTTCTTCCGGCGTGGCAGACGCCAGCGCATGGATGAGCGGGAGCGTCAGTTTGCCTTCCTTGAAATCGATGCCGGTGTTCTTGCCCAAGGTCGAATCAGTTGAAACGTAATCGAGAAGATCGTCCTTAAGCTGGAAGGCCATACCGAGGTGATAGCCGAATTCCCTCAGTGCTGAACGCTTCTCTTCATTGACCTTGCCCAGGAGGGCTCCTATTTCGCACGCTGCCGACAAAAGCACGGCCGTCTTGTTGGCTATTACCTCGTAATAGTCTTTTTCGGTCGTGTTGATATCTGAGGTCTTGAGAAGCTCCAGGATTTCACCCTCAGCCAGTTTGGTCGTCGCATTCGCCATCACCTTCAGGATCTCCGCATTCTGAGTCTGTATCATGAGATCGAAGGATTTCGTGAAGAGAAAATCCCCCACGAGCACGCTTGGTTCGTTTCCCCAGAGGGTATTTGCGGTGAGCCGGCCCCTCCTGATCTTGGCATTGTCAACAACATCGTCATGCAGGAGTGTTGCTGTGTGGATAAACTCCATTATTGCCGCGCAGGGGATATGCTGCTCGTCCTTGGAGCCACAAAGTTTTGCGGACAGGATGACAAGGACCGGCCGTATCCTTTTTCCGCCGGACTTTACAATGTGCTGGACAACCTCCTTGATGAATGTAACCCTCGTGGTGAGCAGCTTGTCGATAGACTGCTCCAGCTGGGCCAGATCTTCGCTGATGACGTCGGTAATGTTTCCCATAACCGTTCTTTCAGGCGTAGTACGATGCTACTTCGTCAGTATACTCCCCATCTCTGTATATGTAGAGCGGTCGCTCCACCTTGAGTTCCGTTCCCCCGCCCTTCATACATTCGACGAGAAAGAGGTTTGCAGGCTCATTGCCTCTGGGGTGGATGAGTCTCAAGCGCCGGGGTTCGATGCCATGCGCTGTTGCGGCTGAAACAAGTTCTGCCAGCCGCTTGGCGGGATAGATGATATACAGGCGTCCCCTGGTATAAAGGAGCGAGGCGGAAATGGCAAAAAGGGTGTTCAGCTCCAGTAGGGATTCGTAACGAGCCAAATGTCGGGAATGCTGAGGACTCTTGCGTCCGCTATGTATCTTTACGTAAGGCGGATTTGAGACCACGACGTGAAATGGCTCATTAAAGGTCCTGGCAACGCTCCTGATGTTCCCGTGGAGAATTTGGACATTCTCGCATCCATTAAGGCGGACATTCTTTACCGCAAGAGCGAAGAGCGTTTCCTGAATTTCAACCCCCACGAGGCTGTTATCCGGATACTGCTTTGACATGTATATCGGTATGATACCACAGCCGGTGCCTATATCCAACATTCTTTCCTGCTTCTTCAGAACAATAAAGTTTGCAAGCAGGATTGGGTCGAGAGAGAATCGATAAGCCCCTCTTTTTTGAAGAAGTTTCAGTTTTTTCTGGCAGAGGATGGTGAGGGTTTCATCGGGAGCCGGATGATCACACATACTTATGAAATACGAGACCCGCGAGTACCTTCGGGAAAAAATAGGTTGATTTGGGAGGCATATAAAGACCGTGATCAGCCACTTCTTTAACCTCTTCTACCGTAGTGGAAGGCACAAACAGGGCAAGATCAGACTTGCCTTCGTTGACCAGCCGGACAGCCTCGGAAGCGTCCATTACGAAGGAGATATCGTCGTCCCTAATTCCGAAAAGATCTTTGAGAATACCGGTATGTGCTATATTAACGCTCAGCTTTCGTAAGCTCTCGGGCGTGCCCTTGCCTTTGAAAAAAGGCTTCTCCTGGAAGAGGATGTAGACGTGCGTTTTATCGTGTTTGGCGAACAGGCCAAAGGAAGGCTTTGGGCCTGAAGCCAGGCTCCCGATAAGAGCTTTGAGCTTTTGGGGGCCGGTGAGGGCGATTTTTTCCACGCGCAGCAGACCTCTAACCCGGTCGAGCAGGCTCGTGAGTGTTGGGCCGGACTTTAACTGTGCTATTCTGTGGTAAGGAAGTATCATGATCCCGTCAGAGTACATGTCTGATAAGTACATTGCCGCATACGGAAGCCCAAGCTTGAAGGCGACGTTAAGCCTGTGGTGGCCATCTGCAATGTATATCTTTTTGCCCTCCATTCGAGTGATGAGCTCGCGGATCTGCCCCGCATCCTTCATTCTGTAAAATCGATTTACGATAGAAAGCTCATCGGAAAAGGCGTACATCAGCTCTTTCTTGGAGGAGACCAGAAGTTTTTCTATCACCTTCTGCTTGTCGTCGTACAGGGCAAAAATCAAACTGGTAAATGTCTTTAGCCTGTGTATGAGCCTTTCCCTGTCCTCCCGGGCTGCCTCCCGAGTCTCCTCATGGGTAAAAATCCTGTCAGGGCTCAGCTTGACAAGAGGAATGATACCTCGTCGAATGTGCGTTCTCCCCTCTGCAGTAAACTCTTGGTCGTACACATAGATCGTCTCTGTGTCATCGACAGTCAATATCTCTTGACGCATCCACGCTTCGAGCGTTCTCGCAGCTTCGTCGTACTCGGTCGCAGGGGGAGCTGCCAAAGGGAGTTCCAGGCGGATGGCGTTAAAGGTACTTCGTTGATAATAAATCCTCGGGTCCGTTATAACGTCATAGGGGGGGCAGACGCATCGGCCAATATCATCGACTTTCCTGCTATTGTATATGAGGCCTTTGAACGGGCGTATCAGAGGCTCGGGCATAGAGGATTTGTTTAACACAGCGGCCAATTGATGTCAATCGGACCAGGCAGGTAAGGGCAGGTAAAGACTGGTGCAAAAGTTGAGGTAAGAGCTAAAAGGAAGGCTGAGAGAAACCGACGAATGCTCATTTTTCAGACCGCGCACCCTTCTTTTGTTTATTCCTCAACCCTGGTCTTGTTTCTAACTTTCAAGGCTGTGGGTCCCCGTTGGCGACCCTGAACCGGGGTCGGCGCATTTAAGCAAAGCGTCTTGCGAGCGATAATTAACATGGAAGCAGTGTCAAAGCGCCTATCCGCATCCGGCGGCCCGACAAGGGTCGCAGGATAAGCTTTGCAGGGGGCTGATGTGCGGAAGTTACTTGGAAACCTTAATATGCAGAGGAAGGTACTGCTACCTCCTCTGGTCGTGACCTTTTTCTTTGTCATCTGTGCGCTCCTCTCTTATAGGGGCCTGATTGCCCAGAAGATGGCCATAGAGGACATTTTTTCCAGTCGATTCCACGGTTACCAGAACAGTACGAACGTAATCGGGGAGATGGGTAAGATTCACGCGAACCTTTACAAAATACTGAGCTGGGCTAACGCGGGTTATAAGAAAGGACAGATAGAGGAGCTCGCAAAAAATCAGATTGCGGCCATTGACAAGACCTCCTCACTCATGCAAAGGATGGTGGACGACAAGGCGACTGACGCGGATTCGAAAGGACAGTACCAGCTTGCCCTGGCGAGGCTCGCTGAATACAGGACCGTCGCGTCTCAGGTTGCGGCTACAGCAGCTACGGATAATGCGGTAGCAGCGAAGGCTATGCTGACTGCAGAGTCTAAGTTCCAGGTAATAATGAATACCCTGCAGGATCTCATGCAACATGAGTATGCTTTAAGCGAGAAGAGTTATCGGGCAGCTATGACCGGTGCAAATTCTGTCTCGCAGGCCTTTGTGGTTGTCTCGATCATCGCCTTTGTCGGTTCACTGCTCATGAGCCTTTATGTGGCCAGGGTGCTCTTGGCCCCCATCAAAAAAGCCATCGTCATGATTGAGCAGATGACGAAGGGCGAGTGGAACCTCACGAAGAGGCTCGACGTTGAGACAAAGGATGAGATCGGGACCCTCTCCGAGTGGTTCAACAGGTTTATCGGTGAGTTGCACGGCATAGTGGGCAAGATGTCTGAAGTTACAAATCATCTGGCCTCTGCCGCGGCCGAGCTTTCCATGGTTTCTCTGGAATCGGCCCAGCGCGCCGAGCGACAGAGCAGCGAGACGACACAGATAGCCACCGCGATAGAAGAGATGAGTCAGGCGGTAACAGAGGTTGCGAGGAATTCCGAAGCCACATCCGGGTTAGCCACAAAGACGATGGAAGTTGCAGCAGAGGGGCGCAAAGTTGTCTCAAGTGTCCTGGAGGGTATGACCCACATCGAACAAACGGTGAGGGAAGCAGGAACGGTTGTCGCAGCGCTTGGGAAGAGTTCCGGCCAGATCGGGGATATCGTAGGCATCATCAACGACATCGCCGACCAGACCAATCTGCTCGCGCTTAATGCAGCGATTGAAGCCGCTCGTGCTGGTGAGGCAGGGCGAGGCTTTGCAGTTGTGGCGGCGGAAGTGCGAAAGCTTGCTGAGCACACGACGAGCGCAACGAAGCAGATCCGGGTGGTGATAGAAACGATCAAGACTGACACGGCGGTCGCAGTCTCTTCAATGGAATCCGGCACGAAAGAGGTTGCCCAATGGGCTCAGATGACGCATGGTGCCGCAAAGGCGCTGGATGATATCGTGGATATGGTGCGCCAGGTTGGCCAGAAGATCAATGAGATCGCGATTGCTGCCGCAGAACAATCGGCGACTACCGATGAGATCGCGAAAAATACTGATTCGGTCTCCCGACTCACCGCCGAACTGGCGGCAGCATCAGAGGAGTCAGCATCATCGGCCAATGAGCTCTCCCGTCTCGCAGAAGAATTAAAGTCAACGGTAGGCCGCTTCACGACGTAATACCGATTTGCCTTCAAGTGTATACCTTCCGGGTACCCACGTAGTGGGTGTGCTACGTCGCTCTCCTCGACGTACTTCTGAGTACGCCCGGGTACCCGCGAGCGGGTGGGGCTCCTCGCTGCCGCCCGGGGTACCCGGCCGAAGGCTGGGTCGTCCATCTTGAATGCAAATCGGTATAACACATGGTCATAG
>Ga0335070_10011904_pt1 | contig 10164 bp, 9 predicted proteins | sample Lox_Sample_13_FD_206722 | JGI IMG/M metagenome (GOLD analysis project Ga0335070, IMG submission 206722) | Soil microbial communities from Loxahatchee National Wildlife Refuge, Florida, United States - Lox_Sample_1.3 | ecosystem: Environmental > Terrestrial > Soil > Wetlands | place: USA: Florida... | reverse complement strand
GGTGACTTCTCTCGAAGACTCCTTCCTTTAGTCCTCGTGTCGGGATTTCATATCATAACGCCAGATTTCTGATGATAATCCTCGAAGGATAATTTTACCATCTGTTGTCGTGCATGGATACTTTGGCAAAAGTGTGATATTTTAAAGAATAGACCTTTGGCTGCGTTTTCCCAATAATATCAATTTTGAAACTAGAAGGGGAAAGGAAATTATGAAATTTCAGTACAAAGGATTTATCAGGGAGAAGATGCAAAGGAGTCCGGTTACCATCAGTCCTGATACGTCGTTTTTTAAAGCTCAGGCCTATTTACGTGCGAAGCATATCAGGCATCTGCCTGTGGTGGATAAGAATGATCGATTGGTTGGAATCGTTACGGACCGCGATATTCGGGGAGCAGCTCCTTCCGATGCTGCCCTACTCAGTGTCAAAGAACTTAACGAGCTTTTAAGGAACCTTAAAGTTTCGAGCTTTATGACACCAAAGGAGAAATTGGTTACGATCAGTCCTGACACACTCATTGAAGAAGCAGTCCAATTGATGCGCGACAATAAGATTGGGTGCCTTCCTGTTTTAGAAGGAGATAAATTATATGGGATTTTTACAGAGACGGATGCCCTCGATCATCTTGTGGATGTATTTGGATTAAAGGGGAAGGGCACCCGGTTGACCATCGTCCTTCAAGATGAACCTGGTACGATGTTTGGGGTGTTTGAAACTTTCAAAAAGCACAATGTAAGTGTAATTAGTATGGTATCGCCCTCCTTTACGGTGGAGGGGCAAAGGATTGCTACCATCCGTATTAAGACAGAAAAATATAAGCCTATTGTAAAAGATTTAGAGAAAGCCGGGTATACGGTATTGTCCGTAGGCAAATGGTCTCCCACATAATGAACGATTATTTTTTCTCGTGTTCCTGAGGGCGGATCCCATGTCAATTGGTAGCCTCCAGAGTTTTTTTGAACCCAAAGGGATTGTGCTGGTGGGGGCGCGGAGGTCTTTTGGGTTCGGATACGGCATTCCGTTGTTTCTGCAGAAGCAAGGTTGGGGGAATCGGCTCTTTCTTGTTAATTCGGCAGGCGGGGAACTGCACGGCCAGAAGATTTACAGACGAGTTCAAGATGTCCCTTCACCCGTTGACCTGGCGATCGTCATTGTACCTTCCGAGTCGGTTCCCGGTGTGATGGAAGAAATTGGAGAACGGGGCATACGAAGTGTCATCATTGAGAGCGCCGGTTTTGCAGAAATAGGTAAAAGTGGCATGGCCTTACAGGAGAGGGTAAAGGCTATTGGCATGCAATACCGCATGCGGGTGATCGGGCCGAATTGCGTGGGCGTGGTGAATACCGAGAATAAATTCTGTTCGGTAGAACTGATGGAGGAATCTCTTATTCCGGGGCCACTCTCCATCATTGCACAGAGCGGGGTCTTTGGAAATATTCTGCTGGATCATCTCCTTCACCGTGGCCTCTTGATCTCAAAAGCGGTCACATTGGGCAATCGCGTGGATGTCGATGAGTCTGACGTATTGGATTATCTCGATCGTGATCCCACGACACGCGTGATCATGGTCTATCTTGAAGGGGCTTCGAAGGGTCGGCGCATGATGGAGTCGCTTGCTCGCGTGACTCAAAAGAAACCGGTTCTCATACTGAAGAGTGGCAGGACGGAGGCTGGCAAGCGAGCGATTGCCTCTCACACGGGCAGCCTGTCTGGAGAGGATCATATCTATCGTGCAGCTTTCGCACAGGCAGGAGCCGTTCGAGCTGAAAGCCTCCCTCAACTCATCGACCTGGCACGGGTCTTCACGACTCAACCATCATCCAAAGGTAACCGTCTCGGCATCATCACGACGAGCGGAAGCTTGGGAGCCTTGGCAACAGATGTCGCGGTGTCGGGTGGGCTGGTCGTTCCTCCTCTTTCCCCGTCGATGGTGAAGAAGGTACAAGCGATATCGCCGGGCTGGATGAATGTTAAGAATCCCCTCGACATCGGTCCCTCTGGGATCTTCGGCATGCTTCTGCCGATGCTCTTGGCCGATCCGGGAATCGACATGGTGCTTGGGATCATGGTCATACCCTATGTGGCGATCAGACACTTCAAAACCGCTGGAATTACGGCGGGGAACTGGTTTGGAGATGTTGCATCGATTCGCGAGCAGTATTCGGACAAGCCTCTGCTCGGGGTTGTCGTCGGCCACCCTGAATTTGTGAACGATATTGATTCCCTTTGCGGTCCATCAATACCGGTGTTCACCTCGCCTGAAGCGGCAGCCCAGGCCATGGTCGCACTCTGGAATTATTCCAAGGCACGGAAGAAACAGAGGGGCAAGAGATCTGAATCGCAACCATTCGGTCGGAGTTATTAATCGGACCATAGCAGGATGAGCGGCGATCACTAAATTCCCCCTTTCCTTCCTTTTGTAAAGGGAGGAATTTCCCCTCTTTTGCAAAGAGGGGCCGGGGGAGATTTTCGCAACAATATGCCTTTTCAATTATGGACTGCTTGATAAAATACCTCTTTTTCAACTACAGGGTTTACTGCAACTCTTTTTTATGTTATTGAAAGCATGATAAAATACCTCAGGTCTGGATGATTCTGTTTTATGACAGCCACTTCCCGAAGGAAATGGACATGGATTCTGTCTCTGTGTATTTTGGTAGGGGTTCTTTCCTTTCTCATATACCATTACAACTCCCAATTATGGCTTGACGTAACAAAAATCTATCGTCTCTACCAGGATCAAGAGGCATTTAAGAAAGTTATCTCCTCCTACGGAGCTTATGCTCCCCTGGCCTATATCCTCTTACAAATTTTGCAGGTGGTGATCGCTCCCATTCCAGGGGGAGCGATTGAATTTTTGGGGGGCGTCTTATTCGGGGTAAAGGCCGGTCTCATTTATTCGATGATCGGTCTGACATTAGGGTCATGGTTAGCCTTCAGCTTAGCAAGGATTTTTGAGAAGGTCGCGGTCGAGAAGTTTGTTTCCGATGAGACGAGAAAGAAATTTGATTATCTGGTCGAACACGAAGGAGTCATTCTCAGCTTCATCCTTTTTTTGCTCCCGGGTTTTCCCAAGGACGCGCTCTGCTATATTCTGGGCTTGACCCCCATGCATTTAGGGATTTTTCTGATCATCTCGACCATCGGAAGGATACCCGGAACATTGATGGCGACTCTTCAGGGGGCGAAGGCCTTTGAGCATCAATATTATACCTTCGGGATCCTTTTGGGAGCCTCTGGCTTGGTCTTTTTAGTCTTCTATATCTACCATGAGGAAATTCACAATCTGGTAAAAAGATTGAAAGGGGAAAAAAGAAACGAGGTTTAAGGAGAGAAAATGGCACGGGGTGTGAGAGACGAGAAGGAGGGCAAGTGGTCTTCCGACCTTGTTCTGGATCTTTATTCAAATCTTTTGACAGAAATGTGGGAGCTGGTGTCCGCCCTGATCGGCGAAGCCATTTTGGCATATCTTTTTACACTGGCCATTCGAAAAATCGGGGAGAAGTATCCTTTCTTGAATTCAATCAAGGTTTCTGAGGATGGAGTTTCAATGGAAGAGGTGAAGCAGGATTACCGAACCGTTGCCGCGGTAGACATTCATCGGGGTTTCCAAAGCCTGATCAATCATCTCTCCCAACTCTTTTCAGATTTGGCAGAAGGGGTGATCAATAAGGAATTGTTTCCAAGGGTCTTCCCGAAATTTAAAGAGGCCGAGCGAATTATCTCTCAGAAATAGAGGAGGATGGACTCGTGAGGTTGATTTTCAAGAATTTAAATGTGCTTCGATCCACCATCAACGCGATCAGCACGAGCATTGAGATCAAGGAGATCGTGGAATCAGCCGTAAACAATCTGCCCAATTTATTTGATTTCTCGTCCTTTGGGATGTTTTGGAAGAAGGACCTCCTCCTCTTTCTCTACCAGGAAGAATCCTGTCCCCCTTCCTTCACCCAAGAGGTCGTGAAGAATATGGTTAAAGTTTTTTCAATCTTGGGAGAGGAATCCATCGATGTCGAGCGAATTTCCATTCAAACAGAAAACAGGAAGCTCAGGCCCGGACGGATGATGATGGAGCCGAGAGCATCTTTGAAGTCCCACCTCACATTGCCCCTCACCGTGGAGGGAGAGATCCTGGGATGCATTTCTCTCAACAGCGATCAATCCAATGCCTTTGACGCCCAGGACCTGCAATTCCTCTCGGTCATCGGGTACCAGATGGCAGCGACTTTGAAACATTTCCAGAGACTGAGTTCGATTAAAAACATGGCCATTTATGATACCCTGACGGGTCTGTTTAATCGGAGACATTTTGAAGAGAGGCTCGGCGTAGAAGCCCAGAAATCCTTTTACGGCGGGACTCCTCTTTCGCTGGTAATGGTAGATATCGACCTTTTCAAGAAAGTGAATGACACCTTCGGGCACACGGAAGGGGACCAGGTCCTTTGTAAAATCTCTTCCCTGCTTAAAACCTCGGTGAGGAAGAAAGACACGGTCGCTCGTTATGGCGGTGAAGAGTTTATTTTGATATTGCCGGAGGCTGGCCTGGAGGAATCGTTTTTGATTGCGGAACGCATTCGGCGAATGGCTGAAAACACGGTCTTTGAAGTAGGCGGGATTCAAGTCAATTTGACCCTGAGCATGGGGATCTCCAATTTCCCCCGTCACCGCGCAAAGTCAAAAGAAGAATTGGTAAAAATGGCAGACCAGGCGCTGTATGATGCCAAGAGGGGCGGCCGTAATAAAGTTTGTATTTTTACGGAAAAGTCTGCCCAATGGACCGTTCCATAACCCCCCTTCATCCCCCCTTAAGTTAAGGGGGGAATAGAGGGGGGGGTGAATCCATTTCTTCGAAAAAAAAGCACACCTTGCGAGTGTGCCTTTTTTTGAATAGACTTCCCAATACCTTTTTGAATTACTTCTTCTTTGGCGCAGCCTTCGGAGCGGACACCTTGATCGCGGAGGCGATATTCTTGTCCCCATCCTTCTTGTACTCAATGGAGACTGCCGAACCCGCCTTCAGATCCTCGAATTTGAGAGCCTCTTTACCCTTCATGATCTTTGTCTTGTCATCGATCGCGAATGTCTTCTCCTCTTTTCCCTTGGCCACAACAATGCCCTTCGCCATTGCATCAACACTCTTAATTTCGCCGGCGAACTTCTCTGCTTTAGCCGGTTTGGTGGAAGCTGGTGCGGCTGGAGCTGGGGCTGTTCCTGCGGCTTTCGGCGGAGCTGCTGCAATGGCTCCAGAAACAAAAGCGACTAACGTAAGCAGGACAACTAACAGAATTGATCTTTTCATTTTGTTTCACCTCCTTTCTTGTGGAGTTAAGCATTACAAAGCAAAAGGAATGCCAAGGATGGATGGCAAAGAATAATTTTTAAGCTATTGAAATCACTGAACAAGGTTTTATTGAGGAAAATTCTGTGGGGAAGGTCTTGCTGTAAATTTCAACACACTAACTGAGCGTGTCGCAACATTCTACACGTCTTTTTCTAATATTCTGTAAAGAGTTGCGCGGTCGATCCCTAAGATTTCGGATGCCTTCTTTTTATTTCCCCCGGTTTTTTCCAGCACCTTCATCACATATCTCTTTTCCAATTCTTTTAATGATAGTGGCTCTTCAGAAATTTGAGCCTCTGGGATTTTCGTTTCTTCGAACATTTTTTTTGGAAGGTCTTCAGGAAGAATGATAGGGTGAGTTGAAAGAATGACGGATCTTTCTACCGTATGTTCCAATTCACGGACATTTCCCGGCCAAGAATATTGGGTGATGATTTCAAGGGCCTCTGGGGAGATATGGGAGATATTCTTATGATTCTCTTCACAGAATCTCCTTAGAAAGTGGTTCGCTAGCAATGGGATATCTTCTTTCCTCTCCCTTAAAGGAGGAAGGGTGATGGTGACCACATTGAGCCGATCGAAAAGATCCTCCCTGAATTTCCCATTTTTCACGAGGGGTTCTAGCGGTTGATTGGCCGCTGCAATGACCCGGACATCCACTTTGATGTTTTCCGTCCCTCCCACCCTTTTGATTTCATGTTCCTGTAGAAACCTGAGAAGCTTCGATTGCATCAAAAGGCTGAGATTTCCCACCTCGTCGAGGAAGAGCGTTCCCCCCTCCGCCTCTTCAAAAAGGCCCCGCTTCGTGGAGGAAGCTCCTGTGAACGCTCCGCGCACATGTCCGAATAACTCGCTTTCGATTAATGTCTCGACCAGAGAAGCGCAGTCAACAGGGATGAAGGGCCGGTTATTTCTTTGACTGTTGTAATGAATCGAGCGGGCGATCAGTTCTTTTCCTGTTCCCCTCTCGCCGCAGAGAAGCACGGTGGACTTGGCATCCGCCACCTTTGCAATCGTTTTATAGACTTGAAACATTTGAGGCGTTCGTCCGATGACATTCTTAAATTGGTACTTGTCCAGAAGCTCCTGTCGATAATATTTGTTCTCCTGGATCAGCCTTCTTTGCTCCAATGCCCTGCGGAGGGTAAACTTGATCTCATCCAGCTTAAAGGGCTTGCTGACGTAATCGAAAGCGCCCTCCCGGATTGCCTCAATGGCAGTCTCAATCGATCCAAAGGCAGTGATCATGATCACCGTGGTGTCCGGAGCGTTTTTCTTGAAGAACCGAAGTACTTCCATCCCATCCTTTTCTGCCATTCGTACATCCGTGATGACGATGTCAAAGAGGTGGTCCGTCCCCTGAGCAATGGCCTCTTCGCCGCTCAGGGCGGTGGAGACTTCATACCCTTCTTGAGAAAGCACTTCGTTCAAGAGGTCAATGGTGACCCGATCGTCATCCACGACCAATAGGCTGGCTGATGTTTTCTTCATTGGTTTCACTTCTTTCAAAGACGGGGATGGAGATAAAGAACGTGCTGCCCTTCCCCACTTCGCTTTCAACCTCTATCTTCCCAGAGTGTTCTTTGACGATCTTTTCGCAGATCGCCAAACCTAGTCCCGTTCCTTCCCCCACTTTTTTAGTGGTGAAGAAGGGATCGAAAATCCTCTTTTTCGATTCATTGGTGATGCCGATTCCGGTATCCGCAATGGAGATTTCCAGCCATCTTCCATCCTTTGATGGAAGGGGAGGGGGAATTTGCTGGGTTCGGATCGTCAGCACTCCTCCTCCCGGCATGGCGTCTAGTGCGTTGGTGATCAGGTTCAAGAAGAGGGTTTGGAGATGGGTCGAATCCCCCAAGATGGGAGGAAGATTCGGGGAAAGCTGTGAAGAGACGCTCACACGTCGAGCAAGAAACCAGGGCTCGCTCAGATGAATCAATTCTTGGAGCAGTTCGTTGACATGCAACGTCCTCAGTTGAGGTTTAGGTTGTCGAGTCGAAGAGAGAAGATTTTTCACCGAATCGGCCAGTCGGTCCAGCTGGGATTCAATGATCTTTAGCCGATCTTGATCTTTGGATTTAAGATTTCCATCCTGCAGCATGAGCTGAATATAGCCAGAGATGGAGTTCAGCGGAGTTCCGATCTGGTGGGCCATGGCCGCCGTCACTTCTCCCACAGCAGCGAGCTTTTCAGATTGACTGAGTTGCCGCTGAGATTCAAACAGGGCTTCGTTGAGAAGTCTCAGCTCTTCGTTCCGCCCGGCCAACTCCGAGGTGGCAGCCTCGATCTCTTTGGTCAACTCTTCATTAAACTGGTTCACCTGCTTCAAGAGTTGAATGTTTTGCCCATGGGCCTCCCGAATCGTCTTAAGCATACGATTGAAATTTCTTCCCAGTTTTCCCAGCTCATCCTCGCTTTGAACGGACACTTCAGTCTCCAGGTCGCCCTTCTCGGCACGGGTCATGGCCTCTACCAATCTCCGGATGGGATCTCCAACCAGTTTCCCGAAGAGGATCGTCAGAGTGATCAAGATGACGAGGATGCTGGAGAAAGTCAGGACCATCGCCCGCTCCCTCTTTTTGCTTAAATAGTTTTGAGCTTCATCCAGCGTACCGACCACTCGAATTCCTCCAACCACTCTTGTCTCCAAGTGAAGCGGGACGATAACCTCCAACCATCTCTCCTCTCCCATGTCATGGAGTGAGGAAAGAGACTGTTCCTTCTTTAAACGTTTGGTCTGTTCTGTGGTGAGGTTCAAAGAGGAGAGATGGACATCCTTTGAGTTGGAAACGATTAAATCCCATCCCCTGGCAGAAAAAAGAAAGAGATCTATTTCCGTCAAAAAAGGGCGGCTCAGCAACCATTCCTCCACTTCATCTCGGACGTGAGGGAGGTCTTCTCTTAGCGCTCGATCTGAAATCGAGGCATCGATCTGCTTTGCAATATAGAGAGTACGGTCCAGGTAAAGGTTGATCTGATCTTTTCTTGCAAAATGATAATCCAAATAACTGGTGAGCAGGAGAACCCCGGCGACAATGAAGACGATGAACAGGGTGATCTTGGTTTTCAGTCCGATTTGGGGGATCCTTTGATGGATCAGGGATCTGATCCACGAAGCCGAGGACCGGGCGATGGAAGTTGATTTGTCTGTTTCCATCTCTATTTCTTGGCAGGCAATGTCTCAGCGTTGGCCCTTTGTCGCTCAATCATCTTAACCAGAATCACGCCGATCTCGAATAAGATATAGAGAGGCACTCCCATTAAAGCCATATTGAAAACGTCTGGAGTCGGCGTGACGACGGCCGCCGTAATCGCAACGAGCAGGATAGCATACTTCCGGTTGCGAGTCAAAAAGCCTGCATTCACCACCCTCAGGTAACTCAAGAGGGCAAGGATCAACGGAAGTTCGAAGGTCAGTCCGAACCCAAAGATGAAAAAGGTACAAAAAGAAACGTATTTCCCCGCAGAGATCATCGGTTTGATATTGGCGGATTGATACCCCAAGAGAAACTGTACGCCAAATGGTAGGGTTACAAAGAAACAAAAGAAAGCACCCAGATAAAAAAGCAGAATGGCAGCGGCCAGGATGGTCTTTCCCGAAGTCAATCCCTTAGAGCGGAAGAGAGGCGAGAAGGCCTTCCATATTTGATAGAAGATGACGGGGATAGAACAGAACAGGCTGGCATACAGAGTCAGTTTTAGGAGGGAGAAAAATGCTTCGGGGATGGCGAAAGCGACCAGATCGATCTTGAGTGAGGTATCACGGAGAAAACGCAGCAGATTCTTGGAGAAGGGAAAGATGATCGCAAAACTTACGACCATCGCGATGATGATCTGGAGGAGACCTTTTCGGAGATTTCCGACGGCTTGAAAGACTCCCTCCCTCTTCAACCCCGCCAGGAGCCCATTTTTCTGAAGAACCATGAAAGTAATGTAACATAAATGGACACCCTCCGAAAGCGGTTGGCTCAATCCATCTCAGATCGTTCGAAGGGGTTAACTTTGCTTCGAGTTTGGTCCATCGAAAATCTTTTTTTGTGCAACAACGGGGTTGACAAAGATTTAAAACAGAGCTAAAAGAAAAATTATTGATCCTTGTCACGGGCAGGGATGTTCTCTCCAAGATGAAATTGAGAGTCGGCATTACCTATAATCTCAAGAAAGAATTCTCACAACGGGAAAATCAGCCGATTGATTTGTTGGAGGAGTTCGATTCCGAAGAGACGATCGACGCCATCCGCGAGGTCCTGGAGGCCGAGGGACATGAAGTGATTAAACTGGGTGGAGATACGGGTTTGATCGATCGGCTAAGGCAGACACCCGTTGATATCGTATTCAACATTGCAGAGGGCCTTGAAGGCCGAAACCGAGAGGCCCACATCCCTGCTCTTTTAGAATTCCTGAATATCCCGTATACCGGCTCCGATCCTCTCACTCTCTCTGTCACCTTAGATAAAGCCATGGCAAAGAGAATCATCCTGAGCCATGATATCCCGACACCGCGATTTAGAAAAGTAGAGAGGGTTGAGGACCTCGACGGATTAGACCTTCGCTACCCTCTTTTCGTCAAATTATGCTATGAAGGATCGAGTAAGGGGGTCCGGTTAGATTCAAAGGTCTTGAGTCCTCAATCGTTGGAAGAGAAGGTTAGAAGTCTCTTGGGTACTTATCGGTCCCCGCTTCTCGTGGAGGAATTTGTTAAAGGCCCGGAGTTCACGGTGGGTGTCCTCGGCAATGACCATCCATCTGTCCTGGGTGTCATGCAGATCGAGATCAAGGGAAGACCTCCGGAGGAGTCCATTTACTCGTTGGAAATCAAGCG
>Ga0335070_10011903_pt1 | contig 10164 bp, 11 predicted proteins | sample Lox_Sample_13_FD_206722 | JGI IMG/M metagenome (GOLD analysis project Ga0335070, IMG submission 206722) | Soil microbial communities from Loxahatchee National Wildlife Refuge, Florida, United States - Lox_Sample_1.3 | ecosystem: Environmental > Terrestrial > Soil > Wetlands | place: USA... | reverse complement strand
GGAAATCGTTCGCCTGATACTGTCGATAATAGGTCGCTTCGTTGTTCGCGTGGTTCTGGATCGGCTGCGAATTCTGGATCGCCGTCCATCCGGGCGAGACCCCTGAGATGTAGATATTCGGGCCGGTATCGAGCCACGCCTCGGTATAGTCACCTACCTGGGTGTTCCAAGGCAGGAAGTGAAATGCCGGAGTCGCCGTTCCGTTGCCGGCGCAGTCGCCGATGATGTGCTTGTAAGCGATATTCCGCACCTTCACCGAACCGGAGCCAACCGGTGATGGCGGACTGCCCATCTGATAAGCGAGACCAGCCCAAACGTATTTGTTCGATTTGTGGCTGTTGTAGACGCTATCCCACATTCCGGTGGCGATCGGCTCTTGGACGACGCGGATGGCGCCCTCGAGCTCCTGCTGGCCATCGTTGTTATTGATTTCATCGAAGACCGGTACCGCGTTGATCATCCAGCCGGCTGAAGTGAAGTCCTGCAGCCACCAATCGATCACGACGCTGTTCGCATTCGTCACCGTCATCAGCGTGTTATTGTTGAGCACCCCGTTGCTCGGCGCCGCCGCGGTATAGGTGTAAGCGTCAGTCGGAGCGCTGCCGGTCGGATTCGCGATGCAGAGTTCCTTGAAATAGTATTCTTGGGTTCCGCCATCCCACGCGAAATTCACCGGCGATCCGGCGTCTCCCGACACGACATGATCATAGGTCGCGAGCACCCACTCACCGCCCGACTCGCCCGAGGTGGCTTGATTCGTCCTGCGCGTGAATCCAGCCGGCGGGGTGACAGTCGGCGTTGCGGCCGCGAAGGCGAGCGCGACGACTGCAATGTCTCCGTTCTGCGCCTCCGGACAAATCGTCACGTTCACATTAGTCGCGTGACCGTGGCCGTTATCGGCCGCTTCGCGCAACGGGACTAGGTACTGATCAGAGGAAGACGGGGGACTCGCCGGCGCGATGAGCAGCGTCCGGAGTATCCAATTAGGACCCGCCGGCCGTAGGTCCGACCATGTGATCTGGCTCAGCGCTTGAGTGATCGAATCCGTATTACTTGGCACCACCGAAACCATCCCATAGCCCCCGAAATTGTTTCCCGGGCCATAGGTGATGTCAGCGAAGGCCATTCCGAACTGAGTGATGATGTACCCGGCGTTCGACTCGCTCGAGCCGATCCCCTGATACATGATGTCCCAATTATGCGATGGCACCGCGGGGATGATGCCGGTTCCTGCGGTATTTACGACGTTCGCGACTGAAGCTGCCGTGATAACGAAGTTGCCTTCGGGGGCGCCCGTTGCCGCATCGGCGATCGAGGTGATGCCGCACGATGTATTTGCTTGCGAGCCGCTCCAGGTGAGCGTGAAGGTGCTCCCCTCGGCGCCGGTCAGATCCCGGTAATAAACGCATTCCTCAACGTTCGACGCGGTGGCATCGCACGTCCCGCTCTGCGTGAAGTTGTGGCCACTGCCATCGGTCGGTGCCGTCGTAACCGTCCTGTTTGAGTTGCCCCAAACCTCGAAGATCAGCTTGTCGCCGGTCTGAGCTTTACTCGGCTTTGCGCACGCGATCGTCGTACTCGAGGATGCGATGTTCGAAGATGCGCTATCCGGATAGGCGTTAGACGTAGCATGGGCGATCCCCGTGAGGACCGCCCATATCAGACTGCTGACAAGCGCGAATTTCCGCATCTTAAAACGCGATATCTGCGATCTGGAAGACCAGATTCTGCGCACCGGTATTTACGCGGCTGTTGACCGTTCCGTCGTTGGCTCCGGTTATCGCCGTGCCCTCGGTCCCGGTCGATTGAATTAGGAACGCGACCATCAAAGAACTCGTGGGATAAGAACCGCCGACCGACTGAATCCCATGATACTGAACGCCGTAGTAGCCGTGATCCGTCCAGATGACTTCGGCCACCGGATTCGTCGTATCGGTACCGTGATATTGAACACAGTTGCCTGCGACATTTGGCGCGAACGAGTCATTCAGTGTGAACGTGACCGTTCCCGATTCCCCGCCGGCGAGCACCTTGTACCACAGGTCGACCGATTCTTGGACGTTGGAGTGAACGCCGTAGTGGCCAAGCAGGTGATATCCGGTCGGGACCGACGTACCAAAGAACCCCTGATTGCCCGATACGGCGGTTGCGCAGAGCACAACATTGTTCGCCGCGATCGACCCTGGATAGTTGAGCGCGAGCGTATTCGAGAGACCTGCTCCCGCCACCGTTGCGACTGATACGAAGGTCGGCGCTACTCCGGCGCTTGCGGGATTCAGCACGACAGCGAAGTCGATCCCGAACAAATCGCCTGCCGAGGCTTTCGTCAGGACCACCGGAGACATGCGGAAGCTGTAGGAAGATCCGCCGGGTCCCGTGGCACCCGTGGGGCCGGTTGCCCCTGTGGGTCCAGTGGGTCCCGTCGCTCCTGCTGGACCGGTCGCACCCGTGGGGCCGGTTGCCCCAGGAGAGCCTGCTGCTCCGGTCGATCCCGACTGTCCGCCGAGGTTACCCCCTGGCACATAGACGTTCGGTACCTGCGCCTGCGCGCGTTGAGGACCGCCCTCGAGAGACGGGTACTGCCAGACATATTTGCCGTTAGCGTCCCGCTCCATCCCCCGATACGTGTGCGGCATCATGCCCCACAGTACGAAGGCTGCGAAGAGGCTAAAGATGATGATTCGAGAACTGCGCATCCCGAGTCCCCCTTATTGGAAGAAGCTGAAAGTCAGGTTGCACGTCCCCGACATGCCAATCGCCGAGATCGCGGAAGTCACTGTGACACCGCCCTGACCACCGAAGCGAAAATTCGTGAAGTACAGCGGATTCCCGGGCTTCACCTCATAGCAATTCGCCGGCGCACTGGCGCTCGCAGCCGTGCCGTCAGTCTGGAACTCAACGCAACATGAGTTGCTCGAGGTGCTCGGGACCTGAATAAAGACCCCTGAGCGGCCAGCATCTGCGGCTAGGAATTGAGCACTCGTGCTCGAACTGAATTGCGCACCGTAACTCTGCCCCGGATTGCATCCGCCGCTTAGCGACGTCACCGGCGCCGTTCCGGTCGAACATGCGATCGCTCCGGCATAGGCACTGAGCGGTAGCACCGCGACAAACAGCAACGCGAGCAATCCGACTAATCTTTTCATGGGGAACATCATCCTCACCCTCCCTTATGCTTTATCGCACCATACAGGATCCCGATCGCGCGGTAATGCTTGATCCTGTCGTTACGTCCTTGAATTCAACTAAGTCACCCACCGAGACCACGCAAGTGAATCCGCTGCCGCTGCACGTCGTTGCGTTCGTTGCTGTGCACGTCGGACCATTCGCGCAGGGACTCGTAACATCCAAAAAGGTTATCGCATCCGATTTTGAAGATCCCTGCGCTGCGCTGAATTGGCAGTTGATATTTGTAAGCGTCATGGCGACGTCGCTATACATCTGCGGCACCGCCTGAGTTGTGGATGAGGCTGAAAAGCCTACCGATGGGAAGTAAGCCGTCGTTGCGCTCGTCTGGAGCGTAAGACCGCCGCCCATGAAGCCGTGCGCGCCCGTTGCGCCAGTCGATCCGGTCGGGCCAGTAGCGCCTGTGGGGCCGGTTGGACCTGTCGCACCTGCGCTACCGTTCGTCCCATTTGTCCCGTTCGTACCGCTTGGACCGGTCGGGCCTGTAGGCCCCGTCGCTCCGGTCGAGCCTGCGGAGCCGTTTGTACCTGACGGGCCGGTTGGACCGGTGGCACCGGTAGCTCCGGTGGACCCTGGCGCACCATTCGTTCCGCTGGATCCAGTAGGACCAGTCGGACCTGCGATTCCCTGAATACCTTGGATGCCTTGCTGACCTTGGGGACCGCTCGGACCGATATTACCTTGTGGGCCTGTCGGTCCCGTGGGTCCAGTGGGTCCCGTAGGTCCTGTGGTTCCGGGAGAGCCTGCCGGGCCCATAGGCCCCATCGGACCCGTCGATCCCTGTATATAACTGCTGCTGCCCGCGATCTGATGAAAGCCGCCGCCATCGCCGAATTCTGCAAGCGCACTCGGAATGCTGAAAAAGAACAGCGCAACGATGATCGGAAGTCGTCGCATTTACGGAAGCGTAGACCTCGAGATAGACATCGATCCCGCGCTGCAGACCGCATCCCATTCGGCGTCAGTCGAGAAGGTGATTACGCCTTGCGAAGTTGATGGCGCATTGACCGCCGATCCGGCCCCTGGCGGAGTGCCACCCGTGGGAACCCAATAGCCGACTTTTGTGTTCGCATTCGGAGCCGGAGAAGCAGCCGCGCACGGGCTCGATGCGGCGGCAGGCATGAGATAGCACCCGTCAGTCCCAAGCGTGCCGCCGATGACCTGAAAGACGATCGAGTAGCGATGCTCATTCCCCGTCACGCAATGCAACACGGGAACCGGCGTGACCGTCCCTACCCCCGTAGGAGTCGCCGAGCCTGTACCCCCCGGCGTAATCTCGTTATTCGTGAAGCCGAAGCTGAAGAGCGGCCACAGCGCAACCGCGAACAGCACCACAACCAATCCGCGCACAATCTTCATCATCGTGTCCCCGAAAGAATGAATCCTATATTCGCCCCGCTCACTGGATTCGGAGCTAAGAGCGAAAGCACCGCACCATGACTGACTGTGCCATCGCAACTTTGCGAGGTGTCACCAGTCGTCGCCCACGTATCCACGCAACTCGTACTCAAAGTTACCGTACCGATTTGCGTGCTGTTGCAATAGATCGTCCAGATATCCGACTCCGATGGATTCGTCGGACCACCGTTCACCGGAGAGCACTTCGCGACCGAATTGCCGGCATTCCCGCTCGCCGCGAAATCCGCCGGAAAGGTCACATTGAAGTTGATCGCGATCGGATAGACGCCCGCGGTGTTCGGGGTACCCTGGATGCCCACCGGAATATCCACGCGAAAATTCTTCGCCGTGGCCACGCCGGCCGCGCTGAGCGCCGAGATGTACTGATCGGCACTTACCGAGGTACCGGTGTAAGCCGTTGGAGCTGCGCCAGTGCCCTGCCCAAGCGCGAGACCCGTAATCGACGCGCCGCCGCAAGAGCCTCCGCCGGCGTTATACTGAAACGAATTCGTCGATCCCGCGGGACAACTGCCGCCACCGCCTGACCCCGAGAATCCCTTGAGGCTGCCAGGGGTGAGCCACGCATGAGCCGCTCCTTCAGCGAAGCAGAGGATCGCGATGGCTATAAGCAGCGCGCGGGTTTTCATCCGTTCTGCTCCATAACGCACACAGTATCGGATGTCGCTCCGGAGATAAGCGCGATCGAACCGGTCGGCACTCGAGTCGCCGGAGTCGCCGTCGCGTTCAAGGCGTTCACCTCATAATTGGGGTACTGACTCGAGCTCGGCGGTTGCAGCGCGATCGCATTCGTTCCGATCGTGGCCGTGCACGTCGAGGCATTGCAAATCGCGAAGTATGTCGTATCGGTGTTCGACTGGCTCTGAATCAGCAGATACCGCCGTTGCAGATTCTGCGGGATCGTAAACTTGGAGGTGCCCGTCACCGTGTAACAGACCGTCGCTCCGATGCAAGCCGCCGTGTATGTCGTCGCGCAAGATGCCTGAGCGTGAGCTTTAGGCGCGCACGTCGCCGCGGCCAGTGCTCCGAAGATCAGACTGAAGATCGTGATAAATAGCTTTTTCATTCTAATAGAACTCCGCAACTGCCAATCCTGCCGCTCCGTTAGCGCCCCCGCCGCCGGACGGATTTCCACCAGCACCACCGAACTGACTACCACCACCGCCAGCGCCACCAGCGCCACCAGACCCGTTTGAGCCTGCCGACCCGACCGTCGTATAGAGCAGTTGGGCCGGACCCGTTCCTGTCCCCGCACTTCCTGCCGCACCTCCGGATCCGGCCCCGCCGCCGCTTCCGCCTGTACCCTTCAACCCCTTCGGCGCCGTACAGACCGCACTGACACCAGACTGAGTTGCCGTGGTATCCGTGCCGTCCGAACCGTTCGCCGTCACCGCTCCACCGGCACCACCAGTGCCGAGCGCGAGCGCGATGGGACCATTCGAGGCCCAGAAGAGACATTTCGCGACGGTACCACCGGAACCGCCACCACCACCGTTAGAAGCGCCGGAGTTGCCGCCGCCTCCGCCACCACCGCCGCCCCTGAGCAGCACCTCGGCGTACGTTGCTCCGGTCGGAAAGGTGATCGTTCCGGATCCGCTCTGAATCTGTGGCGTATCGAGGCCCTCGCCCACCGCGACCGAATCGCCGATAGCCTGGCCACCGGACATGCCGGTAAACCGATATCCGCCCATCGGGAGATTGCCGATCGGAGGAAAGGCCGAGACCACATTCGGCAGAGTCGCCTGAATCTGCGCGAGCGTGACGGTACCCGAAAGAGGCAGCGTCGTTTTGATCAGACCGGCAGTCTCTTCGAAATAGAGCGCGGCCGTGATGCCGCCGGCGACCGTCGCCGCAAAATTGCCATTTGTATCAGTCGTAAACTGCAGCGGATTATTCGAGACCAGACTGCCGCCGCCCGAGCTAAACATCGTCGGATTCAGCGCATAGATGTCGATGTGGCAGTAGATACACGGGTTCGCATAGGCGTTAAGCCACGTACCGGTGATCGTGACTGTCGAGACCGGAAGCGCTCGAGTCGGAAGCAGCGCCAAGAGCAGCACGAAAAGTAATCGTTTGAATCTCATCCAGGTATCCTCGTCGGTGCTTTCGGTTCGTACTGAATTCCGATGCCCATTGCCAGCACGCGGCCCTGCCCGAAGATATCGAACAGCATCCCGCCGAGCACTGTTTTGTCGATGTCGATCGCTTGGCTCAACTGCGTGGCATCCACCTCGAGCGGAAGATCATCCTGCAGCTCCATCCCGTTTCGTTCGGTGTAGCGCACATAGCAGGATCGGAGATTCGCGGCCGATCCGCGGAGCGCCGCGCGGAACATGCCGCGTCGATAATAGAGCGGGCTATTCGGTGCGCCGACAGCCGGATAACGAAAGCGCCATTGCACCATCGTCGCGTTCGGAGAATCAGTGTCCCATTGCTCGTCGCCGGCAAAGATCTGCCGGATCTTCCCATCCGCGAAGCCCGAAACGAAGGTTGCTCCCTGTGCGCTCGAGGCAATATTGAAGAGCGAGCCGGACAACTGCATCCCATCAGGGAAGTCGATCACGGTCCACGCTTTGAGCAGCCGATCGAAGAAGAATCCACGGGTAAGAGCTCCGTTCGAACCCACCAGCGGGACCAGAAGCAGGTAACCAGGTGGATTCACGGTCTGAGTCGCCGTCGCGCGGTAGATGTTATTCCAGTCGACCGGAGTGATGTCCTGACCCACGAAGCCAATCCCCGAGTCCTCGGGGAAGAGGAACGGACGAATCGGATCCGTGAATTGATCGACCACATCGCGCGTGCCGTTGAAGACGGCCACGCCGAACAGGGATAGCCGCATCATTCCGATCCCCGGTACTAGCTGATTCGTATTCGGCGCCGCGCAACCTACGCCATCGGGGATCTCGGCGATCGTCACATCAGGAAAGGCCCCGATCACTGAATAAGTGCTTTTCGTCTTGTAGAGGATAAGCTGCGCCGTTGCGGGAATCCCCACCTCGAGGAGTGAGAATGTGCCACCGCCCATCGCTTGCTGGCCATCGCCCTGACCAATGAAATCCTGATTCGAAGGATCGAATGACGTGGGGTTTCCGGAGTCGCTCATCCGGAGACTGTCTGGACCATCAATGCCTGCGTTTGGGCCGGTATTCATGTAGGTCGGAGCGGTACCCCAGACCCAAAGCGAGTTGAGATGATTGAAGACGAAACCCGCGCCAAGCGGAGCTTCCGCCCCCGCCGGACCCTTGTTCTGCCAAACGATGTTATTGTCTTGAACCTTCGCCTTGTAAGTAGCGACCCAGACCGGCGGTCCTCCGATAACGGAAGTACCGCCATTCAGAGCCTGCCAGATGTAGCTGATCGAAGAACCGACTGGAGCCCCAAGGACCTTATCACCCTTGCCGTAATTCGTATTTGAGAGCCAAGGCGGATACGTCGTCCCAGACTGGAAGGTATTCGCGATTCCAACGATGTTTGGCTGCTGAATCGGATCGTAAAGCTGCGGGAGAACATTCAACCCCAGTGCGAAGACCATCGAGTTCGAGAACTGTACCGCCGAGACGCTCGGGCCGGCGTTCGGATACGGTCCGCCGCTCGCAAAGATGCCTTCCCAAGTCGCATCGCTGATGTCGATGACCGTCGCTGTGAAAGCGTCATCAAGCGTGATTCCGAGAAGGTGAGGAACAGTGCCGGAGACGCCCGCCGGATTATACTGCGCCATGAACGGGATCGTCGGATAAGGCGCGTCCCCTGCCGGCGAGCAGGTGATATGGCTACCGTCGACGGTGCGCAGCCCCCCGCGTCGAGTCATCAGCATGTTCACCAGGTAGGGCAGCGTACCTTTCGGCTGATCGAACGGATTCGCCGAGGCGTAGATGCCCCCTGTCAGTCCGGTGAACCTGAATTCCTTGAGTGGCAAGCAATGTCCTTACTTGCGCGCCATCCGGCGGGTAGCTACACGCTTCACGCGCGACTTGAGCACGCGCCCCATGCCGCGCTGAATCTTGCGATGAAGCTCTTCGGGCGAGTCCGCCGAGGTTTCAAAATGTACTCGATACCGTGGCTTATCCACAGGCTCGGATGGCTTATTAACCGGCGTCGGTTCGTCGCGCATTATCTCCTCCTACCGCTTCATCTTGCGGGCAGTCTTGCGTTTCCCGCTCCGCTTCATCTTACGCTTGCCAGCCGCGCGGCCCATCGACTTCTTCATCTCTTCCATCTCGGCCCGCTCTTCTGCCGGCGTTTCCTTCCCCTCGAATGGTTTAGCCATGACTGCCTCTTGCCTGCGTTTGATATGCTGCTATAGTCGTACTTGGACGTTAGCGGAAAGGAGAGATCTTCCCCCGGATCATCTGCCGCACCACCCCGTTACTCATGACCACCGAGTAGCGGGGTGTTTTTTTGTCAAAAGCCACTACCGACCTTGATTCGACGCGGGAACGGTCGACGAGTAATCCGCCGACTCCCAACCCTAGCCAACCCTCGGCCGCGCATTAGCGCCGTCCCGCTCCCCGACCCGGGTGAAAGCGCGCATTCTTGCCGCGGTTCCCGTATCGGACTTTGCGCGGCGATAGGCCCTTGACCCCTCGCAGCGCCCGATTTCCGTAATGATGCTTCACCGTCTATCCCTCCTTTTGCTCCGTTTCATCTTGCGCACCGGCTTTCTTGCGAAATCGCGCAGTTGGCTCTCGCTCATACCGGTCTCTGTCGACTTCCCCGATCGTAACCGGCCCAACTCTGCGCCCATGAAGCGCCTTTGTCGTTCTGTCTCCGAAGGCATTATTGCTGATCTCCTTCGATGAATCTCGTCGTTAGTGCAGCGCCGGCCGGACCGGAGAGCTGCTGGAACGCCGGTTGGAAGGCTTGCGGAGCATCGACGGTATGAGGAACCACATTGAAATGGACTCCTAGAGCGCCGACTCGAGCATGAGGAACATCGCCAGGCGCGATCCGTTCACGCCCAGGAGCGATCGTGTCGATGAACTCTTGAGCCTTCGAAGCTCCGAGACCGGGGTTCTTTGGGACGTACCGCAAAGCTGCGGGATCCCATTGCTGATCAAGGATGCTCTCGCCTTCGAGATTCGCTATGTGGGCGAGATTCTTCGGGTTCGCAGCTTTCGAATAGATGTTTTCGTGATTCAGCAATCCGTTCGGTTGCACTGCATCTTTCGTGAAAATCTGTTCGAACGTCTTGGCCATGCCGTAGTCGTGGCTGAGATTCTCATAATCCCGCGCGACTTGCGGACCGACCCGAGGAACCTTATTCAAGGCTCGTAAGACCCGCTCTCGAACGATCGCAGCATTGCCCCGATCAGGGATCGCTCCCATCGCTGCGCGCGGAGCCCCGCTCGGCATGTAGCCGCGGCCGTAAAGGAATTGATTGTAATCCATCGCGTCTTTGATGCTCATGAACTTCCAATTCCGTATGGGCATCTTCGTGACGGGATCGATCGTCGTTACGGGGACCTGCACGGCCGTCCCTGGCTGATAGAAAGCTGGCTGACCTGCGATGATGCGCCGAAGGTCCCCGAGGCCCTCACCGGCCTTCTGTGTGACCGGAGAAGC
>Ga0335070_10011902_pt1 | contig 10164 bp, 10 predicted proteins | sample Lox_Sample_13_FD_206722 | JGI IMG/M metagenome (GOLD analysis project Ga0335070, IMG submission 206722) | Soil microbial communities from Loxahatchee National Wildlife Refuge, Florida, United States - Lox_Sample_1.3 | ecosystem: Environmental > Terrestrial > Soil > Wetlands | place: USA... | reverse complement strand
GCCGTACCGCGAGGTCGTCGGCCTCGTCATCTTCTTCGTGGTCCTCGTCCTCCGCCCCCAGGGCTTGTTCGGGCGCCCCCCGCGATGAGCGCTTGCGCGAAGAGGCCCCTACCGCCACGTGACATTTCCCGCCGCAAGGCGCTCAGAATGGCCCGCGGAACCGTTGCGACGGCGCCCCGATGAGCGCTTGCGCGAAGAGGCCCAAACGCCAGCCGACATCCTCCTCCGCGGCGCTCTCAGGATGAGCACCCCGGAGCGCGCCTGGACCCTCGCCATCCTCGTCGCCCTCGCCCTGCTCGCGTTCTTGCCGTTGCTCGTCCAGCGCGAGGACACGATCAACTTCGTCCTGCTGATCCTGCTCTCGATCACGCTGGCCCAGAGCTGGAACATCATCGCGGGGTACGCGGGCCAGGTGAATCTCGGTCACGCCGCGTTCTTCGGGCTCGGCGCGCTGACCACGCGCACGCTCTGGATCGGCGGCGTGCCCGTCGTGCCCGCCCTCGCGGTGGGCGCCGCGGTGGCCGCGGCCTTCGCAATCCTCATCGGCGCCGCCGCCTTCCGGCTGCGCGGGGCCTATTTCGCCATCGGCACGCTGGCGGTCGGCGAGATCCTGCGCACGACCGTCAACAACACGCTGCCCGAGATCTCGACCCTACCCGCCGCCACGATCGGTGCGTACCGGCTCTCGCAGCGGTACTACCTCGCGCTGGCCCTCGCCGCGGTCTCGGTGGTCGCGGTGGCCGCCCTCGCCGGCTCGCGGCTCGGGCTCGGCATGCAGGCCATCCGCGAGGACGAGGACGCGGCGGAGGCCTCCGGGGTGGCCGCTCTCGGGCTCAAGCTGCGCGCGCTCGCGCTCTCCACCGGGCTGGCCGGGGCGGCGGGCGGGTTGTTCGCGTACTATCACATCAGCTACTACCCGTCGCACCCGTTCGGACCACATTGGACCTTCGAGGCCCTGCTGATGACCTTCATCGGCGGCGTCGGCACGCTGCAGGGCCCGGTGCTCGGCGCCATCCTCTACGTGTTCCTCAAGGAGTACCTGACCGTGCGCTGGGTGGACTTCCATCTCTTGATCTTCGGCGTGCTCTTCATCGCCATCGTGCTGCTCTTCCCCGGCGGGCTCGTGCAGGCCACCGAAGGGGCGCAGCGGTGGCTCACGCGCCGACCGGGGAGAATGACATGACGACGACGCGCATCCCGTTGCTCGAGATCGGCTCGCTGCAGAGCCGACTCCCGGATCTCATCGCCAAGAAGGGCGAGCCGCCATGGTCGGAGGCCGTCGTGCTCACCGACGACATCCAGGCCTTCCTGATCTGTCACCCGCCCGGCCAGCCCAACGACACGCACTACCACCATCACGACGAATGGTGGATCGTGCTGCAGGGCGAGATCGACTGGTACATCGAGGGTCAGGCCGCACCGATCCACGCGCGCGCCGGCGACTTCGTCTTCGGCCCCAAGCACCTCTGGCACCATCTGGAGCCGGTGGGCACCGAGCCGAGCATCCGCATCGCGATCAACGCTCGCGGCGAGTTTCACCGCTACGACCGCCCCGGCTGCAACCCCCTCTAGCTGGGGTCAGGTCTTACATTCCGACATTTCGTCCGGCCATCACGCTGCCGAATGTCGGAATGTAAGACCTGACCCCCGTCCTCAGGCGGCGCCGGGTTGGCCTTGGGCGGAGGGGGCGGGGGTGGCGGCCGTGGTGCCGGCGCGGCGCGCGCCGCCGCGTACGCCGGTCACGAGACGAAGGACCGTGGGCGCGAGCTTGGGATCGAGGCTGTCGCGGATGCCATCGCCCAGCAGGTTGAAGGCGAGCACGGTCACCGTGATGGCGAGGCCCGGGAAGAGCACCAGCCACCACTGCGGCACGAGCCCGGTGATGGCGTCGGCCAGCATGTTGCCCCAGGTGGGCGTGGGCGGCGGCACCCCGACGCCCAGGAAGCCGAGCGCGGCCTCGATCACGATGGCCACGCCGAGGTGGGTGGTGGCCAGCACCAGGTAGGGCGCCACGCACTGGGGCAGCACGTGCCGGGTCATCACCCGCATCGCCGAGGCGCCGGCGGCGCGGCCCGCCTCCACGAACGGCATCTCGCTCACGCTGAGGGCCACCGAGCGGATGACGCGCCCGCCGAAGGGAATGCGGGTGATGGCGATGGCCACGATGACCGCGGGCAGCCCGGTGCCGATCGCCATCGAGATCGCCATGGCCAGGATGAGGTCCGGGAAGGACTGGAGGATCTCCATCACGCGCTGGCTCACGAGGTCGAAGCGCCCACCCAGGTACCCGCAGGCCACCCCCCACAGCGATCCCACCGTGGTGCCGAGCAGCACCGCCGAGAAGGCCACGAACAGGGAGGTGCGCGCGCCGTAGATCACGCGGCTCAGCGCGTCGCGCCCCACCTGGTCGGTGCCGAAGAAGGCCTCCGCGCTCGGCGGTTTGTTCATGTGGCGGAAATCGGCCTTGAGCGGATCGCGCGGCGCGATCACCGGCGCGGTCAGCGCGATCAGGACGATGAGCAACGCGACGATGCCGCCGACCGCCGACAGCCAGTTCTGACGCAGGAAGGTGTGCATCGAGCGAGGGCTACTGGTAGCGGATACGCGGATCGAGCCACGCGTACGAGAGGTCGACCAGCGCGTTCACCACCACGAAGATGAGCGCGTAGAGCAGCACCAGGTTCTGCACCACGATGATGTCGCGCTCGATGATCGCGGTGACGAGGGCGCGACCGAGGCCGGGCACCCCGAAGGCCTGCTCCACCGCGACCGAGCCGCCGAGCACGAAGCCCAGGAGCACGCCCGAGATCGTGACGACGGGCAGGAGCGCGTTGGGCAGCGCGTGGCGCAGCACCACCGCGCGCTCCACCGCGCCCTTGGCGCGGGCGGTGCGCACATAATCCTCGCGGATGACCTCGAGCAGGCACGAGCGCGACATGCGTGCGATGTACGCGCCCTGGGCCAGGCCGAGCACGATCGCGGGGCCGATGACGATCTGCAGGTTCTGCCACGGGTTCTCCCACAGGTGCACGACCAGGATGGGCGACTTGTAGCCGAACCAGAACAGAAGCGCGAGCACGAGGAGCATGCTGAGCCAGAAGCCGGGGATCGCGATGAAGAGGATGGAGAGGAACCGCGTGACCGCGTCGGCCCAGCCGTTGGGACGGACCGCGCTCAGAATGCCCACCGGCAGGCCCACCAGCCACGAGATGATCAGAGCGAGAATCGCGATCTCGGCGGAGAGCGGCCCCCGGTGCATGATCAGCGCCCCGACGGTGTCCCCGCGGAAGAACGACTTGCCGAGCTGACCGGTGGCGATGTCACGGAGCCAGCGGACGTACTGCACCGGGAGCGAGTCCGACAGCCCCAGGTCCTTCATGATGATCACGCGATCCGCCGGCGCCATCTTGGCGTGGCCTTCCACGCCAAGAAGGGCCACCAGCGGATCGCCGGGCAGGATGCGCAGCACCACGAACACGATCAGGGAGACCCCGATCACGGTGCCGAGGGCGAACAGCGCCCGCCGAAGCAGATACTTCTGCACGCGCGCGAGCCGATCCTAGGACTGGGCGATCCAGACCGTGTCCCAGCGGGTGACGTCGTAGATGCCGAAGAACTTCGTCGCGTTCTGTCCACGCACCCGGTTGTAGAAGGCGTCGTAGATCTGCTCCCAGGCCACCGGCACCAATGGGGGATCGTTCTCCATGATCTCCTCGGCCCTGGGAATCATCGCCTTGCGCTTGTTCTCGTCGACCTCCCGCTCGAGATTGTGCGCGAGGCTGTGGAACTCCTCGTTGGTCCACCCCGAGTAGTTCTGCGGGCCGCCCTTGCCGTACCACGCCGTGAAGTAGTCGGACGGGTCCATGAGCGAGGAGACCACCGCGCTGATCGCCAGGTCGAAGTTGCCCGCGGCGGCCTCGTCGAACCACTGCGACGTCTGCACCACCCGGAGATTCGTCTCGACGTTCAGGTTCTCCTTCAGCATGGCCTGGATGGCCACCGCCCAGAGCTTGAAGGTGGCGATGTCCCGGACCATGAAGTCGAGGTTCTTGAGCCCTTGCGGATGTCCGGCCGCCGCCATCAGCTTCTTGGCTTCCTGGATGGCCGCCTTGGGGTCCTTCTGATAGCCGAGCCGCTTCTCCATGTCGGCCTTCGGGGTCGACCACTCGTGGAACGGGTACACGAAGCCGCCAACCTGCATGGGCGCGGTGTCCTTCACCACGTCCACCAGCACGTGGCGATCGGTGGCCAAGTGCAGCGCCCGGCGCACCCGTGGATCCGCGAACGGCTTGCGCTTCATGTTGAAGTAGTACGCCTGGATGACCGACTGGTTCATCGCGGTCGCGGTGACCCCCGGCATCTCCTTGGCCTTGCGCCAGGAGACGGGATCCATGATCCGCGCGTAATCCACCTTGCCGGAGAGGAACGACGACCCCAGCTCGGGCGAGAACGGCGGCAGGTTGTAGATCTCGAGCCGGTCGATGTACGGCAGTCCCTTGTTCCAGTAGTTGGGGTTCTTCTCCTGGATCCAGACTTCCTTGTCCTTCCGCGACACGTGGCGGAAGGGTCCGGTACCCGGGAAGTTCATCACCTGCCGCAGGTTGCCGTGGTTGTCGTCGAGGGTCTTCTTGCGCACGATGATGTTCCAGCCGCTCGCGAAGGCGCCCAGCATGAAGGTGCGGGGCCGGGGCTCGGTCATGCGGAACTCGATGCGGTACGGATCGAGGATCGCGATCTCGCCCACCGCGGTGAAGAGCGAGGAGCGCGGTATCACCACGCCCTTGGGCGGGCGCACGATCCGCTCGTAGGTGGCCTTGATGTCCTCCGCGGTCATCTCGGCGCCGTCGTGGAACTTCACCCCCTTGCGGAGGTGGAACGTGTACTTCTTTCCGTCCGGGGCCACGTCCCACTTGTAGGCCAGGTCCGGGATGATCGTGTTGCCATCCCGCGGATCACGGCGGATCAGCAGGTCGTACATGGGCGCCTGCGGCCCCAGGTTGGCGATCGTCCCCGACTGGTGCACGTCGAAGTGGGCCGGCGCATTCAGGATGCCGAAGCGCAGGGTGCCGCCCGGCTTGGCCGCGGGATCGGCAGCCTTGAGCTGGAAGTCCTGCGCTTCCGCGCGGGACCGGAGGAAGGCCGGGGCGACGCCCGCGGTGGCTCCCGCCACGCCGAGGGTCTTCAGGAAAGAGCGACGGCTCACCGGGGACTTGCGAGCCTTGTGAGGTACCGGATCGGCCATGGCGTTCCCCTCCTTTGGGGTCTCCTCACTACGGGTCGATTGAGTCCGGACCGAGGGCGTTGGGTCCACGGAACATACACGAGCCGGCCGGTCCCTGGCAAGACGCTTTCTGCTAGACTCGACGCCAACTCACGCACGATCGCCAATCCGCATCCGGAGGGTTCCACATGGAATTCGGCGTCTTGTTTACGTCGCACCCCAATCACGCCACCGAGCCTTACCCGCACCGGGCCGTCCACGCGCGCGTCACCGCCGAGATCCAGGCCGCCGACCGCCTGGGCTACGACACGGCCTGGGTGGCCGAGCATCACTTCTCGAATCAATACGGCATCATGCCGGACGTCTTCACCTACATGGGCTATCTGGCCGCCAAGACCTCGCGCATCCGCCTGGGCACCGCGGTGGTGACCGTGCCGCTCTACGACCCGATTCGCGTGGTGGAGAACATGGCCTTCGTGGACATCCTCTCGGGCGGCCGCGTGGTGCTGGGGCTCGGCTCGGGCTACCGCCCCTACGAGTTCGAGGGCTTCGGGCGCGACTTCGACAGCCGGCGCGATATCCAGGAAGAATCCATCGACCTCATCCTCGAGCTCCTCCACAAGCGGCGGACGCGCCACGAGGGCCCGCACTTCCACTCGGTGATCGAGGGTGAGTACGAGATCTTCCCGGTCAGCGAGCAGCAGCCTCACCCGCCCCTGTTCATGGCCGGGGCCACCGACCGCTCGCTGTCTTACGCAGCGCGCCACGGCTTCGGGCTGATGCTCTCGACGCTGCCCTCGGCCGACACCCTGGCCAAGCAGATCGGCCTCTACCGGAGCCACCTCAAGGAGGCGCCCGCGCCGCTCGACCAGAACCCGGGCGCCGGCAAGGTGGACATCGCGCGCTGGGTGTACGTGGCCGAGAGCGACGCGGCGGCCAAGCGCGACACCGAGCAGGGCATCGTGCGCCACATCAGCCACTTCATGGGCGCGGGTACCGCGGGCTATCTCGGCAACGTGTCCGAGAAGAACCGAGCGGAGAGCCTCGACTACGACGACCTCGCCGCCTCCACGCTGCTCCACGGCTCGCCCGCTACCGTGATCGCCAAGCTCCGCGAGCTGCGCCACAAGACCGGGCTCACCTCGCTGCTCCTCCACTACCCGCCCTACTACGGCCACGACAAGGCGATGGCGAGCCTGCGGCTGTTCGCGGAGAAGGTGATGCCCGAGTTCCGGCCGCCGGCTAGTCGAAGCGCCGTAGCTTAGTCGCTCGAAGCGGAGGGCGTCGGATCGCGGCGGCGCGCCGGGCGCCCAGCAGGCGGCCGTCGATGGCGAGCAGACCCGCGCCGATGAGGGCCATGCCCGCGAGCGCGGCGCCGGTCACCGACTCGTCCAGGATCAGCGAGCCGACCAGGAGCGCGACGATCGGCATGAGCAGGGTCACGAGCATGACATTGGTGGCGCCCGCCGTCGCTAGCACGCGGAAGTAGATCACGAAGCCGAGCGCGGTGCTGAGCAGGGCGAGCCCGAGCAGGGCGCCCCAGGTCCGCACGCCCACCACGAGCGTCCACGGCTGGTCCATCACGAGCGCGACCGGCAGCGCCATGAGCGCGGCGGTACTCATCATGCCGGCCACCGCCGCCACCGGCGGCATCGCGCGGAAGCGCCGCCCATAGGTGCCCGCGAAGGCGTAGGAAACTGCCGCGCCCAGGATCGCCAATTCGGCCAGGGTGTGCGCGCCGAGGTGGCCGAGGACGCCGGGGCCGATCAGCACGCAGACCCCTGCGAGGCCCACCAGGACGCCGGTGATGCGATTGGACGTGAGCCGCTCGTCGCCCCAGGTGTGCGCGACCAGCGCGGTGAAGAGCGGGGTGGTCGCGTTCAGGATCGAGGCGAGCCCGCTCGTGAGCTGCACCTGTCCCCACGCGATAAGCCCGAACGGGATGAGGCTATTCAGCGCGCCAAGTACGAAGAACCCGGCCCATACCCTCGGCGAGGTCGGCATCCGATGCCCGCCCAGGCGCGCGGCCATCAGCAGGGCCAGCGCGGCGATCCCGAAGCGCCCCACCACGAGGGTGAACGGTGGCAGCTCGGCCAGCGCGACCTTGCTGAAGAAGAAGGACACGCCCCACAGGATCGCCAGCACGCCCATCAGCCCCCACTCCCGCCCGGTCATCACGACGGGTATACGGGGCAGCACGCAGAACGGGTGGAAGGCGGCTACAACGACCGCCGGCTCGATCCCGGCGCGCGAGGAGGGCGTCGCCTACGGGCTGTTCGCCGCCGCGATTCGGACCCACGTGTCTCTCGCCCGCGGGTCTTGAGCTGGATGCGCCGGACGTTCGCCTCGGCGTTCGTCGCGCTCGGCGCCGAGCTCGCGCTCGCCGAGCGCTGAGGGCGCGGCGCCGGCTAGAGCTGCAAGAACCGGCGCTGGATGCTCGGATCCCTTCGCAGCGCCTCGGGGGTGCCCTCGAACTGGATGCGGCCCTGGTCCATTACGTAGAGGCGGTGCGAGAGAGCCATCGCCACCTCGAGGGTCTGCTCCACCAGCAGGATGGTGGTCCCGCGCCGGTTGATCTCACGCAGGATCTCGGTGAGGCTAGCCACCAGCAGCGGCGCCAGGCCTTCCGTCGGCTCGTCGACCAGCATGATCCTGGGCCGGGCCACCAGCCCGCGCGCGATGGCCAGCATCTGCTGCTCGCCGCCCGAGAGGAAGCGGCCCCGCTGGGCGATGCGCTCGCGGAGCCGGGGGAAGTACTGGAGCGCCTCCTCCAGCCGCTGCTCCGAGCCGGCGCCGTCGCCCGCCATCATGCCGAGCCGCAGGTTCTCGAGCACGGTCAGGTTCGGCAGCACTCGCCGCTCCTCGGGCACCCAGCCGATCCCGCGCCGAACGATCGCATGCGTCTCGAGGTGTGTGATGTCCTCGCCGCCCAGGCGCACGACTCCGCGCCGGGCCCGCGCGATGCCCATGATCGAGAGCAGCGTGGTGGTCTTCCCGGCGCCGTTGCGCCCGATCATGGTGACGACCTCGCCCTCGCCGACCACGAGTGACACGCCCTGCAGGATGTGGGCCTCGCCGTAGTAGGTGTGGATGTCCTGGACACTGAGCAGGCTCATCGCGAGGCTCCGAGATAGGTCTCCTGCACGAGTCGGTTGCCGCGGATCTCCTCGGGGGTGCCGTCGGCGAGCACCTGTCCCTGGTGCAGCACGGTCACCCGGTCGGAGATACCCATGACCAGCTTCATCTTGTGCTCGACCAGCACCACCGTGCGCCCGCGGGCCAGCTCGCGGATCAGCACCATGGTCTCGTCGGTCTCCTCCGGGCTCATGCCCGCGGTGGGCTCGTCCAGCAGGAGCAGCGCCGGGTCGGACGCGAGCGCGATGCCGATCTCGAGGTGCCGCTTCTCTCCGTGGGAGAGATGCGCGGCGAGCCGCTCGGCCTGACGGGCCAGGCTCACGGTGGCCAGGATCTCGAGGGCCCGCTCGCGGCAACCCGCGATGTGGTCGGCGCGGGACCAGAAGTTGAACGAGCGCGCGTACCCTTGCACCGCCACCCGCACGTTCTCGAGCACCGACAGGTGCGGGAAGATGTTGGTGATCTGATAGGACTTGGCGATGCCGAGCCGGCACACGCGGTGCTGCGGCAGCCCGGTGATGTCGGCGCCCTGGAACATCACGCGCCCGGAGGACGGCGCCATCTCGCCCGAGACCAGCCGGAAGAACGTGGTCTTGCCGGCGCCGTTGGGGCCGATGATCGACCGGAGCTCGCCCTTCCGCACCGTCAGGCTGACGCCGTTGACCGCGACCAGGCTGCCGAAGGAGCGGGTGAGGCGGTCGGTCTGCAGCAACACCCCGTCGGGGGGGGCGGTCATACCGTCGCGAAGAAGCGCGCGGGCGCCCCCTCGGTGCCGGCGATCTTGTAGAACGGCGCCGCGAACTCCACCCGCCGCCGCGGCAGCGCGGCCAGGTTGGTGAGACCTTCCATGATGACCACGCCGGCGCCCAGGATGACCCGGTGCATGGCGAAGTCCTCGGAGGTGAAGTCGGGCAGGCGCGCACAGTACTCCTCGAAGAAGTCGAAGCCGATGTTCTTGGGTCCCCGATCGACCAGCCACTGCGCGACCGCGGGCGGGAAGTAGGGCGACTGGGTGAAGTAGTCGGGCCACGTCCCGTACATCTTGTCGGTCCATCCGGTCCGGAGCAGCACGATGTCGCCTCGCTTGACGTCGGCCGCCCCGCCCTTCTTCAGGTCGTCGATGGTGATCGCGTGGTTGGCCCCGACCCAGGAGAGGTCGACCACGAGCGCCTCGCCCATGACCTGGTCGAGGGTGATCTCGGCGGTGGTGATGCCGTCCTTGAACACGTGCAGCGGGGAGTCGATGTGGGCGCCGGTGTGCAGGCTTTGATTCACGCTCGACACCTGCCAGAACCCGGGGCCGCGCCGGTGCGGCGTCACCTCGAGCCGCATGTTGGTCGAGGGCGGGCTGAAGGTGTTCTTGTCCACGGTGACCGACAGGTCGATGAATCGGGTCATGAATGGCTACCTGGGCAGGTTGGCGATGGTGCGAGCGGTCCCGGTCAGCTCCACGATGTGCAGCCCCGTATCGGCCCGGTCCGCGAGATAGACGTAACCCCGGTCGTCGACTTCCACGTTGTTGGTCTGGATCGCGGTCTTGCAGCGCGGCGTGCCCGACACCTCGATGCACCGCTTGTCGGTCTTCGCGGTCGTGTCGGGGATGAAGAAGGCGGCCTCCACCGGGTGGAAGGGGTCGCGGATGTCCACCGCGCGAACGCCCGCGTTGAAGTAGGCGATGAACACGAGGCGGCCGTAGTAGACGGGCGTGAACGACTCGTTGCTCGAGTGCGGCCCGAAGCGCCCGCCCCGCCGGCAGAAGTCGCCGGTGGCGTCGGGCACCTCGAAGGTGGCCACCGAGTAAGGGATGC